>JGI24891J29808_1000112_pt1 | contig 105271 bp, 87 predicted proteins | sample FreactcultuFSWF8_FD_29808 | JGI IMG/M metagenome (IMG submission 29808)
TAGTAAGAGATGCACAAATCTCTAATAGGTCAAAACACATTAATGTAGCCTACCATTACTAGAGGGATCTCCTTAAGAAGAATAGGCTTAAGGTTAAGTTTATAGGAACAACTAACATAGTTGCTAATAGCCTTATAAAGCCATTAAATAAGTCTCCATTTAAGAGGTTTGTTAGTTTACTAGGCATGTAGTAATGTATGTATAGTCCTAAGTAGGAGAGTTAAAAATAGTGCAGTCCTAGCACACTTAGAGGAGTTACAACTCTATTACAATATAGTAAGGTTCTATTGTAGATAGGTCTATAATAGGCTACAACAAGTAAGGGGATAATAAGGTTAGCTTAGCATCCTAACGCCTTAGTAGAGTAGGATGTTCTTAATAGATTACGCCCGTAGATACTCTTCTTCTCTTTAATTAATTAATTACTACGCTATATACTGTTAGCTCGCTTTTATTAGCAAAGGTCGCGTCTCCACCTTCGGTTAATTCTATAGGCTCTAGGATTACTTCCCTATACTAGCTAGAGTATTTTATGCACTGTTACACGACTTATTTTAACTTAATAAAGGAATACCTAACCATTATTTAGTTAAAGACCGAGCATAAGTTTAACGAGCTGCTTCTTAAGCTACGTAACAAGCTAGAGCTACATTAGCGTAAGTTCTATTGCTATCTTAATAGTAACTAGTTCGTATATAAGGACCTCTATATTTTAGTATAGACTAACCGTTATCTCTACTTCGGTAACTATACTACTTCGCGCCTCGAGGGTGCTTATACTAGTCTTAAGAGATAGCTATAGAACTCTCGATGCGATGTCCTTACGTTTATACGCCGCCTTAAACCGTTTTAGGCTACTTAGAAGTTAGACTACAACAACGAGATGTCTAATCTAGCTATCTTAACTACTATAGTGTTTACTATTAATCGCTTCCTCGGACGAGTAGTTAGAGTCATTACCCTAAGTGCCCTTTAGAAGTAACATCTAGAGCTTAAGGCTACTCGCGACATAGCTACTAATCCTTAAACTATTACTCTATGCACTAGTTCCTTCTCGAGTGTTTAGGGAATTCCCTATCGTTATAAGCTCTTTAAGCTTCTATAGCAGCGTGTTCCTTATGTCGCTCCTAGCGAGTTTAATAGTTATTAGTTCGTTAATTGCGAGTAGGCACTTCCTTATCGTAAACCGACTAGACTACTCGATTTCCGTACTATTCCTTGCCTTTGTAATGCTTATTAGACTACTTATTAAGCTAGCACTAGATCTACTAGCAACCGTCGTGTTTAGTCGCACTTCGAAGACGGATTCTAGCGTCCTACTTAGTTACTAACTCCTACTCCTTTAACCCCTACGATATCGACCCTATCGACCCTATCGACTAGCCGCCCTTAAGGCCGACCTTATAGCAGTACTAACCGCGTTAGAGGAGAACCTAGTTTAAGAGGAGGACGTATAAGAGGTAGCTATAGCCGTAGTAGAGGTGCTACTTAGATAGTTAAATATGCTACGCTAGGAACCCTCGCCGATATCCTCCGCAAGGAGGAGGCTAAGGTAGCCGAGGAGGCTACTCGTACTAACGACGACGACCCTTAGCTTCATGCTCGTAGCTTTAGCTATACCGAACACACCTAGTAGGAAGATAAATAAGTCTATACCGTAAACATTAAAGAGAATGCAAGTTTATTTTATGTTGCCTACTAAACGTCTAATATTAGTTAAAATAGTAAGGGAAAACAGTGCTAAGACCGGTCTCTATAGGTGCAAGGAAATTAAGGCTTACGTCCGGAATAAATAAGCTCACGTCCTCTAAAAGCCCCCTACACAGATCAACGAAAACACAAAAAGATGCAAACACGATCATGATAAGTGATGGCTACTGGGACCAAAAAGCAAAAGATCAGCTTTGGAGTAGCTGGGAATCGAACCCAGAACCTTCTCCACTCAGTAATGCTCGAGAAGAGCAATGCTAAGAAGATGTCATACCACTAGACCACAACCCCAGTTGATGTTAGTCAATGCTTGGAAAAATTCATCAATCCAGAATAATTCTCTGTGGGCATGCTTTGACGAGTCCGGAGCCAGGTTAGATCAATCAGTATGCATGATGGTAGACGACCCAATTGCACAACTCACGGCTCAGCATGGAAGGTGCGAGTTAGTTGGTAGCGCATTGAAGGGTAGCTTAAGATGCAATTGCAGCTTGGAATCAAGAGGTGGAATCGAGGTAGAAACAATTGACTTATGAGCGCGGCTAGTTGGATATATGCATAGTAAATCGTGCGAGAAAAAGACATCATCGGGTGAAGCTTGAGCGGCTGCATCTCTTGCCATGCTTTTCCCCTTCGACATGAAACCAGATGTGATGTAGAGAACACCACTGAGATGCATTCGAATGTGCATCTAGAAGTTGGGACGTCTCTCGTCCTCAGGACGACCAGTGCTTCTGGAGTCACCGTAGTGCTTCTTTCTCAAAGCAGCCAGACGCTTCTTCTTGGTGTGAGCATTGATGTAAGTACCAATGATGAAGCTGATGATGTTGAAGAAGGGCACCCATGTCTCTTGGGGCAGGAACTTCTGTGCGAAAGCCAGAGCGAGGGGAGAGGTGCACCAGCTGACCTTCATGACGGGGAGGAGGCCAGCACGAACGGTGGCGCGGACTTGGTGGAAAGTACGGGCGCCAGCGATGATGGCCATGGCGGAGAGGTAGATGGTGTTCTGGATAGGAGAGATCTGTGGATGGGGTCAGTAAGACGAGCGTGAAGGTACAAGTTCGGCGGGCAAGCGTACGATCAGGTTGCTGGCGAGGATCTGCAAGATCTTAGCCTTCAAACTGGTCCTGCCAGCGAAAGCCTTCTGCAGGATGTTGATGAGAACGTGGCCAAGAGGAGCGCTGACAAAGGCACCGTAGAGGGCCATCTTGGGCACACGCGAGGTGAAATAGTGACCGTTCTTGTTGCGGTCTTTGGCAATCCATGAGGCGAGGACTTCTTGGGCACCAGAGAGCGAGCCCGAAGTGATCATCTTGGTGCGAAGAGGGTTGGTTTGCAGGTGGCGCAAGTAGGCCTATACCAGACCAGTCAGTCATGGTCGCATCAAGTCGCATTGACAGGACTCACAGCCAGGTAGCCGCCAGCACCAGCACCTTTGGTGATTGCATTGCCGACCTCATTCGCAAGGTCCTGCTTGCCAGTCACGCTGGCTACCGTCTCCTTGACGTCGAATTTGACCGACGACATGTTGCAAGTTGTTGTGAGTTTGCTGCACAGAAAAGTGCACGACAGAAGAAGACTGACAAACCAGATGGCTGGGCCGGCCTAACAAAACACAAGAGATACAAACCTCTGGGGGACGCGACAGGCAGCGGCCTCCTCCGGGGGTTATCTTGAACCGAATACCGAGGTTGTCTGTGCGCAGTTCGCGGGGCTCCGACAGCGCTTGCACTTGCCGTCTGTCATTTTGTCACTTCACACCTGTAGAAGTGAGCTTTGTTAGGCATAGCCTTCACTGAAAGCACGACAGTCAGCGCTTCTCTTTGGACGACTATGCCAATCTGAAGAAACATTGTGCATCTCTACAGGCCGGAAGACTCCAGGTGTGGGCCGTGGGGGATGGCTAGAAGTGACGGATTTTGGCACACACGGAGATTGGTCCATGGTCCTCTTCGCCTCAGGCACGAACTATGTCCATATCGCCGAGAGCTTCCTCCAAGGCTCGCCATGTCCAACCGACCTGTAACCCACGAAGTTACTGTTGGACAAGAGGTCGCTTCCCGCAGCGCTCGAACACTGCGACTTCCCGACCCAAAGACCGACCCAAAGGCCGACCATTCCTGGTCAGGACCATAGCACAAAGGCGGGGGAAAAGCTTCTACATCTCAACCGTGTTACTCTCCCATCAACCTCTTCAATGGATTCTGTTCGAGGTATTATGGTACTCTAACCCTGAATCAGGTGTGCTTGCTCCGGCAAGATGCACCTTGCAGGTTGCACTGCTTATACCAAATTGCCGTGATGTTCTTAAAACATGTCTAGGTCCCTGATCCAACCTCGACGATTTGGTCTGCTCTCAATTCGCTCGTGAAAGATGCATCCAACCTTCTTGCCTCATCTCAACGCGAGAGATCAATTGTACTTGACTGAGACGAGCTTTCCTTCACCGCGTGCCTGCCTGCTTCGTTCACTTTTTAACACTCCAAGCCAGAGCAAGCGAGCGCGAATTCGCTCGAGTCGCTCACTTCTTTTATCACCCACCAACACCCGTGTCTCTGTCGAACTCTTCCATTTCTCTCGGCGTCGACACACCTATCCTTTTACGTACTCTTTCACACGAACCATCGACAACCATCGCACGCTTTCTTCAACATGAGCGTGATCACATCCGTATGTTTACCAAACCACAATCACGGTTACTCCTTTTGTCCCTTCCAAGCCTGCACTCATTTCTTGACCCGTCGATCTATACGCAACCATGAGTGTCTGCAACCTTGAGATCGTCAACGACTAATCATGTATTGCAGGTTGGCGATACACCTGTCGCACAGTCTAACCGCCGCACTCCAGCGTACTGTGTCAGTGCCTGCACTCACATCAGAATGGAGCGCCTCTACGGAAGCTGGGCATGCGATACATGCCGTCATCACTCGCCCTACGGCTGGCTCTATTACTGTACTTCAGATACCCCTGAAGTGGGAGACTACTCTTTTGTCAAATCACTGAAGCATCCCATCACACCTGCTGGAGAGGAGCTTCGTCAAAAGGGTCTGAGCGAGTCTCACATCAAACAGTTTGAGCAAGGTGGCTACACGAACGACCAATTGCAACTCATCATTCGCCAGAAGCAACACGTGCAACATATCATCGAGGGAACGACCGCACTCTCACGTGGGCTGGACGAGGAAAGCCTCGACCCCTTGGCTCGCCCATCAGCTAGCGTGCCGGATGATGTTCGCTGCGAGTTCAAGGTCTGTCAACGATGTCGCCCTATGCACAAAGAGCGTTGCTGGATGTCATTCGAAGCCGTCTTTGAGGATGAGGTCAGACCCATCGACAAGTATGAGCTGACTGGAGGCCTTCCCGTCAAGGACGCAAACTACATGATGCTGCTCGGTCTGCATCCTCCCGTTACTGTTGTCTCTCCTCATCGCTGGGCCGAATCGCCCTACGAATCGCCTACCCATTCTCCGTCATCGGGCTACACGAGCGACGGCTTCTCTACCGATGAGGACTACGATAACGAGAGCTGTGGCGATGCCTTCTCAACCTGTACACAAGAAGGCGAAGACAACTACTCGCAACGCGTCGGAAACGATATGGCCTTCGTCACCCTCAGAGAACCTCGCCATGCGCAGACACCCCGTTCCACAATCAGACTGGTCCCCTCCGCATCACCTCCACGCCGTCGCCCATCCATGATTGACGACGAGTCGCCTTCTCATTCGCACACTACAAGCTCTTCCATCAGTCTTCCTACAATCCCCACCACTACATCCTACAGTCCTCTGCCTGGATGCGACCAAGACATTCAGGGTCTCAGGGCACAGCACTCGCACAAGGCCATGACTGACCCCGAGTTCTATTCTGGCCATCCGCTCGATATGGCGTCTTCCCTTTCCATGTCAAGCGAGTCCAGCTTCGGCTCAGAAGTTGCAGTTGAAGGCGGTTTCGCTTTGACTGAGGAGGCCATGGACACCCACACTCCTGACTTGTTCACCACCAGAGTCTAGAAGCCTCTCGACTCAGCACACACAACTCGTTCTCTCATGACGGCGTTGAAGTTTATATCTATCTTACAGCGCATGATGTTTTCTCTCATTCTTATGGTTACTTGGCGCAAGGTCGGCGGCATGCATTACCTCGGCGAGATGTTACTGGGGTGGAGACATGGTTCTCGGAGTATGGTTGGCCATCATAGAGGTCGAAGGCGGATCATGTTTTCTGTTGTCTTTCTTCGTTACTGGTTACCAATTATAATGTCAATACAGTTTGGTCATCTTTCTCCTCTTTCTGAATCATTCATTCACTCTTCACGTGGAGCCTTGCCAAGTTTGAAACACATGATCGTACTTCCCACAGTACTCAGGACTTGTCTCTCTCACATACAAAAGGCGACTCAACACATGGATGGAATGAAGAATGCTTTTCGCGCTGAAAAACAACTGACAATAAGAAATAGTGTAATGTAGAAAAGGTATAAACAAGCCCAAGCTCCCAAAAAAGAAAACGCCATAATTTTCGATACCTTCAACATCTAATCCTCCATGTCCTCATCCTCACCACCATTCTGCATCTTCTCGACAAAAGCCTTTGCTCTAGCCTTTACAGCATCAACATGTTTAGCATCACCTTGCTCCTCCTCGAATTCCAACCATCTCTTGAAAACAAATCTGGCACGACGTTTCTTCATCTTGCCGTTTGCCATGCGCTCGAAGAGACCGCGTACGCGCTCGACATCTTCCTTTTTGCCAGAGGTTTTGGAGAGGCTGCGTTCGAGGTCACACCACATGTCCCATCCTTGTGTCCATTTCGTCCATTGTGTGAGCATGGATTCGAAGATTGTGCGGGCGCGCTCTGGTTCGCCTGTGCTAGTGCGGAATTCGAGAGCGGCGAATTTGGCAGTCAGATTGCGGTGGTCGTGGGAAGCCACCGATTGCAGCGCACGAGGGAGCAATGCGCGAGCTTGAGATGCCGCATTTCTCTTTTCAAACAAGAAAGTGGCGTAATTGAGCCAGAGGTTGGGGTTAGGACGGAAAGACTTGGTGGAAGCCATTTGGTCGAAGATCTTCTCGGCGGCGCGGAAGTCACCGGAGGATGTGTAGATGGCGGCGAGCTTTTCGTGCATGGTGAAGCTATCTTGAACCTTGCAGGATTCCTTGAAGGTTGACTCGACCGAGTCGGCGTCGCCGTAGGCAACTTCCAAGTTCAAGAGTGCGACCCAGATGTTCTGCTTCTCGTCCTGTTCACGGAGGTGGATGGTGCGGAGGGCACGTTGGCCGATATCACGGGCCTTTTGGACTTCGGAGAGGCCGAGTTGGAAGGCCATGTATTGGATCCAGAGAGAGGAGTCGGAGGGGGAGGTGAGCAGCATGCGTTCGAAGTCGGCGACAGACTGAGGGCCATTGGCATCGAGGTCGCCGGTCTGGTCGACTTGAATGGCGGCCTTGCGCTTGCGCTTCTTGAGGGGTGCAGAGGCTTCTTCGGCATCGGAGATGGCGCCATCGTTGTCGAGAGCGGCAGCACCGTTCCAGTCGAACCCAGAGGTGGTAAGACCGCCGAGGATGGACTTGCGGGATGTGGGTGCTTCGTCTTCGCTCATCTCTTCGTCCGAGGCGGCCTCTTCTTCACTCTCCATGTCTTGGACGTTGGACATATCGATGTCGACACCATCGTCAGACTCCGAGTCGTCAGCAAGAGGAACACCTTCACCTTCAGACTCATCTTCTTCATCGTCATCCTCCATCTCCTCATCGCTTTCAAGGTCCTTGAAGTATGATGCTTTGAGACCGAAACTGATACGGCGCTTCTCGGTGTCGATGTGCAAGACCTTGGCCTTGACGAGATCACCAGCATCATACAGCTTCTTGACATCCTCGACAGCAGAGTCGGCAATCTGACTCTTGTGACACAGACCACTAACACGAGGGATGGTGTTGTCGACATCGATGAAGACACCGAAGTCCTCAACCTTTCTCACCTTACCAGTGACAAATTGACCGACCTTGAGGTCGGCGAATGAGTTGGCGGGAACATAATCCTTGTCAACGTGAGACTGCTTTAGACTCATCTGGACATGGTTCAGGTTTGCGTCAACCTGCAGGATCTTGCCCTTAACAAGCTGGTCGATCTCAACAGCTGACTTCCATTCTTTGACGAACGAGTCTGACAGGTCGGAGATACGAACGAAAGCATCGATACGAGGACCGAGGTTGACAATGACACCCTTCTCGGTGACAGCCTTGACAAAACCGCGGACGACATCGTTGACAACCAATTGAGGGATGGAGGTAATTTGACGATCCTCGACGGGCAGTGCTGAACTCAGAACCTTGGAAGGACGCATACTGAGGTAGACACGCTTGTTGGGTGCGTCAACGGCAGAGACGCAGACACGTACAATGTCACCTCTGCTGTGTGTTGTAGGGTTGGCCTCGGTGAAGTCATCAGACAGCTCGGTCAAAGTAACAATACCAGAGACGGAGTCGCTCAGCTGAACAATAACGTTACGCTCGCTGACCTTGGTGACCTTTCCAGCGAGGATCTGACCTTCAGTAAGAGTCTTCAGAGTAACTGGAGCAGATGAGGCAGCGGATGCTGCAACAAGATCCAAGCGGTTAGCGGCGGCATTAACGCTCTTGACCTTGACGCGGATGGCAGAGCCAATAGGGAAGTTCTTGGGGATATCCTGGAGGAGAGAGACATCATCCGAGACGTCAAGAAGGTCAATACGACCACGGACGTTGGGTGACAAGTTAGCCCACAGGCACTTGTCGCCAATGTTGTTGACGTAGGCAATCCAGGTGGAGTCGACCTTGACTTGGTCAAGGGTCAAAACATCAGATTCAGACTTCAATGAAGTGTTGGTCTTAGCAGTAAGCTCGAGAACGGGAACACGGGAGTGGCGGTGGGTGATAGGCAGGAAACGGTGGTTACGGGCGTCGTGGATACCGAGAACCTTGACAGGAAGAACCTGCTTGGCCTTGAACTTTTGAAGAGGCTTCTTTCTGTCCTTGATGTCTTCCCAGCTGTTGAAGACCTCGGAAACATCAATGCGACCTTGGATGTTGTCCGCGAGCAGAACGTTGAGCTGAGTGTCCTTGATGGAGACAATGCGTGCCTGAGTTTCTTTACCCAGGGTGAAGTCGGTCAACGAGGTGGAAACTCCATCGACGGGGTTGGTGACAGTGGTAGGGACAGCAGTCTGAGGCTTCTCTTCCTTCTTCTCCTCGGGGCGGATAGTCAGAACAAAGCGCTTGGACTCCTGGTTAACGGAAAGAACTCTGGTGGTGATAGATTGATCCTTGCGCAGACCGAAAGCGGGCAGTGCGAGCTTCTCCTGTGTAATCTGGGTCTTGGGCATGAAACCGACCAGACCAGCAGCGAACTCAACAAAGACACCATCGGGGGTGATGTTGCGTACGAAACCAGCAACTTCCTGGCCTTGCGAAAGACTCTTGAACTGGCTGACCAAAGTCTTGGAGCTGGCGGCCTTGACCAAGCTGGGCTTGTTGCTCAGGATGACCAAGTGTCTTCTGTTCAACTTCTCTACCACAACAAGCTCGTTCAGCTTTTGACCAACTCTAATCTGCTTCATGGTTGACTTGTTCTTGGCCTCGGATCCATCGGTAAGGTGAGTCAGGCGGAGCGTACCCTTGAGGTTTGAGCCCTCCAGATCAAGCATGACGCTCTCACCAGTAACTTCTGTGACAGATGCGTTGATGAGTTGACCCTCTTTCAGCTCGTTCCAAGCAGACTCCTCGTCCTTTCCGAAAGCAGAGGCATCCTTACAGGAAACCTTGAGCTCTTCGGCCTCTGCATCGACAGAAAGGGCGTGGACCATGACTGTTTGGCCTTGTCTAAAGTGTTGGGAGGGATCTGAAATGTAGGCCTCGCTCATCTCAGCCACGGGGAGCCATGCTCTAACCTTACCGTAGAACTGAACGACGGCACCGTTGGGCTTGATGTTGATGATAGTACCAGGGGCTTCGTCTCCGACGTTGATGTCCTCGTATGACTTCCAGATCTTGGCTTCAGTGTTAACGAGAGTCTTCTTCAGGGTCAAACGGATTTGGTTCTTCTCGGGATCGACTGTCAAGACACGAGCAGTGACGGGGAAACCTTCTCTGAACTTCTTCTCGGGGTGTTGCAACTTCACATCGGACATGTGTGACTCAGGAACGAGACCGTCAATGCCGTCAGCAAGCTGGACAAGGACACCGGTGACTCCCTTAGCTCCCAGGATGATCTTCATGACAGTTGCCTTGACTATTTGGCCAACCTCGACATCCTCAATACGGAGGAAAGGCTGGTCCAGGATCTTCTGCTCGAGAGATACATTGTACACAGCATCGATAGGGTTGAAGCCAAGGACTCTGGCGCGGTGGGTGGATTCGAGTTTGTACTGGCCAATGGTTTCTGAAAGGTTGTCGATTTTCTTGTCAGAGATTCTGGAAATGTGAGCGAAGCCGGGATTTGAGGAACCAGAAAGCTTGAGGAAGAGACCCATAGCAGGCTCAACGTGCACAACCTGGGCATCTTCAACAATCGAGGAAGGACCGATCTTGTCGGCCTTCTTCTCGCTGCTAAGGGCAAACGCCTTGAAGGTCTTGACATGGTCGAGGAAAGAGATACCGAGCTTCTTGTTCTCGGCAGAGTGGAAAGTGCAGATGACACGGGCCTTGACCTTTGAGCCAATCTTGTACTTCTTCGAAACGTCGTCCACACGAGCACCAGCACCCGAGTGGATGACATCTGCAGTCGCATCGAGCATTCCCATGACCTTGGTAGCAATTCCTCCACGGCTTGACTCGGTTACCAAAACCTCAACAGCGGTACCGGGCAGGAAAGCATCGATGGTGGGAGCGTCGGAAAGGCAGTGCTTGTTGATGTCGCCCATCTTTGTGAAATCAGGAGCCAACTTGATAACCTTGTTATCCGAAGCCTTACCAGTCACAACACAAAGCATGACCTGGCCCTCGTGAATCTTGGAGATGTCGAAAATCTTTCCCAGCTCTTTCTTTGAGACGAAACCTCTGACAGACTCGTCGTCCAGGCCCAAATCCATGACCAGACCATGGTCTTCTACACTGCGGACCGAGGCTTGTAGCGTCGAGTGTACGGGGAGGTTTGAGGAGTCGAGGCCAATGTTTGCTTGTTTCGGGTCGACGGACAATTCGATTCTCTTCTTTGACTTGCGCAGTCCGTTGACAGCAGTCTCGTCGGCGGTAGAGGTGACAATGGCTCGGAGCCATTGACCAACGTGGAAAAGCGACTTGAGATCAAGATCGTCGTCGTCTTCGTCTTCGCTCTCGTCCTTGACATCTTCGTCGGCCTGAGCCAGCAGAGCCTCGATCTTTTGGTTGACCTTTTCTGAGATGGCCGTCAAGGGGATGAATCCTGTGAGGTTGTTGGGTAGTGCGAGGGCAACATCGCGGGATGTGATGTCGGTAACTTGTCCCAGCACCAGAGTGCCAACGGTGATGTTCTTGTAACTCAGACCGTGGATCTTGATCTGAGGCTTGTCGTCTTCAGCAGCCTTAGCAGCTCTTTTATCGGCCTTTGTCTTTCTCTTCTTCTTGGGTGCAGCACCAGAGTCGGCTCCAGCGTCGGCGTCCTCGTCGTCGTCGTCGGAGTAGTTGTCGGGCTTTTGCTTCTTGCCTCCAGATTGCTCGAAAAGAACATCGCGCTCGGCCTGGATCTTAATCTGCTTGTGTTCCAGAGGAGTCAAGACACTTGCGCCACCACGGGGGAAAGCGCGCTCTTCTTGTGACAGGATTGAGGCCTTGACGGGATTTCTGTCGCCCTGTTCCTTGGACTCGGTGGGTTGCCTCTTCTTGATCGGAGCGGTTCCAGAAGCATCAGGCTTGGAGCGCTTCACATCGCGCTCCTCGGTCTGAGCCTTTCGTTTAATGGGAGCCATGGCGAGATATTCGACCACGGAAATGTATAAAAAACGAATTTATCTCGCCTTCCCAAAAAATCTGGAGCTTGCTGGAAAACTTGTCGGCCTTGGCAAAGATCAACGCCGATATTTCCGGGGCAGTAAATTGATTGAAAGAAACGCGGCGCGTCTCACAACGCGTATTTCGACATCGTGGCGTTGGACCACCCATCTCCGTCCATCTTCGCTCGAGTATTAATATCGCCGTCTCTGTCTCTGCATCATGTCTAACATGGATATGCTATGTTCTCCACAGAGCAGCAATGTCGATTTACCCATATCTCCCACAGCCGCCCCATCCTCGACGGCTGTGAGCAGTAAACCCAGAGGGCAGCCCTCCATCACTCCTCGACGCTTCACGAGGTTCTTCACCCCCATCACAACACGTTCCACCACAGGCTCGAAGTCTTCCAAGAGACTAAAAGACATTACCAAGAATGCCGTCAATCAAGTCAAGTTCACTGGCTTCCATGACCTCCCCCAATTCGAGACGCCACGAAAGAAGAGAAAGATACTACCCACTCCCGAGAGCTCGCCCGTCCAACCTCTTGACTCGTCACCCTTGCGACCACTCGACTACCACGTCCCCTCGAACCTTTCCCACCGCATTGACTATGATTTCGACGACTCGGACATTGAAGAGGAAGACGAAGACGAAGAGGCCGAGGAAGAAAAGCATTTTCCAGCTCCCATAACACGTCTACGAGATGTTGGTACAAGTAGCCGCATTCTCCAACGAAGCTTCGGTGGTGCCAGAGGCGTTGGTCGTGGCAGGATCAACGACCACTGTGTCCCTGATTGGCGTGCTCAAACTGCCGATTACTATACTCGTCCTGAAGACTGCCACAACTATCGCGGCCAGGCCCTACCTTTCTGCGTGACTCGTTGCAACACCAACTCGCTCGTTGCTATCGGCGATGAGGAGGGTGGCGTCAGGCTGATAGATTCGGCCTACGCAGACAACTCTTTCTCTCAACACCACGTATCCTTCAAGCCTCACCACAACGCCATCATGGACTTGGCCTTCTCATCCGATGACTACCTTTTTGCATCCGCCTCGGGCGATCAGACTTCTCGCATCGTCGACATGCACACTCAGCAAACTCGCTACGTTATGCATAGCCACACATCTTCTGTCAAACAGGTTCGCTTCCAGCCTGGCAACGACAGTATTGTCGCAACCTCAAGTCGCGATGGCAGCGTCATGATCTGGGACTTACGTTGTCGCGGTCAGGATGCTCCTGTCGTTGACTATGCTGTCAGTTTCGAGCCCGGTAACAGCATGGTGAACTCCGCTCGGCGGGCAAACACTGTCACGTATGCCAGCTCTGTCAACAGTATGCGTGATGCACACGGCTTGCAACAAGAGTCTCGCCGCTCGGATATCTCTGTCACTGCTTTGTCCTTCCTATCTGATTCACGCTCTCACTTGCTGCTGACGGCAACCGAAGCAAATGCCAGTGTCAAGCTGTGGGATCTTCGAGGCAAATACACTTCTCGTCGGAACGGACCATCAGTGCCCGTGTCTAGTACTCGCGAGCCTGAGGCCCATTTCAAGCACCGTCAGTTCGGCATTAGTAGTCTGGCACTGAGCGGTGATGGTAGCCGCTTCTATGCACTCTGCCGTGACAGCACTGTTTACGCTTACTCCACCAACCACCTCATTATGGGCTCCGCGCCTGAGTATGAGCCTTCCTCCAACACACAAGCATCCAAGTGGTTCCGGCCTCGACAGGGTCTTTCGGGTAACGGACCCCTGTATGGTTTCCGTCACCCCATGTTCAAGTCCACATCCTTCTACGTCAAGTCCGCCTTGCGCCCTGCCACATCTTCACATCCTGAAATGCTCGCTGTTGGCAGTCGAGAGGGCTGCGCTGTCTTATTCCCTACTGACGAGGCCTTCCTGAAGAAGAAGTCTCCACAGCCCAGCTCGGGTATCTCTACTCCCATCATTGAACAGGACGGAGCATATGGTCCCCGCTCTCGAACTGGGTCTGCTGCAAAGTTCGAGGACACATCACTGCCTATTTACAATCAAGGCACTGCGTTAATTCGAGCTCATGGTAGATCCGAGGTCACCGGCTTGGCTTGGAGCACCGAGGGCGAGCTTGTCACACTGGGTGATGACTTCACCGCACGATGCTGGCGTGACAACGATCGTAATGCTGCAAAAGGCATGAGGATTTGCGGTGAGGGCCAAGGCGCTCGCTGGGGATGGGGATGGGCTGATGTCGAAGGATATGATGAGGAAGAAGGATGATGGTGAAGGATGCACGTTCCGATCAGGGTAATAAAGGTCGTTGCGGCGATTGTTCGATTATGGATTGTTATGACTTGCTTTTGCTTTACTTGTCTGTCCCGGTTTGGACAAAGGATACCCACAGCCAAAATGGCACAGCGTAGCGATGGAGATAGCTCTCTCTTGCTTTATAGATAGAAATGTTAGATAGTTGAAGAAAGACATGGCATCACAAGCCAAATCACTCATCCTCAATCAACATCTCCGGGTGCTTTTCATAGTCACATTTACATATTTGTGCATACACCTGAATACAGATTTCATAAGGCCGCATAACATTTCGATGGATGCCCAAAATCTGAGCAGGGTGCTCCCCATAACCAGTGTCTCGAGCAGTTTTCTTGTTGTCAAGGCAGCAATACATGTTTTATCTCGTGGTTGGTATTATGAAGGGCACGATATCGACACGATACATACATCTGTCGAGTCTTATATCGATACATGGGCAGTGTGGGCGATAATCCAGAAAAACATGATCAAGCATCGCGTCAATCTGAAAAACATCCACAAACTGCTTGGGTTGAGACCGCAATTCTCGAAGAATGACTCGCAATAAAATGCTGTCTTTGTGAACAACTATATAGTACTAGACTATATCTCTTCTGTCTCAATTAGGTTACTGAGCATTATTTCAACATGAAAGCCAATGTTATTCGGTGTGTTCGGGATAGGCATGGTTTATCAATGATGAGAACGAGGCGGTCGTTGGGAATTTGTGCCCAACAGCCCCTCATCCAGGAGCCGGCTACCCTATCACCATCTATCTTCTTTATCAGACACGAGCAACAGCTTTTAGATATTCTCTTGACCTTCGTACTTCTGTCTTTCTCCACCCACACGTAGTCCGAGTCTCATTCTTCATCAAGGCCACACGCGTTTGAACATGCCTCGCACGCGTCTCCAGCAGCGCAGAACGCGCCCACGGTCGTCGACTCGATCCAACCACATCACGAGGCAAAGACCAAGCCTGCGCTTACCTACGACATCGTGAACAACTCCTTGACGGGCTGCAGTGACACCGCCGAGAATCAATACCAACTTCAAGAGCTATATCATCCCTCCATCTGGCTAGCGACTCCATACCAAGCCGCAACGGTCTTGGCCTTTACGTACTGGCATCCACGTTCCACATCTAGAGTGATGACGTGCGGCCAAAAGTTAGAAATACCTCGATGGCTATGTAAGTCGTTAAAACCGTGATGCGGCTCTCTCACGTCTGTAGCACCCCATGTCGTATATGTTTTCTCGCTGCGCAATTCGTGTTCGAATCCAATTTCCCTCATCTTTGAGTCGCCAATTTCATAACAGTACTTTTGCTGGAAAGGTCACCAAATCAGCTCCACAATCACCTAGCAATCGCATTGCGTATCACCAGACAAGACATTACACAGAATTCACCAGCATCATGCACGACAAATTCTCCGGCTCTGAGGCGCCCAACAAAGTCAGGATGATGGTGTTCGAGACGGACGAACCGCATCCTGACACCGAAAGAGAAAAGGGATCATTTGGACAAGTCTTCGACAAGTTGTTCAAGATCGCTGGTGACAACCACGATCCTCCGCTAGGCATTGAGACGGCGATGAAATTCGTTGTAGAGCCAAAAGGTGGAAAGGTGCCCTCGGTGGATGACCTGAAAGACGTACATGCCATCCTGATTACGGGAAGTATGTTCGACGCTCACGGTGACGACGAGTGGATTTTGAAGCTCATGAAGCTGTTACAAGGTAAGCCCTCCAGAAGATAGTACCAGCCATGTGCTGACATGGACAGATCTCTGGCAACATCGTCCCGACATCCGCTTTTCAGGAGTCTGCTTTGGTCATCAGATCCTCTGTCGCATGCTCGGAGCCAAGGTCGACACGGTACCTGGTGGCAAGTGGGAACTCTCGCACACCCATCTCGACCTCAGTGACATAGGAAAGCAACTTTTCAGAACAAACAACGAGAAGCTACGACTACATCAGATGCACCAGGACCACGTTGTAGAACCGCCTTCATCAAAGTCCACTGATCTGCTCAAGGACGACCAAAAAGTCCACGTTTGGGGAAGCTCGGAACACACAGCTGTCCAAGGAATCTATATCAAAGACCGCCTATTCACTTCTCAAGGTCATCTAGGCTTTGATGAAGACATGGTCAAGCGACAAATAGAGCTGCGTGTTGAGAGTGGTAGTCTCAAAGACCTAGACCACGCCGAGGCTGCAAAAGAGACAGCCGATATGGAACATGACGGTGAGGTGGTTGCTGCATCGATTTTGCGTTTGTTCCACGGCGATGACAACGATATTCCTTGATTGATCAAGCCAAACTGGACGAACTGCGATAAAGAATGTCCTGCCTCATGATCAAACAGATACTTAATTATATATCGAGCGTTGTGAACTCACTCGATATGATCTCCACTAGATTCCGAAGAGTGTGTGTCACAACGCCCAAAGTTGTTACCAGAGCCGAGACCCTGCAATGAGAGCCTCCATATTCAAGTTGTCAACCAGACAGTTGCAACATGCAGCTAAACCCCTACTATGTTACAGGTTTGCAAGAGTCTGCAGGATAGAACGTAGTCTCTCATTTTTGACACACAGCGCGGCTCGCCATATGATCCAACGCGACACCGCGGCCTTTACCACTCAAATGTGAGTAATCGTTTTCGTTTGAATGATATATTCCCCACAAAATATTAGGCAGAAGTAGCAGGAGTCGCAGATGCAGAAGTCGCGCTACCTGTAGGCAGCTTATTGGTCTGTTCACCGAAGGATCGCGACCCAATTAGGCAACCATCCGCTGGCTGATCGAGACACCGCATATGCTCTTGCCAACATAGCCTCACCACCAGCCTCGCCTTACTTATAAGTGAGGCTTGCGCTGGCTCGAGTTTACTTCATTCCCTCATCGTTCCTTCCTCAAAACAAGACTCTTTTCACCTCCTTCCTACAAGAGACTCGGAAGTCGCTTTCACCACACCAAAAGACATCACCTTCAGTCACCTGTTCTTGACCTCCATCCTTCCTTGCTCTCTTACCTCTCTACCACAACCACCATTACATCTCAACCACTTTCAAACCTAATAACTCTCCACAGTATCATGGCGCCTTCACGTATCGGCGAAGTGACCGAAGACCGCTCGGAGTCAGAGCATGAATCAGAAGTCGAAGATCAGCCAGAAACTACCACTGAAACCAATGGCAAGACGAAAGGTGACACAGAGATCGACCCCAAGAAGAAGGTCGACGCCGCAGAGCCTATGAAAGCCGAATTGAAGCACCTGGATCGCAAGTACAGCGAGAAACACCAGTGGTATTATGCCGAAACCGTTGAGGACAAGGCTTTGCCTGAGCAAGTTGACTGGTAAGTGTACACTCTTTCGAAAGATGAATGCTTGAGCACGTCAGATACCGGTTCTCTGCGATACTTCCACTCGCCATTTCAACTATAGAAATGCACAAAGTTATTGAAATCCGGGAAGTATCCAGTGAGAGTCAAGCTCGGCTCGGCTCTCTGTGGAGACTATCAGGAAATCAATAACTTTGTGCCTTCCTGCAGCCCAAGTCTTGTAGAGCTGTGTGACGGAGTTGAGGAACAATGGCTAACGCTGCTTCCCAGGTGGAAGAAGTATGCTCTTTGTGTAACCAGGTACATGTCGCAGGATGGCAAGGAGGTTCAAAAGGTAGTTGTTCAGATCAATTCGCAACACCTCAAGGACCTCCTGAAGGAGGCGGTCGGCTCCTACCCCGGCGTCAGTCTTGACACAAAGGATATCTCTCTGACACAGCCATGCCGCATGCTCTACCACTACTACGACGAAATCAAAGAGCATGGCAAGAACTTCGAAGCCGGTTCTGAGGCCGCAACACACTTCCAGGTCCTCGTCGACCACATCGAGGAGGAATTCGGTGAGACCATCAAGGAAGCCGAGAACCTCCGTGAGCAGCATGTAATGAACTACCAACATCTGTGGACCATTTTCAAGCCCAAGACCATTGCATTCGCTCGCGTTCTTGGCCAAGTCCAGGCCTTCCGCATTGTCGACTCTGGTTACCGATGTGGCCAGAGACCTTGCATGGCTATCACACTCCAGAAAGTGGACTTTGATGGCAAGAAATTCGGATTTCGCAATGAGGGCATGACTATTGATGCCTACTTGGGCGCCGTTTCGATCAACAAACTCGACGTGGTACCTCGCGCCTACTTCCCCAACATTAATGGTGTCGAGAAGCGTCTTATAACACGCGGTCGTCGTTTCGAAGGCTACGCCGGAATTCACTTCGCCGAGCACTCTGCCATCGCTTTGGAACACGTCTACAATTCTAGAACGGGCAGTTACGACACCAACCGTGTACACATCAACGAGCGCGTCGTAGTCGATTGCGCGACTCACCACCGTCTCAACCCTGAGCTAGCCAAATCGGTATATGACTTTGACGACGAGAAGATCACGGTCGACGACTCCGATGACGAACGCTACGATTCAGACGACCTGTATGATAGCGACGACGACAGTCAGGCAAGAGATACCGAGCTTGTGCCCTCGAAGAAGCAGGTCTTCAAGCCACTGACGGATGAACAATGCCTCCTCGCTTCCGCCTTGGTGCACGGCTTCTCGTTCACTCACAAGAAGTGGATTGATATGTTCGTTGACGAGTTGAGCCCAGTCAAATGGAACGAGGACTGCTTTGACCAGCTGGTTCTCGAAAGGCGCCAAAAGAAGCTCGTTCAGGCGCTGGTGACTGAGCATATCTCTGACAAGAACGACTTTGATGACATTATCAAAAACAAGGGAAAAGGGTTGATCATGGTTCTACATGGCCCACCTGGTGTGGGCAAAACGTTGACAGCCGAGTGCGTGGCTGAGCGTTGCAAGAGACCTCTCTACGTGGTATCATCAGGTGACCTTGGAACCGACAGTGTAACACTGGATGAGAGACTGACCAACATCCTCGACATGGCATCAACCTGGCGTGCAGTTCTTCTCATTGATGAAGCTGACGTCTTTCTGGAGCGTCGCTCGCTTCACGATATGGAGCGTAACGCTCTCGTCTCGATCTTCTTGCGCGTCCTTGAGTACTACCAGGGTATTCTCTTCCTCACTTCAAACCGCGTCGACACTTTCGACGATGCTTTCAAGTCCAGAATCCAAGTCCCTCTCAAGTACGGTAACCTCGATCAGTCTTCACGCAAGCAGATCTGGCACAACTTTCTCAGCAAGGCCGAAGGCGTTCACGACGATGCTACACTTGACAGATTGGCTGTTCACGAGTTGAACGGTCGCCAGATCAAGGGTATCGTCAGAACTGCTGGCAGTCTCGCTCGCTACGACGAGAAGAAGTTGGACCTTGAAACTTTGGAGCAGGTCATTGAGATTCAGATGGACTTTGAGAGAGATCTGGTTGGCAACAAGGAGTGAACATAGCGGGCTCAGGGAATGGAACATCAAGAGAAAAACGGGTTCTTTTGCACAAATGCATAGCACTCGAGGTTCAATGGGTAGCTAGAGATGACAATCAAGAGTGGCAATGACCACTTCTGCTTTAATTTACCCTCACCCTTCGCTGTATTGAGCAGAACTCCTGAATCTCGTCTCTTTTCCTGACAAGTGCTTCTCCGATTGAATTGAGGCTGTTCATATGCTTCAGGAAAGTAGTCATGACAGATCATTCGTCCGGTGAATTACCAAACTCGTCAATCTGCGCGCGGACTGGTATTAGTTCCATAGACAAGGTACTGTCAGATCTCATGGTAGGCTGCCCAGATGTTCGAAGATCGCTCACCATTCGTTGCCTCAGGTTGACTTATGACGCGCGTTGGAGCAGTTGTTCAGTGATTGTTTCTGATTGATGAGACATGGACTTCTGTATCTACTGTAGTACTACGCTTATCCACACGAAACAATTGTGAGACGGAGATATGATGACTGACAGCCGAATTGTAACGGTCTCGTTAATCATAGCCCGCAAATAAGTTATGTTCGACTAAAAGCCTCCAGGCTTGAGTTTGTAAGCACCAATCTCCCCATGACGCTCAGCTTTCTGGATCTTGAGAAGCACCTCTTCCTACTCAATCTTGGCCTCAGCCTTTTCTTCAGCGGCATCCTGTTTGGCGAGCTCTGTCTTCACAGCCGACACCATCAACATACAAAAGTATGCAGCAACAAACGCATTCTGCATCCAGACCTTGACGACCTGATCTCCAAAATCGTAGGGAAAAGCATAAGCAGAGAAGGGATTCAGCCACGACAGCACGTGCATACCCGCCATGGTCTGGGGGAACAACACAATCACACGAAGACTGGCGCGGAAGAGTGCAGCACCATAACGGTCAACTGTCTTCTCACCAAGTTTCTCGACGGCCCAGATCATCGCAAACATCCCGAGAGATATACAGGCCCAGATCATGTGGATAACACGATAGGATCGTGTACGTATACTGGGAACGTATATCGATACGAAGAAGAGAATGTCCAAGATGAGGCAGGATGTAAATTGAGTGATGAAGATCCTTTTACCGTGCGTGAATAGTCGCGAGTAGAGATCGCGGTCGAGGATTGAAGAGACGTGAGCTTTGATGGAAGTCTTGACAGCGGCGAGGGAGGATAAGATTGGTGACTTCTTGGCGACTTGGATCGAGGCATCGAGCACAGAGAGATCCGTGATGGACGTCTCAAGCGTGGCTGCAGATTTACGAGGTGGTGACGCCTTTTTGGCGTCGGACTGACGATGGCAGTATGCGCGGGATTTCCCTTCTCCTGCACGGGTTTTTCTTTGCATGCTTGCTATGAGTTCTTGCTGTTGGCGAAGTCTTCGCATGAGCTCTTCGGTGCTGGGAGTATCACCACTGGACTTCGACTTCGAATGTGCCTTCTCGGCTGCCACTTGCTGTTTTTCGAACCGATGCTGTAAATCTGTGGGCACAGTTTGAGCCCGAGATTGCAGTGCAATGCATATGCCCTCCGCACGTACAAGCTCAGCACTTGCTTTTCTTACGACTTCTCTCAGCTGATATATCGCCTCAGCAGCTTGAGTTTCGGTAATAAGAGCAGAGCCAGCATCTGACATCTCAGTGGTAGAGGTAGAGTTGACGACTGGCATCTCATCAGTAGTAGTAGTAGCAAAGCTGACATCTGAATCTGCGTTGTCGACGAAGATACAGTCAGACTCGAAGTTGGTGGAAGACATGACTTGGGAGTTGGAAATTCGGGTTTGGTTTGCGGTGTGAGAATTTTGGGACCGGCAGGATAGTAGGAAGGATGGAAAGTTCAAATCAGACGACGAACTATGTAGGAGAACTCGCTAAAGTATGAGCGGGGCATGTCATAATATGACTCCGTGATTCGCAAGAATGTCTGACTGCTTCGCGGATGTTGAGCTCTCTTGCGTTAATAATGTTGCTTCAGCGACTCACCGGCCCTTTAGGGTCGAATGTCATATGAAAGAGGTCAGCGGAAAGGAGCCATCGCAATGAAAGCTTCTGGCACAGGACAATTAGAGCAAGTGGAACAGTGGCAATCAATGGATAATCATCAGTTCGAGGGTGGATTGTGGATTGGGCACGAGCTTTGCAAGATGCTTGTTGTCAGATGCTGCCAACTCTCATAGTCATTGAGATCGAGAGGCACCGCCGCAGGCTGATAACTTGACTTCTTTCACCTAGCAGAATTTGCCAGAGCTGCACCTACTGCCAGGTAAGCAATTTCATTTCTCCTCAGAAATAGCTTCCAGGTTGGCGATTCTTCGCTCGAGAAGGCTAATCCTCCTCTGTGTAGCCCTATTCGGGTGGTAGAGGGATTCGACAGGTTCTCGTAAATTATCAAGGAACAAGTAGGCTAGTGAGTGTATTTGATGTGGTGGCATTACTCGACGATGTACGGCCGGAGAGTAGACGTGGCAAAAGGTGAAAGGAAGTAAAGTAGACAAGATGTTCGCATACACGACTGCGGCCGTGCAGACCCAGCTACGGTGACCTGATCAGGAAGGTTCACCGACCTGTATCTCGAGGACCCTGATCCTCCACTTGCGCGGCATCTCTTGGGTAAACAGCAATTGCCATTCCACTTTGCTACAGCGACACAGCTGATCATTTTGATTTAGACTCGTTTCTGACACAACCATGCCACCGAAGTCTCTCTATTTCGTGCGTCACGCACAAGGCGAACACAATGCACAGGTAAGAAGTCTTGACGTTTGGCATCTGCTATATCTGATGTAGTTCAAAACCTAGCACGACGACAGCATTTCTGATGCAATCTTGACGCCTCATGGGAAGTCGCAACGCTGCGACCTCAAGGCATCGTTCTCGCACCATGACTCCGTGGAACTGATTGTTTCATCACCATTACGCCGTGCACTTCAGACTGCTGTTCATGCATTTACGCCTGCTTTACAAAGAGGCGAGGTGAAATTACTTTTGCAGCCCTTGGCTCAGGAGATGAACGCATATGCCTGTGACATCGGTACCGACAGAGACGAATTGGAGAAGCAAATTAGAACTGGGCAGCTCTGGGATCCAGAAATTGGCGTCGCTAGCGAGAAGGTCGACTTTAGCGCGGTCGAGGAGGGCTGGAACAGCAAAGTGGGTAACGTTGTATAAGGGCTCATGCCGATGCTGACTTGTCTGTAGGAAGGAAGATGGGCACCCGACAGAGCCACTGTGCAGAAGCGTGCTGCAAAACTGCGCTCATGGCTCTACAACCGCAAGGAAGAAACTGTAGTTGTGGTCTCGCATGGTGGGTTCCTCCATGCATTGACAGAAGACTGGAGCGGCTTTAACGCCACCGTTGGTGAGTAATTTGACCCGTGTAAAGAGGCGTTTGTTGATGCTACAACAAGGGACTGGGTGGCAGAACTGTGAGATCAGGGAGTTCGTCTTCACGGAGAAGTCGACACACAGCAGTGCGCATGTTGTCGAGAAAGGCGTTGAGGCGCCGGCATCGAACGGCGAAAAGAAAGAGCCCCATGTCGTTAAGGAAGTGGAGGACATGGGTATGGATGAGAGGTGAGGTCTGCTTGAGCGCGCGGGACTTGCAAGGAACCAAGGCAGGCCGAAGCGTGGAGCGACGATTGCGTAGGAGGAGCGACTCGAGTGCTTCATTCGACCTCCTGAATGCCAGCAGCCTTTTCTCTGCCTTGCTTATGTCCCATGAGTCTGCCCAAGATGTCCTTCTCCTTTTGTTCTTTCTCCTTCTGCTTCTTCTTCTGCTCCTTCTCATCGTCGTCGTCATCTTCTTCACTGCTATCCTCACTGCTGTCGTCGGAACTCTCGTCAGAGGTCTCATCGCTGCTGTCATCTCCCTCTTTCTTTTCCTCCATGACACCTAGGCCTAGCTCCATCTCGACATACTCGTCACCTTCGCCCACATCTTCGAGTCTCTTTCCTTCGAGACCGCCCTCTTGCGCGAGCTTCTCGAGCTCTGCATTCGCAGCAGCCATCTGAGGAAGGAAGGTTTGAAGACGCGATTTGAGGTCTGAGGTGGCAGGACGCGCGAAGTTGGGTTTTTGGTTCTTGGGACGAAGGGTAGGAATCGAGGTCGGGATCGAAGAGGACGATTGCGAAGGTGCAGGCGGCGGAGGCGAAGATGAGTTTTGGTTCGACATGGTTGGTGGGTACCGGAGTGAAGTCTGTGAGGGAGTGATCGAGGACGTAATAAAGAGAAGTTTTCGGTATATGAGTGATTGTTTTGGGAGTGAGTGATAGAAAAATACAAAAAATTCTTGACCCTGGATGAGATCATTGCCGGCCGCCGAAACGTGGGGTATGTCCGGACCCGTGCCAAGACTAGCGTTCGTGAGTTGTTTCCGTCTCCCACCGGTGCTCCTTTGCTTTCACTTTAGGCCTGCCTCGTCCCTCGGCGATCTTGTCATCATGCCCATATTGCGACGACGCGTCTTGCGGCGCGGTGCTCCCCTGACCTGAAGTCGGAGTAGATCTTTTCTATATCCTTTTGGAGCTATGGTCGGCCCACTGGATCCGCGAGATTACTCCGTACATTCCACCACATAGATGATAGGAGAAGCTGATCGTTCGATCAATCTCCCTTTGCACTCTTCCACACGTCAACGGTAGTAGAAGAGCGTTTGCTAAGGTGCCGTTTCGAGATGGCCAACAGTCTATCACAGTCAAGCTCTTACGGCCGGCAGTTAGATGATCGTTGTGTGTTGCTCTTCACGCTGTTGACTGTCGAGCAAGCATTGGTTGGCCTGCGAGTCAAGAACACCTCGTATATCAGAACAGCGTCAGGCATGCTGACATGAAGCTTACGAATGTCAGTCAGGCTGTGTTTGCTGGATACCCATAGACGAGAATAGCTTTCTTGACGAGGACCACGACTTCTCTTCCAGTCTCCACAAGTCTCGTTTTCGCAACGGAGCTGCAGGAACGAATGTGTGGGTGGGAGAGAGCGGAGTTTGATAGGTGCTTCAGAAACGGTAAAAGATCCACCATGTCACATCCGCATTCAGCGGCTGACTGTTTGCTGGTCGAGAGTCCGTCTCATCATTTATCCGTGAAGCAAAACTCATACCCGATACGAAGGAGATGTGAAACGTGCCAGAGAAGACGAGCAAATGCTGTACCGGAATGGACAAATGGAAGGGATGTAAATCTTTGCATTGCTCTGGTAGAAAAGAAAGGCACAATACACCATTCTTTCGTGTCGTGGTAGAGGATCCGCCTGTCCATTTATCGTTTGTCTTACTCCGATACTCCGCTCGTTCGCCGTGCACGCGTGAATAGATTGTAGATGGCCTTGTCAAAGATGCTATGATCGCTTCGTGTGCGAAGTCTCCCTTGGCGGCTGTTCTGACCAATCATCGAGCTTGTATGCAAGATTTCGCGCAAGGATCGACAACAGAGTGCGTTTCAGAAGTCTCTCAAGAGGGGTCATCCCACGTCTCATCCTCATCAAACGGGTACACCTTGTGTAGAGAAGATCAGAGAAGATGACCACAGTAGGTGTGTGACGTTGACCTGGTTGCCTGGTAGTCCGTGAGCTGGAGGATTAACAAGAGCTGATCTACCCACCGCTGTCAATCGCTACTTCCCTGCCAAAAGCTTTTCTATATATGTCCTTGCTGCAAGCAATGCAAAAGGCGCTTCGTCCCTTCCCTATATCGTTTCTGGAGCTTGATTTTGTTTGACCATTTCGCTTCAGGAAGGCCCCACCCTGTGCTTTGAGATTCCACACTCGCTCTCTGTCTTCCTTGCAGCTCGGTTTTGCTTCTGTCGCATTGCACAAAGCACGCGACAAGACTCACCGCCACCATTGAGAGCGTGTATTTGCCTGGTGCAATCGTCTTTATTTTTGAAAAAGAGCCTGGAGCTTGAGACTTTTTCCATCATCAAAACAACAACATCACGCATTCACAAAAAATCACTACCAACACCAACACCAACACCATGTACCGCCTATTGTTCGTCGTCCTTCTGTTCGTCCTGCAGCTCGTAGCAGCAGTGACTCTCAATGACTTCACACCGCGCCTGGACGATCTGGCTGGAGACTGTGAGGCCGTCTATACCACCCAAATCACTGGCTGTGCGGGCACCGATTTCCAAAGCGGAGTGTGTTCATCTTCATGCATCTCGGCTTTGCAGTCGATCGGCGCCTCAGTCAGAAAGTCGTGCCAAAGTCAGAGTTCAAACGACAACAACATCATCGCCGCGTTCCTCACTGGAACCGCTACCGGCAAGCTGTGTCCAAACGCCAACAAAGCCGTCAGCTCGTCCACATCGTCGTTCAACATCGGTTCAAGCACCATGGTCCTCAGCGATACGACCGTTAGCGCGACTGGAATCATAGTCGACACCTCCAGCGCAAGCCCTAGCGTTGTCACTGCGCTCTGGACGGCCACTATCAATCCAATTGCCGCCTCATCATCCAGCTCGACCGAGTCCGCGACTCCCGCCTTCACTGGCATCACCTCGACTATCACCGGCTCATCCTTGGCCTTTGCAACCAACACCCCATCATCAGTCCTCATGGCCACCGCAACCACTCTTTCATCAACACACTCCGCCAAACACACTCAATCCAGTGACAGCAACAGCGGCGGCGGTGGCGGTACCCCATTCGATACCTCTGCTGCCGCCTACGGCTCGAGCGTTTCTTACACGCTGCTGAGCGGTACAGTTGCTCTTCTGTTTCTCCTTTGTTGATACAGGAGTTCTGTTTTTGATGGCATAAGCGACTCGTTGACTTTTTAATCCCTTTTGTTCAATACCCATTTGACGTTCTTCTTGTAATGCGCAACGTTGGTCGCAGACTAGTAATCAGACATGGCTCCTGGAGCCCGAATAATCAAACCAATTCACCATTCTTTAGAGGCTTTCACGCGTCTTTTCAGGCTGCCGTAACGCACAAAATATTGTGGTGATATTGCAGAGGAGTCCAGTGAGAGCCGCATATTGCTTCTGGATCTTCAAGCTCTCACTGGACCTTCGGCTGGTGAGCGAAATTTCATGCACTTTTATAGCAGCCTCGGAGAGCGCGCATAGACGACGGAGAGCACACTGTCCACCACAAAGTCCTAATCTCATAAAGATGAAGCCGTGTCGAAAATTTCGGAAGCGTTCTTTATTGCTCTCGTTACTAACAGTCTCTTGGACATTTAGCCTTGGCATGGCATGAGTCGCAAAACCACTGAAGACGTTCACGTCTACCGACTTACAACCATCTCAACGTCCGCTTTTTCTTACTGCATACATGAGCGCTTGGATTGACATGCAAATGGCAGAGTGAGATGTGTTGTAGCCATTTTCCGACGCACTTAGGCTCAGACTGCTCTCTGCGCGAGCTCATCATCGCAGCTCGCAATTCAATATGCCCTTTACTGAGCAGCATCTTACACCCCAAATTTTGTTGGCTACTGTACCCTGTGTAGAGACAAGACTCCCGTGGTTCTGGTAGCCAATACGCTTACCGGCTCCATAAGCCCTACTACGTATTACTTCGTGTTCAACAGCTCTTGAGACATCACATCCCTGGAGGGCAGACCAATAGCTGATAGAAAAAGAGGCTATCGGAAGGTTTGCCGTTTCCATCGTCTTCTCGGCAGTCTTCCGAGCATCACCCTCGCATTTGTGTCTATATTCAGGTAAGCAATGGAAGATAGGGCTTGGGTCAACATTGTAGTGCTCGTTGCTCAAAGGTATATGTCGTGGTGACGCCCTGTACCACCGTCCTTCTAGCATTGCTCCATTGCTTTGGTATAATCTCCTTAATTCGACCTGGAGTCGAGTGCTCGAAGACTGACATCGATACCTCTTGCTGAACGCTCACCATTACGGTTATTACGCTGGACGTACTTTCTGAGTTTCATTCTTCTGGCATCCATCCGAATCATGATTGAGAACATCTGGGGCTACGAGCCTATCGTACCATTGGCTGTCGCAGCCGCGGCTGTGTTCGGTCTCGGTGCTGCCATTCATTTGATCCAAGCCATCTACTACCGAACCAAGTTCTTCGTGGCGTTCATTGTTGGTGCATTCAGTAAGCATTTTCTCAACTTCTGGTCTACTGGACACTGACAAGCCCTCAGTGATGACACTGGGTTATGTTCTGCGAACACTATCTGTCTTGCACCCAAACAACATCGCTCTCTACGCACTCCAGAACATCTTCATTCTGCTACCGCCATCGCTCTATGCCGCGACACTGTACATGACCTATAGCAGACTCGTGGTATTGGTCGATGAACCCCAAGCATCGATTCTTCGTCCTCAGATGGTTACAAACTTCTTCGTCTGTATAGACATGTTCTCTTTCCTAGCCACGGCGGGTGGTGGTGCAATGATATCAGTCGAAGAGATGGCACCCACAGGCAAGAAACTCGAGATTCTCGGGCTGGCACTTCAGCTCTTGAGTTTTTGTCTTTTCTTGGCTATCGCTATCGTCTTTCGGATTCGTATCAGAAAGACTGTCACTGAGGCTGCTACCAAGAAACATGGCAGATACTCCTGGAAGACGTTGCATTCTCTGCTCATGGCTGCCGCCGTACTCATCATCATACGAGCTACTTATCGCATCATTGAGTTCTCGGAGACAGAGGTGTTTGTCGGTACATTGATGAGAAGGGAAGGATACGCTTATGTCCTTGATGCTGTTCCGATGTTTGTACTGCAGACTATGTTTAGTGTCGTTCATGCTGGACAGGTTCTGCCACGCAAAGGAGAAGGTAGAGAGAAGATTGAAGGATATCTGGGAATCACTGCGGATCGCTGAGGGTCTTCGGCAGTTCTTCATGTATTGCATTTTCATTGCTGCAAGCTCTACCCACCTTCCTTCTCTGTCCGCTGTCTCTTGATGCATCTGGGGCTTCTTGTGCATGCCAGACGGGACGGCTTTGGAGATTTCCAGTAGCGAATCACGCCCGAACTTGGTCAGACGTGTGCAATACTATATACCACGGACTTAGCGGCGTTTCTTCAAACAGGGATTGATAATCTAGCGCACATGGTTGAAGTTCAATGGTCAAGAACTGCCGGGCTGTGACGTCAGTATTTACTAAACGGAGCCGCCTTCCGGCCGAGTCAGCCTCAACCTTGTCACTCCTCACGAACAGCAAAAGGGACCATTCTGTTTCTGAGAATCGATTCAAAGGAGAGTTTGGAGAGATTGAAGCTCAAGGATCACATAGAGCACAAGATGCGCTGGACCGTGATACAAATGCAAGCTCAGAAGTTCCACAAGACAAGCACCTGTCCCTCCACGTTTCTCCATCACTAGTGCGATCTCGAGGACCAGTAGATTAATCGCTCAGGTGCGATAGCGAACCCTGCAATAGGACAAAAAACAAGATGTACGTCAGGCACACCGCATGCCGTCGTACTCGTACTTGATAACTGGGGGCCATCCTGGTTATTTGTTCCAGATCCCCCGTCGTGCTTTCTGATACAACTTCCTCACCTCTCTCGACTCTACAATTTAGCAATCATGGCCCACGGTCAACAAGGCTCAGGCAAGCTTGACGAGTTCGCGGTCAAAGGAGAAGCACCATATTTTGCAGAAGAAAAAGAAGGATGGAAGGGTTACATTGAGTGGGAGGTTTGTTTGCACATTTAAACCTAACGACCTGCAAAAGCTACAGCTTCTAAAATTCTTCCCCTACAGAAATACCCAGAAAAGAGAAAGAAGGCAGAGGAGATCCTGGCCAAATATGCTTTTCCACCACCGCCAGAGTTCCAGCTGAAACCTCTTCCGGAAACCAACCCAATCCTGGAAGGAGTACGCTGGAAGCAATACCACTATGCCATGGGATCTACCTTGAAAGACATCCCAGACATCAGCTGGAAATATGTCGAAGAGGAGAAAAGCAAAGACATGATTCATGTCCTTCAATTCCCTTACAACGGAGAGCCACCCCGTGAACGCCTGGTCGAGACGGAAATCACAGACAATAAGGACCATTTCGTCCGCAATCACGGCGGTATTCCCGAGATCGACCCCGAGCAATTCACACTGGACATCGAAGGCCTGGTTAACAACCCCAAAAAGCTTACTCTCGCTGATCTTCAAAACGAAGACCTGTTCCCCCGTCAAACAAATGTGGTCAGTCTGCAATGCTCAGGCACTCGCCGTATCGAGCAGATCTCCGAATACCCCGGCGACGGAGACGAATTGATCAACGCACCCTGGGGTGAAGGTGCCATTGGCACAGCACGCTGGACCGGTGTCTCCCTCAAGAAGGTCATCAAACACTGCGGAGGCCTCAAAGACGGAGGAGAAGGTATTCATCTCGAATTCTATGGCGCAGACACGTATTTCAAGAAGGGTAAGGTGTATAACTATGTGGTCAGTGTGCCGTGGCGCAAGGTCAAGATCAACGAAGTATTGCTCGCTTGGGAGATGAATGGCGAACCCCTTCCCAAGATCCACGGATTCCCGTTGAGAACTGTGGTATTTGGATGTACGTCCCCCCTGTTTCACAATCGTGAAGCTCATGCTGACGAAGATAATAGACATTGGAGCACGCTCCTGCAAATGGCTCTACAAAATTAAAGCCATCCGCGGACCCTCTCTCGCCCCCGTCCAAGCGAAAGAATACCTCTACTACACACCCCAGGTCGGAAAGCAAAACGCCATGTACAGCAACGGTTTCAGCATCCAAGACATGCCCGTATCTTCCGCCATCATGACGCCAATAAACATGGCTCAAATTGTCCACGACGGCAAGATCAAAATGCGCGGATGGGCTTACTCTGGCGGTGGTCATTGGCCCGTTCGTGTCGAAGTTTCCGGCGACGGAGGAAGTATCTGGTATGAAGTTCCTTACGAGAACATGACGACCAAATATTACTACGCGTGGAGGTTGTGGGAAATCGATCTTCCCGTGGATGCGGAAGGATGGCTCGAACTTTGCGTGAGAACTTGGGATAATGCCATGAACACGCAACCCACCTACGTTCGCTCGGCATGGAACTGGGATCTTCACGTCACTTCAAGCTGGTGAGTGACAACTCCTTGCAATTGACAAGCTAGAGAATTTTGCTGATAAGAATTGCAGTCACCGCGTCAAGATCTACAGCATCAACAAGAGCAGACCTCTGACTGCTGCTCGTCTCAAGCTGTTGGAAGAAAAGGGTGTGCCGATCGTCCCCATCACTCACCCCATGGAGTTCGATTTACAGAGCGAAGAAGACTACATGGAGGAGATGAAAAAGCAAGGTGGTCGTGATCCTCTGGAGTAAAAAAAAACTGCAATGGACTCGGACGCAACATATATACGAAAGCACACATGACGAAAGATAGTAAATGTAATGTCAAAAGGATTTCTCAAAACCTCCATACCGCAAAAGGAATGTAAGCAGTCTCACATGCATGCATGTATGCAAGGAGTCATCAAATCATTGGGATCTCCTATAACATCTCGCTCTTGCTACGCTCCTTCTCTCTTTCTCATCACGATGACGAGATATCCAGACAAGCAATTGAGCGTAGAGACCACGCTCAGTCGGGTCGTAGCCTACTTGCTAGCATGTTAGAAGCGTCAGAGTCGACTACAAGGTCGATAACGTCGGGAAACAAATTGCGAGTACTTGCCTTACGATAAGGGTCCGAGGCAAGTATCCTTATCGGGATGCAGAGAGTCGGCAATAAGGAGTAGGCAGAGAAGAGAAGCTGGCGGTGAGATAGCGTTAATGTTCTCTTTCAAGTGCTTCTTTACGACAAGGGTGAGAAGTACTGTTTCTTGTCGAGACACAGAATCGGTAATAAGGAGTAGACGGAGAAGAGAAGTCGACGCTAAAGTTGTTGTCGAGGTTAATGACGAGATAGTTTAGAGGCAGAAATCGTCGAAGCATCCTTCTAGAGTACTTGACTTGCGACAAGAGTCCAAGGCAACTTTTGTCGAGATGCAGAGAGTTAGTAATACGAAATAGGGAGAGTGACGACGATAACAAAGCTTTTGGAAGAGCCTACGCAGGACAGAAGTGTTACTTGTTGAGAGACAGTAACGTAATAGCAAGGAGTGTCTAGAGAGCAAAGCAAGGGCAATATTTAAAGCGAGTCATTAACCCGTATGTCTATTTCAAGGGCTCGGTAAGGCATGCCAAAGTAAGTTTCCGATTTGATTCTCATCTTCTACTCCAAACACATTTCCAATTCTGTAATGAAGATGTCCCTCATCTTTGCGAAAAGTCGTCTCTCGAATCTGCAAGAGATGTCTCTCATCTTTGCAAAGTGTTTCTTCTGCTTAAGCCAACTTGCTCGCCCTTGCCCAAAACCATCTTCAAAGCCTGCTCTAGTGCTTTGTCGTCATACTTGCCGCTCTGGCCGTATAATCTGATGCCCTCGATACCGGCCTTTGACAAAATCTCTCTGTCGACTTTGGGAGCTTCCTTGCTCTCAATGTAAATTACGTGGCTGACGTAAACCCAATAGTCTTCCAGTTTCGGCTTGCTCAATCCTCTGCTTTCGGCACAAGCATCTGCGATAGCCGCGATGAAATCGATAGCAGTGAATGGATTCGAAGCAGGTCCAGTTTCTCTATCGATACTGCTGTTGAGGATGAGGATTCTATTTCTGATGCCGGGCGAGGCAATGGCTTGGCCCACGCCTCTGAGAATTATACTCGGGATGATAGATGTGAAGAGGGAACCGATGCTATAGATTACCGTCGATGATTTTGAGAGTGCTTCGAGCACACGAGGGTTGGCGGGACATGACATCTCTTGGCCGTAAGGGTTGATGTACCATAGTCTTTCGATCCTGCTGGGTAGGTCTTCTTCCTCGAGTTTAGAGAACTTGATTGCTGGTTTGCGTAGGGATGGCAAGGAACCGGGAAGATTGGCGTCTTCGACGTTGTCGGACTCTTCCGTTTCTCTGCGAATGCGAGTGGGAGATGGTGGTGCCATGTCCGGAAGAGATGAAGGTGCCGGAGGGTGAGAGATGTTGTTCTGGCCCGTGATGTGGGAGCCGTCGGTCAGGGAGACTGAGATGTGATGACTGAAGTTCGTGTTGATGGCTGGCAGGACGGTGATGGTTTCAGGAACGCTGCAAACGCTGCTAAGAAGGTAGATTGCTGATTCCAAAGAGCCTGAGAAGAGACGTGCGCTTTTTCTTCGTCAGCGCAACCCCCTTTTTGTACAAAAGAAGTTACCACTCACCCAGTCAAGAACAAGTTTCCAATACTTGCCGAGGAGAAGTCAAATCTGCTTGATGGTCTCATTCTTTTGACAATTTCTTGATTAACCAAGTTCAAGAAGCTGCGAATAAGCTCCTTCTTGGGAGTCGAGATCTGACGCCACAAAGGATGAAGAGACTCGACGATCTCCAGCCATTCTAGACGTGCTGACTTGGGATCAGGAGGGAGACGGTGGTTGAACAGTTCTTTGATGGAAGAAGCTTCGGAGTGAGGGTCACCGTTGTCTGGAATCAAACGCACTAATCTACCTGTAGAGAAGGTTCAGTGTATGTATTCGATGGAAAAGTAATGCCTCCATCGATATAGACTGAGCTCGGCCGTGGAGGATGATACGTGACTTACTGCGCAGATCACCGATTCCTACAGTTTCAGTCAGTAAGAGTCCTTGCGTACTCGATCAACAAGACGCGACGAACCAGGACCACCAAACACACGAATCAATTCACTGGAACTGCCGCCATTATCACTGATAGGGATAATGTAATTGAGCACACTATTGTTGGCTTGAGCGAGATTGGTAAACACGTCGACGAGATGATTGGTAGCTGTACACGTCAATTTCAAACAACGTCAGTCATGTGAGAATGGAGAGCGTACCTGTACCACCACCAAAGATTGTTATCTGTCTGCACTTCGGAGGATTCGGCGAAGGAAGCCGAAGTGACCCTGGCCAAGTGTTTCGTGGTGGATGATTTTCCATGTCGCGTGCTCAATCGAGGTAACGGATAGTTTAGTCGTGTCGATACGTTGAGATGTCCAATGTATATAGTCCGGTCAGCCAGGCCAGCTGGTGTATTAGGTCTTGGCTGGAATTGATAACAGGTGGTCGTTGTCGTTGTCGAAGTACTCAGTGAACGTTGGTCGACGTCTGCAGCCGCAGGATTGTCCGCGTGTCGATGTTCGACGAATCGTTCAGATGAAAGGCAACGACGACAGTTCAAGTCTCGCTGGCACCATTGATCGACTTCATGTCATGTTCGCAAAGTAATGGATTTCAGAGCTCTCGGTGGGTGGTTCAGCTGGAGGAGAAGCCGCTGGCTGGTCGAAGCCTGTTCACCTCGACATGCTCGGCTTCTTCACTTCGCTACGACTTCTGGGGACTTTTGCAATCATACAGTGAAGACCCCGACCATCGTCTTTGAATTTAGGAAATAGAAGAGCTACTAGAAACAGCCAGTCTAGAAGACCGAGTCATATGCTCAGCCGCAGCGTGCTACTCAGGTCAAACAGTCCTTCTTCAACTCAATGGTAGTCAATAAAGTCTCGAAGGACACTCGACATTAGGAGAAGCAGTTTTGGAGTTTGAACATTTTTGCTTTCTACAAACAAGGCTAGAAAAAGGGAAGAAATGGCCAGTGCGGTAGGAGGAATTGGGATACGTGCATGCGAGTTGTTGCTCTCTGGATATCAAGAAGTGAGAAACAGCAACCACGGGATGATTGGACTTGTCGAATTGTTTAATGTTGCTTGGTGGTAGAGCCGCCGACAGGAGCGGAAGCGAAGAGACCCTCCTCGTTCTTCTGGTAGTCGGTACCGATGTTGAGGCCGCCCTCTCTCTCGGCACGTCTTCTTCTCTTCTCGAGCAATGATTCCTTGGTGTCTTGGAGGATACGGAGTTGTCTCTGCTCAACACCCTGCAGCCAGTAGCCGAAGCTTGCGCCAATGCCGCCGAAGAGAGGGTAAGCCCAGAGAGCGTTGCGCTGGAGGATGGGGCGCATCTCAATGCCGAGTTGCCAAACGCGGACGGCGATGCCTGTAGTATATCATGAGTCTTTGCGCTTTGCCATGGTTCTGATGGTGATTGATTGCGCACCGAAACCGCCCCAGAAAAGGATCTTGGACATTGCGACTGGTGATGTGACGGGAGTTGTGTGGGTGGTCGATTGGGGTCGCACTGCAATTGTTCGGAGCTCCTGGCTCAGCAGTACGGACAGAGGGTAGGTAGAGGTGGTGGGGTGTAGCGGTCGTAGATGAGCGCGGTCGACTCGTGTATATGATCAATTGCTGACCTTCACGTCGTGTCTGGCTGCCTCTTGCTTCGGAAGACGCTCGTTCCTGCCCGTCGAGCTCGGCCTTGGCGTTGGCTCTCCGCCTGCATCTCGCATCACCGCGCCGCTCAAACAATCACGGATAATCAGTCGCCATCCACTCCTTTCTTTACTGAACAGCGACACGCTTCTTGATCATGGCAGCGGCGGCCAACACAAATACCCGAGCTGAGGCCGACGTATCTTTTCGCAAACGTCTACGTGTCGCAGACCTTCCACTTTCCCAATCCAAGCGAGGATCCATAGACAATTTGCTGCATACATTCAAGAAGAAGGGCCAATTCGACGACCTCCGCAAAAACACCTTTGCCCAATTCGATCAGGGCCCTCTCAAAACCACCCTTGTCGACTCGATCCGCTCCTTTACAGACGCCGAAATCGATCGCGACCCCATCAAATATCTTGCCAAAAACCCTCGTATCGCTGCTCCTCTTCTCGAAGGCGCTGCCGCTCGCGCCGATATTTACCCAAAGACCGAAGCCGAAATCGAGAACTTCATCCAAGACTACCTGAAATCTGCCGAACAAGCTCTACGAGAGATCCGCCGTAACGACGTTGGTGAAGAAGCTGCAAAGCAAGAGGAGGAAGCTGGAAACAAACCCGATCAACTTTATGCCGAAGCATCACAACGTCGTCACCAGGAGCGCCTCGACCGCCATGCCGAAGAACTAAAAGAGGTCGCGAAGAAGGAGCGTGCTCAGCAGCAGAAGGCCGAACTCGAGGCCCTGAAACAGCGCGCGCAAGAACTGAAGAAGGAGAAGGAACGTGTTGAGACCCATCTAAAGAAACGTGCCGAACGGGAAGAGCTCCGCAAGAAAGACGAAGAAAGAAGGAAGGCTCGTCTGAAGGTCCTCGCCGAAGAACGCGAAAAGCAGGAGAAACTTCTCGAGGAAGAGAGAAAGAAGGACGAGGAAGAGAGAGCTAAGCGCAAGAAGGCTCAAGAGGAGGAAGAGGCCAAACGTCTCGAACAGGAGGCTATGCGCATGCTGCTCGAAGAAGGTCAAGCCATGGCTGGTAAGACTGGAGCCAAGAAGACTGAACGAGAGCGCAGCGAGAGCATCGACAGGAGATATGCCCGCAGAGACCGCGATCGCCGTTCCATCTCCGCAGACCGTCACTACCGACCTGCTGACCGACCAAGAGAACGAGGCTATGATCGCTATGAAGGCCGTCGTGAATCCACCTTGCGCGAGATTAGTGCCGAGCGCGATGCATGGAAAGCGAAACAACTCCGTGACAAGGACCGCCGTAGCAGATCTCCATCGCGCGACCGCCGTGTGAGACGTCACGATCGTTCGCGAAGCCCTCTCGGCGGAGCTGATCGATATGTTCCCTCTGATCGCCAGGACCGCGATACTCGCCGAAGACGTTCTCGTACTCGTTCTCCTCGAGGCCAGGGCGACCGCTACGTTCCTTCAGACCGTCACGCACCTTCTGATCGTCGCACTCGCGATCGCTCAAGAGACCGAGACAGAGATCGCGATCGTGATGTACGTGACAGGGATCGCGAAAGAGACCGAGACCGAGACAGAGACCGCGAGAGAGAAAAGGATCGCGACAAGGACCGCGAAAGAGACCGCGAGAAGGATAGAGACAGAGATCGTGATGTCCGTGATAGGGACCGTGACAGAGACCGGGATCGCGATCGTGACCGCCGCCGTAGGGACGATGACAGACCCAAGACCGATCGCTACGTCCCATCAGCCAGCGCTGGTGCCTCTCGCCGCGACAGCGAGAAAGTCGGCGGCAGCAAACGAGACCGCTCACGTTCGAGGAGCCGCGAAGCTAGGTAGGGCCCCAAGCCGCGGTCTCCAGGTCGTCTTTCAGCCAGAGGATCTCCCTCATATCCCTGAGTTCACAAGATACGATCATCAGGAGTTGCAAATGCATTGATTGGAGTTATGGGTTTACCGTGGAAAGGCGTTGTGGAATTAGCATACATGATACCCCCTATATTGGCAGTATTGACGACTCATTTTACAGTTCATCAATTCCATCATTCCAATCGCTTTTGTCAGCACAAAAAGCCTCTCTCCGTATTTCCCGCCGAAGATACTGTGGTTCGGAGAGTGTCTGTTGGAATTCTTGTTCTCCAATCCTCTTTCTGCATGATCTTCGGATTGACAAGTCTCAATAGTCTTTGTGTATCTCTATGTCTGATCATAGTGGCTGAAGATACTGCTGACAGGCATGCGATGAATGAAGGACATCGTGCACTCCATGCTATCGCCCTTTACACTCCCTTCCACTCCAGAAACCATCCATGGGTGTTTTAAAAAAGACCCAGCCTCTGACCTGCTAGAGTCGTAGTCAACATCCACAAATTCGAACCTCCAGATCACGGACCAAGAACGTACCTCTACGATCACTGCTTATCGCCATCATCATAGATAGCCTGGAGACCACGTCTACTGACGAGCAAAGCACAACTTCTCAACATATCCTGATAGGCCGCCTTTGCACAATCACCAACACCGATGGGAATATCTTGACGCACGACACCGCCGTCGACGGGGATGATGCGGAAGCCGACGATCCATTGCTCGGTGTCGTTGTCGTGATCCATGGTGCAGGAGAGGACGAAGCGGCCTTGAGTCTTGTAGAAACCGAGTTCGGTGAGAATTTCTTGATGTTGGTGTTAGGATTGTGGTGAGGGGGAGGGGTGAGATGGATGGACATGTTTACCTTTGATCTGTTCGCGGAGGGCCATGGTTTCTGACATTTTGTATGGTTGTGGGATGGTTATGGGATGGTTATACTGTTGATGGTGTTGTGATGAGAGCGAGTAAACAGAGAGCGAATAGTGAAAGATGAGTAGAAGTGTTGGGATGAGACGAGGAGAAGTCAGATAGGTCCCTTAGATTTCTTATATCGAGCATCTCGTTTGCTTGAAAGTGAATGTTGCCTTCAATTACATTCACCTGGCACCGATTTTCTTGAAAATGGTCAAGCAGACAAACACTTGTCTGGGAAAGAACGAGCTGCAGATCAAGGACTAGAAGCGTGCAAACTCACCACAAGACAAGTGGGATAGACAAAGAATAACGGAATCAGAGGCGGGACTGGCATCAGAAATCTGAGAGTTTGTATTCAATCACTAATGTGACGTGATGTGATTTGACTGTTGCTACTAAAGTGCTGCTGCAAGAAGTGCAATTATCTTTGTGGAGGAACTGCAGCTGTGATTTGTTGATGGACACGGGTGCGAGACGCTGTCCTCACTGACTGAGTTGGTCACCTTTTCTGATCAAAGAGTTAGCTCATCGTTGTACCCGAAGGAGTTCGAGAGTAACGTACGTTCCAGACCAGCATCCTCCAATCAGCTACTCGTCATGAGACGCTTGATAGCCACGGGTGTTCAGCTTCAACGCAGTCTTTCTGGGCATGTCTCTGTGGGCGAATCTGGGGGTGGCGCCTTGGAAGTTGAACATCTCGAATGCTGAGCATACATTGGTGGTACAGGTATGACTTGGGCTTCCAACAAATTATCGAAGACCACCGGACCGCAGTTCGAATGAAACACCTCGCGTCATATTGAGTCTTGCTTCTGGGAGTTTGTTAGTTCGGCTGATCATATCCGACTCGTAAACAATCAACTCACGATCTTTTAGCGCGTGTACATACGTATAGCGCCTATCTGGGAATGTATTCCTTCTCAGTGAGGTTCATAGCGGTCTCTCTGAGCAAAGCGCGGTATGCCTGCTCTGGGGTTGCGCCGGAACTCTTGTGTATGTGCATGGTCGCGTTGGTGCCGAAGCGCTCGGTAAGGGCCAGAACGACTGTGTACAGGTCGAAGGTCTTCTCTTTCTCGCCGATTATGTCGTTTCTGACCTCACAGTACAGGAAGAACTTTGGGTTGAGCATCTGAGGTTCGAGAGCAAGAATGTTTTCTATGCCATCTGGATCAATACGCAGGATACTGATAGCGATTTTTGGTAAACGTACCGAGGATCTGCGTGCGCAAGCCCATGACTTCAGACATCTTGAGTTGTAGGGTGTTGGGTTGTCTTTCGTTTGTTGGGAAGAGAGCGTGGGTGATGAGACGAATGAGGAAAACAAACGATGGTTGGCGTGTTGCTGGTTCTGCGCACGACAGAACACATCTGCGTTCCTTCACTCAGCTCGATTTTCCCTGCTAGGCCTCAAATAACCACCAAATCTTCATCTGAGCATCCAGAAGTCATTTAGTCTAGTGGTCTAGCACCACATCGCCTTGACGCACTACTAACCAATCCCAGACAACCACCACGCCAAGACCGGACTAACACCACAGTTCAACTCTCAGTCAACACTAATCATTTCGCAGATCTCGGTACCGGCGAGAGGGTCGCACCCGTGGTGGGAGTGCAAATCTCGCCAGAGGTGAAAGTCCTCAAGCAACGTCTGGAGTGTAGGCAATCCCTGTGGAAAGGGTGGGTTCAAAGACTCCAGGTGGGATGGGAATTACCGTGATCTGAGAGCAAAGGGCGGAGCTAGCAAAAGGGCGGGACACATCAACAACAGCACACCAAGGACGAAACTCGGTAAGTGAAGACTTCCCGACCACAAGACAAATGACTTTCTTTTTTGAACTTTGTGTTTGGAATACATTTTCTTGACCATCGGTCCTTTGCTTTGACTTTCTGCTTAGAATCAAGAAGTTCCATGGAACCAAAGATAAAGGAGAAGAGAAGTTTGTGATGTTTCGATACTCCTTCTTCAGTCTGGATGTAAACCGAATGTAGTGTCCAGCCATCCACTTACACATTCCATATGCCTTGTGGCGGATGCCAAGCTCTGCCTGTTCGACGAGCCTTTGCATCTAGACCTTCGTAGTGTACAAGCATGGTCTACGCAGGTGCCGCTGTAAGTCGAGCCTCACATGCTCGCTGGCAGTGGCTGGCCATAGAGCGTGTGATCTCAGGCATCTATGGAGGCGTTGGCGGTGGTGTGCTGCAGAAGTACCACACTTTTGCTCGTCGTATAAAACCTTGGGTCGGTAAGGCGGTCTGAATGTGTTCGTTCATGAAGCAGAAGTCTTGACAGGAACGGCTTGAGCATTCTGTGCTTTCAAAGCTTCGATACGCTCATCCACAAGAGCAATCTCGGCTTCCAGTTTGAGCTGTCTTTCGCGCAACATGTTCTCGTACTCACCATCGTTGAGGACAGTAACAGGCATCCACTTCAGGCTTGCAAACTTTTGCCAGAAATTTAGTTGGGGTTCGTCCGAGACTGGCATATCGGACTTGTCGAATCTGTTCGATACAGTCTGGCCAAGAAAACCGAAGAGAGAGAACATGATAGCACCAGGGATGGCGTTCCGAGGACCGCCTGTATCTGTAAGCTGTATGCCGTGAACAAGTGGATGCAATGAACGTACGAGTGAGAAGACCAACACCACTACCAGCCACACCGCCAGCGATGGTGCTAGCAGAGACTTTGTCACTTCTGGTCAGGCCTTTGCCAGTATCCCATGCTTGGAAGATGAAGCTTCTGGTACCTAAATAGTTGGTATAATCCAAGGAGTACATTGTCAATCCGACTTACCCCAAAATGTAGTGCCCAGACCGAACCATTGAATGCTGGATCCAAGAGCAAATAGAAGAGGGGGAGAATTTCTGATGACGCCTGCAACGCCACCAGTAACGAAACCAGCTGCTCCTGCAGCGTATGTCAGGACGAGCAAATCAAGTAAAGCAAAGTGTATTGGCAGAAGGCAAGAGACGTCACATGATGATATAATTTGGAGAAGGAGCCGGTCGGCATTTTATCTTGTGGCTTGCGCTGCGGAGAAGGAAAGAAAGATGGAATTACATACCGGAAAGAGCACCGATCTTGAGAGCAGGTCCGATGAGGGACTCAGCTTGCGGAGACCGAGTAACCAAATCACGGTCCATTTTGTGCTACACAAGGAAGATGGATGCTCTTGAGACAGCAGCGGCAGGAAGGAGTGGAAGTTGGAATCAAGACAGCGGGCGTTACCTTTTGAGCGCTAGCGCCTTGGCAAAGAAGTTCAGCGCCCCAGCGTTGATCAGCGAAATGGCTTGGGATATTCGTCTCGCACTGGATATCCTACGCAGTTCTTGCGATCCACTACTCAATACATTCTTCAGACCCAAACGCGCAGACTTTACGGCGCGTCACCAGAAATACCGCAATCATGGGTCAGTCACATACGGCCGGCACTCCACAGGCACATAGCGAGTGTGCGCTGGAGGTTTGCGGCCACGGGCAAAAAAAGTGCAAGATCGCTGACATGGTTCGGGAACAGCACCTAAGAAATCGCAACAGCAGAAGTTGTCGCTCGGCGACTTCTTGAACGACCAGTGTATGCGCCAGATGAGCCACCCCAGTCGCAAGATTATCCATGGCTGAAATTTCATAGCGCTCGGCTCTTGGGCCGATGAGATGGAGACTGCTCCTCTTCCTGGTATGTGAAGATGCGCCTGAGACAAACACGGACCCGACTAACAAATTACAGCCTGTATGTTCACTCCGAGCCCCGCCTGACGCAATGCGAAAGAATGACCGCCTAACGCCGTAATTAGCCACCCCATACCAATCCTCTCGCACCAACACTTCTTCCGGTGGCTGGGGCGCCTCTTCCCGTGCCGCTGCCCCTGCCGGTGATGATGCCGCTGCCGGTGGTTTCCGTGGTAAGACAAGATGCGTCTTTGAGACTAGACCCACGATCTCACACAGAATGTAGACCGCACCGCTGGTTACGCCGTCCGCGAGCAGCTCCCTATGCCCGACAAGCCCCCATACACCGCCCATCTCGGCAACCTTTCTTTCGAGGTCACCGAGGCCGATGTCCGCGACTTCCTCGACGGATGTGAGGTGACCAGCGTCCGTATTGTTGAGGACAAGATGGACCGTAGACCCAAGGGTTTCGGTTACGTCGAGTTCGGTACCGTTGACGGCCTGAAGAAGGCTCTCACACTCAGCGAGACTCAGTTCCAGGGCAGAAACATCCGTATCAGCGTCGCCGACCCTCGTAAGTTAAGCGCATATTCCCGCCCGTAAGCCCACGATACTGACATTCTCCGTCAGCCAAGGACCGTGAACCCCAGCGCGAACTCAACGACTGGACCCGCAAGGGCCCCCTTCCCGATCTTCCTGGACAGCGTGACGGCGGCATGCGCCGTGGTATGGGCGACAGAGCTGGTAGCTTCAGACAAGGTCCCCCCGAGGGCGTCGACTCCAAGCCCCGCGACTTCGGAAACTGGGAGAGAAAGGGTCCCCTCACCCCCGCCGAGCCCAGACCCCAGGGTGAGCGCAGGGAGTCCAACTTCAACAGAGAACCTAGAGAGCCCAGAGCCGCTCCCCAGTGGGGCGAGGGCGCTGCCGACCGCGCTTCCGGTTCCGGCGACAGACCCCCCAGACCCGAGAGACCCGAGAGACAGCCCACTGCCGCGGACATGGACGACAAGTGGAGATCTAGAATGAAGCCCGACTCACCTGCTGCCTCCCCCGACGCCAGTACCCCTACCTCGCCTCAAGCCCCTGCACAGAGACCCAGACTCAACCTCGCAAAGCGTACCGTTTCCGAGGCACCCGCCAACAACGACGCTGCTGCATCATCCAAGGCATCACCTTTCGGTGCCGCCCGCCCTATCGACACTTCCGCCAGAGAGCAGGAGATCGAGGAGAAGCGCAAGCTGGCAATCCGTGAGAAGAAGGAGGCAGACGACAAGGCCCGCGAGGAGAAGCGTGCCAAGGAGACTGCTGCCAAGGCCGAAAAGGATGAGAAGAAGGAGGGCGAGGACAAGCAATACGAGATCTTGCGCCGCATGGACGAGGGTGATGAGGCCGACAAGGAGGGTGTCGACGCTGATGCTGAGGGCACCATTGCCGACGACAAGCAAGTGAAGCCCCAGGAGATCACACGCGAGGTACCGGCCAAGGGCGGTGACTCATGGAGAAAGACCGAGGAACCTCAGACAACAGCTGAGACCATGGAGGACGATGGCTGGAGCACCGTTTCTGCAAAGACTAAGAACTTCAACAGAAGAGGAGGCAACCGCGCCATGGCCTCGTAATCGACGAAAGCACATGAGACCACCCACGCACTACTACTACCTTTTTGGGTTCAAATAACGGAGTTCTGAGAAGGAGGAAAAAAGCTGCTGCACTCTTACCCCTTGTTTTGTGATGGTATCACAACCCACCCCTGCTGCTGGCCCTCTTTTTTGACATACACACTTTACCACGCAAGATGGCACGAAATCTCTTTTTCTTCAATCACGTTCTTCTCAAAGTACCCCCTCAACGCTCTCCTGCAGCCTCTTTTCTAGTTGTTACAAAATCGCAAAAGTCATTTACGTTCAAACTTCCTATGTGTCCATCTCTTCGCTCGACTCATATTTATTGCCCTTGAGCTTTTATCGTCGGCAATTCTGCTTAGCTCTCCGGGTTGATTGTCTGACCATTCTCAAAGCCATGTCTGTTTAGTCTGACGGTATCACCACGACCCGTATCTCTGCCAACTCACGATGCAGACACCATGTTTCGCTACTTCCTCTCAGCATACATTACACAACAGATCTGTGGTTATCTCGTTTCGGAGAGAAAGACAACCCAAGAACTACTGGCGATCATAGATCTTACTAATACAAAATGCCCTGTATTGTAGAGCATCGCGAACGACGAAAACAACGCGAGACAGGTTAGTAGTACTTATTTTCTCTTCGTGCAGTTCCCTAACTACGACAACTCATCTTGACTTACATCGATCAATTATATGTCGACGTGGGTATAGGAGATTAACCTTCCTGCCCTTATAATTATCGATCTATTACCAACATTTTCGGCCTCGACGTTTATACATCCAATATAGAGAATCTGACAAGACAGATTGGGACTAATTATTTCTCTCTTCGGACCAACTCATGCTACGACAACTTATTTTGACTTGCATCAATTGATTATACCTCTGTATATGTGTACAGAGAAAGATGTTCCCGCTTTTAGTGTAACCGACCTAAGACCCTGGTCCTAAGCAAAGTTCGCAACACAGGTCGATAAGACCTCTTTTTCCTTGTTCTCTCCGATATAATGTCTACAGTACCAGTTTTAGCTTTTATACTTCCAAATAGAGGTGGGAAATAGTCCTCCCCTGCCCTCGGTATCATCGACCCGAGAATCGTCGTTCTGTTCTCGACCTTAACCCACATGGTTGTATGATTCTGTCTTGCAGCTGCGACAATCGACCCGGCGATATGCGTGTGGCTTCCAAGATCCCTCTTGTTGTAGATCCACTGGGTTGTAATGGAAAATGTCGGAAGGGCGGCATAGGTGCGTCTTTATAGCTAAAGGCTAGTAGAATTCTGTCCCTTGCTTTGCAGCATCCGCAGATTTGTGAGATGGTTCTAGCTAGACTGTCGTTCAAATGATTGTGTGTGGGTGGAACGTACAATTTTGTCAGGTCCAAGTCTATCTTCCGCTAACATGATGCGATGATAGTGCGTTGGAAAGTAATGGAAATGTGTTTGCTTATAGCATGCTCTCTACATATTTTGGTGGCAAGACTCACTTTTTCTTAGAAGGACTATTGCTAACAGGCTAGCCGATAGGTTTGCAGTGAGCATCGAGATCTAATGTCTATGAATTTTTTACAAGAACAATTGGATGTGACTGAAAAAGTCGAGTTGATCACTGCTAACGTGGGTTCGCATCAGATAGTCACAGCACCGTCTCAATTAGCTGCAAACCCCTAGTGTAAGTTCGCTAAGCCCAGTTCTCTAGAAATCGTTGATGTTTGTCTGTCATCCACTGCTTCTAGCTCATCCATATGTTCTGCAGAGTTGTTGGAAAGAGTACGAGTGAATTAGCATCGACCCTGCATCGTACCCTCTCTAAGGTTTGAGCACTTACAGCATAAAAAGTAAACCACCATTGCTTTCAGAAGAAGTAGACAGAAGACATGTGAGGAATGTTGAATTCCAGACTCGGGCCACGGACCACACTTGTCCATTCGTGATTTTTCAGCTTCTGATCAGGGTAAGGTAGTAAAAATCACGATACATCTTGCACCAGCTTCTAAATCACGCTGATCATCGCAAATCTACTGACTGACCTGGAGCGGTCTGAGAACGACTTCGAGATGAAAAAGGCATGTTTGATCCGACCTTCTGGCATGTGATCAGTTGGATTGTAACAAAAGCATTTTCTTTATACCAGTACACAGTATGCGATCGATACAGCAGTATGAACACGGGACTATGGCGATGCAAGGACTACTTACTACGAGGTGTGATCGCAACATCCTCTCTTACATCTGAACGAAGCAATTCCGAAAAGATGAGCATTACTAGTGTTTGCATTTTTTTGCTTGCAACCTTTTCTGACAGCCGCTCGTTCTCTTGAACAAGAACTATCTTGATTCGCTGCTGCATAACGTGTAAAACAATGATGGAACCGTCAAGTATAGCCCGTGAGAATCCACGCTCACTTCAGAATCATCGTCATTCCCAGTCATGGTGGTTAAGAAAGATTTCGCTCAAGACTTCGACAAGTCTTTTTCTGCAGTCAGCAGGATGCTAGACGTTGTTGTTTCCTTTTTCCAGCTACCGAGTTTTCAGTGACATCAACCTAGCTGGTTCCAGACGCTGATTTCTAAGGGCTGTTGTGTGTATTGCACAGATGCAACATTCTTTTCGAGATTAATGTCTTGCTCAGTAAGAGCCACAAAAAAAGCAGATAGACAGCTTATGTTGTCAAAGATCGTGTGCCTTTGGATGGGGTGATTGTTGGTTTGGTATCAGTGGGTTCACACGGCTGTCTCAGTTGGCGTGTGACATGTTGAGTTATGTGGGAGCCATTCAATCCTCGGTATGTGCTGAGCAGTTAACAGTAGGGATCGTCAAAGATAGTCCTGCACGACCGCTCTTCCTCAAAAGTAGTCGGATTCCGGTCACGTATCCGGACGTCATGTTTTGAAGCATCCACACGAGCACAACCGATCATGCTTCCTGACAAGATTCCTCAACATATGAGCATCCAACCACTTAAGGAACCCCCTTGTCAAGTCCCACTCTCTTCCACATCTTTTCCTGTCCACCAGGTCCTTGAACCCACAAGAGCAGTAATCCTCCCCACTGTCACGATGTCTTCGGGCAAGTTGTGTAATACGTGAGAGGATTATGGCGATTTCGAGTTTGGCGACAACCAATCGTGGGACTTTTGGATTTCGAAGTTGAAAGGTACAGACGAATGTGGAATCGATGGAGGACTCTTGGGAAGTTGGACTTATGCCGAAATGGGTTTCCGTTGTTGTGCCGTTGAGTCTGCGGATACGTTGCCAGCCACTGTTGGTGAGATGACCTGTATCGTGGTAGTACCAGTCGTAGAGTGTACCGTTGACATTTTGATCTGTCTTCTTATCCAGGAACTTCTCTGGATATGCTGGAGGAGAGTTTGGTGGACCCCAGGGTGCGTTGGTCGACATGCTGGTTTGTAGGCGATGTGCTGAAGAGAGATGCAGAATCAGAATAATATGCTGGATGCAAGTATTTGTAATTAAAAGAACACTCTGAAGTAGCACAATAGAGTTCCAAGGGTGACTGAGATAGTAAGTCATCCCCCTTGAACTATCTCACTGCACACAGAAATTCGAACAACCTAGACAAATTTGTACACACTGTCATTATCGTCATTAAAGTTCTCTTGCGGATACCCGACAACAAATTAGAAGACAACTCAGCCATGATGTCTAGCGGCAAAGCCGATGTTCGAAGCGGTAGCCTCTGCTTCATCCTCGGAAGAAGCACTGAAGCCGCCCCAACCACTGAACTCATCGGCTAGCTTCACGGCAGCCTTGAGAAAGTATTGGTCCTCATCACCCCAAGTCTTCGCGGCTTCTTGCATTGAACGACAAGCTGAAATTGAGAACATGGTCAGCAGGGACGCTAAAGTCAATGTTCAGAAGTTTCTTACCCTTTACAAAGTGAGCATCCTGAGCCCACTTGCCATTCACAGCACGGTCAGCAACCCACCTCCAGTCCCGACCTGCAAGATCCACATCCGAGATCTTATTTCTATTAATGGCTGGGCGAAGTTGGCCGATGTATGCGGTAAGCAAGAACAGCCACCATTGCCTGAGCAGAGGGACGTGATAAGTGGGACGGATCAAGGGTGCGATAACGCGTACAGCATGAGAACTGGTGAGGATGTGAACAAGGAAGAAGTCAAACTTCTGGCCTCGTTCGTGTGAGCCGACCAGCAAGGCAACAGCAGCACGTTGAGCGGCCTCAAACTGAGCCTTGGGATCTGTGACGGTCCAGCTGTTCCAATACTCGAGCAAAACGGCCTCCTTCTCTTTGTCCTCTGTCAAGGGAGTGTAGTTGTCTTCTCCAGGCTTTTCAAAGAAGGCATCGAAACGAGAGTCCTTATGCACCTTCTGGATGACCTCGAAAGGATCTTGAGATGACCATGGAGAAGGCTTTGTGTATGAAGGATCGTCAAGGTAGACATGTTGGTCGTTGTAGAACGAGGCAACCAGAGCCAGGGATTCAATAGCGACGGTGGGAGAAGCGAGTTCGAGGGCGAATCCAAGGTGGATGAGAGGGTGTGCGACTGTAGTGGAATGTTAGACAGACGATTGTACAAGGGTCGAAGGGAGACATACGGCCAGCGATCAGGTTGTTAATAAGAGGTTGCTTGCCAGAATAGAGGAAGTCGTCAAGAAGTTCTCGCCAATCGTAGCCAAATTGGACAAGCTGATCTTCGAGAAAATCGATCCATGCACGCTGGTACCTACAGCACTCGATCAGCTACCATGACTCCATACGATTATTGGACTTTCGCACTCTCTCTTTCCCAGATAGTCCCGCCAGTCGTGTCTTGAGATCTCAGAGGGTGAATCTTGCCAAGGTTCGAGGTTCTTGGACTCTTTCTCGTAGAGATCTAGTAGTTGATCGACATTGGCACCGAGGAAGTAGGCGGATCCCAGGATCTAGAGGACATGACCTCAGCACAGTTCGGATACATGGGCGACAAAGAGAAGGGAGTTATACATGAGGCGAGTGGTTGTGGAACTCCAGGTGGTGGTAGATAATTGAGTGGTTGATGTGATTCGCTTTGATCAGATGCTTGAGAGTTCGTGCTCGCTTCTCAGGCGTTTCCTCAATGTCGATTGACTCGACGGGTGGTAGGTCGAGCTTGAGAGCTGAACCGTAGCCACCGGATAGCAGGTTTGAGAAGAAATTGGATCGGAAAGAAAACATGGTTGTTGCGAGGAAGGAACAGTCGTCGAGTCGCAGAAGTCGAAACCATCAAGGCAGTCGCGTCATGTCATTTTGTCTGGACCCTGCCTGCCCCGCACTCTGACCATCCTTGCCATCGTCTCACTTTCTGGCGTTGAGAGCGTGATGATTAGCGGCTCTCTGCGACTACAGCGATCTCGAAAACATTGTGCATTTCTACAGAACACATAACCCCAGGCATGGCCGTGGGAGATTGCTAGAAATGACAGAATCTAGCACACGGGGAGGGTGCTATGACTTTCGTCGAAATGATGCGTGGAAGGCTGATGCGTGAAATGAGATGATTGGCCAGATCTATGCTATGAGCAGGCGTGGTCTATATACAAATCTATGCTACACTTGACAGTAATCTGTCCTCAACGCCATCGAGAAGGCAGTGATGCTCGAGCACCTCGAGGTTCTCTGCTTCATTCTGGAAGTCCTTGTCAGGATCCTGTCCTCCCATAGGGTTGACACCCATCTGGGCCTGAGCCATCTGCTGCGTGACCTGACTGGCCGCTGTCTTGTATCAGTATGGAGTCTATGGGGCAAGTAAACTTCGGAAGACGTACCGTTATTGCTGCCGAGGATGAAGTTGTATACAGGCTGCAGACCGAACAGGGTCAAGAAGTACCAAGACAAACTCGAGACCCATCGGACATCAAGATCTTTAGTTCCAACACCCGACTGCAACATAGACTTGAATTGAGGTGTCAGAGGGAATGGCAATTTCATGATGACATAGCCGGAGAAGAAGGCATTGATCCAGCCCATGATCAAACTCTGAGGCACCATCATGGCAACCTGGCCCTTCATCATGCCCATCATACCCTCCATGGCAGCAGGATCGGACATTGGGTTGCCCTTGGGCTGGCCGCGCATCTCGGGTTCGGCGAGGAAAGTGCCGTCCTTGTAGGCTTGGATCATGTATGCCTTGCGAGCAGCGAAAGAGGCTGGAGACAGCTGCTGGTAATTGTTGCGAAGGTTGACACCGCGCATGAGCGAACGCTGTTGGCGCAAAACATTGATGGCTTGTTGCTTGGGCGCTGACTGCAGGAGAGTAGAGAGGTAGTGTCGCAAGATACCGGTAAGAACCTGGTCGGACGTGTTAGCTAGCTGGACGATGTGGACGGTGGAGGAGGACTTGGACTGACCATGACGACGGTAATGGGCAGCAGGATCCAGTAGAACAGGGCAGGATCTCTGTAGATGGTCTGTACCACAGGCTCGGCCATGTTGGACGACATGATTGAGAAGTGGTGAAGCTGTTGACGTGGTCGACGTGTTGTCGAGTACAAGAAGCGGATGCGCACTGGTTGGACTGACTCTCCGCAGCTCCTCCGCATGTCAGTCAGACTGTCAGAGCTTCGGCCACGCTTCACTTTCACCCTGTCAGCCAGCAACCAACTTTGAACTTTACAATCAAACATCCCACTTGTCCCAACATGGCTGACGACTCGAGAATATCGCCTTACAACGTTTCTGGTAACTTGGCCCTCATCACATTGCAATCCCAGCTTATACTAACATCCACCCCAGACTGCAAGAACACGACCGACGATGCTCTCCAAAACTACCTGAACGGCCTTAAGTTCCGCCAATCGCACTGGTATACCGACGTCAAACTTGGTCTTGGATACACTGCTGTCATTATCGCTGCCATCACCTTCGCCCTGGACTACAAATATGGCTTCGAGGCAACAAAACGCTTCACCACTCTGGCTGTAGTCATCTACTTCCTCTTGAACGGCGCTTTCACATGGTGGATCTGGCAGGTTGAGAAGAGCATGATCTATGTTGGTGCTTGGAAGGGTCGCAAGGTAAGCTCTCGTCACACTGCTCGCCTTCGTCTATCCTTTGTTTGATACTCACATGCGACCAGATCACAATCTCCACTCGCGCAGACAAGTTCGACCCAACCTACAAACTCACCGTCACATACCACCCTTCCTCGCTCAACACCATCCCACAGGTCACCAAAGAAGTCTCGGCTCCCTTCATGCAATGGTTTACCGCCGACGGCTTCTTCGTCGCTGCTCCTTTTCAACAATGGCTTGCTACAAACATTGACATGGTCGGTGATGCCGACCCGAAGAATGTTCTCGACGATGCAGCTGGGGTCAGGACTGCGCAATCCGTCCAACCCGAAGGTCTCAAGGATCTCTTGAATGTCATCAAGACTGGCCCTCCTCCGGTTGCTGCTCCTAGAAAGAGGGGTTAAGCTAGTGGTCTGGGTCTCTTGCTATACTAGCTGACAATATGTATTATCGAAAAGTAAACTTATCTTCCTTTCCTTGAACTTTTCGTGCTGTAAAATTGTCATGCTTCTTTCCAAGTCATGCAGCGACCAAAACCATTGTGCATTTTGACAGGTGCTTTGTTTGGTCGCTGAGAGAGTATTCTGCCGTCATAGTCCATGAGTGCTTCCTGCCTCAGGAGTGCCTGCCTCAGGTCAGCGACTTATCAAAACCGGCTTCGCTTGAACCCCCTCTTTTCTCCTTAGCATCAGCATCAGCAGCAACATCAGCAGCCGTCAGCATCGTGAGTTGCATCAGGTTGGAATCCAACGATTCGATATTGATGGAGATGCCACAGTTCAAAATCTCTCAATCAAGCAATCTCATCAACGCCTCTCCAGCAACCTCTTCTCGCCCCGTAAGCAATTCATGCATTGCATCGGCATCCTCTTTCATCGTGCTGATTCATCGAACAGATCATGTCTCCCTTCTGGACCCTCCTCCTTCTCCTGATCCTCTCTCAAGCCGCCACAGCCTTATGGCCAGCCAGCACCCACGCCCACACAACAACCATCACCGAACATCACCACCATTACCATACCACCACCATCTTCAAGCCGACCGTGCCGACAATCAGCTCACCTCCTCCCGAACCATCAAATTTCTCGCCTTACGACTTCACCGAAGAAGATCTCGTCATGCCGGTGAAGGAGGAGGTCAAGGCCGGTCGTGCTTCGGGGTGGTATGAGGTGGTGAAACTTGTGTGTTGTTTTTGTGTTGGGCTGTTGCTGCGCTGGTTGTTTGGGCTGTGAGGGATCAGGAGGTAGGGAGAGGTGAGGGAGGCAGGGGTGAGGAGAGGGGGCTGGAGGGGGTCGTTGATGAGTTATATCAGGGGTAGGGTTGGTGTATTGCTGTTTAGCATTGTGAACGGATTTTGTTTCTTCTGCCTGTGTCTTGTGTTGTGACTACCTGTCGTGATACATGATGTTTTGTGATCGGCATGAGATGTCCAAGGAGAGACCCACTCTTGTCGACTCTGGTTGTAAAAGGAAATTAGGGGGTAGATGTGATGTTGTTCAAAATATGGTATGAGTAACGTGGGTGAGTAATTACCTCTAAATGCCTTCCTGCTCTTATAATTTGCGAGTTTAATGTCACGACTTTCCGCTGTTCCCTTACATCCAAAGACCATGAGATGGGCCCTACTGTTCATGAAGGAGGAGTAAACGTGACACGCGCTCTCGAGGATCTTGTACAGTACATAACGCACAAAGTGTTTTGAAATCTAGACTATGTCCATTGAGAGCTAGATCTCTGTTTAGCCTATTGCAATGGAAGTCCAAAGTCAGGCAGATTCATGTTTAGGAAATCGCCAAAGACGGCGTCCATGTCCATTAAATCGTCGTATGCAATGTCAAAACCACTCAGACCACCGTCAGGTTGTGTTTGCGGGGTGGGAATACTGTTGCGTTGTGCTCCAGCGAGTTGATTGCTCTCGTAGTTTGGCGTATACACGGGACGCCATTGAGCGATGTTGTCACCCACGCCAGACCCGTTTCGAGGTGCACGACGAAGCTCTGGAGATGTGGAGATAGCAGCTACTTGTGCGGTCTGTCTTAGAGCTTTGCGCCCCATTCTCGCCATGTTTTTTGCTGGCTGTGACCACTCGGCCAATTGTTCGAGAGCTTGTACGCAGTTTTCCAGGTGCTCGCGAGACGCTGCACGCTTTATCGGGCTGCGGGCACGACGAAGTTGGCTGTAGAATGACGACATGGCCAGTGAGATACTGTAAGATACCAAGGGAAGTGGCACAAAGCTCTGAGGCGAGACATGATGGAGTATCGTTGTGATATGCAGGGCCGAGAGTTCTTGCCGCAGGCTCGAGGGCGTTGGAGTCGACGGTTGGGAAGTGCTGCGCGCGCGGTGGGATATGATCGCTATGCCGTGGTAGTATATCTCCAGGGACGCTAGACGAGTGACTGTTAGGGCTTGTGGTATTGCTTACAGATAGCATTCTGCTTACTCATAATGTTTGTATCAATGTTCCAAGCATTGCATCGGCTCAATATGGCTTCAAAGCTCTCAAAGTCCTCTTCGATACCCAAGACATCCAGTGCGGCTGTGGGTTGGTAGAGATTTATGACTCTGGAGAGTAGTTGAGTGATAGTGAGCAACACCTTCATGGCCGGTCCGCACAGATCATACGCTTCTTCAAGCTTGAGACCAATATCCAGATCGAAAATCAAGCGCGGTCGCCCATTCAATGCTGCATTGAAATTGGAGAGACACCACAGGGACCAAAACAATCGTGTTTGGCTACCTCCATACCCGCTAGAGCGACCCAAGTGAAGTCCGATCGTTTGTCCATGTTGTATCGCTTGTGCCAGATTCATGGATGCATCCTCTGCGCCGTCCGAGCCCTCGGAGTATAACGACATGAGTGCTAGCGTTCGTATCAGACTGACTTTGTCTTCCTCCCATCCGATCGACAAGGCCCAACGTAGCCATTTGTACGTTCTGGAAGCGAAAGACCTCGCTGATAGCAGCTCTGGGCTCTCTGTAAAGCGCAAGTAAGGTTGGGCAGCAGCATCCCTAGAAGCTACTAAACACATCGCATACATCACGGACTTAGATTTCCTGGTCGCCTCGTTTCTGTCAGCTTCATCCACAATCGAGAGCAACGGGTTTATCCTTTCGAAGTATATGTTGATAAGAGAGTCTTTGTCTTGCTTGTCCATCATTGGTGATGGTGGGACAGTTTCCTCGGATTGAGGCACAGCATTGCTTCCCGGCGTGCGAGCACCTGCGAATGGACTCTGATGGCTCTGGTGGTGTTGAATATCAAGGTTGTGACGCCTCGGCTCACCCACCCAGGTGCCAACACCATGTCTATCACGACCTCCACTACCAGGGTCATCTTCAGCTACGAGACGAGCTTCCGGATTAAGGTCGCCAATGAATCTCGAGGCGGATGGAGGGTCAAAAGGCTGCGTGTTGTGATGTCGTTGATCACCAGAGTTGCTCGATCTTTCCAACACAACTGATGGCGTTTCCGGCTTTGGAGTTCCGCTTGATATCGTGGTAATGTGACGAGCCTCAGTCTGGTTCTCTGTTTCTAGGCCGTGTGTACATCGTTTCTATCGTTGCTCGAATCTTTCAATCATTGCATGCAAAAGGATCGAAAGGTCAGATCTACCTTTCGCTTTTTGCAGTGTTCACATGCACTTTGAGGAGCTTTCCTCTTGCGACTGTTTGGGTTGCCATTGACGACAAAGGTGTAGTCCATTGATGGTTGATTGTGAACAACGCGAAGGAGTTATGACTCGAGGTGCATCAACGAGCTCTAATGGTCCGAGCTCCTGCCGCTTCGGATCATGACGTGCCCTCGACCCTGACCCAAAGCTGACCATGCCGAAACTCACTACTCTCAAGCTCTGTTATACCTCATGTTGCGAGTTCGTAGTCACTATGCTGATCGATTCGTATCTGAAAAAGCCGGAGTAAACATCGTCTTGTGTTGGAATTCCTTCCGCTTGAACTCGCTCTGTTTTCACAGTTACTCGTACACGAGCACACATAGAACACCGTTGCGGTGCAGATCAATCGTTTGTAATTAGAGCTCTTTTTTTGAAAAGACTGCCGCTATTTGAGACTACCAGGGTATGCGTGCTGGTTTCCACAAAGCATTATACTCCACGTCCAAGGTAGTGAGCTTTTCCACCGTCCTCAGAGTCGGCCACGGAGCTGACAACATAGGCGTAGATGAAGGCCAAGACAGCAGCAACCCACTGCAATCCATAGAGCAGATTACCGCCCTTGATGGAGTTTGTGCTTGCGACCTCCAATGCTCTGACTGCCGAGTTGGTTGCCCATGCACTAGCCACCATCAGAGTAGCGCCTGCAAGACTAGTAGTCTTTGCTGCACTGCGGATCAGGCGTCCGGCAGAAGATCCTCTGAGGATGACAAACGTGATGAGGATGAGGGAGATGAACCAGACAACGCCGCCAGCGGTGAGGAAAGCGACGAAGACATCGCGCTGCAGCTTTCTGGGATAATCGAAGTCCGGGGCGTACTTGGTATCGATGTTGAAGGCCTTTGCGAGGTCTTTGCCAGAGCGGCCGGTAGTGGTCACGCACCAGTCCTTGTGCTTGCCGCCGACAATACACATGCCTTCGTAAGGACAGTCAGCCAGAGGACCAAGAAGGTACCTTTCTGCGAATAACTCACCGTAGTAGCCGAGTCTCAGCCACTCATGCTCATCACTATTCCATTTGTAGGTGAGCAAGTAGATGCCGCTAGTGCCAGTTGAGGTGGAAGAGACGAGCGGGAAGACTTCCAGTGTGTTAGCCGGTGTGCGCTGTAGGGAGGCGCGCATCACTTACTTGTGAAGAGGAAGATGGGAATTGCCAGAGTCCAGATAATAACTCCCAAACCCAAACCGCGTGCTTTGGACATGAGACCCATGATTGTGTGAGTTGACTGCAGTTGTGTGATGGAAGAAAAAAAAGCTGGTGGTTTTGCTCAAGTTTTTTTTATCGCGGATGCGGGAAGGGAGAGGGAGAGGCAGAATGAGAGTGAATTGAGATTTGTGGAAATCGCAACCAACGAGGAGCTCACTTATTTATCAACAGGCACGACAAGAGCCGCAGCTGCCTGAAGGCAGGATTCCATCCAGACTTTGGGAAACCATAGGCGCCAACACCTGATTCAGCGTGGTGAAGGAGAAGTTGTTTCGCGTGTCTGCCACGAAATAGACGCCCATCCTTCGACTGCAGCCTGTGCAACCAAGCTGCCAGCCAGAGCTGTGGTCAAGTCGGACCCAGATATAGTACAGGACGAAGAACACCAATTCAGCCTCCTGGGCACAGCATGGATAAAAGTCCTTTGAACCTCACGTTCAATATCTACTTACCACATGAGGCTGTGAGAACGCCGACAACGAGTCTCTTCCAGCTCGAGATGAGGCAGCCCATCGTTTGACTCGCAACTTTGGGAAGGATTCAGTCCATGTCTCGAAGAAAGACCGTCGCCCATGACTCTGGTAAACCAGCGCTGAGCACCTTGAAATTCTCAGCAGTTTGTATGCAGGTCTTTCCAGAAATATCGGAAGAGGAATTTGAGGTTGACGTGACCGGTGAAGAGGGCAGATCAGGTCCAAGCATGCGACGTTAGTGACTTTGCATTCCAGCAACGCTCTCCAACGTCTCTCTTTCGCTGAACACAGGGAATTGGTCCTTCAACACACCATGCATCCAGTTGAACCACCAAGCATCAGAGTCGAGAGATTCGAAGCCTCTTTCTTCCTTGGAGATGAACGAAACCAAACAGGACCCTGGTGTGTCACACTGACGCGGAAGCTGGAGTCCGGTTGGCCCGTCCACGGCCAGATACAAAACAACAAATGACAGCTCCAGCCGCACCCTCAAACGCGGGTTGAGATAGATTGAAATATGACGTGAAGTCCGCCAAAACCAGGGAACCAGGAAAAAGTAGGTTGTTATGATAACACATGGCTACTTATGCTGTCGCATCACAAAATGGCCCAGTGCATCGTTCGCAGTCTGTCGTGGCTAGCTCCTTGTAAGCATCATCCAAACTCCTTCCCCTGCAGCAGTGCAGATCGTCTGGCAAAACGAAGAACGTTCCCGTTGAGATTGTTGCCTTTCGCTTTCTAGCAAGTTACTGTAGCTACTGGACATTGCTGCAACATACATCCATGGAATCGGGTTCGCCCAAGATCGACAAGGCCGTATTCGAGATTCCGCAAACGCCGGAGATGCGCAACGACAGCTTCGATGCCAGCGTGCCGTCCAGCGATGTCGATGGAACCGGTCGCAAGACGCGTGGCAGTATCGCCAGCGACAGCTCGGATGAACCTTTGGACTCTCTGGTCGGCAGCCCAACACTTCCCTTTCTTGCGTACGGCCGCCGGCGGAGTTCCTTTATCAGCCCTTTCCAAATCAACAAAGCTCGTTACCTGTTGAGCTTCGCGGATGCCGAGACTGCGCAAGAGTGGTGGACATTGATGCAATCAGAATATCCCGATACTTTGCGCGAGAGTCCAACCCTGTTTTCGTTCAAGAGCGATCGCACTCCTGCAAAAGCTTGGGAGAATCCGAAGCTCGCGCATCTGAAAGAGAAATGGTCGTACCGTCAGACTGATGGCAAAGACGACAAGGCCGCGCATCAGCAGCAAGTTTCGTCGCAAAGACGAATTGCATCTGCCCGCACACCTCTGATGCCTACATTGAGCGAAGGTCATGTTTTCGGAGGCTTCGAGAGATTGGAAGACCCCTTCACACCAGGAGGCACAAGCAACATGGAATTCGCCCAATTGAACATGGCCTCGGACCACATTCAGAAGTCTGTGAGCCAATCGACTTTGCAACTAGATGCATTGCTAGAGGGCCAACAAGCCAGCGCCAAAGGCTTTCAGAAGTTATCAGCGGCGATGGAGCGCATGTCCCAACAAATGGAAAGTTTGGCTCGCAGACAGCAAGACCACGAGATAGTCTTACGCGAGTTGACAGCAGCCGCGACAGCGAATAATGCCGCGAGTGATGTCCAATATAGACACCAACAAGCCGCAGCTCTCCAGTCCCTCCAATCTGTCATTGAGGAAACTTGTTCTCGCGTACAAGAGCTATACCTCAAACCACCACCCACCCCAGGACCAAACCATGAAATCCTTCACGAGCTGCAAGAAGAAATGTCACAGACTTCCACCTTGCTGAGAGACCTCTACAACCGCCCTCTACCAGACACCGATCCAGCCCAAGCAGAAACCCTCCAGAAACTACAGAAACAGCTCTTGCAAAACACAAAAGCCATTCGCGCATTGACAGACCGGCCCGAACCTGCTTCCAACACAGAAACACTGCAAAAACTGCACAAAGAGGCTTCACAAACCACAGCAATCCTACGTGGAATTACAGATCGATTGGCAGCGACATCTACACCTCCGCCAGCACCAGCAGCACCATCAACAGCTCTGCTGGAAGCACTGCAGAAAGAAACAACCAACAACACAATCCTCCTCCAATCCCTATCTTCCGATCAAAAAGCCACAAAAAAACAAGTCCTAAAGCTCCAAACCTCCCTCGACACAACCACATCCTCCCAAAAAGCCCTCTCCACCCCAATCCAAAACCTCCACACCTTGTCAGAAAAGACTAATACTTCGATCGCCCAATTGTCATCTATCCAAGAAACCAGATTCTCCCAGCTAGAAGCAAAGACCGAAAGACAAATGACAGCGATGAAGAAGTCCTTCACGGCGGAATTGCAAAAACAACAAGATGTCTTCAAAGCACAGATGGAGAGGCAGCAAGATATGTTTAAAGGGCAATTGGATGAGATTTTGGGGGCTGTGAGGGGGAGGAATGTGGTCAGGAGTGCAGAGTGCGGGCATGGGGAGGTTTTGCCGCCGCCAAAGAAGATTGGGAGGAGGATTGTGGGTTATGTTTATGAAAAGGAGTGATTGCTTGAGGTTGTGGACAAGGTGGTGGAGATGGAGATGGGAATGTAAATAGGATATTTGATGGCTACCTTATGACTTATGGATTTTAATGTATAGTATAGTATACCTTTCTTGTACTTTCTTCATCAAGCTCTTTTATATACCTTTCTTGTAATTTCTTGATCCTACTCGTCCGCTTTTCAGAATATCACAGTTGCAGTCGACGAAGCGATGATTGTAGTGTTATGGTCTTCTCATTCGTCTTGATAAATCGATAGTCGACTCCCAGTATGCTTTGATACAAAGACGGACCCAGTAATACCGGGTCGCAGTCGTGTGACATTAGAACTCCTTGATCTCCATGCGCTTATAAACCATTGCTCATGCAGTGTCCATCTTGTCATCATCGCCATCCTTCTTCTTGTCTTTTGACTCGCCGCTACCACTGGGCTGGCCGCTCTGGTCAAGCAGGGGCTGGCTCTCAGAGGTCTCCGGTACGCTTTCGAGCTGTGTCTTGCCATCGGCTCCTTCTGTGGTCTTTGTCTCGCGTGCCTGACGAGCAGTCTCCTCCTCCATACTCATACGCAAAGCCAGTGCCAGTTCCGGGTCCATTGAGGGGTCGACACCGAACTCGAAGTCACCACCGCCAGATGCTGGGGCACCTCCCTCGCCGCCAGATGGACCACCTCCCATGCCACCAGTCTCTCCAGCCAGAATTGGCGATGCAACGATGGTGTCGGACAGAAGGTTAGGGCCGGGTTGGACGATTTCGAGGTATGAGCCGTCACCACCCTTGACGGCATCGTTGAAAGCTTGAAGCTTGGTAGTGACATCGTCGCTGAGATCGCCGAAGGCGACAATGTCGATGCTGACGTTGTTCTTCTTCATGCGCTTTGCCAGCTTGACCAGAGATGATTGGGATTCTTGAGCGGAGTTTAGCGGCGAGCAGGTGAGGACGATGATACGTTGACGTTGGCTCTTGTTTTGACGGTGCTTGAGTGCGAGCTAGACGGTAGTCAGTAACAAGTCGTATCTGGGTTCAGCAGTTGCAACATACGGAGGCGATCATGATGGCGGTGTGAAGATGGCTCTCTCCACGGATCTTTGTGCGATGCAGACCATCGAGGACCTTTCCAGGGTTTGTGGTGAGGGTGGTGAGGACTTCAGGGCCGCTGCCTCCCATGGTCATGAGGCCGACTGAGGATTCGGGATTGGCTTGAGTCTTGTATTGGAAGATGAGGTTGGCGGCATCTGCTTGGGCATCCCATCTCGAAGGTACGTAGTCGCCGTTTCTGCTGCTCTCGCTGTTGTCGACACTGGGAAGGTGATCAGAACAAGAGTCTGAGACGATGGCTTCACGAGCTGGACTTACACAATCATAGTTGCCTCCAAACCCATGTTGGCGGTTGTGAAGGTGGATTTATCGGGGATGGAAGTGGTGCTTCTTTGCGATAGAGGGCTGATGTGAAGGAGAGGTCGAGCTGAAATAGATGTAGTCGGTGAAGTTGCGCAGTTTGGATGAGATGATGGGTCGGATGTTGCTTGAGACGGTCTCGAAGCTGTTGCTCAATGACGCTCGCCGCGCCAAGAAGCCCTTCCGATGCCGACTTTGGTGTTTGTTGATGGTTGTCTTTCCTTCCTTAAACATCGCCATTTCTTGAACAAGCATACTCCATCCAACCATCCAATTCCGAAACTGCTCCTACATATACGCGCATATCCATACAGAGGCTCAGCAGACACCAAAAAGATTCAACATGACGACCCTCGTCACGACTCCCGACGCGACAATGGTGGCAGAACGGACTGCACACATCACAGAGGCCCAGAAACAGGCTCTTATGGACAATTTGCAGCTTGAGAGTGTGTCGCGTACACCCAAAAACCACAAGGGTTTCTTCTAACAAGACCGTAGTCGCCGACCGCGCCCGCAAATTACGCGCCCAGTATGCTCTCCAGGCCCAAGGCTTGCGCACTCGCCTAGAGATGCGCATCAACCGCATCCCTCGTCATCTCCGTAAAATGAACATGGAGGACTTGCTGCAGAAACATCAACAAGCTCAGGACAAGACTCAGCAACGTCTCCCAAGCCCTGCGAAGACCAAGTCCCTCAAGCGCAAGAGGTTTGTCTTGGAACCCTTTCACCTCGACTCATTTACTGACTTGTTTCTAGCGAGGAAGTTACCATGGCTGACAAGGAGAACACTCAGCCCGCATCTGCCGCCCTTGCGAACCCCAAGAAGCGCAGCAAACCCAGCCCTGGACCCACTGGCATTCCTACCTCTCCCAACCTGGCGCGATCTAAGAGACCTCAGCCTCTCAACTCTACAGTACTCTCGCCGAAATCTCCCAACTCACGCACACTCCCTCGATCTCCTCTGAAGTCTCCCACAACAAAGTCACCACCACCGCTTCCCAGACCACGCGGCGCAGCAGCTCTTCAAGCTACCCAACCTACAAAGAAAGGCACGATGAAGAGACCGGCCACGGCACCCACAACTACCACCCTTGACTCGGTCGCATCCGCCCCACAACCCAACACTTCTACTCGCCGTGCCCTCCGTGCCAGCAATGCCTCAGCAGAGAGCACCAGCAGCGAAAAGACCACGATCGTAAACAAGTCGCCTGCCAAATACAACCCTCCCAGCCGCCCTCACACTGCAATGGCTCTAGCACCGACATCTAAGAAGCTGCCTGTGCCCAGCTCGCCGGCAAAATACAACTCGATCAAGGAGAAGCCATTGCCAGTTCCCGCGCCTGCACCCACCCCTGTCACTGGAACGGTCAAGAAGGGAACATTCAAGAGCGCAATGGCATCCTTGACGGGTAGTAAGAGGGGGAAGAAGACCACAGCTGCTGCGGCGTTCAGTACTAATAGCACACCACCCCCTGCCGGAAGAGTGTTGAGGAAGCGTGCACCATGAGACTAGTCGCTTTCATGCTTGTTTACGATTAATGACTGGTTTTTGTTCTTTATCATCCTTGTTTCGAGCCAGACGAGCTAGGCTTCTGCGTGTTGTGTTTGACCTTCTACATAGTAATGGGTACTGATTGACTGGTATGAGATCGTCTTCTTCAAATTGCAGGAATCCCTTCAGCTTTTTATTGAGGTGCCAAAAAGGTGCCGTGATCGTGAAGGTAGAGCTCGTTAATGTGAGAAATCGTGAGGCAGCCTTAGTCGCTCCAGCATACCGTAGAGTTGCAAGACATCTGAAGATTAAGCAAGGACAAGGACAAAGGTTTAGAGCGGCACATTATCAAGACAAAAGATATCACAAGAATGATCACGAAAGCAAAGGCAGCAACAAGATCAATAGGACAGAACAGTAATTCGTATTGAAAGATCAAGCGACAGGCACATCACATGCCCGCCCACTCGATACAGAAAGCTCTAACATCTTCCTCTCCATCCACCTTCTCCTTGTCCTCTGTACCTCCAACAAGGAAACCTTTCTTGACACCTGTGCCCAAACGACCACCTCCTACCAACGTCAACAGGTCAAACTCTTGGTCCCAGTCCATGCCATCGCAGAGAAAGTGACTGTGGAAGCGGAGTGGGTCACCAGGGTAGGCTGTGTATCTGCAGCCGAACCTGATACCTGGGGCCATGAAGTAACCTTTGGAGTGGAGGTGCTTGAACAGAGGGTATGAGGCCGGGACCTGAGGGAGGGGCAGAGGTGAGGAGGATTCTGAGGAAAGCAGAGGGGGGTGTGAGGTAGTGGGTGTGATCTTCATGATGGTTGAAGCAGAAGATGACTGGACCGATGCCTCAGAGGGAGCGACAGACGGTGCACTAGGTGCTGAGCCAAAGAGCGATTCCTCATCATCTCCAGCAACAGTCTCGCCAGCAACAGCGGCATCAGCACGCTCCTTCTCCAACTTGGCAGCAACAGCAGCGTTCTTGGAAGCAACCTTTTTCAAGGCTTTGATCTTCCTGTCGTCTGCACTCTTGGTCTGGATTCTGGTCGCGTCACTGCCTTGCTTTTTCAAGCTGCGCAGAAACTTTTCCTTCTCCTCTTTGCTCAAGTTGTGATCGATGAATGCGTGTTTGTGGACAGCGGCATCGTCGACGATGTATGCGACACCCTTCTCCACCAACAATCGTGCTTCCTCGGGCATGAGTTCTAGAGGTATACCCAGGAAGACGTTCTGCTGTGGTGCTTGAGGTAGGCCACCGATCAACACGCCAGTAATGTTGTGCGCACGGCGAGCATGGCTGACGGCGTTAACGTCGTAAAGCGTGTAGCGACCGCCAACCAGGAAGACCGGGAAGGGTTCGGCTACTGATGGACTGGCCATGGTGAAGCTGAATTATACCAAGACTTTCGTCAAGGCTTAACAAAATAGTCAGCAAGTGTTGCAAACAAATTGTTGTGTATCAAGAGGTGGGGGTTGAAGAAGCATGTCATAAAGAGCATAGCATTTTTCTGTCGTCAATGACCGTAGTCTCAGGGGATTGACAGATTGATTGAAAAGATGTGGTTTAATCATTGCAGTGTGCGTGTGATAGGAAGGCGCAACATTCAAAACATACCTTGTGTTGTGTAGAGACAGAAAAAAGTCTCGCGATTGATTCAACCCATAATGCGTGGTTTGCAGAAGCTGCAGGAGGAAAGAGCTTTCGGCGAGATATAGCCAAGGGCACGGACCCCCGGCGGCAGGGCATCGGCAGAAATCCATCTCCAAATTCTCCAAACTCTCCCAGACTTTTTTGTTTGGTAGAGATTTAGTTATACCGATTATTTCATAACCATTCACACACTTCCAAAATGGCAGGAGACAGCAAGTCATTGACGACAAAGGTCGAATCCGGCTCGCCCTACCAATTGGATCCTTCTCAGACTCTCCGCGCAGCCTCCGCCCTGCTTAAGAAGATTTCCGGCGACTCTGTGGCGCGCAAGGACAATGGCGGCAAGGCCAACCTGCTCGAGGATGCCGACGAGGAGGAGGACAGCGATGAGACTGCAACCACCGTCTGGCTCAACGTCACCACCAAGAAGCACATCGCCGACCAGCGCAAGATGAAGCCCGGCAAGATCATCGTTCCCTTCCCTCTGCAGTCCGCTACCTCGCCCTCTCTGCGCATCTGCCTCATCACCGCCGACCCCCAGCGCAAGTACAAGGACATTATCGCCAGCGAACGCTTCCCCGCCCAGCTCTCCTCCCGCATCAACCGCGTCCTCGGCACCGAGAAGCTCAAGGCAAAGTACAAGACGTACGAGTCCCGCCGCCAGCTCTTCGCCGAATACGACATCTTCCTCGCCGACGACCGTATCATCACCCGCCTGCCCAACCTCCTCGGCAAAGTCTTCTACGGCACCGGAGCCAAGCGCCCCATCCCCGTCGCCATGCAAGGCAAGCCCGAGAACGCCCGCGACGAAGCCGGCAACAAGCGCGTCAAGCTGTCCGAAGGCGGCGACAAGCTCAAGCGCTCAGAAATCACCCCCGAGGCCCTAGCCCACGAGATCGAGCGCGCCGTCGGTGCCGCCCTCGTCCACCTGGCCCCCAGCACAAACGTCAGCATCCGCGTCGGCAAGAGCAGCATGACCGCCGACCAAGTCGCCGCAAACGTCGACGCCGTCGTCACCAGCCTGACCGAAAAGTACATCCCCAAGGGCTGGAGAAACATCCGCTCCCTGCACGTAAAGGGCCCCAACACCGCCGCCCTGCCCATCTGGCTTGCAGACGAACTCTGGGAGGACGAAGCCGATGTCCTCGAGAAGCTCCCCGAAGCCGTCGTCAAGGACAAGAAGAAGAGAAAGCGCGCTCTCCTCGAGACCGGCGCCGCCAACACAGCAGAAGCCGAGGACGAGACAAAATCAACCAAGAAGTCAAAGAGCGACGGTGCCGAAAAGGCCGCCAGGAAAGCCGCCCTCAAGAAGCAAAAGGAGGAGTCCAAGACTGCCATTGCTGCAGCATAAACGCGAACCTCTAGAGAGAGAAAAGTTATACTGTTGATTGAGGGGCTTTATACCTGGTTGTTTGCATTGCATGGCGCTAATGGGAGTTCCGGTTTCCTTTTCTACTTGGGTGTGTGTGTGTGTGTCTTTACAGATCTTTTTATTTTGTTCCTCGGGTCAAGAAACCACCGAGAAGATCAGATGTACATGTTCTACTTCCTTCCCGAGTAAGAATATTCAAATATTATATCAGAGCTTCAACGAGGCAAAAGACACCAATTGGCCATGAATCTTTTCGTGTATTATGAGTTTCTTTTGACTTTGAATGAACCTGATGTTTCCATGTTCGCACCCCTTCTTCTGATACTCGTAATTCTTCAACTGCCCCTTCTGCGCTTAGTCTGTGGGTGAGAGGGGTTTCTGTGCCCACTATGCAGGCATAGCGCCGAAAGATGAGGTTTCGCCGCCTGGTCCAGCACCAGCAGCGCCCGGCCCAGGGCCGCCGCCAAAGCCAGTGACAGCCATGTCTTCTTGCTTCATAGTACCATTGAGCATCGGGCAGAGCCTTGAGTGTCGATTGTCAGCAATTCTGTTCCACAAATATGTATCCTCCATCTCATAATACGAGAATCGGGTATGAACGAAAACGCAAAAGAAAGTTGTAAAAAAGTGCAGAGTGGAAAGTCGATGGCGTTGAATCTCTCGTGTTGAAGTCGAGATTCGGGATGAAGTGCTCAGAATTGAGCCGAGTCGACAAAGAGCCAGTCGTTTGCCTTGGGAGCGGAAGGAGAATCATTGCTTATTTGCTTTCTCTTCCTGCCCCTCTGACTGTTTACCTTGACAGCCGTTGCAGGCGAGGACTTTTTCTTTGCCGATTCTTTCTTGCAGGAATCGGAGCAAAAGAAATCACTTGCTGACTTTTTGTTGGTCTTGATGTGGCCCACTTGACCACAGTTGGCACACTTTCGGGCGGTACCCTCAGTGTTCTTCTTCGAGCGGCCCTTGCCTTTACCAGTCGGTGCAGGCGTGGCTCCGTCAGCGCCATCAGCACCGGGAGATGCAGCAGTCGAAGGTGATGCAGCACTGCCAATGCCCTTTGCGCGTTCGCGAGCTTGTCTGCGTCCCATGTTGCGCTCAAGACGCTCGATTTCTGCTTGCATGCTACGTAATGGGTTAGCAGTTGCGATGAAAGAAATGCATAGGATACAATACAGTTGCTTCTGAAGCGCATCGTATTCTTCGTCGCCTGTTGCTTTAGCGTTCATGATGCTGTGAAAAAATGTCAGCCTGGGTCCAACCCGCATACTTATATAAGTCTATGGACCTGCTTCCAGGGATGTTCATAGGATTTGATCCAAATTGACCAAGCTTCCCAAAACACTTGCAGGCTTGGATGAGAACGTACTCGATTACTTGGCTTCGTGCCAGCAGCTTACGCTTCTTGTAGGCTGCGATGACCCTGGGGTTGGTGATGGTCTCTGTCTGCTCCTCCGGTTCTCCGTATTTGTTGGGCACCAATCTCTTGATGATCAAGAATTTGTCGTTCTGGCTCATACTATTGCGACTGAACTGACTTGCAGACTCGTCATCCCGTCTGTTGTTGCCATATACAGACGTTCCGATGGAAGATCTAGGGGTGCCGGCTCTGAAACTTTGCGTGGGTTCTGGCTCATCGTCAACGTCAGCCTCGCCCTCGGAGACCTCCATCTGAGATGAAAGACTCTCATGCTGAGATTTCCAAATGCGACGGGTGGATTCGTCGTAGGCTCTTTGCTGTTTGGCAACATTGTAACTGTGACCTCCGTTCTCCTTCAGTCGCTTAGCATCAAGTCTCTCTTCGATACTTTCGCCCTGTGCCCTGAAGCCACCCTTCATGGAAGTCTTGACGAAGCTGAAAGCTTCACCTCTGCCTGATGGATCACCTTCGCCATGTAATTGCAGCATTGCTTTACCTTGACAAGCATTTAGGAAGTTCTTGGTAGTGTTCCATGGTGCGAGCTTGAGCTCAACGTTCGTGCCTTCTTTGGTATCATCTTCTTCGTTTTCGTCATCCTCTTTCTTTAGACCAAGGTCCTTGAGATATTGAACACCCACTTGCATAGAGTCGAGAACACAGATATCCTCAGGCTTAATCCACGAGCGAAGAGTCTCGGAGTCAGGAACAGAATCACCTGCTTTGAGATGCCATAATTGATTGTTCTTGTCGTATTGCATGAATTCACGCATCTTGCCGCGATTTTGTGCGACATCACTGCCGGGCAGATGAGCTTTGACGACTTCATTGGTAAGGGGTTGGCCTCTGATAGTAGGATCGACACTCTTCTTGAACACACGATACGAGATCGCGCGCAGGCGACGTTTGGCCGCATCCGTGACCTTTCTGGAATGCTCACCAGGTACTTCCACCGAGGGGAACTGTTGACCGACGGCATACAAATTCTCTATGTTGCGCATGAAATACTTCTTGCCGTTCTTGTGCGTTTCATTGCAGATGACAAGGAAGTCGTTTGATTTTCCTTCATGGCGGAAAACAGGGGCTCTGTAGAGGCCATTGTGGATGGTTGGTACCATTTCTCCCGGGTCGACCTGACCGAAGTTTGCGAACGGACTGCGATCTTGGGGCAAGAGGACTTGAGTCTCACCGATCTCTTCCTTAGGTCGAGAGGAATCTTCGGCATCCTTGCGCCTGTAGTAGTTGATAAGACGATTTCCCATACCAAAGTTTGAGAGCATAACAGGATGTTCTTCGGAGTATTCGAGGAGCAATGCGCTCGAGTTGTCGGCCATAGATAAATCTTCTGACTTTGCAAACAAGCTCGCAACATCTTTGCCACGCATTTCCTTTCTCTTGAGCTTTTTGGGCTTGTTGAAGGTGATAGTTTTGTTGGGTCTTTCGCCGGCGAATATCGGACGGTGGAAGGCGCGCTTCTGCTTGTCATCCAGGCTGACTCGGTAGAAGGGGAACTGCAGCTTCATCGCCGGCAGACTATGCTCGACGGCCATACTGCCCAGCGTGCTGCGGACCTTGTGCTGATGATTCTCTTTGAGTAGTTCATAAGCTTCGTCATTTGATATGTTGTATCTCTTGGTCATGTCACGGGCCATTGCAGTTCTGGTCTCCCGACGCATGTCACCAGGAATACGACGCAGTCTCTTAGGCTGAGTCGCCGGCGCGTTCTCGTCCAGCAGTAGGCCAGGGTCATTCATGTCGAGGGTGACTCGCTTGGCAATGTACGCAGTAGCGCGTTCAGGCTCGTCGAGAGAAGGATATGTATGCGAGATTGCAACAGCAGCCTTGAGATCAAAGCCAACAACTTTGAGCTTCTTCGTGGTCGGCTCCTCCAGGTCGAAGCCGGGTATCTTCCGCTTGCCGGCAGGAGGTGACTGCGAGTCTCGTCCCATGTCCACACCGCTGTCCACAATAGAGTAGTGATCAGGTGAGGATGCAGAACTAGCCACGTCCCAGTCTTCGCAGAGCACTGTCAGGTCTTGCCACGAGACACCGCCAACTTGCTCGTTCAGATCAATCTCATCCAAATCCACGACGTCCTCGGTGTCTTCCTTTTTGGCTGAAGTATCCTCGACGCGGATGACACCCGACTGCTCACCAGCTCCTTCTCTTGCATGCTTACCCATAGTTGCAGCACCCAAGAGTCTGAAGCTCTTCTCTTGATCGTGTTGAAGATCGAGATTGAGCTTGGTTGGCTGTACAGGCTTGGGAGGCTTGACAGGGGCCTTCCAGCCATAGATACCTCGTCGGGGTGGGAATAGTTCAGTAAACCTTGGGCGCTCTTCTGGGTCGTAGGATGGCCAGATTGAATAGAAGACCTCCATCTCCGTTTCCGGGGCGGTTGGTGGTTCGTATGATCCTCCTCTCTTGCTGCGCTCCACTCTCTCCTGCTCCATGGCCGCAAAAAGCGCCTTCTGTCTGAGCCAATCTTCGTCTTCCTCATCATCCTGCTCTTCAACAATGTCAACATCCATCATCTGTTCATCCTCGATGAGATCATCGGACATGTGGGGAAGAGCGAGGGACGTGTGTGGGCCTGGCAGAGAGATGGCTGTCTTGGAGGGTAGAGCAAGACCACCGCTGTTGGCAGTGGGCGACGGTTTGGAGTCGGTCTGCTGGGTCTGGTCGTGTAGCTCCGAGAAATCGGGCTTCTCGTCGAGGTCGTTATTGTCATCATCGCCGAACAGGTCGTCTTCAAAGCCGAAGAGGTCGTCATGATTTTCTTCGATGTCGATTGTGGTGTTTAGCTCAGTGGCAAGAGCATCGGCAGGCGAGCCTTCAACCTTGGGCTTGACATCGTCTTCTTCCTCTGGCAGATCATCGTCGCTAATGTCCTCAAAATCGATGGCGTCGTCGGCCTTCTCTCCCACCTCCAAATCACGGTCGAAGTTCAAGGTGTTGTTGCTCGGATTATCGTCGTTGAGAAGGCGCGCAATCTCGGCATCGTCGGCCTGGTCTTGGAGCTCGAACTGGTCGATGGCGTGTGGCATGATGGGCGCGCGAGACTGATGTAAGGGTGACCGTAAAGATCTACGAGCACTAGTCTATGAGGTAGGGCGATGCGCCATGGGTATTGCGCCTTGACAAAGAAGTGACGGCGAGTTGGGTGATTACGGTGCGGTGGAGTAGGCGCAAGCGGTATTGTCGGCGACTAAGAAGAAGAAGTGTGGAACGGCGCGGAAGTGAGGACGGAGCAGTCGCAGTAATTAAGTCGATGAGATAGTGCCTGCCTTATCCTCGTTGGACTTGGTCGCGCTGCTAAATGCGCTTCTTGTCGTTGTTCGTAGGTTGCTTGCTTGCGTGCCTCCCACGTCTCTGGAATGCCAAGACTTGATGGCCGCTTTCACCTTCTACCTTCTGCTGCCCGCTTCGACCTCAGGCCTGAGGCACAGTTGCACAACACCACCACACTGTCACTATCGCTTCGATCAAAATACAAATTGGTAAATTGCATTTTCCATCCATGGTCGACTGTTCGTTTCGACAGACCAATTTGTCAAAGGTCCGTCTTTACAACACGAGCATGAACTGTCCGCCTGACCATGCAGGGTGAGATGGAAATGGCTGCATTTCCTGATGTGTGCCCTACTTTCTGCGCTTTTTTATCACTCGTGTTGGTGTCTCTCATACACCTGGAGCCGTGCCTGAAAACTGGAAACTGGAAACATCCATGTCAGGTAACAATGCGCGTGCCAAAATGTTGCTCAACCCGATCTTCCTCATGGAACAAATCTAGCGGTCTCGAATGCCATGCGTCCTAAGGAGCTTTACAAAACAGCAAGCGACATCGGTTACGGATCATATTCTGCAGCTGTATCTACGTTAACGCCTCATCGAATCTCAGTCGCATTCCCGCCGCACGATACGGTGTGGACAGATGTACGGAGTACGATGGACGGACACAAGCGAGATCCGAGGCTGATCAATCTATCCCACCACGTGATGATTTTCAAGTTGGCTTGACTTTAACCGCTCTCAAAGTTCGGACCACATAACCACTGTTCCTTTGTACATAGGCTTCTAATAGAGGAAACCGGGGCCGGGGCCGGGGCCCTTCGGTGGACTTTTCCGCGGCTATGCATCATTCCTGACGTCCGTACCACGCGTGTACTAGATCATGTACTTACACAGCGATGACTAGGTGTGTAGCCCTGAAGGCATGTAGATTGATGACAGTGCAAAGTACTGCGCCTACTTTGTCCCAAGCTGAGACTTGGACTCGGTCGACTTGAGACATGACAGGGATCGGCCGCTACGTTTTACTCTCCCCGTCAGCACCGCATTGTCAAGTAAATACCATGCAATATTATTGGTAGCGACTCGCAACATGCTCCAAGTCAATTTGCCGTTATTCGAAGCATTGATACCTCGCGAAAGGTACACTGCCACGGAAACCCCAAAGGAATGTCCGCTAACTTTTGGCGAGTCATCTTGTGCCCACCCCCCGATTACTGAACAGCCTTGCATCGGTTTAACGTCAAAAAAAGTCAAACTCCTATCCAGATGTACTCTTAGAATCTGACTTCTGCGAAGCTTCGAGTCACGTAAACTGTCCAGAAGGCTCGCCTACCTTGCTCTGTGTCAAATGACTGATGCCGGCCCCAAGCGGCTTCCCTCGTTCGCTATTGGACTCCGTGATGTTGAGTGATCTTCGATAGGGTTTTGGTGTATGCGACTGTGTCCTGACATACTAATGAACGTGGCGAGACCGCAAACGAAACGTACAATAAGCACTCTGCTTGAGCATCGTGCATGTGCACGCGCGATGCAATACAATCGTCTTTGGTCGCAGGCCCCTTTCTCGTCTGTTTTCTGGTTCTTCGCTCGAGTCGAATCCCGACGCCGAGGTGTCATTCTTGCTGACCACAACGGCTTTTACAGCCATTGAGAACTTCACGAGCGCGCATTCGAGCACAAAAGAGACGGACCTCGACGGAACAGCATTCTTCTTGTATTCTACAACCCAGACTCCTGGTTCAGAACATGAGCGCCTATTGATTACCTACCGGCATTAACCGGCTTCATACAAGCTATCTTCAATCCGCGCTATCGGCCAGCCTAGACCGACATACGACGGCACAGATCTATATGGTAAAGTCTCACCAGTTTAATTATGTACCATTGCTTCGGCTGCGCCGCTGCGGCAGTTTCCATCCTATCGACTGAACTCTTCATTTCTTCCCTCATCGTCCTAGCGCAATCTATTCCAAATTCGCCGAGCAAAGTCAAAAAACACTTGCATAATATTAATCAACTAAAACAATAACGGAGCCCTACTTGCCCTGCTGCTGCATCTGCTAATTAACCTATCTCTCCCCCATATAGTCAGATCCAGCCACTCTCGTGCTTTCTTTGCTACGGATCACTTGGCGCTCTTTGTACGGCCGCTCTACTTTCCAGATCTCGGGTCGAGTAAGTATTCTTTCCTTCTGTCGCACTCGCGCTTCTTTGTTCCTTTGTTTCTTGTTCCACTTCGGATCCTTACACATCGATGCCTACAGTTCACGCGAAATCCTCGAGCTCCCCAGAATTTCGTCATCCAAAATTAGTACTGGCTTGGAGGTCGAACCACGTAGGGCCATGCTAGACGAGCATCGGCCTGATGCACCGCACGTCGGCAATCTCGTCGACAGTGAGCCAAGGCAAGTAGCATCATCTGCTATGCTTGTAGGCTCACGCGATTCTCTTCTACCGCCTCCGACGGTGGAACCGACTCAACCACGAAACGTCTCTTCCATTCAACTGCCGTCTTTGTCTCAGCAACATCCGACAGCTCAGGATGGCATCATTTCTCAACTTCAGTCTTCTCTCCAGTCCCAACTTCATGTTCACAGCCAGATACTTGAAGAACAAAGACAAGAGATCGACAACCAGCGACACCATATCGCGCGCATTGACAATGCGATAGACGCTTTGCATCATGAACAGAGAAACATATATGCCTTGGTTGATGAAGTCAGGCATGAATTGCGAGCCCGTGGCCCTGCTACAGAGCATCCTGACACAAGCGAAGTTGACATTCTCACCGAAAGAGTTCAGAACATTGGAGCCCAGACAAATGAAATTGCGGGTCTGAAGATGCAGGTGGACATTCTGAGAAGTCAGGTCAGACGTCTTGAGCGTTCTGAGCGCCTCGGATCACCGGGACCAGGAGGCGCACCACCATCAGAATCTCTCGGACACGAGCAGGCCGCTTCGGGGCATGCGCCACCTTCGACAGCTCCATTCATGACCAACACACCTAGTGCACCGGATCAAAGACCCTTGCTCTACCAAACCCCTATCGAGAACCGTCTTCCTGCTCCGATCGCTGCCAATCCCGAACTTCCTGATCCTCGTATTCAAGCCGAGTCGCGTACGCTACCTGGTATCCGTTCAATCGACCCTTCTTGCGCCACCCCTCTCTCTTCATGGCGGCCAGCAGGCGGAATTCCTCCTTCGCAATCTGCACCGGTCGTGGGTTCTTCACCGCAGATCGAGGCTCCTGCACCTGGCAGTGGATGGGCGGCTGTCAACACAAATACGGCACCAAAACGTCTGATCTCGGAACCCTCCTTCGAGTCTAGCACGCCTGGATCGCCGAAAAGACAGCGTTTGGCTCCCTTGATGCCTCGCACAAACTATGACCAGCAAAGCCCTGCGCAAGGCTCATCTCCCTACCATCATTCAGTTTCTGGTGATTCTTTGCCCACCGTCCCTACCTTGCAGTCTACACAAAATCCGTCCAATGAGTCGACCGGAAGTATGCCTCCTCAACCTAACCCTCTGCGTTTCGTACAGTTTGCCTCTGGACTGGACTCTGCACAAGATGAATCATGGCGTCAGGATGGATCGCGTCTTGGACCAGGATCAGCGATGGATAGATCGCGAGGCAGCCCAAGAAGAGGAAGAGGTGGAAGAAGCCGAGGAGGGCGTAAGAGTGGAGGTGGAGAAGGCGATCGGGCTACGCCAGAGTGGGAGGGTCGTCCTGACAGTGTTCAGATCGTCAATGCGACCGAAGGACATGGAGGACTGATGCCCACGCCTGAACAAGCCAGCGAGACGACTGCCGGCATGTACCCCGACCCGCACTTCATGCCCATCACCACGACCGCCGATGTAGCTTCCTCGAACAACCCGACCAAGAAGACTCGTACTAAGCCTGTGCGTAACGCAGACGGTGTCCTGATACGTAAAGACGGGAGACCAGATATGCGCAGCGTAAGCAGTGCGATGAATCTGAAAAAAGTGCACGCAAAGAAGGAGGCGGAACGCGCCAACAACAAGGAGACATCTGCAGCTTCCGAGGACACAAAGGACAAGTCAACTCCACACTCGACGTCAGAACATGATGCCGGGGACATGAGCGTCGCAAGTCCCAGCGTGGACGAGCATGCCACGGATGGTGAAACAAGTGTTCTGGACCGTCACCAGGAAACCATGCGCAAGATCTTCCCATACGGTATCGACAGCAGCGACAACACTGCCACGAGCGTTCAGAGTATGGCACAGCAATTCTTCCCTAGATCAGACGACAATCGCGCCGCACCACAAGTTAAGATCGAAGCTATGGTCGAGGGCAAGACGACAACTAAGGAAGCACATAAATCACATGAGGGACCGAAGCCCCTGATTGACGGCGAAAGAAGCATGGTGCACCACACCGGAGGACATCCTGATGTCGAGATGAGTGATGCAAAATAAACCATGCCTGCTGAGGAATGGCAAATCACCATGATCGTCTCACACGTTGTTACGCCTTACGATCTTCTTTCAGAAAATTGCGAACATATAGCTGGTTTCTTCTTATAGACAGGAGCCCCTCCGGTAGGGAAGGAAAAGGAGTCAGCAAATAATGGAATCAGGGAACAAGTCGACCAGTCTATTCTGGAACAGTACTACCAGTTGGATGGTAGCATTTCCCTCGACAAACACCATACCCAAATGCTTTATTGCTCTATTTTAGCCATTCAAACGTACACATATACCCAAGGCGCGCTGGTTTGTTCAGGCGTTGGGTTTTACTTCACTGCCACAAGCGAATAATACAATTTTCATAAAACAACAACAACATCACTTGATGACATTCCGTTTTTTGAACGCATCATGCATGCTGACTCTCTCGAATGTAGACGCCACCACTCGTGCTCCAAGAACGAAAGGGGAGCTGGCGCCGCCCACGCTCTACCTTCCTAATCCGAATATATTCCGGTCCGATAGGACACGGATGGTTCGAAACAACACGAACCTCCTTCGCTTCCCAAAAGTCATCATCTTTTGACCCGGTGACCTACTTTTTGCTCTTTCGTCTCGAGACCTTAAACACGCCCATTTTACCTTTCCCTCAACCCCCTCCTTCTACTTTTCCCTGCTTTTTGGAACAAAGTAGAAGATTTTGGCTTTGGCCTTTGTTTTGTTTATCTCGTCTCTTTTTACCTGTTCTTGCACCTTTTACGTGTTTCTTGTTGCTAGGGCAAGATATGACGAAGGGACGGCCATGTAAACAACCTCCCTCCCTCTCGTAAAACGCTTTTAGTAATCTGGTCTTTGCAAAGAGCAACCTTTTTGACTCGCTCGGGTGCATACGGGGGGGACTGATATACGTGTGTCAATGGAAAGCCTAAACACGCAGCACATAGCACACGTAATATTCCCGCTTTCCTCGGTCGATGTTAGGAAAAGCCTATTTGTCCAACCCGGCTTTTTTGCTCTCGCTCCCGTTTTGACTGCTTGTTGAACTACTCGGCTCTTTTGGAAGGGCGAGACCTTTGTTTGTGCGCCTTGCCGCACCGAAAAGTGCCGATGTTCTAGATGGAGTAGGTGCATTGTTTTTACTTGGCAGGGCAGGGCAGAACACCGATTCGCAAAATGACTACATCACTTGGATGATTGGTTAAGCGATGGTAAGAGAGGTGTGGGTTAATGACATTCTTTTGAATTGTGATGTTCTTTGTTTTGAGACTTTGTCCGGATGGGGCAGAGGAGTGCTCTTTCCTTTGATATGGATCGCCTTTCGACTGCGCCTCTGCTTGCGTTTACATGTTTTGGATGATCGATGGATGATCATCGGTCGTCGCGTCGGCTTGGAGGACCGAATCCGTATATCGATCGTGAATATGAATGACCTACCTATATGTCCTTATACACCGTTTTCATAACGCATGTCTGCTTTTACACGAGTAAACGTTCTGGCAGGAGATATCATGCCATCTCCATCCAATAACGATCCTTCGCTATCGGCTTCGGACTCGCGCCCTCGGTGTCACTGCCCCGAAATGCTCTTTTGAAGGTCTGCCCTAAGGCTGTACAATGATCCCACCACATCTCCACCAAAAGTTATGGAATCTCCCCTATTCTTACACCAGCGTCTACTGGGAGCAAAAGGAGTTTTCTCCGTTTTGGAGAACTGGCAAAAGAAGAAACCGACGCCTAAGAGATTCGAACTCTTGCTCCCGAAGGAAATAGATTTCTAGTCTATCGCTATAACCACTCAGCCAAAGCGCCATACTGTTGATGGTTAGAGTGATTGCGGATCGTCATGTTTCTGCGCATACACTCGCTTGCTCTTCACCAGCAAGAGATGGCGGACGTGAGGCCGAGATCGAGCAGTAAAGGCAAACGGCAGAAACATATCGCCCCGCAATCAATCGAACCACCAACAGTACGGCGCTTTGGCTGAGTGTGCACTGCGCGAACCATCGTCTGCCGCAAAGACGGGCCATCGTTCGCATGCGTGTGGCGTAAAGGATCGTGGAGATGATATTACCGGCTCGCGTATGGAGATATCAAGAACGGTAAGAAGTATCCAAGTCGCGCATATTCGACCCGCCGGAACCGCTATGAAGAGAAAAAACGGCACGTTGATAGAAGAAGCAGAAAGCGCGACCCGTGATTTCGAAAAGGAGGAAGAGGGAAGAGCAACCCGGCGTTGTTCAGATGAGGAAAGAAAGACCTACATTCCGGAAATGGAAGAAAGTGGTCCGAGTGAGAGAGAGGAGTGGCCGATTTTGTTCGGGGTCAATGATTTGCGACAAGGTATAAGGGTGATCGAACAAGGGAAAGAGGTGATCGGACAAGGCTCACCGAGGATGTTGGATTATGATACATTGATCGGGAGAAGAGGAAGGAGGATGAGGACTAAGAAAAAGACGCCAAGCCTTGAGGCCGAGGGTGTGACCCGGGCCTGAACTGTTGACGATTATTACTACAGAGTATTGGTGACCTGAACGTGTGAGATTTATGTGATAGCGACAGGGTACATATTGAACTAATGTGAGATAGACCTCGATCTCATTCATGGTTATATAGTAAGGAAATAATAAATTCGTTGGTTTTGTAATTTGCCATCGTGAAGTCAGGATTAACACCTGGCAATGTGCCGCACACAAGCTTGTGCTAAGGAGCCTTGTTCGAAAGTCATGATAGTTTTAATATATACAGTGTTAACACCTATCTACGTGATGCCGTGAATGCTCGAGAGAGTCTATGATTCAAATTCTAATCGATGGCATTCCCTCCCATAAACCATTATGGCTTGAAACCTCATCCAGTACAGCAAAGGTATGCCAGAACACATGGAGAAAAGTGAACGGAACAGAGGCCAACCTTAGAGTTCCCACCTAACTCAACAACTCCCTAATATCCTCAATCCTCTGCGTCTTCTTCTCATCTTCATTCATCATGCCCAATGAACTGGCAATAAACTTCTTCCTATCCTGCACTCTGAGCATCTTTTCCTCGATACTCTGATCAACCACGAATCGCACAATCTTGACTTCTGCAGTTTGACCCATACGGTGCACGCGGTCAATAGCCTGTGATTCCACTGCCCAACTCCACCATGGATCCATCATGAATACGTTACTGGCGCAGGTCAAGTTTAAGCCTACACCACCAGCTTTGAGTGAGAGCAAGAGTACACATCCTTTGGGGCGAGCGGCGAATTCAGTGAGAACGAGGGCGCGGGCTTTTTGGGCCATGCTGCCGTCGAAGCGGAGATATGGTATTGAAGCGCCATCGAGAGCAGGTTCGAGGATATCGAGGAAAGAAGTGAATTGGGAGAAGATGACGGATTTCGTAGTAGGGGAGGCCTTTTTGATGCGTTTGAGGTGGGTTAGGAGAGCGCCGATTTTGGCTGAGGAGAGGGTGTTGACGCGGCGGAGAGACACACGAGGCAGGCGCGTTTGTGAGTCCGTTGAGTCGCTGGGCTGGGTCGCTGTGTAGAGGTCTTCGAAGCTATTTTGAGACTTGTCTTTGGTTGCAGCTTCCTCGTCGTCATCGTCATCGTGTCTGATGACTTCGAAAATATCGCGTGCATTGATGGGTTCGCGGCAATTGAAACATAATGGCAACTCATTCTTGTTGGTTGCATTTTCGATCAACTCAAGCAGACACTTCTTGCAAGCACTGTGCCAACAGCCTGTGACAGATTGCTCTTCCATGGGCTCCTCAAAACAGATAGGGCATTCATGATTCGACTCAGCTTGGATCTGCTTAAGCACATTGGCACCAAATCGGCTTGCATCTTCCTCTTCGGCTTCAGATTCGAAACGTTGAATCAAGGATTGCAAGTCCATGTCATCAGCTAGGCCATTGGCAACGTCAATCGCTGCTGCCGCATCATCTTCGTCTGCAGTAAGAGCTTTGTTGCGCACTAATGTCGGGTGACAACATGATTGCCTGAGTCGGAGGATCTGTGCGAAGATAGTCGTGTAGGACTTCATTAATGTTCCAGCCTCGACATTGGCGGCGAACGTCCTCTTGGCTCGGGCGAAAATGTGATCGTAGAGATCACGCTCTACCTTTGAGAGCTCAATCTTCTGAATGTCGATAGTTCGTGGCGGTAGCGGGACCAGCGCCTCACCATCTGGCGTCTTCATGTCCTTTGTTCGGCGCAAGACTAGTGGCTCGAGAACGGTTTGTACCACGTCCAATGCTCGAACGTAGTCCTTGGACTCGAAAGGCACAGTAATGAATGTCTTCCAGAACGAGAAGTTGCTCCATGGCTCCACGCGGAGGAAGCGTACCAGACTGAAGAGGTCTTCCAAGCGATTGACGATCGGCGTACCTGTCAATGTCCAGCGATGCTCGGCAGCTATCTCATAACAAGCACGAGCGGTCTTAGACTGTCTGTTCTTGATCGAATGTGCTTCATCGAGAATGACACGGAAGTACTCGATGGAGAACAATCCGCCGCTTGATCCTCGATCACCGCCAGCGGCAACAACTTGGTTGTACTCTGACAATACTGTGCCATAACTTGTGATGATGACATTGGGAGCTGACGAGGCATTGGCTTCGCAACATAACGTCTTCAGGTTGACATTCTTCTCGGTGCCATAGTATACTAATGTTTTGAGCGTTCCAGGCTTGGAGGCCTTTTCTGCCTCACTTTGCCATTGCGCCAGCAAAGACATAGGCGCGACGACCAAAGTCGTACATGGCGCACGAGCAACACCGGAAGAAGTCTTTGGCGAGCGTGGCAGGTCCATGACCGTCGACATCTTGGAGCCTTGTAAACCAAATTCAGAAGTATGCGTGTGTACCAAACTGAGCATCTCAATAGTCTTTCCAAGACCCATCTCGTCGGCGAGAATACCACCGAGGCAGTTTTGCTCTTGGATTGGAAAGTCTAACGACAACTCACCAGAATAGGGATTTACATAGAAGCTCGGCTGCTCCTCAACTTCAGGCACAGGCGCGTCGTCTGCGTCTTTTGTAGGCCACATGTACTCTTCCCAAAGGGGATGCATTGAAGCTTCTTTATGCTCGGACTTCTGATCTCGCTCCTTACCCACCATCCAGTGCAGGGCTTGTTTCTGATACTTTCGAAGATCCATGACGAATGTCTCTGCCGGCTGCATGACAGGTGTGTTGAAGTCGAATGACTGTGCCTTTCGGTAAAGACTGTCGAGCTGATCTTGTTCTAGCTCTTGGCCGTCTTCAGCATCATCAGAAGGAGGAGAAGAAGGAGCTTGGTCGGAAGATTTGGCTGGTTTAGCAGTGCTTGATTCGGGTTGCTCTGGGATCTCAGCAGCACGCAGGATACCCTCTCTTTTGTGCTTTTCGGTGGCGGAGTTGGCGCGTGATGGGTGGAGATTGATCTCCGAGAACAGCTTTACCAGAGCGACTTGTCGCAATCTCAGGTCCTTCTCGTCTCTTGTCTCTTTTGCCTCATGAAGACCAGTTTCTCTGTTATTGTCCAACGGTTTGATGAAGTTGCCAGCTGTGAAACAGTCCCTCAAGAAGAAACATCGTAGCTGGAGATAGACGGTGTCATTGGTGCGAACGCGGTCAGGAGCAAAGATGCAGTGACCCTCAAAGTGGCATATGTTCTGGTCCATGAGAGTGGATATCCAAGCGGCAGAGTCCTGCTCCAAGCGGCCGACTTCATCTCCTTTGGCATTGGTAAAGCGAACAATGACATCCTGGCGAGTCGAAGCTCTGAACTTGCCTCCCTTGCCAACCTTTTGTTGCGACGGCTTGGCCCTTTCGATCTTCACCAATTCTCCCGATGTAATAATTCCAATACCGCTGCGAGTAGTCCAGCCAACAACGCCCAGTGCACCAATATATCTCTTGTTTGGCATAGCAGCTAGATTGACCTTGGGAACCTCAACTTCTTGTGTAGCGGTGCTCGGGTAGTCATTGATTTTCGGACGGGTAGGTCGTGAGGCGATTGAAGTAGTATTGGAGATCAGAGGATGGTTCTGCCACGAGCCATCAAAATACATGTTGACAGCTCTTTCTACATCGTTGCCGCAGATGCGTTGCAAGGCGTTGATTGTGGATTGAGGAGCCTCATTTCCGATGAAGGCTTGAAAGAGAGATGGATCGAAACGGTTCACGGTCGATGTTGTCGCGTCTTGTGTAGGATCGGTCGCCGTAGCAGTATCTAGTTCGTTCTCTGGGAGGGCGTTGATTTCGTCAGGGCCAGAGGGATCGGAGGCGAGAGAGGCATCTTGGGTTGAGCCTTTGTCAGCGAAGAAGCGTCTCTTCTTGGCCGGTCGTTCATCCATATGTGATATGCTCATTTTACACAACAGAAATGCTTCCTGTCGCGTGCCTGAGAAGTTGATCACAATTGTGTCTTGCGACAATTTCTAGGAAGGCGCGCTGGAGGCGGAAGACGCGTTTCTGGCGCGTCAGTGGTTGCTTTTGTGAGAGTACTTCGAGCTGTTTATGAAACTTTATGAACGACTAACTGTTTGTGGATAAACATCGTCATGTCCGAGGTCATCATTTGTTAAATCGCCGTTAGGACAAAGACGCTGTGTCGCCTTCATTCTGCTTTACGTTGCCACATATCCAACCATGAGAGGAAACACAGCCTGTCGCACGCTACGGAATGCTTTGGGCAGGCAGCAATGTCATGCTAGAAGGACATATGCCACCAAGGTCCAGCAGCCTGCTGCTACAGTCTCGTCGGAGGCAGAGGTGGGCTCAGCGAGAGCCTACTGTCTGGATCTCCTCAGGTGAGCAACCACATCAATTTCGCCGCATGCCTTGCCTAATCACATCGCAGGAAATATGATACCCCTTCATTTCTGCTGCAATCATATATGCCTCCCAAGACACGAGATGCCTATCTCGCCATTCGTGCCTTCAACATAGAGGTCGCCAGAACCGCCGATACAACGAGTACTCCAACTATTGGTTCGATGCGTCTGCAGTTCCAACGAGATGCTATTACAAAGGCCCTGGCTGGCACGCCGCCGAAGCAACCTATCGCCATCTTATTGGCTTCTGCTGCTGAGGATCTACAGCGAAGAACCGACGGCAAATCAAAGTTTAGCAGGAGCTGGTTCCACAGGATCATATCTACCAGAGAACAATACCTGACGAATCCGCCGTACCCTGATCTGGCTGCCATCGAGTCATACGCCGAGAACACTTACTCGACCCTCATGTACCTGACTCTCCAGGCCCTACCCATGGCCTCCCTCACCGCCGACCACGTCGCCTCACACATCGGAAAAGCGACAGGCATTGCCACAATCCTTCGGGGACTGCCCCTGCTTGCCTTCCCAGGTCCGGCAAATCACCACTCGAACCAAGGCGGTATGGCTGGTGACGTTGGCGCTACCAGACAAGGCTCTGTTATGCTACCGCTAGACGTAATGGCGAGACACGGTGTACGGGAAGAACAAGTGCTACGCGAAGGTGCTGAAGCTCCTGACCTCCGTGATGCTGTCTTCGAGGTTGCCACAAGAGCTAGTGACCATCTCATCACCGCCAGAGAAATGGTCAAGAACCTCCGAGCTGGTCAGGATGCAGGTCACGACTTTGAGCATGGTCATGAGGAGGAACACATGAACTACGCGCCGTCGCAAACATCCACACCCGCACAAGAGGTCCAGCAAGCCTTCCCTGTGTACCTCTCCGCAGTGCCCACAAGTCTTTGGCTCGAAAGGTTGCAGAAGCACGACTTCGATGTCTTTGCACCGAAGCTCAGAGTTACCGACTGGAGACAGCCCTGGAAGACATGGCTCGCATACAACAGGTCGAAGTTCTAGACCACCACATTCACGCCAACACAAAGTGGTCATTGCATTTGTGGTATGTACATATTCTCAATCACAGGAAGCTTTGTCGACTCCAATATGTCTGTACCTTGATAACGTGAATACGGACATGAACATACGTATCAGAACCGCTTATGTTGCTCGCGAAGTGTTAGTGTACGACTCTGGAAGGCATAGCGTTCCAGAACCAGACAGTGAGAGGATCAACTCAAGCGACCATCAGGTGTGCACAAGACAGTAGAGATATGCGCGACTCGCTGACAAACGAACGCTCGCGATGCGCTCCAACGATGCTAACCCCGCTCGGAACTATGCCGGACACCGAGACCGTCATCGAATTTACGCGCGAGGAAGACAACTCGAGTCGGACAGAAGAACAGAGTCGCAAGTCGACATCCCAGGGCGAGAGTGGTGGATCCGCAGCAAGAGGCAGACATACACGAAATCACTCACGTATTATCGCAATTTCGGGAAAAGAGCGACAGGAGGAGGCAAAGGCAAGACATGAAGGCGGCAAGCGACAGCAATGGCGAGAGAGAGAGAGAGAGAGAGAGCAGCGACGACACACGTGCATGCAGGGAACGAGGACAGCGACGACAACGATACATCCATCGGCCGGCGATAGCATTGATGGCAGATGCCAAAGACGAGAACGATGACAATGGCACGCGACGAGAGAAGCAATGATATGAGAGACGACGACAGCAGGCCATATCAATACCGACGGTCACAATTACCATTGCAAATAACGCATGCGACGACAACGACGAGCGACGCCAAACAATTGTTACACACGGTGGAGTCCTTTCCAGCTCCCGGTTGATAAACCAGAGTCAAAACAGATGAAAAAAAGTAAAGTGTTTGTCGATTGTGCTCCCGTTAGCTTCACCCCGAAGGGCTACTAGACCGGTACACCACGGTGAGGTGGGAGCTTGCACCGGAGCCTGCCACTCGTCGCCAGCTGACGCGCGCGCCACTACCCAGCCGCGTTGACACAGAGGTGTTGAACCTCTATGCCAGGCGGACTGAGCACAACGCGCATGCTCCCAGCTGCGACTGAGTCCAGGCCCCCCACCCCCGTGCCACTCCTGACCGGCTCGTCTCCTCTACCAGTCGTGCTACCGTCTACCAGAGGGAGGCGATGGGTCTCAAGACCATGACGGCTGATCTCGAGGAGTACGACTTTGAGAACCTCGATTCTTTCCCCGAAGACAAGGTCGCCATGTTTGTCCTGGCCACATACGGTGAGGGCGAGCCTACCGACAACGCTGTCGAATTCTACGAGTTCATCAGCAGCGAAGACGTTTCTTTCAACCAGGGAGGTGGTATTTCCGAGAAGCCTCTGGCTAATCTAAAGTACGTCGCCTTCGGTCTCGGCAACAATACCTACGAACACTACAACTCAATGGTCCGCAACGTCACCAAGTTCCTTGACAGACTCGGTGCCAACAGAATCGGTGCAGCTGGTGAGGGTGATGATGGTGCCGGCACCATGGAAGAAGATTTCTTGGCCTGGAAAGAACCCATGTGGAAGGATCTGGCCGATTCCATGGGCTTGCAGGAGCGCGAAGCCGTCTACGAGCCTGTGCTTGAAGTCAGTGAGAAGCCTGAAATGGATGCCGAGTCGGATGATGTCTATCTGGGAGAGCCCAACAAGAACCATCTTGAAGGCAAGCAAAAGGGTCCATTCAATGCCCACAACCCTTACATTGCGCCTATCGTTGAATCAAAGGAACTCTTCACTGTCAAGGACAGGAACTGTCTACATATGGAAATCGACATTAGCGGCTCAAACTTGTCCTACACCACTGGCGACCACATTGCTGTTTGGCCTACCAACGCCGGCAAGGAGGTTGACCGTTTCATGGACATCCTTGGTCTTGATGAGAAGCGCCACATGGTCATCTCTGTCAAGGGTTTGGATGCCACGGCCAAGATCCCTTTCCCGTCGCCCACCACGTACGATGCCGTTGTTCGCTACCACATGGAAATTTGCGCCCCCATCTCGAGACAGTTCGTTTCGGCTCTCGCCCCCTTCTCGCCTAACGACAGCATCAAAGCCGAAATGACCAAGATGGGAAGCGACAAGGATTATTTCCATGAGCAGGTTGCCGCTCGCAATTACAACTTGGCTCAACTTCTCGAATTCTTGTCTCAAGGTCAGAAGTGGAACAAGGTTCCTTTCACCATCTTCATCGAGGGCCTTCACAAAATTCAACCCCGCTACTACTCTATCTCATCCTCTTCCTTGGTGCAAAAGAACAAGATCTCAATCACCGCCGTTGTCGAATCCGTGGAAACTCCAGGAGCCTCTCATGTGCTAAAGGGTGTCACTACTAACTACCTGCTGGCTCTTAAGCAGAAGCAGCACGGTGACCCTTCTCCTGACCCTCATGGATTGAACTACGCAATCACTGGTCCTAGAAACAAGTACGACGGTATTCACGTGCCGGTGCACGTTCGTCACTCCAACTTCAAGCTCCCTTCGGATCCTTCGAAGCCCATCATCATGGTTGGCCCGGGTACTGGAGTCGCTCCTTTTCGTGGGTTCGTTCAAGAACGTGCCAAGCAAGCACGTAATGGAGATGCAATCGGTAAAACCATGCTTTTCTTTGGTTGCAGAAAGAAGGCAGAGGACTTTATCTACGCAGATGAATGGGAGGTACGTAAAGCAAAAATCTTATCTGAAAAGCACAAAGTCAACTGACCGTTACACAGGCGTACAAGAACGATATGGGCGACAGCTTCGAGATGTTGACCGCCTTCTCCCGTGATGGTGCTCAAAAGGTCTATGTGCAGCATCTTCTCAAGCAGCGCGCCGCCGAAATCGACAGACTTCTGCAGCAAAAGGCTTACTTCTATGTATGTGGTGATGCAGCGAACATGGCTCGTGAGGTAAATACTGCCCTGTCGCAAATCATCTCCGAACAAAGAGGGATTCCAGAGTCCAAAGCGGAGGACATTGTCAAGGCTATGCGCAACAGCAATGCCTACCAAGAAGATGTCTGGTCATGAGAATTTTGGACGTGTCCATTCTACCTTCTTGGATTTTTTCAACGCGTCATGTCTGCATGGTCGAGCGATGGTCGGTTTGAATAAGTTGATAAAATATACCTGTGTCATAATTTCATCCTCAACAGAAATAATTGTGATGTATCTGTTGCGAAACAGGTCGTGACAGGTGGCGGCTATGCAGACGCAATTCCCCGAGATGCAGACTCTCCCGCTAACCCGGTTGCCCTGTCGCATCTCAGGTTACGGTGGCTGCGACAGAGAGGAGATGCTCGATTTGCTCGTGGTCTTTCCGCTCAGATCCAGGTCGATCAAGAACCCAACGGGAAGCAGCCGGTGCAAGGACCTCCTGACGTCTTCTGCTGCTGCGGTGCTCTGTGAGAACTCCAGATTGCATCTCCATTCCAACCATGCTGTTCGTCAGAATATTCCGTGCCTCTTACAAGACTTGTCATGCAACAGCGGGCTTCCGGCAGTGGATCCCGCTTTGAATTCGAGACAAACGGTGCCCCTCTTGGTGCGACCTGAGTTCGTGACACCACGGCTTCAAATCATCTGCTCAGTTGCTTTAGCCTGCGGTTTTGTACAGATTTCTGCACGGCTCTTGTCGTAAACTGTCCATCGTATCAGCTGCACACGAAATGATGCCGAATGACAAACAGACGCAAAATGCTGAGTCCAGCATAACTGATTCCCCCTTGCCTCGGCGTGTCTGTCAACCGTTGCTCAATGGGTCGTTGACATGCGAGCAGCACATTGGCTGGTATGGACTTGGTTTAGGACTGCTGCATGACAACTATGTGCCTGTCCGTCGCACTTCCAGCTTCGGTACGGAAGAATGCTGTTTACGCACAAATAAGAGAAAGACTCTTAGCATAGTCACAAGAGAAGATGGGAAATGTCGTGGTAAGTGACAAGGACATGACACCTTGTGAGCGGAAAACAAGTCCGTGATTCTTCTGATCTATTCAGAGGCTTCGAGACACTTTCAAAAACAAAAGCCCTTCAAGCAGTAAAACTCAGGAGTGCGGTGCAGCGTGGTCGGTGCAGTTGTGTAGCCGGAAGATTTCGAGGTGGTTCGCAGCAGCATCCACCCATTCGGTTCGGCTTGCATATCCAAAACACAGCTCGACCCCGATGCTCATCCTGGCCATCCAGACATCAGTTAAAAAGAGAGCGAGCCTTCCCGCTGTACCTGCATCCGAGTTTTCTTTTGATGTCAATGACTTGAACCGCATGCGCGCATTTTGCATTGCTATCTTCGATTCTGGCATACATTTCTCATCTGGGTCTCTTTCCTTCTTGTCTTCCGTCGAGCGTCAATTCGATATCTCTCTATCAATGAGTAGTGGTGGTTGCGCCTGCTAATCCAAATCCGCCCGCTCTTGCACATACCTCTCATTTTACTAGTACGTAACGAAGCACATGCTCCTTCTATCTCTCACATCGCCCCGCCAAAGCACATGCAAATTCCCAGAGGCGCCTTCCTCAAAGACACCCATACATATACACAAGCCAAAGAAAGAGCGAGTCAGAGACTTCGCACCCTCTCCGAGCAAAGCGCACTTCGATTCTTCTCTCTTCAACCTCTCAATCTTCCATCAACCTTCTTTACTCTCTTCCTCTCAACTCTTCTTGAATTGACATCACCCATCTTCTTCATCTCTTGCATTCTGTCCCGAGTGGCGCAACATTGATAGCATAGCTTCTGTGCTCATCAACCTCCTTGTCCGATAGATACAACGCATTACACCTTGTTATCAACCCCCTCGGCAAGCGGTACCCTTTCATCTCGTTCATCAGTCTCTGTACGGTCCACTCAGGTGAGTGCTTGTCTTCATCCCGCTCGAGGATAGCGCTGACTAGAGATTCAGCGAAGCATGTCAAGCATGGCCGACACTCAGGGTCAGCGTGGCAACAACTACAACCACAACCGCGACAACCAGGCCATGGGCCAGCGTGGTCCTGGTTACGGTCAGCCCTTGGCTCGTAACAACAACAGCAACTACCACGCCGGCTACGGTTCGCAGCGAGGCCACACGGCTGCCAACATGGCGGCTCTGACTCATGGTCTTCAGGGCATGAACTTCCAAGATGCCGCCTACTCGGCTCAATCCAAGGCCGCCACCATGGCTGCCGCCGGTCATCAGTTCAACGGTCTTCCCATGCCCGCCGCTCTCTGGGGTGCCACCAATCAACTCATGTTCCCGGGAGGCCATGCCTACCCCACCCAGGTTCATCAGCACAACCCAGGCCTGTACACTCCCATGGCTGCTCAGTACATCCCTCACGGCTATCATCATCAGCAGCATGACAACAGTCCCATGTCCCAGGCTTGGACACCCAGTCATACTACTGGCGAGGTTCCTACCCTCATCACTCCTCGTCGTGATTCAGTCTCGTCCAACGAGAACGACGCTCCTGGTACTCCTTCATACGCCGGCTATCACACCTTCCATCAGGTGCCTGGCGTTGCCATCGTCAACCGCTCCCCCAGTGGCATGTACACACAGAGCTCGCCTTCGCCCACTCAGGTCCTCGCTCCTTATGGTATGCCCTTGTCCAAGATGGCCGAGAACCGCAGCATCTCTCCAAGCCTGCACATGCTCGTCAACAAGGAGCCACCCATCCCTCAGGCCATTCCTGCTCCCAGCTCTCCGTTGAAGCCTCTCGACAGAGCTCTTGAAAACATTCGCGGCGAGACCAACGTCTACATTCGTGGTCTGCATCCCGAGACGACCGATGAGATGCTTGAAGGCTGGGGCAAGCGCTTCGGCGACATTCGCAGCTCCAAGTCGATCATCGATCACTCGACCGGTCTTTGCAAAGGGTGAGTCTGACTCGTGTCGATAGTGCTCGACGACATGCTGACATTGACCTCGCAGCTTTGGCTTCGTGAAGTACCACAACTACGAAGACGCCGAGAACTGTATCCGCGGCTTCCACTACCTTGGCTACGAAGTCAGCTTTGCCAGAGTACGTTTTCTCATCCAACTGATCATCATCCAAGACTTGCCTGCTGACTGCTCTTCCAGGAATCTTTCTACTCCAAGCTCAAGACGTTCGCTGATGAGGGTAACACCAACCTCTACGTTTCCAATCTGCCCAAGTCTCTGAATGAGCACGAACTTGCATCTGTCTTCACTCCTCACAAGGTCTGCTCGGCTCGAATCCTCAGGGATAAGAACGGCACCTGTCGCGGAGTCGGCTTTGCTCGGTGAGTCTTGCATCTGCACTTCTTGTTCCATTTGAATGCCATCTGACAAAGGTTCTCAGTTTCGAATCCAGAACGGTCTGCGAGGAAGTCATCAAGAAATTCAACAACTACAAAGTCAACGTCGGAGGCGAAGAGTACACCATTCAGATTCGCTTTGCCGACACCCAGGAGCAGAAGCAGCTCAAGCAGCAGACCGCCGCCGCTCGCCAGTTCCGCTCTGCTGAGTACGAGTACGCCACCCAGGCCCACAAGGCGGGCTACTCTTCCAGTCGTGGCTCCTACGTCTCCAACAACGAGTTCGAGACGTACATGACGACCAGGTCAGTCCATCTTCAAACTATGTTGAGGTTCTCAGCTGACATGTGTGATACAGTGTTCCTGTTCAGAACCAGCGCTGGTCCCAGTCTGCTCTCCGCGGCATTCCTGGCCGCGCACCGCTTGCCGCCCTGACTTATGGCAACAACGTCCAATACCCCACTGCTCAGGCCAATGGTGGCGCCAACTCGGAGAACCAGCCTCCCGCTCGCAGCGACATCGCCGACCCCAAGTCGATGGTCAGCTCTTCGCCCGCCATCGCTCGTGGCGATCAGGGTGCTGTCGACTCGACACCATCAGAGGATCAGATTCTTTGAATGATCTACGATTGACGACTGATGAGCCAACGGAAGCGCCCTTGCCCTTAAGGATTGCAGGTTTCACAGCACAACTTGGCACCTTTTCTTATCTCGCAGCATACTTTGGAACGACAAACATACACAGCATCTCTTCAACACGCTCACCATGTTTTTGCTACTCGCCGTCCGGGGCTTACCGGTCATTCTCAGCATTTCCTTTGCCTTGTAATCATGTCGTCAACAAGGCTGTATCACACACCGCATGCACACACTTTTTGATCCCGCCTTCGCCGGTACTGCATCTACTTTTTTCACCAACCATTGCTGCTTGTCTCGTTTTGTTCCGTCTTTTCTTCTTTCTTTTGTTTTCTTTCGGCTGTCATAAGTAATGAACGGGATGTTTTATTAAACGAGATATGAATCAGAGCACAACATTTGCTACATGGCACAGAGCGAGACTGATCGAGAGGCTTGCTTGTAACGAGTATGGGATATTGTGGCTGGAGTTCAAAAGTAGATAATCAAAATGCGAACAATGTCAGCCTACCGTTTTCTCCTGTCTTACCTCGTGTTGTCTTTGGGTCTTATCACAGGTGACAGGGTTCACGCCCGCGTAGTCTCGGGTGGAGCTCGACAACATGTCAAGCAAGTCAGGAGAAGAACGGGATGAGGACTGTGATGATCTATGCAACGAACCGAGATGCTCTGTATGCATAAAGGTATGATGAAACGCGGGCTAAGGGCATGTTGATGTACCTCATCAGATGCACTGTCTGGTTGCACTCGAGTCATTTCTTGGAGAAGAAAGACATGATGTTTCCTTGACCCTTGGGGGCAGCCTTCTTGTTCTTCGCAGCAGGGGGTGCAACGGCCACCTTGACCTTCTTGGGCTCGGGTTCCTCCTCCGAGAAGGACTCCCAGCCGGGTTCTTCTCGTGTCACTGCCAATGATGTCAGTTTTGAATTGGAGAGATGTTGTAGAGGCAAACATACCGAGATAACCTTCTTCGTCTTGGACCGTCTTCTTCTTCATTACTCTCCTTCTGCCTCGTCTGCGGCCACCAGCCACGATGACCTTCTCTTCGGGTTCTTCCTTCTTCTGCGGCTCGGATTTGGCATCAGATTCATCTGCTGCGGGCTCTGGAGCGACTGCTGCGGGTGTTTTGGCGGGTGCGTCCGTCATCGGTTCGTCTAGATGATTGTCAGCATTTGGAAGAGCAATTGCTAGATTAAATCGTTTTCCCACCTTCCATATCCATCATGCGGCGCAGTGCTTCCTCTCTCTCTTTCTTAGATTTGCCTCCCGTCTCTGTGATTGCGCCCTCGTCAAGCATAGCAGCATCCTCGTCGTCGGCTTCCTCATCAGATAGGTCGTGCATAGGCTCTGCTCTGGTTATCAGCGCTTCTGTTTCTACCAGAGTATGGATATACCAATACTGACCATCTTCTTTCACAGCCGGCTCCAACGCAGGAGAAGCTTCGGCAGAAGATTCAGTCGCTTGACTGTCGGCTTTTGGTCTGGCTTTGGCAAATGCTTTGAACAGGCTCGAACCTTCGCGTTTCAGAGGTGCTGTCTTGGTAGCGGCAGGTTTTGACGAGGCTTGTGTTGAAGCTTGCGACGAGTCAGGGGTGGACCTGGCTGATGTGGAACTCTTCGAAGTTTCTTTGGCTGAAGGTCGACTGGAGGCGAACATGGACTTGGCCGGGTTCGCAGGTGCTGCGTTGGGAGGAGGCGGTTGCTTTTGAGCACGCATGGGGCGGCGCTACGGGCAGAATGTCAACGGTTGGCTCTGTGATGAGCGCCCAGTGGAGTCTTACCTTGACCTGAGAATTTTGGATGATGCCATACTGCTTGGACGTCTCCAGCAGGTCCTCGTTGACGGCCGTGGCCATGATGGCACGATTGCATTCTGTCAAGACATGCAGATCCTGCTTGGCGTTAGCAGTGAAATGGACATGCAGGGCTGGAGTTGGAAATACGTTGAGCTTGCCAGGTTGAATACTGTAGACGTGTATCGACAGCACTTGGTCGAAGGTTGACTTTGCAACTGCGTGACGAGGTGGTTTAGCAAGAAATTCAGACTTGTGCGAAAGAGCGAGACTGACCATCGAGATGGTCCTGATCTACCAAGAGTATCGATGTTGCTTGGTATTCTCGGATCTCTGGCTGGTCGTGGTTGTGGGTGGGGCTACTAGGCGCAGGACTACTTCGCATGGTCTTGTCCGGGCCATGTTGGCTCTCTACGGCCTTGTCTTCTGCTTGCTCCAACGAGATTGTTTTTCTTCCGGTGATCAGATATGTGGCATGCAGCGTAGTCGGCTTCTTTGTGTTCTGGCTGTGATGGAAGTCGTAGAGCATCTGTTTGGCGAGATTACTATGCACTCGGAGTGCTCGACTCAGCGTACGGTAGCTGACCTGCGCAATCATCAAAATCGGTTCAGATATGGTATGCCTGTCGTACTCACTGTCTGCCCATCATTCAGCACATTGGCCGACAGATATTCGATATAATCACTGGCCATCATGTTGCTTAGATTACCTTGCAGTAAATTGAAGAGCAGCCATCAACCGCGAAGGGTGACGCGTTTCACCTTGCGAAACGCGTCGCCGTGTTTAAGTGGCTTGGCGTTGTCTTCCTTCTTCCTTCCCTCTGCACTCCGACTCAGTGCTTCATGGCTTCCAGTCTTGTGCTTGTTTACAGTGTCATACACTACTGTCTCACTCCCTGGAAGTACTATCTCGAGACACCTTGTCACAAATCTGACTTGATTCACAGGGGAGAATACGGGGTTGAGATAGCATGCTCTTGGGTTCTTCTCGACTCGAGACATGATTCAGATAGGTAAATAAGACCTGAAAGACGATTCTGTATACGAAAACGTCGTCGAGATATACTGCGTATATAGTGGTACACTCTGCAGACCAAAGAGCTCCATACTTCAACATCGCTCTCCTAAACAACCATGACTACCACTCTATCTGCCCTTTCCACCACTCTCGACCAGATGGCTAGCTTGACACCCTCTGAGCTGCAAGCCGCATTGGACGCATACGCACTTACTCCGGGCCAGGAACAAGTACTGCGTGAGCTCCTGAGCCGTTTCGTCGGTTCTGTAACCTCACCTGAATCCTCCCCTCCCAGCCAGCTACCATCAGTGTCGAACAACCCCTGGAAGGTCTTTCGCCGTATCGAAGCACTCAACATCCCAGATCACTTCCAGAGCATCCTCAACTTTGGTTCTGCATCTTTCGTCAACTCGTACGATGATGCTGTCATTCACGATAACTTGATGCCTGCTACCCGTCGCGCCCAGCAGCAAAGCGTGCAGCGATTGCGTGAACTCTTCACCGCACTGGCACTGTATGACATAGCCAGATCTCGCTTTGCACGCTTCTCGGGAAACAGGTTGTCGGACCGCATGAAGGACGAGCTGAATTCGCTACTCCGTGGATGCGATGCTTCTCAACAGTACAAAGTGGGCAAGAATCTGGACCACATCTGCAAGATTTTCGGTCCGGGTTGCGTCTTCTACTTGGACGGCTGTCTATCCAATGATTTGTGAGTTTCCTTTGTTGATAGGATGTTATTGAGAAGATTAGTAGCTGACATGGAAGTAGCTTGTGCAAGAAGTTCACTAGCAGTGGACAGTATCACGACGGTGCCGTCGAGCATCTCAGTGCACTGGGCTTGAAACAGTTGGCTGAGGAGAGCCGTGCTAACGAATTCGCTAGACACGCCAGGTGTCTGTCAGTGTCCTACCTCGAGCTGAGGACAAGCCAGATGTGAGGCTCGTACGCAAAGTGTGACGCTTGATGGAGATGACTGCACATACCGTCTTTGGACTGCTGGACTGGAAGGACGTGTGCACAGGCGTTTCAAGGTTCGAGGGAGATGGAGAAGTTGTAGTAACTTGAACTCGAATTATTGTCATTAGGGTATAAAACTTTCAACTCGCTGAACTAATGGGTATCAATGCGTCCCCTCATGGTCGTAACTGGTGTGATTCGTGTCTCTCTTGTGGTGTATCCATGACTGGTCGTGAATGCCGAAACAGGATGTATGAATCAAGAACTGCGGGAGCGAGCTATGCCGCTGAGCCGTGGTGAAGGTGGTGTGTGAGCTTCGAGACCGTCTGTGTTGGATCGATGGGCAGTCGGCGTCATGGTATGTCGTCGATGTCTTCGATGTCATGGAAGGTGCTCCATAAGCCCTCAGACTCCTTTCGTACTCGCTCCCGCTCACTAGACCGCACTTGTTGTCTTGCGGCGTCGGCCTCCACCTCTGCCGCAAGTGAGGCAGGAGATGATGATGTCGAAGACAGCGACGATTCCGTTGATGATGGCCTTGAGGGCGGCACCGATGGCGTTGACGACAGCCATCAAGGCCGAGCCGATGGCGCGGAACACCGAGGTGATCTGGCATCCGGATTAGTTACTGTGATAGATGGAATCTGCAAAGGGTTATATAAGACTTACGCAAGATACAACGGCACCCATTGTGTTGTTATGTTCGAGTGTGTGTTTTGTATGTGTGATTTGTCTGGAGAAATGTGCACCGAATGGGCAAAGGAAGTTGGGTTTGTGGTGGTGTTTATTGTTTTGCGAAGGACGCGAGGAATGTGGGAGAAGGTTGGTGATGGGTGTTGTGAAACCGCGAAACAGCAGGAGCACTTATATCTTCACCATTGATGTGACGGATCGAAGACGCATGATATCACACACCATTTTTTTCTTTCCTAATCTCGAAAAGCAGGAAATTTTCTCTAGCCGCCCAGCAACCAAGGCATCCGATGCCATGGATGCCATACACCAATTTCAAGTCTGCTCTATATTCGGGAATAATCTACAAGGTTCCGGTTTGACCCTTACCTCATGCGCTCGCCGCACCATGCAGCTTCTGCGGCTCTACACCCAATGCGGCTCCTAATGTGCAACAACAAGCGGCCGTCGACATCAGTCGCTTTGAAAGACGACACAAGATCAGGGACGAAGGTTGGAAACTTGGAAGATCTACAACTCCTTTGACAGGTGCTAGCGGAGATTAACATTGATGTCATGACATGATCAGCCACACCTGTACCACACCAGCCACTGTCATTTTCCAAACCTTCATGGCTTTGTTTTTACGACACAGGTCAGACATCATAGGAAGAGTCATCTGCGCTTCCTGCATGGACTACAGCATCATTTTCAATCACGATGATGGTCCGCGATAAGCACCAACCCTTGCAGATTCGTCTAGCCGGACTATGCAAGATGCTCGTATCGTTTCTCGAACAGAAGCCGCATCATGACGCACTGCCAAGTTCATCTACCATTATCATCAATCATGAGCTCGAAAGATCGGAAAGGATCCGACATGAGGTTACCAGCGGAAACGCTACGAGCAGGAAAGAGTCTCTTGTACGACGTGTGCACCTTGAAATGCTTGTCCTGAACCGAAATTCGGTCTCTCGACCTTCGCGCTCAGTATTGTCAATGTTCTGGCCTCCTTGCAAGAGACGCGACGCATCGCGATGTGGTGACATTCGTATTCAGGACGTTGTGAGTAAAGGCTAAACGGGCACGTCGTCAGCAATGTATGTGGTTAGAACGGTGTCTAAAGATAGCGTCTTCGGCAGTAAACACCATGGTGGCCGCCAGACTCGATTCTTTTAGGAGAGGTCGAGTGCATTGAGCACCTGGTAGTGTTCTTAACTATGTAATGCGCTTTTGAAGAGGCGCGGGAAGTCCTTAAGCAGCATCATCATGCAAGTAGATGATGGTTCACTATGACAGTATCCGAGTCTCGTCATACAACATCCAGATTATCTTGTGATTAGGTCTTTTGTGATATGGGCTTTCGAAGGCACTCATCCTGACTTTTCTAACGCTTGTCGCATCCGGACTTGACGGATGCATCATCTTCTCCGTATGTTCTGGCTTTGTGGAAAGACTGGTTCATCTGCGAGCCGGGGTCTGACAAACAAGTCGGAATGGACTATGCAAATGCCCTTCCACATGCGTTGATGCGTTTGAAAGCCATCGCCAATGTACAAGTAAATCACGCTCGCAACATGTTTCGTGGCCACAACTCGCAAGAACAGCCAAATCTCTGTATGTCTAATAGACATAAATATATGGTATGGTTTCGACACTGGTGACTATACCTAAAGCTGATATTGACCACGTACGAGAGCTCGACAAAGACAAGTCTGCTGTTGAGGGGATGACCCTGACAGAGTTGAAATTGCTTGGGTGAGTGTGCGCCTCTGCTTCGGGTAGATGGACTTGGGAGCACTGGTGAGGAACGGCAGCAAGGAGCTCTGTACGAGATAAGCATAGTTGGCTTCGAGATATGTCAGTATTCGAGTAGCTGGAGGGTCTGCGTGAAGCAGTGTTTGCAGGCAGTGTTTCCTCGTAGAGATGCAGTGTCGACTGACGTATCAATTGCTGCCAGCGTTAGCCGAGGACGCCCACACGCGAGAATACCTTCAAGGCGCGCACGGGCCACGTTTGAAGCAGAGCAGCGATTGAGAGCAGACAACGACAGCAACAAGGCCAATTGCTGATATTCACTCCACCCACCCTCTATCACCCCTCACGTGAGTCTTTGCCGCCGTCTCTCGCTCCTGCTCAATCCTGACAAGTCGCCCGTCCGACAGATCTCCCTCCATCGCAACCATGGACCAAGCAAAGCTCCAACGTCTTCAAAATGCCGTGCGCATCGGTATGATCTCTCGATACATGTGAATTATGTGCCCCGCTAACCCATGCCGCAGGGTAAGCCTCCAATCCTCGCCGAATCCTCAAAAGCGCGCGCCGAAACTGATGGAATGTGAAAAATAGCGGAAAGGGTACTCCCAGAAGAAAGGTCAAGAAGGTCAACAGATCCGGTGGTGGTGACGACAAGAAGCTCCAGGCCGCTCTCAAGAAGATGAACGTCCAGCCCATTCCCGCCATTGAGGAGGTCAACATGTTCAAGTCGGACGGCAACGTCATCCACTTCGCCGCCCCCAAGGGTGAGTCGCCAAAGAACAAGCCCCTCGTCGCGCCCACCCATCTATTGACACGTGCCCACTACAGTTCACGCCGCCATCCCCTCCAACACCTTCGCCATCTACGGCAACGGTGAGGACAAGGAGCTGACCGAGCTCGTCCCCGGCATCCTCAACCAGCTTGGCCCCGACTCGCTCGCTTCCCTCCGCAAGCTCGCCGAGAGCTACCAGAGCATGCAGAAGGGCGTTGAGGGTGAGAACAAGGAGCAGGACGATGATGACATCCCCGACCTCGTCGAGGGCGAGAACTTCGAGGGCAAGGCTGACGTCGAGTAAACGTCGCCAATCAACAATCCCCGACTGCAATAAAAGCAAAAATCTACTTGTCAATCGCATTTCCTTCTCGTCACGCTGCTTCCGGTGCTGCGTGTGGCAATCCGGTCATCTTTCGTCTTCTGTTATGCCCGGGATGAGCTAGGATTGATCTCGATACAATCCCGCCATCCCTATGAATGTACGTTCCCAACCTCTGGCAAGCTTGGCTGTAGACCATGTATTATGACTCGGAGTCTGTTGGTCTCATACAGGCCTAAATGGAATGCTGAATGCAGGTTCATGTGCCTTTCCGTATGCAGTACAGTAGCTTGGGCAACCTTTCACTTCCAAATTGTGAATGTGTCTATTATTTGCTTTGCGCCATGTGCGTTGCTTCTGATGCCACAGTTACCAAATTCTTGTCCTTCATTCCTCCCATCCTAATTCTGATGTGCATCCTCTCACTGGGACTTTCACTGCCGCTCCATACTAATTAACCTCCTGGAGATCTATGCATCACGAACGCCAACTTGTGATTATGAGGGTCCAGCAAGTCCATTCAGCAGTCATCTACAGAGGTCGACCTTTAAGAAACAACCTCAAAGGAACGAGTGAGTGAATGAGCAAGGTCAACAAAGGAACCAGGAAAATATCAAGGTAGGCCACGATATACCAATAAGAGACATGTTCGTGGCAGTGGAGAAAAGTTCAGACATCCAGATGCCTGCAAAAATTAGAGATGTGCTCAGTCGCTATGATGAACTCAACCTCCATCGAGTACATGTAGTCTCGCCATGTCCAAGTCCTTATGTTTAATTGTCATTGGTACTCGTACTGCAGGTCACGTCATGTTCGGCTTACCTACAGGTCTTGAGGATTTTACAAAGTTCAAAGCTGTGCGGTTTTGGGGCATTAGAACACCATCAAAACATCGACAGATCTTATTCAGTCTTCTTCCTATGCATAGAGCAAGCAAAAGAATAGATCACGCGATGCTCAAAACATCCAAAGAAGAAACCGACGCCTAAGAGATTCGAACTCTTGCTCCCGAAGGAAATAGATTTCTAGTCTATCGCTATAACCACTCAGCCAAAGCGCCCGATATGGAATGTTTGACTTGATGGTAATATGATTTTTGAGAGCGTAGGCTTGCGTTACAGAGAAACAGTTTGCCGCCAGATCGAACGATACCTTATCGGGCGCTTCGGCTGGGTGGGTACTGCGCGGCTTTTGCATCTGCGTGGCAAGCACACATATGCGCCGGTGTCATTACTCTAGACGAAGCGATGCTCTGTGTTTGATGCTGTCAAGTTATTTGATACATGAAGGCATGTTGAGAGATATGCAAAGATGATCGCGGTTCGAGTTCGACGCCAATCTGGCTTGGCGCTCTGCTAGGGGTGACCCTGCTTATCCATCCACGATACTGATCGACTCTCAGAGAAAATCGACACAAGACGCAGTGCTTCGAGGAGTCAATTGGATTGTTGAGCATGGAACTGTTTGACATGCCCTCACTGGTGGTAGCTACAGGTAGCAAAATCGTTGTGCCTTGTGACAACCTTGACTCCGTGAACGCTATGGGAAGTGGACAGCACAATTCCCATAACACAAACACTTACCTACCTGTCACAGTCGTCAACAATATTCTTGTTTATCGTCCCATTGGTGTTTGAAGTACCGTGCCCTGGGTCATGACTCGAATTATACTCGAACCACCATCCGAACGTCTGACCACGGACGTTGGAAAGTGATATTTGATACAAACGGTTCTCTCCAACGAAGTTGAGGTGAAAACACGCGAGACTTTGTGGCTTGCGTTATTGCAGCGGAGGATTTATTGATGGCTTGGAGAGGGAAGAAAGACGTCGCAATGCTTAGCGACCTCGTTTTTGTGTGTCCGTCGACAGAGCAGAATGACAGACTCGAGGAAATATGAGCTTCTGTTCCCTGGCTGACATTGATTCGTAGCCATGAAAAGGCAAGGTAATTCCCAACCCACGGTAAGTGCCTAGAAAGAGCGCAAACAGTGACCTCTCTCACTGGCAATTCCACCAAGCTCGAAATACATTGTGCATTTTGACGTGCATTTGCTCCGAGGAGCGCTGGTGATAAGATTTCTGTGTCCTCATGCCTTCGTCGGCAGCCGTGTGTGGTTTAAATCTTTTGGAACTGAACGTATTTTCCGAGATTAGCAGAATTGTCAAGATCAAGCAACCTGTCAATGAACTGACCGTCGTGCGATTCGTTGTCCATGTGGTCACGTAAGTGTCCGCCCTTGTTCGATGAGGGCAACGCTGGAGGGGAGCAACACGTCTATAATCGGATGGGACTTGGCAAGGGGATATCTCAAGAACCTTTGGTTCGTCGGTGTCTCTGACCATGACGACCCAGCTGCCAACCAGTTGTCTCTGTAGACGATAGCTTTTTCATAGAGGTGAAGTTTTGCATGAGTATCAGCTTAAAGATCCAGTTTTCCCAAAAATGTCTCCATGACTATTGTGACTTCCCGAAGTTTAGATGCTTGATGCAAAGGCGTTTCTTAGTCCGAGCCAGGTATATCTATAGTTGGTGGAATTGCTGAGTTATGTTTGTATAGCAGGCGGCGCTTTGAGTATAGCCATGATCATCGAAACATGTTGACCTTGGGATTTATGGACAACAACGTTGAACTTGCGTCTTGGACCTATTTCGCATGACCAGAGTTGTTCTTGTTAGCCATGAACCAGACGCATCGATATATTCTAGTTACGGAGAAGGCTTGTCGTCAAGCTTGGGCAAAGAATTCCAAGGCGAAGGAGAAGATGAATCAGCAGGCTCGAAGTTCTCGGTGGAACGAGGGTGAAAGCAGCTGCGTTGTAAAGCTCTCTACAATTGCAGCTAGTGTTTACACGTCTCTCACTTCCAAACTTCGACTCTCGCAACAACACTTACCTCTTGCCCAAAGTCACCACGCCGTGATTGAACCAAACATGACGCTTACAACAAGAACAGACTGGGCCGCACGCGTGAGAGCCGCCATGGAGCTCTTCAACGAGGAGCGCTATAACCTCTGTGAAGTTGAAGTGCGCGCTCTGCTCGCGTATCCGGAGCTACCACAATACTACCATGTACAGTGTCTGGTCATCCTCGCCACATGCGTCGAAAACTGGTCGGAGGGCAAGGTAAGTGGATCAAGCCATTAACAAGTATCCTCTAACACGCGTGCAGCAACATCAAGAATGTGCAGAGAACATGTGGTCGCACATGCGTTTTGTCTGGCCTGTTGAGACTGCCGGCGAGCGAAAGAATCACGCATTCCTCCAACTCAGAGGCATGCTTGACGATCTGAAGGAAGACATGGAAGCAACCAAACCCGCCAGCCAATGCGAGGTCCGTTTCAAGAAGTCTGAAGTCGAATTCGTAGACAACGAGGAAGATATGTCGGGCGGACCTACCGAGAACGACCAAGAGATTGTGAAGAAGGAGGAAAAAGACGACACTCAGAGAGAGCAAAGCGGCCTCTTCCGACAGGACCACAGCGAAGACTTTCAAGACACTAAGTCGAAGCAGTCAGACAATCATGGATCTGACGAGGACAGCACATCCTCTGTTTTCAGACCACAAAACATGAAAGAGTCTGACAAAGCATCCGACACCAGCGATTATGGCTCCATTAAGAACCATGTGTTGTCCTCGTCCAGGATCGACCAGCCCAAAGAGGAGAAAAGTGTTTCGGCAAACGACGATGCCGCCTCATCCAGATCTCCTACCAAGAGTAATCGCCACATCCCGCTCGAGCGGTTCTTGACATCCTCTACCACCGCTGGCCTGGGATGTGTCACTGACCAAGCTATGCCAAGATCCCCTTCCTCATTCTCGATGGCCCCTTTCATGCCAGAGCTTACAGAAAAGACCGAGAGCTCGACCAGCAATTCTTGGGGAGGCTCTCTGGGGAGCAAGCTCAAGGAGAAGACTCATTGGCGATTCTTCAAAAAAATGAGCGGCCGCAGCAAGAGGGGTTCGAATGCCGAGAAGTAACGGATGTCGCCAGAATGCTTAGGAAATAAGGGACCGAGCAGTCAGTCGTTGGGAAGATGATGTGTTAGGAGCGGAATGGTGGCTCCCAAATACGATGGAAATCATCGTTGTCTAGGCGTTCATAGCAATGAGATGTGGTTGAGGAATAGTGGTCGGACCTAGAGTCAGATTCTATAACTGTCCCAACACAAGAATTGTCCATCAAGTTGAAGAATGCAGATCTACAGGCCCCGATGGAGCTCGAGAGCAGAGTGTGACGTGGCTTTTCAAAGACCATCAAGGCATGTTGTTGAAGTTTGCACATTGGTGGACGAGGGAGTCGAGATGTGGTTGGAAATTGACGCATGGGCCAGCATCCGACTGATGACGTTCATTGCTTCTTGCTGGGGTTCAGCTTCCAAGCAGCTTCCTACCTCCCCGTGTGCAACATGTTGTCACATCAACTCTCTTGCCGTAGGGATACACGATGAAAACCTGCCCGGATGCACGATAATCTTGAGTAGAATCGCTTCATCCACAGAGGGCGACTCCCAAAAGCTCTCTCTTTGGACCTAGCATCGATATCAAAAATGATTGTACATCTCTACATCTGTACGCGTGACAAAGTTTAGCACACGGGGAGGTAATATACCTTTCCAGAATTCAAAAAAAACCGGTGGTGTCTCCGAAGTTGTCAAATAATCTGGCCCACCACACTCACGAAGTGTGGTGGTGTCAAGTATGCGTTCCATCCAAGACGCCGAGAAGTTTCTTGTATTTTGATAGATAAATACTCGTTAGAAATTGTCATTAAGATAGATAAGCGTCCGTCGAGAAACATTGACCTAACGAACTTGCTGTCAGGTTACCTTACTGTTGTGCAGAGCACGTTGGCCCAACGACCGACGACATCGATTCAATCATCCATCAGAATGCATCAAAAAATTTGAGCTTGACGAAAGGTCCGCTGAAGGCTCGGAAGTACCATCCTCTCACTGGACAAATACAGCCCGATGAAGAAGTGAAAGCCGACAAGGCAGAAGACAAAATCAACACTTGAGAATGTGATGGATTGTAGGAAGAGTTTTGTGAACAAAGATTTTTGTAGATTGCAGTAAAATCAAGAAAGAATCAGAAATTCAGACAAACAACCACCAAACCGCCAGACTCGTCCCCTGTATCTCCTCCGCAAAAGAGATCAAACAGCAGCGTAAATCAGAAAGAGACTATTTCTTGTCATCATTTACAGCTCCCCATCAGTCCAGTCCTGTGTAAAAGGTACCCAATATATTATAATAAGAGAGTAGTGTTACTCCAGGATGGTCATCAGCCAGAAAGGCCAGATTTTTTTTGTTCTTTTTGTCGTGTTTTATGTGGATTAGTATAATATCGAATCATTGTCGGACCTCAGAAAAAGGTGAAAATGCTTAGAGGAGGACGGCGGCACCGGCAACGAAGGCGGCGAAACCCATACCGGCCTTGACAGAGTCAGCGGCACCGGTGTAGACGGCCATGGTGGAGCCGGTCTTGGAGCCAGTGGCGGTGCCAGTGGGGCAGTTTCCGTTGCAGGCAGTGACAGTGGAGGTAACACCGTTGCCGTTGTTGCCACCGTTGTTCATGTTGGCAGTGGGCTTGGCGCACGAGGTGCAGACGGTGGTGGTGAGCTGCCGGATGTCAGTTTGCTGTCGTTGAGATCGAGATACATGTAAACCTGGAACTTACAACAGTGGCAGTGGGAACAGGGCTGTTAACTACGACAGTCTGGACAGGGACCATGGAGCCGGAAGAAGGAGCGTACTGGGTGACGGTGATGGGGGTAGCGGCACATCCACAGGCAACAGCAGAGGCAGGGATGGTAACGGCAGAGGGGCAAACGTAAACTTGCAATGTGGTCAGCAGCTGATATGATAAAGAGGTATGAGGAAAACTTACCGGTAGTGCTAACGGGGACAACCTGGGTGATGACGGCGGAGGCCTGACCGCTCTTGAGGGGGCAGTTGGTGACGGTAGGAGCGCACGAAGAGATGGTAACAACCTGGGTGCTGAAGATGGTGGAGGTAGCAACACCGCCGGAGGGAACGACGGAACCAGTGGGGTTGGTCAGGACGGCGAAGTCAATGCCGGCAGCAGCAACCTCAGCGCCGACCTCAGAGTAGAGGGTGCAAGTGCGGGCAGCAGTGTCGAAAGCGGTACCAACACAGCTGGTGGTGGCCTCGCAGACGTTGATGCAGTCACCGAGAGAGGTGTAGACGGCACGCTTGGCGACGGCAACAGTGCCGTTACCGACCTGGAGGATGGTGCCGAAGTGGGTAACACCGCACTGGATGAGGTAGTCACCGACAAGGGCGCCGTTAAGGCCAGGGCAGTAGGCAGACTCGGCGAGAGCGGGGAGAGTAGCCATGCCACCAGCGGAGGAGGTTCTGGAAGCAGCACCGGAAGAGGTGGCGTTGGTCTTGACAGAGGGAGCGGCAGACGAGCTGACGTTCTGGTACTGGGGGATAGCCTGGGCAATGCCGGCAGAGAAGGCCATGGCGGCGACGATGTTGTTGAAGGAAGGCATTTTTGTTGGTTTGAGGGGGGTAATAATTAGGATATTATTGGTAGCGAGTGTTGTGTTGCTGAATGAATGGACGGCTGAAGCCTGATTATTATAATATTAGGTGACTGGAGAGGCTGGTGAGGAGCTGTTGTCTTTCTGATTTGCTGTGATGATGAAAAAGAATTGGATGGCTGGGAGGTGATAGTACCTTATATACAGCTTTTTCCTCCTTTGAGGAGGCAACTTTCCCTCCACGTACTCTATTGCCTTTGCTGTCAACGGTGCAGTTGCCTCTGTTAGAGCAATCTCCTCCCTACCGGGCAGCAACGCCGTTGACTTGCTCATCTTGCAACGATAGCATGAAAACAAGCATATCCATAGCAGGCTAGACGGTTGAACTCTCGCGTGCTGTGGATTGATGGTGTCAAAGGGTGAAAGGATTGACCTTCCCCCATGATGCCAAACATCGGAGACGTTGAAGTGACGGCCAATCCGGGATGAGTTCTCCTGACGCTAAACGAAGCGAGACGTTGGAGTGACTGGTGACTGGTGCATCAGCATCCATCTGGTTTCGAAGGATGGAGATTTGCAGACGTTTCTTTGTTTCTGTTGTAAACACACATCTGACTACACTTCATGAATGTTGTGGTTGTAGAAAATGCCCATACCAAAGTCTGCATGGCGGACTGGATAGCGCAAGACCTACAGTAACGTGGAGAACCCTCGTCTTGGCTCGAGCACACTCCCAACTCGTCCAGAGGCTCTTCATAGCTGCAACGGTCTAATATCATACAAACATGCAACCGTTGCGTTCCATCAGGGCCAGCACTGCGAGTTTCTTGCTTCGGCAAGCGCGGAGGGACAATGCGCGCCGTCGTTCTTGTTTCCGCTCAAGCTATCCTGGCCGATGCACTATTGCAGCACGAGAAGCATCTTCAACATGCATCATGACATCTTTGACGGCCTGTCGAGTCGCGATCATCTCCCTGGACGCTCATAATGTTTGGTTGTTGACTCGACGTTCATGCGGGGGAAAGGGGAACGAGGTGTCTAGTCTCTGAACCGTGAAGGGAGAGGATTCGCATTGACCCACAGCTTGGCTCTGGGCCGTCAAACAGTCACTTGATTCTCGACCATTTGACACTCGTTCATTTCCGAGCCAACTTGTGACCTCGAAGGATGTACCATCGAGGGCCGCGACGGTTGTCCATGGATACGAGAATCGCATCCTATGCTCTCATCAGGAGGAGGCGACGACGACGACGACGACAAAATTTCCGTCCGTATGACCCGCCCAGTGACTCTTCTCTTCACGAAACCCTATGACTGCATATGGAAGCAAGACCAATACTAGGTAAAACGCATACCACCAGTCTTATTTGTTTGACCATGTGTCAAACAAGCAAACCCTGTTGTTCTATCAGCAAGCCACCTGCTCGGCCTTGACCGGCAAGCCACCGGTTAATTGACCGTGCCGACAGTTCAACCTTCAATGACATTGTACACGAGACCAGTGTTATCTCAGCTTTGACACACGACTGATTATGAACTCATAGTATGGACCTTTGTAATTCTCTTGGGGCATCAACTTAGGCTGGAAGATAGGAAGCGCAAAGCCACCGGCAACGCCGCTCCAGACTGATAGATGCTACACGGTAATGCAACTTTTGAAATACATATGAATAGTTGAAGAACAGAACGTGATTGAGGCGGGAATGATTGGGAAAAATAGAGTGTGATGTAATGGTTGGTAATAACAGCAGAAGCCTACTGGCCTGTATCGCAGAGGCATGGTATCATGAAAAGCAAATGAACAAAACACGGCAGTCCACCTCATCCGGCACACAAGCTCTGGCCAAGGCTTATGTCTATGCAGACGGGATGGTTTGCCGTTGCAGCTGCCAACTCCTCCTGCACACACCGCATAACCTCTGTACAACCTGCGTCGTACCATTCGAGTCCTCGTCACGGATGAAAGTCATAGCAACTGCGAGCTTTGCAATGGGGTCGTCTGGCTCTGCACTTTTAGATACAAGCGTTTTGCCCTCATTGTAGTCAACCATACGACCGCCGAAATGACGGGCGATTGCCATTGAATATAGAACATCGCGGTTCTCAAGCATGGACAATATGTTGCGCATAGCAGCAAGAGCCGCAGCAATCTGCTGGGCGGCGTCAGGGGAGATGACATCGTCATGGATACTGACGAAGCGGCCCAATTGGTGCCAGAAAGCATCTTGCAGATATTGGGTGTATTGTTCGACAAGTTTTGGGTCTGGAGGGCTTGCTGGAGGTGATGCGGGAACCATGTTGGAATCCAGGAAAGTGCCACATAGTAGGTTTTCTACTATGGCCAGCCGTTGCAAAAGAACAACAATGTATTGAGGGGGCGGGTTTGAGGGGAAAGCACGAGGGAGGCAGCCGAGTTGCCATATAAGGCGAGCCTCGAGAGAGGTCAGGCCGTGAGTGTTGGTACCATTCTGGCCCTGGCGGAAACGCTCAACGCAGTGTGAAAAGTAATGCAGCAAGTCATGGTTCGCCAGGAGTTGATTAAAACCGTGATCCGTGTACCAGGTAGTCTCGAAGAAGCGATCCAGTCCAATGGCATACTCTGCAAGGTACATACCGCGAATCATGTCAATCTCATGCGCGGGAAGAGGATTCGAGCCGTGTGGCGGGAACGCCGGTGGGACGTTGTCAAGGCTGTACAATGAGTCCATATTTACAAGGCGTACTGAGGCATGTTAGCAAACTGAAAGCAGTGTCCGAGTACGATGCAAGGTACCATTTCGTTGAGGGTGTAGACTGGTAGTGTATTCTTCCGCTGGCGGCGGTGGCTGTACAGGTGGTGGAGCAATTGCCGAGTTGACAGGACCCAGAGCAGGATCAATTTGTGGACCAAAGTCGACTGATGGTTGCATGGCCGTAGCAGGGGAATAACCTGCGCTGGCAGCGGGCATATATCCCTGCGGAACATTTGAATAACGCTGGGGCTCGGGTCCCATTTGTGTCTCTTGCTTGACCTGATGTTGTTGTTGTTGTTGGTGTTGGTGCTGTTGCTGCTGAGGAGGAGGCTGCTGCTGGTGTTGTTGGGGTTGCGGCGGAGGGAAAGTTCCCGGAGCAGGTTGTATCGTCTGCGGCGATGACTGGGATTTGAAGATAGGGTCATATCCCAGACATTCTCGCTTGCTCTTCTGACAGTTGCGACAATGGGGATGAGCTTCATCACATTTTATTCGGCGCTTCCGGCATGTCAGACAACCGGTTTTTGTTCGGCGCTTGATCTCCTTCTTGTGACGGGTTCCTGGTAACTGGTTTGTGTTCATGTGCGGAGCTCCAAGCGGCACCTGGTAGCCCATATGTGGAGCATAGCCATTGACAGGTCCGCCATTGGTCTGCATGCCAGGCAGACCTTGTTGCATACCTGCTTCAGAAGGATATGTGTAATTCGGCGGCGGAGGCGCATGGCCATGCGGAAGGTATTGTGTGGGTGTGCCATTGGTGTTATGCGCCGGAGGTGGGTGAGGGTGGTGTTGCGGTGGTGGGGGTTGGTGATGTTGGTGTTGATGTTGCGGGATGTTGCCATTCTGAGCATGCACTGGCGCTGAAGCATGAGCAGGAGCTGGAGCAGGAGCTGGAGCAGCAATGGGAGCCGGAGTATGCGCCGGCGGTTGGTGTTGAAAGTTCATGGGTGGCAGAGTGGGAGTCGACTGCTGCGAGAGGTAACTTTGCGCCGGGTCAGACGCGCCCGACGCGTCCTGCGCTAGCACGGCCGAAGGATGCCTGTCTTCTTGCTGCTGGCTTTGTTGATGCTCCGACGCGTTGACCGGGCGTGTCGGCAGCGATTCAACGTGGTTATCGCTGGTATGCGGCGTCAATGTGTGGTCGCGTTCCGGATGCGCGTCGTCTTTGGCCGGCGGCGGCGGCGGTGGTGGTAGCGACGGATGTGACTGCAAGTGCAGCACGGGATCCGTGTGGTGGTCGTCTCCCCTGTCCATCTCTCCTCAATTCCTCCCTCGAGGGCTACCTACGCCTCCAATCAACTCAGCCGAGCCGAATCTATTCAACAATCAATCAACAAGGCGCACGTCAGTTGCGCCGCAAGCCTCGGGCCAATGATGCGGCTTGGCAGG
>JGI24891J29808_1000113_pt1 | contig 105144 bp, 104 predicted proteins | sample FreactcultuFSWF8_FD_29808 | JGI IMG/M metagenome (IMG submission 29808)
GCCTAAGAGATTCGAACTCTTGCTCCCGAAGGAAATAGATTTCTAGTCTATCGCTATAACCACTCAGCCAAAGCGCCGATTCATGCTTTCTCTTTTCGTCAAATCATAATATGATGTACACATTGGTTGAGATTGGGAACGAGCGATGGCAGAGTGAGTAGCATCAACTTGCGCGGTGAGACTGGGGGTTTGCCAGACAAGATACACGTGCAAGGCTGTGCTGTAGAGTATTCAAGCCCGTCACAGTGCTCACCAGATATGTTGGAGAATTTGTCGACTACGAGGAACATTCCCAGCTGAAATACACGTGTTACTAGCACAGTGTTCTGACCTCTTGTGTTCTGAGTGCTATCTACACCAACACGTGTACCATGCCTTTAATTCAAGCGGCATGCAGAAGAAAACGGATCTAGCTCTTATCATTTCTCGACAAAGTAGGACTTCGATCATGTCGTCGTAGTTGAGATGTGGATCTAGTTCAGAACAGGGTGACCAGTTTCGCCAAAGGAACTTGGCAAGATTTGAAATCCCTCCGTTTCCAGCTTGCCTGGACATCCCTTTGCTTCTCATCTCTGACAACCATGTCCAACCTTTTCTTGTCTCTCCAAAATACATGCAATATGCACAACACAGAAGGACTTCTGCTTTCGGCGCGGCCAGATGACTGAGCAGGATCTTCATCTCCTGGGTTTTCCAGTCCGCATCCGTCGCATTCCAGGCCTGCCACGTCGCTGAAACCAACAAGCGGCGACACATTCTCCATCGATTTGACCATCAGTCCCGGTATTGAGATTCTCACAGCTTCACGAAAGGGTTCACGATCGCTTAGTCCAAGCAGTCTGCTTCCTTAGATGACATGCGACGACACGATTGTCACTCAAATATGTCCACACATTACGCGGACCTCATCCACGTTGACAATGTGGCAGAAGACATATACACTATTGCCGAAAGATGCTGCATACACCAATACCAGCAAAGCTGGCTCATCTTCATTGGTCTAGTGGTCATGATTTCCGCTTGTCATGAGAGTTTCCTCTTGTCAAGCGCGGGAGACCGGGGTTCGATTCCCCGATGGAGAGCACCTTCCTTTTGCCATTTTGTTGGTTGTGATTGACCACCAAGAAGGCAAAGACATCTTTGCTGAATTTTGGTTGAGGTTGAGGCTCCGAAGCTTCCGCTGAGACGCTTGCTTTTTGTGCGGGGAATTGTGCATGCATCGCAATATATGGAAGATAAACCGCTATGTTGAAATATGCATGAAGGAGGACAACCGGTGAGTTTCCACACCCTCTTTCATATTTCCCTTCTTTCACGTCGATGTTCAACATCCTTGTTTTGTTGGTTGTCTGGATGTAGTAGGACGATAAGGGCCGAACGCAGCGAACAAAGATCTCGTAGCTTCGAGTCCTCAATCTCGAAACGGACATGACAAGCAGTTCCTTTGTTTGGACACTCCGATCTGTAGAACAAAATATTGCCGACAGGAGCTTCGAGCAGGAAGTCATGTTCTATCCACTGTGGTCTGAGTTCGCCTCGTTGACTCGGCTTCCAACATTTCCTGCAATTAAGTCATTTGTTACGACTTGAACAGGATGTCATCGTCTACTCCTCCAGTTGGTCAATACACCCCACCAGCGTACAACACCAGTCGATTCAAAGCCTCTACTTTCGATCCCAGAACCATACCCAAAAAGACCTTTGACGATTGGACACAAGATCCCGATCTCGTAGTGTTCGGCCAACCTTGGCCCGATCCATCAACCGCCACTACTGCTCGTGAGTATTGTAGGCGACTCGTACCTATACAAGTTTCTCCCTCGGTTTTCAAATTGGGCAAGCATGCCTACCCAGTGCTCAAGCAGCGCAGGTACGCGTCGAACCGATTGACGCCCGAATACGATTACAATAAACCTTGGATGGGAGATAGGAGCTACATCCTCAAACTTATTACGCCCAAGAAATTGCTGGATCTGGGTTGTATCAATATCGATACGAGTGATACATCGCCCATATCACCTCAATTTAGGATCGATTATGCGGCAGCGGCAAAGGCGAGCAAAGATAGGAATGTGTCGGTGTCTGCTGGCAGTGAGAAGAACATTCATCCCCTTTTGCGACGACGCCAGTTCCGCAACACGTCAGACTGGGAGTACGAACACCTCAAACCGACTCTAAGGATTGTCTCAATGATGCTGGAAACATCGAGTGTGCTGGATATGCTACATGCACTTGGCTCAAAGTTGCACAAGAAACCCGGAACGAAAATGTTTCCACGCGATGTTTGGGTATACTATACTGGAAAATCAACGCACATGGATAGAGCTGAGACAGCCCTTGAAACGATCAAAATGGCGAAATTTATGTATTTTACATGGATGAGCGGCGACGATTCAGGGGCTTCTGCGATAACGAGTCCATTAAAAACGCCAGGACTCAGACCGAACGGTGTCTCGTAAGTCGATGTCATCGCAAGACTATTTGAGTGGTGAATATTGGTTACTAATATTAGAACAAAAGCCGAGCATGCAAAATCAAACTTGACGACGAATGGCGATATCTTCTTACAGATGGTAAAGAGATGCTCGCTAGCCTCTGTAATCCAGAAGCCGAAGACGAGTCTGCATTTCTGCGAATACAACTACTGGCCGCGAACACCATCTTACACGAGCTCGCGCATGCTTTTTGTAAGTACTAACCATTTTTTGAAACTCTACTCGAGTAGACACATACGATAGTAGCATAGCGATAGGTCATGCTTTCACAGAGTCATGCTAACCGTATCTACACGTCAGATTTCAACACTGCAAGTATAGATACCAAAATCGACGCCTTCTGCAATGACGAAAGAATTGCAGAAGAAGGACATGTAATAGAAGCCATGATAAACGCGAACGTGAACCTACGCTGTCTAATGGCCAACCAAGTCATATTTTCATCACCTTTCGGTATATCAGCAGGAAGATGGCCAGGAGCCGCCAGAGATGTTTACTCGCATCTGATCAAGAAGAGTTTTGCAAAAGACGGTGTGAAACATGAGACCGAATACATGGTCTCCATGGAGGTAGGATAATCACCAAATTTGATGAAAACTTGAAAATGCTGATGGTGCTCATGTAGTATGTCCGTCAGTTCTTCTGCGACGAGTTCTGGGAAGGCCGAGAAATGAGATATGAGACAACACCGCTGTCAAACTTCGCAGTGGTAGGTGTCCGGCTGCTCTTCAGCAGTAGTCGCAATAACTTTGATTCATCCGAAAGCCCGACTGTAGACAAGCACGATGATCACAATATAGGCGAGTTTCTACCAAACTTGATGGAGTCGGCGATTGTCTACAAACACGAGGCTTTTACTTTTGCAGAGGAAAGAATTGAGGGAGAGAATAATGGGAGCAGGATGAAAGCGTTGATTTTTGGTGTGCCGAAGAAAGTGGCGATAGTTGGATCGAGAAATACGGCGGATGGAGAGTCTGATAGTTCTAGTTCATCATCGGACTCGGAAGAAGCTTAGAATGTTTGAGAGGATATAGATGCAGGAGAGGAAGACCAAGTTGGAAGACACAAGGGAGGGGAGAGAAGAATGATAGGAAGAGGGAACAGAGACTGAGGGACAACTTATATCAATCGTATAAGGAGTCGAACAGATGGGTCTGGCGAGATATGTATCATCGATCGACACAAATTCGCACAATGTAGTCCTCTAATGTTGATTGGATAGGAACATTCAGCAGTTCATAAGATGAGAGTGAGCAAACGTGCTAGTCCTTTCGAACATGGATCCTGGGTTTGTCTCTCGACCCGAAGCGGATAAACTATGGAAATAATTCAGGCTCTCGAATCCGGAGAACAAAGAGCTGTTGAAAAAAAGCCAGTTTGGGAACGTCAGTCACAATGCCATATCATGTAAACTTCAACTCGGCCTTGATGTCCAGTCTTGCTATCGGATCACTACAGTTTATGTCAGCATTGAAGTTTCCTCCACGAAACAGGCCCTCTGGAGTATTCGCATCAGATGGCCGACTTTCGGAACGACTCTCCCATGAAGGTCGATGAAACTTCATCAAACTATTATACAGTAACGCTGCAATTGCCTCCATTTGACCCTTCCACCTTTGATCCGGAAGATGTCCCTGAAGATTTACGTAAAGAATGGGACCGTGAACCAGATCTGTATGTTCGAGATGGCACACAACTTGACCCAAAGGATGTGACCTCGGCAAAATAACTTTATAGACGATTGAACAGTCACTCAGTGTCACCGGCTGTATTGGCCTTGGGCAAGAATCCTTACCCTGGATTGAGGGTTCGCGCCTACGTTCCATTGTTAGGAGAGATGACCCCCGAGTATGATGATACTTTGCCTTGGATGGGAGATAATGCCTTCCTACATTTCATAAGTCAGTTGCTGATTCTTCATACTCATTACCTTGTCAGCAATGGTCATTTTAATGGATATCTTTCTTAGCACCGGACGAACTCATGGCATTGGGCTGTGTCAACTCGGAAACATCGGATGGCCTGCCTGTCTCGCCTCAGTTCAAACTCGATACACAGACAGTCTTGACAGCAGATACGAATAGACATGCCAAGGCAAAGATCATCGGCAATAACGATGGCATTCATCCATGCTTCCAAAGAACCAACTTTTTGGAGACAGACGATCGAGATTACGAATGTCTAAAGCCTACCTTACGGATTGTAACAAAGATGATGGAGATGGAAGGTGTCATGGATCTTTGGTATGCTTTAGGACAACCATTACACACCGGTCCGGCGAATAAGATGTTGGATGATGAGAATATCCCCCACCGGATATGCTATACAGGCAGATCTACACACCTGGACAGGCTCGAAACAAAATGGGAAGCGACGCAACTACGCGATTTTGTCAAATTCCGGTGGGCTCCTCTCTCGCATGAGCGTACATATGCGATTACACATTCGATTGAGGACAAGACGGGATTCAGAGGAACCCCAGAAAGGTAAGAATATATGAGCATTCTTCTGGCTTGAGGAAGTAATGCTGATTGCGCTAATTAGTCACACTTGCACCATTGAACTCGAGTCTAGATACCGATACATACTTACAGGAGGGATGGCATACGATGTATGTCTTTCAAATTGCATCAAAAGACACGTTTGCTGACCTTCTCTAGCCAACAAAATACAACCCAGCAGCCTCAAGCGAGGATGCTCATCTGCGTTTGCAATTTCACTTAGCACTCGTCATCCTGCATGAGATGAGCCACGCTTGGTTCTTCAACGTGCGAAGAGAATTTGTTACTCCATTCGTGAACGATCACAGGATAGCAGAAGAAGGATTTGAAGGCGAAGCTACTATAAGCAAAGGTAACATAATAACGCCTCTGGAAGTCAACGTGCAACTACCCACTCTACCGTTCGGTATGGCTGCACGTGCATGGCCCGGAGCACATCATTCCGATGAATGGTGGATCAAAGCAAGCGCGGCAAAGTATGGCATCCCCTTCGACACCAGATACGCAGTACCTATGAAAGTAAGCCCTACCCAATAACAATCTGGGCGATATTACCTCTGACTGCCTCCAGTTCATAAAGCAATTTTTCAACGACGATTTCTGGAATCATCGCGTGAAAAGATTTGGCCCAGGAGCTCTAACCAATTTCAAATCAGTCGGTCTACGCCACAGAATGAGCAAAACAAAATTCTTCCCACCAGAAAGTCCGAGGGTCAAGAGGAAGCGTGATCAAGCCACTGGACTTGATGTGGACGATCCCGAAATTGAACCTGATGCTGTATTTCCTCAGGTTACGATAGGAATCATTTACGCGGATGGAGCTTTGTCAGCTCTGGGCAAGGAAATACCTACAATACCCAGGCCAGCGAAGATGGCTAGGATTGAAGAAGAAGATACCATTGAAGTAGAGGCGCAAGAAGATAGAACGGCGGAAGATGATATAGAAGATTCGGGATATGGAGAAGGACTACTTGAAGGGGAAGATCCAGCAGAAGATAAGGACGAAGAAGGAGATACAGATATGGGGGACGGAAGCGACGACTATGAAGATGAGGAGGAAGAAGATGCCGATGAGGAGCTAGAATCTTCGCCAGCACAGGATAAGTGTTGCATGAGTTGATCGAGTAGGTCTGATGATATGCCATATCAATATATCAGCGCGAAACATCGTCCAAACTAGATGCGATGCGCAGATAGCAGCCAACCTCTAGAGAACAAAGAACACAGCCTTCAACATTCCATCCTCAACCTCAAAACAGGTAAGAAGACTTTCTTACAGAATCAAATCGGGAGAACAAAGAGCTGACAGGGTTGGTGTGCGCAGTGTCTCTACCCGACTGCCCCTTACTCGTCGTACCACCACGTCTTCAATTGATATAAACTTATTGTGTTGTTTACAACAATGTCGGGCTCTTACAATTGGCTTGTACCGCCCCCTGCGGGTGGCCCCTGTCGAACTCCCAGAACACCAAAGCTTCCCATACCTGGAGCTTATCCGAGCACAATCTCGACCTCGAAGACCTTGTTCCACACCCCTCTACCATTCCCGTCAGCCCAATCATTCAAGTCGTCTCTATCATTCATGTCACCTCCAGCTTCGTCATCACCCACGCCGAACCCGTTACCCCCTTTCGATGAATCAACTTATGACCCGTTGACTTTCGACACATCGAGTGTACCCAAGGAAATCAAAATGAAGTGGTGCCACGATCCAATCGTGTACTTGGCCGGAAATGTACCTGACAGGAGGAAAGCAAAGACAGCGAAAGAACATGTCAGACGTGTATTTTCCCATCAGGCGTCATCCGCGGTGCTTGCGCTGGGTGCAAATCCTTTTCCTGGTCTGCGCGAACGCCGTCGTATCGCGGAAATGAATAAATCGACAGGCAAGTATAAAGAATTTCTTCCATGGTTCGGTGTAAGTGCCATTCTGGCACATGTGACTCCTGACGAACTGGAGAGAAAGGGTTGCATCAACATAAACACGACCAATCCTCTTTTCATCTCGCGTCGATTCAGGTTGAAGGCCAACCACTTAGCAAATGCGAACAAGGACAGAAGCGCCATGAAGTTGCATGGCGATCATAACGGCATACATCCCTGTTTCAGAAGAGGTAATTGGGTCGAAACAAGCGATTTCGAGTACGAACTTATGAAGCCTATATTGCGTGTTGCGTCAAAGATGCTCGAAATGCCCAGTTTATTGGACATGTGGCATGCGCTTGGATCTCCTTTGCACCATAAACCAGGGACCAAAATGATGCCAAAAGGGAGCTATGTGTATTACACGGGGAGATCTTCGGAGGATGAGAGAACCAAAACATCGGCCGAGATGGAACGTTTGGCCAACTATGTGACATTCCGTTGGGAAGACACGGGCGGAATGTTCGCATGCACGAGTGTCGATGAGAAGAAAATCGGGCTAAGAGGAACAAAAGGCACGTAAGTAAAGCACATCTTGTTCCGAAAATGAAGTACTGAAACTAGGAACGCTAGGTATGCATGCATCGTGAGTATCGACACGAATGTTCGATATATTCTTTCGGGCGGCACGGGTTACGCAGCAAGTCGGTACAACCCAGCAGCTCAGGATGAATCCTCACTTCTGCGAGTACGATATCACGCGGCTATGAGCCTGGTCCACGAAATGACACATGTCTGGTTCCTGAACACCTTGGCGATAGATGAAGACATATTTCCATTTGCCAACGACCAAAGAATAGGAGAGGAGGGGTACGCGTGTGAGGCCGTCATCACTAAAGGCGTCACTATCGGGCCCATCAGTGCCAATCCATCTGTGGACACAATGCCTTTCGGCATGATGGCAGCGCCATGGCCAGGTGTGCAGAAACATGACGATTGGGATAAATTTGTCAGTGCCGGTCGTGCGAAGCAGGGGATTAATCGGAACGTCCAATACGCGGTGCCTATGAAAGTAAGTCATGCTCAAGCAAGGTGGCGATGTTGCAAATTTTCTGACAACCAAATCAGTTCATCCGCGATTTCTTCACAGACGACCTCTGGGACAATCGAGAAAAGAGACTCGGCGCTGGAGCATTGGAGGGCTATAAAGCAATCGCAGTACGCCAAAACTGCAATTTCTATCCCGGAGAATTCAATTATCTAGAGAGTCCGACGGTTGAGAAGGTTCGTGATGAGGACACAGGATTGAATATCGATACGTGGATGCCGGATGTTGAAGAAGGTAAGAGAAGATGTCACGTCGGATGCCGAGGAGGACCCGTGCTAGTGAAGGTTGTGCTAATTCACCTTCAGGCATAATTTATTCGGATAGGGCATTTGAGCTTTCCGGCGCACCAATCGACATAACGATGTGAACGCAAGCACGATGTTGGCCCGGATGATTGATCGAATTGCAAAGAGTGATCAGCATGATGGACGGTTGATATAGATGTTGTGTAAACGTTGGTTGTCAAGGAAGCGAAAGGAGAATGTTGAAGAAGACATTGGACGATGACGTCCCGCGCAAATCTCGCGTCGAGAAAATCGCGTCTTCACAAATGTCAAGCTCTCGATCAACAACACAAACCTCTTCTATCACGCCTTCTCCTTCTTTCTACACATTCCAGAACCGCATCACAAAGACACAATGCCACCCAAACCTCTCTTGAAACGCAAGCGCTCCTCGGCCGACTCAAGCCTGAGCCAGGAAGCCAAACGAATACTCCGCCCACGCGCTGCCCCTCAGACGTTCACGCCAATCCAAACAGCACCTGTCGTGAAGGCACGCGTCAAAAGGACCATCGCAAACCGATCAGCTCCTCTTGTCAAATCGAAAGCCTACAGTCCCGGCTCCAACCTCCTGCTGCAGAAAGACAAGATCATCGAACAACTTCGACTCGACCTGGCCGATGCTAAGAGCAAGCTCTCGAAAACACAAAAGAGATTGGTGGAGGCAGAGAAGAAGATCTCAATGGGCAAGATGAATACTGTTTCAGCCGTGGCAGTTAAGCGCTGAAGCTCTGAGAGATACGATGGAGACATGATCGCGAGGTGCACCGCCAACCCTTGGGAAGCCACACTGCAGAATTCTGCCCTCACAGCCTTGAGATACCCGAGAGGGAACGACGAGCACTGCAAGATCTGGCTTGTCGACAGCGGTTGGTTAGCTGTTGGCACTGTAAGTGCGACACCAATAAGGGGCACAAGTCGCTGGGAAGAGGCACTCGCAATGCTGGAGGAATAGCCGTCGGCCCGGAACAAGAAGGGAAGTTCAAACAACAGGTGCTGCAAGATGGGACAAGACTCAGCTGCAGACTTTGAACGAGAACGAGAATGAGAATGAGAGACTATATGACGAAGTACTGCATGGAGGGACGGTCGACAGAAAGCATGGACAAGATGGAGATTTGATCAATGAATGCATGACAGCGTTACACAGCAGCATGATTAACGATAAAATATAAGACCAAACATCATAAACTGTCTCTTCGTTCGTATCCCCTTAGCATATCTCTACATTGATTTTCTCAAGATGGTGACGCCTCGCGGCAATCTCGCGTGTGGATTCGCGTACCCCGACATCTTCTTCTCTCCCATTCAACTTCACTCCCTTCAATAGTCCAAGCAAACATGCCACCCAAAAGAGCAGCCACGAAACGCCAATACTCGGCCATCGACATCGACTCAGATGCCGACTCCTCAGCCTCCGAATCCACATCCCGCGCCGCACCCAAAAGAAAAGCTCCCGTCAAGAAGACCACTACATCCACAACCACACTCACCCCAGCGAAAAAGGCAGCCGCGACCAAAAGTTCCACTGTAGCCAAAACATACAAAGATGCCATCAAAGCACTAGCAACCGCTCTCAAATCCCTCGACGCCAAAGTGCGAAAAATGCCACCGAACAGCCGAGCCATCACTACAAATACATATGCAGATATGGCTTCCAAACACTTGAAAGCTGTAAATGCATTGGAGAAGATGGATAAGGGGTTGGTGTATGCGTTTAACATGGCTATGGCGGTGGCGGATGCGTCGCATACGGATTGCGATACTACGCCTAAGATGGGCGGGTTTGGGGATAGTGAAGGGCCTTTTGGGGAGATGGATGGGATTTTGCTGGGGTTGGTTGAGAGGAGGAATGGAGAGGGGTCGGCGAAGAGACAGGAGGGGTTGCCTACGGTGCGGAAGAGATGGACGAGAGCGGATGGTGATGTGGGTGAATTCAAGACGGGAAGGCCTAATAAGCAACAGTATGGGCAGTTGCAAAGGCAAAAACTGGCTTGGGAGAATGAAAGAAGGGAAGAGAAGAGGGAGAGAAGAGAGAGCGTTGACGACTGGGTCACAGTCGCGCTACAGGATTTGAAAGAGGAGAGGGATTATCTTGCGGAGTATGGTGTGGAGAAGTACTTCCCGAAGAGCATTGCGAGATTGGAGGAGCTGCTAGGCTCGGATCCTGATGCTGCTGCTGGTGCTGGAGATGCTGCTTGAATCACGAGCGGTATGAAGTCCTTTCTCCTTCCTTAATATCTCCCTCCCGTGCCAATCTGAAAAGTCCTTCTCTTTCGACCTCCACCCTCAGATGAACACCCTTAGTATCTGCGACATCTTCGCCGGGATTCAGACATCCCAAGCATCGATCCAAACATCCTCCTGGTTCGGAGCAAAGTATTCATAGACACGCCTGATCTTGTTGGCTGCAGTCTCGGCAATCTGGTCACTGATGACGAGCAGTCTCTCACCGACACCATTGCCTTCTACAAGGCACTCATGCTCTCCGTCAGCTGGGAACATCTGAAGGTACTGGCTTTGACGCCTATGGACCGATGGGCTTTTGATAAAGAGGACGCCAAGGTAACAAGATGTTACTTGGTTCTCTGCACGTGCGAGAGGATTCATTACGCTCTCCCAGTTTCCTTTGTTCAGCTTGACGTTGGAGAGTCAAATTTTCCTCCTTGAAACGGAATCGCGGTTTGAGAGGATCTAGTTGATGAATGCTAAGTCTCTCGCAGTGGGCATGAAGGCAGACCTCAAACCGATCGTCTGCGGACTTTGCTGTTCTCTGCTGTATCAGGCCAGAGTGGTGCGGAACGCTCTCAAGACGATGTCGTTAAAGACTTCGTTGCGATGGCGGTCGCAGTAGAGATATATGTCTTCCGTATTCATACGCCAATCCTCTGCATACTGCCAGTCTTCAACGAGCGTACTAAGCATCATCAGGACTTTCATCCTAGGTAACACGGCCATATGGTAGTTCTCGAGGAGGTCAAGTAAGGTTGTCAAACACTCTTGGTAAGAGCCTGCATCATAGAGATCATCCGCATGTTCCAAGGTTTTCTTCACGTGAGGCGCGTCTTTTGCTGATCTGGGCTCTGGCTCGTCCATGTTGTTGGTTGGATGATGTTGTGGTTGAAGGAAAGCTGCGCTGAGATGGAAAGGATCGAATTTGGGGTGAAAGTGAGTCGCTTTTGCGTAGGTGAATTGGCTACTGGGATCATTCAGAATGCCCAGTGAGAGAGCTATGGGAATTAGGCTGCCGGAAGCACTTGCTCCCAGTACAACGTCACCAGTCGTGTCGTTTGAAAATTGTGAGATTGGTTTGCTCGTGCAGAGTTCGCTTCGTGGCAGTCGTCGAAAAGAGGGTTTGGAAAAATACTATCGAGGGGCACGACAGTGACGACACGCTCCTTTTCAGCTTCTCACTTCCACAGACATCACTTTACGCACTGAACGAGACGAAGCGCTTTCTCACGCTGCAACTCTCGAAAGCCAGATCTGCCGCTCTCGAAGCTGAGAGCTCAGTCAGAGAAGAAAAAGTTGCGCGCCACAGAATCGCAAGACCAACTGTGAGACCAACTAACTCAAAGCATGAACACGATGGACGAGCAAAGCAAGTCGACCATCAAAGACCTGGAGGTTCAGTTGACGCACAGTGACTTGACTGCCAATTCCCTCAGACACAAGCTGTCAGAGAAAGAGACGACAGAGGACGACCTCAGAGACATCATCTCGGCCAGGGACTTGAGCATCAAGACTCTTCATGCTCAATTGTCAGAGCGCGACAACAACATCAACAAGCAGCACGCCTTGAAACTTGTCCGCGTCAAGAGCCACATGGATCTCAGAGCAAAGTCGCAGCAATCCCTTGATCAGAACACCGCACTCAAGATGAAGTACGCGGAAAGCCTATCGCGCAGGAACGGCCTGGAGGAAGATCTGATTGAGAGCAAGAAATCTCTCAACAGACTCCAGACTTTCATCAACAGGAAAGGCTTGAGTATGTATCCCCTGATCGTTCCATTCGCCGTGTTTATACATGACTAACATACTATAGCAGTGGCTACCGCCATCAAAGACCTACCTAGCGAAGTGCTTGAGATGATTGCCAACAATCTCGACCCTAAGGATCTGGCTCCTTGCCGTCTTGTATCAAAGTCTATGTCAGAGGCCGCCAACAATCGCTTTGCCAAAGTCTTCTTCTCACGCCGTTTCCACGTTGCTTCTTCGTACAGCGTCAAGGCACTGGTGGACATTACTGCGCACCCATTCTTCGGCAAACATGTCACGGCAGTCATCATGGACGGCGTCCGTATGACCAAGCACAGATCCCGAGGCGGTCCCACACTCTGGACGGATCCCTATGACGAGGAAGAAGAGATGTACAACACGACTCCGGCTCTGCGCGATGATTCGGAAGAGGAGAGTGCCAGCATTCTCGACAACGCCTTTGTCCGATCAGGTCAATGCCAAAGCCTCCTCCAAAAGGTCTTTGAGAACATCAAAGGATACGGCAACAGCGTCGAGGTCGGTGTCGGTGATTGCAAGTACGACAACGGAGTCAGAAGTTTCGGACGCAAGGCGCTTCTCAATCACAAAGTCTTGTACACCTACTTTATGGCAGAGACGTTGGGACTCACTCTCGCAGCAGCAGAAGCAGCTAAATGTCCTATCCAAAAATTACGTGTCGACATTCAAGGAGAAGCAAGACAAGACTACCGCCAGAAGTCTGTTCGTCTTGAGAAGGTAGTCTCAGAATTCCTCATGCAGAACACCAGTAGCCCCAACAAGTTCACCATCTCGGTCATCACCGACAACTCAGACTGGTCCTGGAATGAACAGGACACCAAGCAATGTCTCATCAAGTACGATGGAGATGAAGGCCTACTGGAAGTCATGAACAACAGATTCGGCAGAGAACAGCATTCGCTATGCGGACACGCCTACCTCGTTGAGAATATCACCCGCCTCTGTCTCCCTAAGATGACGATTGCCAGATTGCGCGTGCAGGACTCCGATGTTCACAGCTCTCCCTACTTCATCACCGACGTCCTCGGCAGTTCCATCAAGACTTTAACAGACATCCGCTTGGAAGGTGTTACTCTTCGGGACAGCCCTAGATCCTGGAAACTCATCATGGAGTCTCTCGCCAGCATGCCCTCGCTCCAGAAATGTCTTCTCCACGGCCTTCTAACTGCTGTGGTTATCAACAGGAAGTACTGGCAGCTTGTCAGCTTTCCTGAAGACGAAGAAGCATGTCTTCTGGAAGGTGCGAACATAAGCGACAACCTGCAAGAGATAGGAAGAGCATCAGCGCAGGGAAAGGAAGATCTGCTCAAGGATGTTCAGGAGCAGTCGGTCGATCTGTTGGGTCAGGAATTACTGCTCATGCGTTTTGAGCCCGTTGCATATGTTCATGGCATCAAGATCATCGTTCCCAACATCCAGACACTGGGAAGCAAGGTTTAGGTGGAGAAAAGCGAAGTCAAGGAGTTTCCGATAGAAGCATGGCGAGGAAGATAACGTTGTTCTCAACGACATAGATGAGTAAGGCAGTTGATGGGTTGAGTAACAAAAGGTAGTCACAGAGATTTCGGGCCTTTCAGTAGTCTTCGAATAACAAACGAACGTTTCATCCATGACAATGCATCCTATCATCGACCAAGAGCATGCCACTCAAAGAGATAGAAAAGTATTTCGACAGTGTTCAACCAAGGCGCCATCATCTTATACCTCACCTCCGAGAGACATCCTGCACATTCACAGGAACAACATGGAAGCTTTTGGCTTCTCATAGCCAGCTCCGAAGCACGACCAAACCCTGTGGAGTGCCCCTTCCGAGAACGTGTGACGGGACGCGCATACTCTCCTCCCGCTTGAGACTGGGCCAAGGCGAACCACTGGGCTGAGTTTCGTAAGCTGTGCCAGTAAACAAGATATCCCGCCTTCCGAAAACCACGAGTTAAAAATCGTGAAGGTAGAAAACTCACTCTTTCAGCGCACTATGTCGAACAATGATGTCCAACTCTAACTCTTCTCTGAAAACATCTAGGCCTCCTGATGATCTTGCAGCCTTATTCTGTCCATAAAGGCGCTCAATATCGAACATTGTCTTGGTGATCACTTCCAAAGCTAACCTTTTCCCCATCCTATCGTGGAGAACGTCGGGCCATCTAAGCACAAGTCAATACTCTCCACAATCTCCTCCACCTTCCTCCAAAACACGGTCCAGCATGGGTGAGATCTTGAGAAAACACTAGAATCGATCTTCAGAAGTCTAGACACGAACAAATCGGTAAAGCATCAGGTTCTTAGATCGTCCGGGTGGTGCGGACTTGCTGGTCTAGATCTGAGTCGCTTTGCACTGCTTGCTCAAGAGGAGCTTACTTCTGGTGGAAGTTGTCGTGGCTGTTGTGTTTACAAAGTTGTAGCCATGAAAACTCAAGATTCACGCTTGAAGATGTCGATCTTAAGATGCCATCGATGAGAATGCTCTTTTGAGGCTGCAGATGGCAGAAATTCACGACACTATGGGTTCAGTGTGGCGACTTTTGGCGTTGACTAGCAGTTAGGATTTGATCATTGCCGATCAGTGCATGATATATCACAAGGCTTGAAGTAGTAATGAGGTCGTCATATCAAAACATAAATCCATAGTTACAGAGTGTGTACATGGCATAACCGAAGGCTAGATCCATCGGCGAATATTGCAGAGATCAGCGAAGCTATCTCCTCTCGACCCGCTCGATCTCGATATCATCATTCGAGGTAGGAGGATGAAGCTCAAAAGCCTGTTCCTTGGCAGAAAGTGCATCGGACTTGGTCTCAAGAGGGGCGTCGACAACCCAATTCATTCTCTCGCTGGAGTTGCGCATGAAGAGGCAAATTCCAGCGGCGATGATGCAACCGGGCAGGAAAGACAGCCATACAATCTTGTAAGCGTGTGCTTCTGTCTTGTGTAGAGCCTCGAGGCCAGCACCGAGGATTTGTCCGTTGATACCAGGAATCTTGTCGAGGCCTTGGCCGGAGAAGTAGAAGCCGATGAGTTGACCCAGATATTGAGGGTTGAAACCGAGGGGAGCGACAGCGGCGACTGTAAAACAACTATTAGCAAACGATGGATGCAGCCCAATGGACCATCACATACCAATGGCCTCAGGAATCTGAGTGTTTGTGAGAGATCCGTAGATTGCGTTTGCAATACCGAGACCAACAGTACCACCGAGTGTGCGAGAGGAGATGGTGAGAGCTGATGCGGTACCGATGAAGAGGGGAGGAGTGGAGTTCTGTGGATATTATTGTTAGTTCTCTGTTCGCATCATCACAATATAGTATGCTCACCTGAACCCAAACCATAATCAAGATCAGGACAGGGGCGAAACCAAGACCTCCAACACCGTTGAAGGCCAGACCAAGCTTTCCGTTGGTGCCTGAGAGTGCAAGTCCAATGACAGATGCGCTGAAGGAGATGAATCCGATAAAGATGGGCCACTTGACATCTCTGTACTTGGTAACGTAGACAGACAGGAAAGGAGAGACTACAGTGATGACCATGAAGAAGGGTAGTAGGTAGGCGTTCGCCTTGATGGTGCCGGGAGTCTCCCAGATACCGTTGACTTGAGATGGGTAGATGTTGTTCATAAGGTAGAAAAGGGAACCTTCAACAGCGATGAGGATCATGCAGAGGGGGAAGTTGCGTCCGTTCTGGAAGAGGCGATGGTCGAGGAAGCCGGTCTTTGTGCCCTTCCATTCTAGGAATCAAAGTCAGTATGGCTTCAAATTTGTGTTGTGATGATCGCAACATACCATAGATCAAGCAAATGATGAAGAGAACACCGCCGACTACAACAGGAACAACAGTATGAGTCTTGCTAGCCCAGCCATAGTTTGAGTCACCACTCCATGCGAAGCCCATCAAAAATGGAACAAGAGCTCCGAGAAGAAGAACATAACCAATCCAATCAAGAGCCTTGAGCTTCTGTCCAAGAGATTGCTTGCTAGCGGCAGTACGAGGAGGGGGCTGGATGGAAAGAAGTGGTCAATGAAAGAACAAAATCGAGGGTAGAGCCACTTACGAAGTAGAGCGCTGCAAAGCCAATGACGATGAGACATTCAAGCATGAACTTGATGCGGAATACCCATCTCCAGCCATTGACGGGGTCAGCGGTAGTGGCAGCTCCTATGGGCAGGAGAGCGACCAATGAAGACAAGCCAGAGACCCAACTAGTGATAAGTCAGTCCGGAGTTTCGGCCTCGAGGGATGCACAAAATTGAACAAACCTGACAATGGTCTGACCGTAGGCACGGTATGCTCCTGGGATGACCTCGGAGGCGACAGCGAACATGATACCGGAGATACCAGATGCGACACCAGAGAGGACCTGACCAGCAATTACAGCAGTCATGCTAGTGGCGGTCATGGAGACGAGTGAGCCAACAGCGAAGAGAACCCATGCGCAAAGTATCATGTTACGTCTTCCGTAAACATCACTGATGATGGCGAAGATGGGACCAAACGCAATGGCAGGGACGGCTCCAGCTTGGACGATCCAAATCCTCTCACTTGCAGTTCCCTGCAGAGCTCCAGAGATGGCATATTGATTGGCAGCAGGGGCGATACCGAAGTATGTGTTCTGAATGGGTATGTTAGTTTATGCATGTCCACATCGATGGATGATGTGTCTTACCTGGAAAGCTGCCAATGCGCAAATGGCTACAATGGCCCAGGCTCTCCAAGAAACAGGAGTCTTGTGATCAGGATCTTGTCCCATTGTGCCAATGACTGTGACTTGCTCATCTTTGCTATCGACGGCATAAGAGTCGACTACATGAGAGTCGGGGAAAGTCGCGACTTCCGTATGGCTCATGTTCGACTTGTCCATTGTGATGGTGTTTGTGTATAATGACAGGGGTATAGGGTGAGGAGGGATCTTGAGATTCAGATCGCCTTCCAACAACGAAGATGAGGTAGAAGACTTTGAGGGGTTGAATGAAATGATCCTGGGGTAGAGATATTCTGGGGAGAGCAATATGCGTCTCTTATGGGGTAGATGTCTCCACAACTGGCCCGGTCCTGCATGTGGTCTATCTTCAGGTTTACCCTCTATCGGCAATCGCCAAGAGGAGTATCTATGTCGAAGTTTGTGGGCGCGTCCGACAGACAATCCTGGAGACAACACAAGAGGCCAGCCACCCGCCAGTCTAAATCCTCGACAACGGCGTTGTACACAGCATTCTTGAGAGAAAAGACTCTCCTTACTTTCCAGTTCACCTGTAAAAAGACCTCGATCAAGCCATTGTACTTTAGCTTACCGTGAATTGGTAGGACCTGGTTCGATATACCCCGTATTTCGTGGTTATAATACGGGATGTGGACACGGGCGAGTTCGGTGTTGGAGGAAGGTCAGCCAGATACGCAGACACTCTGCGGTGGACAGAATTCATGAACAGTCGCTCTTTTCAAGTGTTTGGTGCGGAGTTGCATATTCGCCATGACTTTTGACCAATCTAACCCCACCTCCGCACCCCACGCCCCGGATTCTGAGCACGTACCATCTTGGGGGCCTGTTTTCGAGAAACACACGAACGACAACGACACGCTGGGTTTTTTGCAATCTTCAGAAAGGCTACATCTAGCATTATAAACAAAGCTTCTGATGCTCCGAGTAGCCTAGAAGACATTACTCCGAGCACACAAACACGGAGACTATCTCGGCGCAGTCTGACCCCGCAATCACAGTTTGGTGTTGCCGAACCGAATCCAGCTTTCGGAGGCTGACCGAACTCGCCGATCTGGTCATTCCTGCCCACGGCTGAGTTCGGGCGAGTGTTTTGCGTGTACTTTGAGGCAACGGACCTCCACCGGGCAAGCGCGACCGAGTCCGTAGCAACTGACTGCTATCAGAAGCCAGAGATGATATTTGAGATGCAAGCCCAGTCTTCTTTCCTGATCTATCTTCCATCTGATCACTATCTCATCAAGCCTACTTGAGATCTTCTTCAATTCAAACAACAATGGCCACCGCTACTATGACCACCACTGTCCAGCGCGAGTTCAATGAGGCTCCCAAGCTGGATGCCAAAGCCACTGTCCACGCCATTCCTCCTTGTGTTGTCCACGATACCCCCGTCCTCGATGTTCTGGATGAGTCAAAGACTTATGGCGACTTCCGCGACGGTATGTGATCGATTATATATGACAAGACTTATGCTAATTCTATCACAACAGACCTTGCTCGTGACGGTTTCTGTGTAGTCAAGGATGTTGTCGAAAAGGAAAAGGCACTCGCTTACGCAGACGACATCAAGACATGGCTCGAGGGCTTCGGTCTTGGTTACAAGCGTGACGATCCTTCTACCATCCGTGAGGTGTGCTTGCCAATCATTCACCAAAAGGGTCTCCTTCAAGCATATGGAGCAACCCACGAATCTTTCACATGGGCTGTTCGTTCAGAGCCCGCCGTTATTGATGTCTTCGCGACCCTCTACCAAGACAAGGATTTGATCTGCTCATTCGATGCCGTCAATGTGTCTCTCGCCAACCGTCAAGATCTTCCCGCCAATGCTGCCTGGCCTCACCAAGATCAAGACCCGGAACGTGGTGGTCTGCGCTGTGTACAAGGTTTCGTCAACCTATTGCCCAATGGTCCCGAAGATGGTGGCCTTCTGGTCTTGAAGGGAGGTCACAAGGTCAGTGAGGAGTATCACAACGTTTTCAGGAACGAACACCGTGAATTCAGATGGACAAATGAGATGTACCTGTTCAAGGAGACTGGTCTCAAGTGGTTGGCCGACAGAGGTTACGAATGGGTCAAGGTCAACGCTGAGCCTGGTGATCTCGTTCTTTGTAAGTGTGCTCTATTTTACACATTCGCGCATCCGGCTAACAATTTCACTCAGGGGACTCTCGCTGCCCTCACTACAACGCTTCTCCTACCAGAGACATTGACAGATTCGTCGTCTACGTCTGCATGCTTCCCGTTTCAACAGCAACCCAAGAAGATCTGATCCGCAAGAAGGCACTCTTCGAGGCACAGGACGGTCACAGCCATTGGCCCATGGCTCTCCAGCCCTTCATCAAGGCCTTCTTGGAGCCCATGCGTGATGGCAAGCCCGACCCTCACAACACATGGAAGCCTCGCAAAGCACCGGAGCTCAGCGAAGCAGGATACAAGTTGACTGGTATCCCTTACATCAAGGCTTGAATTTGAAGTTGTGATTCGGAGCATCTTTTGTTTTTCTCATGTCCATATATCCACGATTTTCTGTAGCTCAAATTATCCTTAGCAATCTGCAAAACCATGCTTCATCCTCATCAAGACCAAGCAACTTGTAGTTCTCATACTCTCAAGCTTCTGTAAGTGGCGATATGAATCTGTAAGAATGATGCCAGAAGTTGTTTGGATTCAGGCGTGGGTCCATTGATCTCTCCAACTATCCAAATTACTCGCTGCCTTCATTCAGCTCAGCAATAACCCATTCCCACACCTCGGCTATATGCCTTCCACCCTTGCCAGTTCACATCCCCATATCCCTTTTCAACGCTCTAGCCATTTCTTCCAATATCTCCTTGATATTCTCACTCACCCTCTACCACACATTCTCTGTATCTCCACTTTATAGAACGCTCTATTCACTACATATCCACTTATACAAACATTCTCAAAGCTCAAGTTCTGCAGTTTTGGCAGCAATGCCAATTGAGCGAACGCAATATCTACATCATGAGAAAACGTATGGATCTCCATGGTACAGATGGAGAGACGAGCAGGTGAGGAGATAAAAGTGTGTAGGTAGCCTCCCAGCATTTCCTTGCCGTGTACAATGATATTGGTGAGCTCAATCTTCTTCATAGCGGTATGTTGGATTTGTTCAACTGCTATCATGGCGAGAAAGCTATACGCAGCGTCTGAAGGATTGAAGTGATCTTGAGTTATATCGCAATTCTGACATATGAGTTTTTTACTCGACTGAGGGACGAGAGGGTGGGAGTTTGGTGAAATTTGCGGTTCTGGACATTGGAAGAACATGTTATGTGCGTGCCAGTATACGTTTTTGCGCTCACTGGACGTTAGACTTGTATTTTGATGGGAAGTCAACAAGGACCCCTCGCCAGACTTAGAGCTCGGTTCTGGTATGATCTTTGCCTCCTGGTATCCATATCACTATACCTTCTCCATTATGACCACAGACCCAGTATTTCCATTCCACATTTCCATCATAGGCTTACCTTCCTTATCCTCCACCAATCTGATTAGCACCTCCACTCCGCCTTTACACACCAGATCTACTATTATCTTCGACCCATCTTGATACTCTTCTTTCGCATGAGCAGCAATCCACAACCTCTGTTTAGGCATCTGTCCTACCTTCAACCAAGGCACACAACTTTCAAACACGAGTTCAACCATCCACTCCCTCTCTTGCTCCTTCCAATCTCCGCTCCATGGCGCCAAAATCGTTTTATTATGAAGAGCAGCAGAAACATCAGCGAAAGGAACAACACAACCTTTCTCATACCAGAAATTGCTCGCCTTTTCCCATCCAAGAAGATAGAACAACGCCGCTTGGACTTTCCGAAACACTTTTGCGCCTTCTGCTGAGTTTGTCATCACAGCAAGTGCTCTTTTATTGGTCAAAGAGGCGAGGAGATTGCATTTCCAACCGGGCATATTGCTTCCTCCGTGGCCGAAGTGGTCGGGTGTGATGAACCAGGCGTGAGCCATTCCTGATTGGACCTCTTTAAGCATGGAAGCTGCTAGTGTCTTGGGTAAAAAGCCAGTGTCTGTGTGCAGTGAGGATTGGATAGCTGATACGAGGGTCAAGAGGTCGGAGGGTGTGGTCCAGAGTCCCGCGGCAGATTGTTCGGGGTTGACTCGATGGGCCGCTTCACAGGATGTGTAGCCGTTGTAGTAGGCTCTTGCGTAGTTGCCGCTTCCCTGTTTGCCCTCCTTTGTACTGTCATTCAAGCCGTCTTCCTCGGGGATGACGTACATCGACCTCTTCATCCCCAGCGGCTTGAACACATACTCATCCATGAGCTCGGCGAAAGGCGCGTTCATCACAGCTTCGATGATCAATTGTAACACCCCAAGTCCACCACCCGAGTAGTTGAACACATGACCTGGCCAATCCTTGAGTCTAATAGGGAGAGTATTCGACGGCCACTGCCCTTTCAACGCCTCAGCCAGGTCAGGTAACGCAGCGCGATAATGTCCATTCGCGTTCTTGGAAACATCATACCCAGGAAAGCCTTGCGAGCCAGATGTTTCGAGCCCAGAAGTGTGGCTCAGGAGTTGAGATATAGTGATGAATTTGGCCATTCCTTTTGTCGCTGTCGTTTCCAGTGCTTCTACGGCGCTGGTAGGAAGGTACTCCGCTATCGACGCGTGTAGAGAAAGTTCTCCAGCCTCAATAAGTTTAAACGTGAGTACAGAGGCGACCGGCTTGGATATCGAGCATGCTTGGAAGAGGGTATCGGTATCATCGCTGCCGGCAGTGAAGCAGTGGGGTAAGATCTTCTCTCCGTCCAGGATAGCTAGAGAGACAGTCGGTGTACCTAGATCTTGAAGAACGGAGGTCACACTGGCGTGGGAGGAGAGTCGTGCATTTTTTGTAATCAGTCGCTCGAGTTTGTCAAGTAATTCGGTATTCATGGTCGGTCTTGACTGTGTCAGTGAGGAGAGAGAAGCAATCAGAGATTCGGCGTTTCGTCGAGAAGTGGCGTCTTTCGTCTTGATGTGTATCTGCAAGAGGATGCTCTTGCCTTTATTGACCGGGTGGCTAGCACTTGCGTTGGGGAAGCAATGTCGCATTGCTGCCTTGAGCCTCGGCTAATCTCAGCGTTAGTTAAATCCTTCGAGAATCACAGAACCACGAAAATCAAGCAAGCACGAGTATCTCAAGAAAGAACGACTGGAAGATGACAAGATAAGAAGACTGATATTCTTCCGCGACAATCGGAACTCAGTCTAACTTCTGAACTTTTAAACGCGGCACTGCGGTCACTGTTCTGCCATTCGATGGCGAATCGAGCGCAGGCATACTGCCATACTGTGTGTATGTAGGGCGCATTGCAGGTCGCTTACTGCATCTCCATAGCATCAGCTCCATCATTCTGCGACTTGACTGCTCTTTGTTCATCAAGCTTTCCAGCACCCTTGGTAGCCTCGATACCCTTTGACGTCAAGTACAAGAAATGACGCTCCTTGTAGTTGTCGATCTGGTTGAAAAAGAGGTGGAATCTGATACATCGTGTTAGCATTGCGATTGTAAGACCAGCATCAACCAAAACTTACGTGTTGTCTCTCTCCTCCTCGGCGAAGATTCTCTGGTAGATTTCTCTCTGCTTGAATTCCTCAAGCTCCTTCTCATACTTGCCAAAGTCAAGCTTCTCCTTGTCATGCTTGACGGCTTGAATCTCGTTGTAGCTGTCAAAGACAGGACGCTCAAGCAACAAACCAAGACCAGGAACCTTGGGAATGCTGTACTTGAGGTCACCCTGAGCTTCAACGATACGCTCGATGGGAGTACCACAACGGACTGTCAACGCGACCATACCAACCATTTTGCGGATCTGGTGCATCATGAAGGATTGACCGTGAACCTTCAATGACAGCCATTCAGTTCCGTTGATGATGATGGGTTGCGGGTTGCAGACAAAAGACTTGATGTTGCGCTTGGCTGAGGGATCCCTGGCAGTCTTTTGGATGGTGAAGTTGTGGTAGTTGCGAGTGCCGACATAAGAGTCCAAAGCAGCCTGCACACGGGCAATACGCTCTTCAGGAATGCGGAAAGCACGACGAGCAGCATTGTAGGCAGTCTTTAGCTGTCTGACAGCGACTTCAATACGCTTCTTCTGTTCGGTAGGAATGTTTGTTGATTCAAGAGTGGCAGGCTGGTCAGGCATGGGAGTGTCGGTGTTAGCAGCAGTCTCGGCAGCGGCTTCCGGCTTGGAGTCAGCATCTGCAGGTGCTGATGTGCTGAGATCAGCAGTCTGCTTGACTTGTTCCTCTTGCTTGTCTTGTTGTTCTCCGTCAGGGTTGAAATCGGAGGGCTCATGAATGGCTTGCAGGACCATATCACGAATGTCGTCATCCAGAGAATCCACAATAGGCTTGATGTCACGTTCTTCAACGGTCTTCCAGAAATCCTTGACCTCAGCCTGACGAGACTCGTAGCCTTCACGGTCACCTGTCTCATCGGCAGCCTCTTCCAGGTTTCTTGCCATCCAACTGCTGGGATGCGGGGGCAAGAATGCGTGTGATGGAATCAGGTATTCATACCAACGACTGTCACAGACTTGGTAGCAGCTGAAACTTCCGATTGTGCGTTCGATTCCCCAGACTCTTATCTGCGGTGATAGGTGTGAGTTGATCTTCTGGACAATGTCGGGGTCCTCAACAATCAACTTGAGTGAGATCATGTTTCCTGCCGCATGGACACCCTTGTCGGTACGAGCACATCTGACGAGTGCAGATTTCTTGGGATCATCGGCGTTTGCTTTTGAGATGGCTCCAGCTTGGACGAAGGCTGTGAAGAGGTCGCCTTCAATCGTCTTTTCGGTCGTGTTGATTTGCATGCCCTTGTAACCAGTACCACTGTATCCAATCAAGACGGCGACCTTGCGCTTGGGTTTGCGCTCCTCTGCGGCAATCTCATCCTGTGCGAAAGGTGCAGGAAGGACCGAGTTTTCAGGACGGGGCTTCTTCTTTTCTTCGTCGTTGCGAGATCTACGGTCTGGTTGCTCTCGCCTGGAAGGGGATTAGTATAGAGCAGGTGAAGCTTGTCCGTGCGCAATACCTACGACCACGCGTTCCTGCCCATATCTCTCTTCTTACCACCGCGGCCGAATTTGAGTCCGTCGTCTTGGAATCTCTTGCGTTTGCGATCGCTGTGGGATTCTTGCTTGGTGTCTGAGCTTCCTTCACCTGCGTCGTTGCTGGGCGCATCGTCCACAATAGGCGCCGTAACTGGCTTGGTTTCACTCGAGTCGGCCATGGTGATGATAGTGTCATGTTGAAGGTGGCCCTCGTTACTTTTTGTTCAAGACCACTTTCTTACCGTGCCAAGGCGTCCTTCGAGACTTCTCCACTTCTCCGCTTTTGTCAGGGTCTCCCGCTGTACATACTTTTCGGCCATCTTTTTCTCTTCAACCTCGAGCTACATCTACACTGTCTGGATATATACATATTTGACCTGAGAAAATCGAAGACCATACTCTGATAAGCTATCTTCAAACTTCTAGACTGGTCAGCATCGAATTGCCAGGAGCCAGAGCGCTTTTTCACTCTTGTGAAATGCTTCATCAAGAAAACGCCTTGAAGCACAACCATTCGAGCACCAAGTGTGACAATTGAATGCCCTAAGTACCAGAATGATATATAGACATCGGCCGAAGCAAGTAATGTGTGTCAAAAGTCTTCGATAGCCCACATGTAGCCTACGATCCATCCATAGCACTCAGCGAATGACCCTACGAGCGTGTCACCGTCATAAAGTTGCCATCGCTGCTTCATTCGGAAAAGGATTATATACGACAAATTTGAGACCTCTGACATCATCTCCCCTTAGCTCAGTTGGTTTAGAGCGTCTGACTGTAATTGCTTGATTGTTATCAGAAGGTCCTTTGTTCGATTCAGAGAGGGGAGATCCTTTTTTGCTTGGATGGGCTTCATTTGACTTTGCCCGCGTGCGCTCCTCTTTTGTCCGTCGATCATCAGCTCAATCACGACTTTCTTAAAGCTACATCTTCTTGGAAGAGGGATCGTGCTCCAACTTCAAAACCCCAAGTCCACTCGACGCGACTAACCACGCCGTTCTAGATTTTGAAACATCAGGAGAGTTCGAAGGGGGGCGGCTCGGGCGCATGGTGGATAAACCCTGACGCGGCCAGACCCGCAAATCTCGCCTTGGACTTTCAACATCATGTCCCTCCTTGAACGTGTTCGATTTTTTTCTTCCTGTTGTAAATATACGTCAATTATCTTGCCAGTCGAGCTTTGAGATATTGTGCGACCTCCGTATCGCTTTCAATCTCTTGGCTGACTCGAAATTCACACTCTTTTCGCCCCTCGTATCCGTTGTGGGGTCTGCCTGCCATTCTTTAGCCGCTTTGTCGATACGGATCTCCTGATCTCGGAAGACTTGCAACCTTTTCTTTTGGACGACTCGAAATATTCGCATTCTACGAGCGACTTGAACGAGTGTTACTCGACGTAAATCCATCAAGCTTCATATCATCTGGACTAAATCAATTGACTCGACGCCTCTCACCTCGGACCTACCCAACATGGCCCGCACGGTTGACCCTTATTTGACGGGACCGGATCTTGTTGTTTCCAAAAATCTTCTCCAGGACTTGGAAGCACTGGCAACACCTGCTGGACAGGATCCCGCAGATGATGAAAAGGACATCAAGCATCTGCTTGCAATCAATGACCCGAAGAGTCCTGAATTCGTACCGACTGTCTTTACAACATGGGATGACAAGGATCTCAATCCTACAATCAACAAATATCTGGTCAAGCCATACACGAAAATTGCCATGGGGATTGTCCGCCATCCGACAGATGTCGTCTTCTTGACACATATTCTTCTGTACATGACGGTCAACTTGTCAAGTGCTGCCTACCTTTACTACAATTTCCATTGGTACCATGGAGTGGTTCATACAGTTTACACTGTGTGGTGTGCCGGTGCGTTCACCCTACTCATGCACAATCACATCCACAATGGAGGTGTTTTGAAGAAGGAATATGCATGGTTTGATCTTAGCTTCCCTTACCTGCTGGAACCGTTGATGGGCCACACTTGGGACTCATACTATTACCACCATGTCAAGCACCACCATGTCGAAGGCAATGGGCCTGATGATCTTTCCTCAACAATTCGCTACCAGCGTGACTCTCCATTCGACTTTGCGTGCTACGTTGGTCGTTTCCTTCTCTTCATCTGGGCTGAGCTTCCTTTGTACTTCCTTCGCAAGGGCAAGTCAAGATTGGCACTCCAGTCATGCGTTTCAGAGATGGCCAACTATACCTTCTTCTACTTCATGGCGACAAAAGTACATTTCGGTGCATCCATGTTCGTTCTTCTGCTTCCGTTCGGCATCATGCGTCTAGGGCTCATGATCGGAAACTGGGGACAACATGCTCTTGTTGATGAAGTCGACCCAGACTCGGACTTCAGAAGTAGCATTACCTTGATCGATGTGCCTAGCAACCGCTTCTGCTTCAACGACGGCTACCATACTGCTCATCACCTCAACCCTCGCCGTCACTGGAGAGATGCACCCGTCCACTTCCTTCAAAGCAAGGAAGCCTACAGCAATGGTCGCGCTCTTGTCTTCCACAACATTGACTACATGATGCTGACCATCAGAGTTCTCAAGAAGCAATACCTATACTTAGCTGAGAACTGCTTGATTCCGATCGGTGATCAGACAAACATGTCGAAGCAGGAGCTGGCAAACATGTTGCGCACCAAGACCAAGGCATTTACAGAGGAAGATATCAGACAGAAGTTCGGCATCAAGGCTAGGTCGGGCAGGAAGAGTGGTTGGGCAAGCTGGACTGAAAAGATTGTCGGCGGGTTGTCAGGCTCACTCTCTGCACCAATGGTCAAGGAAGCAACTGAGTAGTTTCGCGAGCACGCCTGCCAAAACTTTGCGCACACAGAGAAAGCACCACCAGCCATGATTCATGCGCTTGCCGCCTAATCAAAATTTCTTGGCGCCATCGATTAAATATATATAAGAACACACCCTCCACCGACCGTTTTCCAATCAGCTACCGAAATATCGTCAAAATGGGCACCCGCAACCTCACAATCGTCTACTACAAAGGCAAATACCGCATCTGTCAATACGGCCAATGGGACGGTGATAGCCAAGGCCTCACCATCTACAATTTCCTCCTCGACCCAGCCAACATTACAAAACTCGAAAAAGTCCTCGATGCCGGCGACAGTTTGATCCACACTCTCACAGACGAAGAATATAAAGCCTGGGGGGAAGAAATGTTTGCCGCCCAGATGGCCTGGAATCAGAGACCCCGCGATCCTGACACTTGGGAGCTATTCCAAGTTTCTCCCATCTCGCTGTCGCGCGATACTGGTGCAAACATTTTGAATTTGCTGGTGGAAGCCACAGAGCAAGAACCCGTGAAAGTGAAATTCTGGGATATGAAGTTTATCACCGATACTCTGTGTTGCGAGTGGGCCTGGGTTGTTGATTTGGATAAGAAAGTCTTGGAGGCGTATACAAGTTGGGAGTATGATTTTATTGAAAAGAAGGAGGATTCGAGATTTGCTGAGTTGTTTGGTGACGAGGAATTGCCTGGCTTGGTGAAAAGGTATGAGTTTGGAAAGTTACCGGAGAGCAGAAAGGCGATGTTGGAGGATTTCGAGGTTGGTCGCAAGGAGGAGTAGTGGCTGGCTCTTTGATCGAGACCAAGAGATGCATGAAGCGAAAGAGGGACTTGGAGAGATGTAGTCGAGAGATAGTAGAGTAGGATCAGTCTTCAACACCGGACGACACAGTTAGCAGTTTCTAACCTTTCACACGGTATCTGCGGCATTTGGATCTTTGATCGAAAACGGTGGACGTTTGTTGACTTGGACAAGTCGGACTACCAGCCACGCGCGCTGCACTAAAAGTGCAAGCAAGTAACGCAACCACCACCATCTGTCGCGGCCATACACAGAAGGAGCAGGAGCAAGCAACTGATAAAAGCATCGCCCTCGCTTCGAAAGGCTCATAATCAACTGCCATCGAAAACCAATCCAGAGTAGGAACCCAGGCCATACTCACCCCAAATGCCAACAACCCCCACGAATAAACAGATACTGGTCATGGAAGCGCAGACATCGACGAAGATACGCCCAGGGTAAGTGCACAGAACACAATCTCATCAGGATGCAACCTATCGGGTATAATCTTCTTGCAACCTCGCAGCCTTCTGCACAAACGCAAATGTCTTAGGCTTGAGCGACACAGTCGCTTCCTCGGTGATACAAGCGAGGTCGAGCCGCGCCTGTCTCCACGACCAAAAGAAATGTGTGGGAGAAAGGAGAGAGGTATAGTGTCTCGCATTAGGCGGCTGTGAAAAGGCCGAATATACACCTCTGAGGCTGAATGTGATACCGAGAGGTTCTTCGAGGCGGCCCTGAGATCGCTCCAACTTTTCTCAAGAGGCTAAGCGAGGAGATGGTCGATTGTTCGTCAAAGTGTTGAGCTTGAGCTTTGGTCAACGACCGCCAGAATATTTGCTGTCTTGGTACTAATCATGGGCGAGAACGAAGACAATTGCTATAGCTCTGATGGCTTATGAGTGTCGAGTGGTTCAATACTCACAGCCTATATCTAGAGTTCATGAGGACTGAAGCTGGATAGTGTGACACGAAGTTGCAAGAGTCTCTTCATGATATCGTAGTAGTTGTGCAAAATCATCTCGGCGAGAATGGGCAAAGGGGTTGGGTCAGATTGACGATTCTGAAGATTGAATCGCTTCCAATACCCTGCCGCCGCTCATCATATGTTTCTTGGTTAGTCGAATCTCAGGGGCTTGTTCCGTGTTGCGGTCGTCATCACCGTGGTTGCTGGGCTGGGAAATTCGCAAAGTCGTCGCCGACCACAAACAACAAGTCTTGCGAGCTCAACGCGTACTCTCTTTCCACACTTCCTTTCAAACCTCCGCACCACATCTTCAAATCTTACCACCAACGCGTGTTTATCACGTCCACCTGTCACCGCTTCTCGAGTTTTCAACCATCAAGGTCGCCGCTCGCGTGCGAGACCACTCTCTTCTTCCAAAAGTCCCGCGCTCCATTCAAGCAACATTTGACGCGTCCTACACCACTTTCTTTCTTCTTATTTTCAAGTTCAAGTAAGTCCTTCCGTTACCAACATATCCCTTGACAGTAGTTGACGCGCAAAGAAGGTGACGCCCCGTGTATCTACTGCGCAGTCAATATGGCAACAATGCTCGCGCTTCCTCAGGAAATTTTGGTCAGAGTTTTCGACCATGTTGACAAGAAGAACCTACCTTCAATCAGGTTTGTCTGTTCAGACTTTGAAATGGCCGGCAATCCTCGTTTCGCCAAAGAATTTCTAACTCGAAGACGCCATACAATGTCCCTCGAAAGCATCTCAACCATGCACGAGATTGTCTCTCACTCTTACTTCGGCTCTTTCGTCGACACTATCATTCTGAACTGTGTACGAACAGTCGACCGCTCCTCCACCATTAACGACATCGTTCCCTCTGGTCTAGCATTCCGAATCGCTGCGGAAGAGACCCGGCAAGAGCTGATAACTAAAGCTCTCCGAATCCTGCGGATTATCCAAGCTATCAAGAAAAACCACGGCAAAATCAACATCGGCGTTTGTTTCGAGAACAGCGAGGAGAATCAACATTGTTTTGGCCTCAAGAAACTCCTCAGTACGACTGGCGAGTTTAGCGCGAGGCGTGCTGTATATTCTTCCAGGCACCTCGGACATAACATCGAGTCTCTCATTCGCATATGCAAGATGCCAGTGGTGGACTGCCCAATCAATCTGATTGAAGTCGACCTAGGTAGCCACACACCCGAGTGCCCTCTTGTGGTGCCATCGTTTCTTGGCAGTAGAACGATTCATCAAGACATTAATGATATCTACCGCAATACCCCCCTTACCGAAGTCAGCCTCTGTGTCAAATACGGCCGCGGAAACTCCAACAACGAGACGACTTCCTATGACCACAAGACACATAGCCTGAAGTGGCAAAATAAGCTTACAACATCTTCTTTTGTCCCGATGGGCTACTTCCAGCCAGACATGGATTGGTTGCGGAAGACTGTTTTCTCGTCCTTGGAGATGATCGGCTCGCCCATCTACAGCTCCAGACGTTTTCTGAGCATGTTTTTGCTTACCCGACTTGACAATCTTCAAGTAATCAAGCTGCAAAATGTGAGGCTGAAGAAAGATCACGACTGGAGCGCAGTTATGATGTACTTTTCTTGGATGCCCAACTTGAAACGATGTCACTTTAGTCAGCTGTCCAGCCAGCAGAGGGCCCCGATTCCCCGTTCCGATCGCGCCAACTTCTTGGACATCATTCTTTACGAGGCAGACGGACCAAGCATCAGAAAAGACTTGCAAGACCTCTCCGCTCGCCTCCAGACCGAGGAAACAGCATGGAATGCCCTGGCAGATGACAACCCTCGCAAGTACACAAGCGGCTTCGGAGCAAAGATAATTCACAATTCGAAGGAGAGAAACTCGAAGAACATGTCTCACCCGGCTCTCCACATTGTTGCAGTCAGACACGGCGTCAAAAGAAAAAGCTCCATAACTGCTGACGAACTTAACGGATACCCCGTCAAGAATGTGTCCGTCGGATCTCGAGATGTGCTCCATTTTACAGCTAAGAAGCAGCATTTTTCGAAAGACTATTTTGAGAACCTGTACCGCAACTCAGAAAAGCCGCTCTTGGGATCGATGGCTCTCAAGGTTGCCAAGTCACAGATCCCTATGCGCAAGTCTAGGGACATGCTGGACATCCCCAAAACCGGCAGAGCCGTCTGCACCGCCACCAAACCAGAATGTAAAGGGGTGTCTTATGCTGGAAGAGGTGCTCCCGGCAACTCAACCCCAGTCGCCGATCAGGAGTTGTTCACAGGTTCAGCTGCGTTAGTGGAATCGGCCCTAGATGTCAGAAGGCCCTCGAACCTGTATTGCCCTACCAACACAAGAGCATCTGGAAGTATCTCGTCTCTGGAAAAGGCTCTTGAGGGGTTGAGCTTGACCTCTGACACGCAGTCTCGCAAGAATAAGCCTTCCAGAGTTGTCACCTTCAAGATCCCAGAGAACTTGCGTCAGCCAGTACTCAACATCCTAGCTCCTGGCGAAATTTCCCCTCCAGCCACCGAAATTGGACGTCGCAACGATACTTCTGTTGAAGCAGTAGTCCTCAGTGAGACTGTCACTGTCCCCACACAGCACTTGTCTGAAGGTCCAGTCGCACTCGTAGAGGAGGCTCTGCAAATGAGCAAGCCTTCCCCCCTGCTCCACTTGGTCCTCGACAATCCCTCCAATAAGACCTCCCTTCTCTTCACTCAAGCAAGAAGCCGCTACGTCCTTGAGGAAGTTCAGGATGTTGGAGATACCGACGACTGGGCCAAAGACCTCTGCACTCGTATCAACACTATCTCCGTAAGCGAAGAGCAGGAGAAGCCCACCACCGCGGTCCAGAGCGGAAGCATCATGTTCATGGGTGCCGTCCGTACTGAAGACGCTGAAACTGATGACTGGGCTGATGAGATTGGTTGGGACCTCGACCAAGTTTTGAAGAAGCATCAGGAGAAGGCTTGATCGTATGAGCCATGGAAACAGGGGAGGCTAACTCAGGGGAATGAGGATATCGATGAAAGAGGAACGTAATGAACGAGGAAGACAATGAACGAGGAAGACAATGAACGAGGAAGACAATGAACGAGGAAGATAATGAACGAGGAAGACAATGAACGAGGAAGACAACGAACGAGGAAGATAATGAACGAGGAAGATAATAAACGGGGAAGATAATGAACGAGGAAGATAATGCACTATGATGGCGGAAACTGCAAGATAGTGATGGGTAGAAGAAGGTCAACGTGAGCTTTGGCATTCAAAGGCACTGTACGATAGATTATGCTGCTGTCAAAATGCGAGATACTTTCCAACATTGCACACGCCTCCACTGAGAGCCCAAGAAAGTATCTCAGACCGTGACATTCTCACTGAACATCTCCAGACATTCCGATATCACTGTGCATTTTTACAAGGCCAAGTGATGATGTCGCACGCGGTTTGGATTGCTCATTATACTCCTACACCCGCTGCTGTCCTCCCAGACCCGGCTCAAGCCTTGATATCCCCCTCTGCCCCTGTCTCCGTGAGCTTGATGCGCTCTTACGGCACCCCTTCCACTTCAGGTGGCACGCCCCATCAATCGTCAAGGGCCATGCGCACCTTTGCAGGAGCGGTGGAAGGGAGCCTGGCGCGCTCCTTTTCATCCTGCTTGAGTTGAGTGGCTGGCGAGGCCGTTGATGACCGCCTACTGCTGTCGTCTGCGTGAATGCATGAGTGGTGTGCAATGATTGAACGTGCTACGAGAGTGCATACCGCTGCTACCCGTCAGGGTGCTCTTCATCTTGGTGACCAGGTCCCTGATCACGGTCTTGAGCTTCTTGAGGAAGCTTGGTGCCATTGTAGGCTGATGGAAGGCGAGGGAGGTGCTGAGGAAGCTGTGGTGGTGGTGGGGGAGATGGTTGATGATGAGGTTTTGGTGACCTCGTTGCGTTATTCTGTGAAAGGAAAAGAAGATTGAACAAGTGCTTCGCTCGAAAGTGAAGCTTTCGAGGATATACTACGAGAATTGCTAGAAGCGTCCTGCTGTAACGCGACTTTTCTTCGACACCTGACTTACCACGCTGCACTCGCTCCCATCAAGCTCAGGTATTACAACGCAACCCCTACAGGTACACGAAGTCTTACTTACCGTATAGATCCTCCCAACCAAGCCTCCGGTAAAGAAAAGACCTTTGCGTCTTCATAATCACCACGGGTAGGTGTCGATACGTGAGACCGCAAAAACGTCGATTGACCCGTCTTCCTAGCAATGAGCGACCCCTTCGCCGACGCCCCCAAGGAAGTCCTCACCCAAGAGGCACAAGCAATCGCTGCCATGCAGCAAGAAGAAGAGAACGGGGTGCTGGACGCCCTTGCAGAAATGTTCGGGGTGACATTTGTCCCCCAGGAGAAGAAGAAAGACCTGGAGACAGGCATGGGTGAGCCTTCGGGCAAGAGCCCTGAGGAGGATGAGGAGGACTGGGTATTCGTCTAGAGCCCGGGAGGATATCTACAATGAACCCGCGTTGTATGACCATGGGCGCGCTCTGAGAATCAAAATTTTCGATTTGCGTGCCTGCATCCATCGCCGTTCGTGACTTCTCAAAACATCCTGAGATGAGGAAAGCTCGTAGAGCACAAGGTGGTGAACGTCTGCTCTCAGCACTCGTTGAGCCCTCAGAATCAACTGTGAAAATGCAGGATGTTTTCCTGACATGCTGATTTGTCCACTGAAAGTCGCCGGGAGTCTATACCAAGGTCATCTCTCGATGGACAAACCGGAACATCAAGATCAATTCTTGCATTTTCACAAGGCAGGAAGTGGTTGAAGAGGGAGCCGGGAGTTCCGCGAAACGTTGTTGCCAAGCGTCGCTCCTTCCAATGTCGTCATTCCCAAGCCTCCGAGGACGACGACGACCATTGCCTTGTCTCTCTTCCCGGCATCTATACTCTATCATAAGTACCCTACACTGCAATAGAGTCCCATCGGATTGAAAGCTAGCGGAAAACACGTCTCTGTCAACAAGAACGAAGTCAACCTGAATCAACAACTTCGAATCTGAACCCTGATCGACATATCGTAAACAGATCAACAGAAACAACATCATATTCAGCCATGGCAGACGGAAACAGATCAACACTGAAAGAATTCATCGCGTCTATCTCGACAATAAAAGGTGACCTCTCGAACATCACCGCTCCTCCATTTCTGCTGGCATCTCAATCGACCGTTGAATTTCCTTCATACTGGTGCGAGCGACCGCAATTACTATGTGCTCCGGCATCTGAGCCAGACCCGCAGAAGCGCTGCTTACTGGTATTGAAATGGTTCCTCGCAAGTCTGAAGCGCCAGCAGTATGCCGGTAGGGACGAGAATGCGGGTGTGAAGAAGCCATTGAATGCTTTTTTGGGCGAGATCTTCATGGGTGCATGGGGAGGTACGAGTGGAGAAGGAAGAACTTGCTTGATCTCTGAGCAAGTCAGGTGAGTGGTGGGAGCATTCCAGGGCGGGAAAGCATGGAGTCGCTGACCGACGTCTAGTCATCATCCACCCATCACAGCATGTTACCTTTGGAACGACGAGCAAGGTGTCAGAGTACGTAAAGACAAGGGCAGACCAATGATCATTGTTAACTCATGATGTAGGCGGAAGGATATGCCTGTCAAAACATTACCTTCTCAGGTACCGTCAACATCAAACAGATTGGCCACGCAATCATCCATCTCGACAAATGGAACGAAGACTACCTCATACCTCTGCCCTCGGTGAAAGTTTCTGGACTGATTACTGGAACGCCATACCCGGAACTTGTTGGCAGCTATGATATCGTGTCTTCCTCCGGCTACGTCGCAAGCGTGGACTTTTCTGGAAAGCGTCTACTTGGTCTGGCAGGCAAGAAGAACGGTCTGCACGCGGCTGTATATTCAGCAGACGACAGCAGTCGCAAACACCCAATTTATACTCTGGACGGCAGCTGGAACGACGCCTTCACTATTCGCGACGAGAAGAACAATTCAGTTGTTGAGGAGTTCGACACAAATGCCCATCCACCGCTGCCAGTCCAAGTACCTGACGATTCGACTCTGGACCCCTACGAAAGCAGAAAAGCATGGGGCCCAACTATCTCCGCATTGAACTCTGGGAACATGCAAGCCGTTGTTGATGCAAAAAGTAAAGTCGAACAAGGCCAACGAGAGATGAGGAAGAAAGAAGAGGCAGATGGCAAGACATGGACACGGCTTTTCTTCCAAAAGGTACAAAGTGAACCAAAGCTCGAGAAGCTGAAGAGTGCGGCACACGGAGATGCAGAGATGGATGGTACGCAGGGCATCTGGCGTTGGGTAGGGACCGAGAAGGCCGAACAAGTCGACAGACCTTTCCATGGAGATCTGGTTCCTTGGTTGACCTAGCTTGGAAGGGTCGATTGATTTAGCAAGCAAGGATGACTTTGGATACAAACATATATGAGGCTACGCCACACCCGCATAATGGCAGAATCTCCGCCCAACATTTGAGATGGCTTATCAAGCGGACTCAGGTTCCCAATGTAGCAAACCTCTAGTGGACTATGCCAACTTCTAGTTCACATCGGCCGGTACAACTCAACCTTGACTTGTTCAATGCCATTGCTCACCACGGAAAGACATTTCAGCAAGCGATAGTATGGCAAAGTAAATGGAGCAAAGACGGGAGAGCTGCTCTCGCATTTGAGAGAACCATGGAGAACTCTGCAGACCGTCATCGTGATACCAGAGTACTCGGCACGACCGGCCGGAGCGGTATCATTATCTTCACGTTCGGTACCCGAGAATTCACAAGTGATAACGTGCGATGAGATGAGCTCGCGCCGGACAACATTTCTTGTTCGTAAGGATAGCAAAGAACGCTGCACTTCGTTACGGTTTTACAAGGTCGTCGACACGACAAGTCAGAGATGAACTACAATCTTCAAGTTCAGTACCCGAGAGTCGTACCTCAAGACTTTGACGAGTGATACGACCGCATCTGTCCAAGTTGCTTGTTTGGAGATAGTAGACAAACGCTGCAGCCCGTCATGGTAATGTCATATTGTCGGCACGACCAGTCGGATGCAGACTATAAGTTTCACGTCCGGTACCCGAGGGGATACTCATAAAGCTGGAAGAGTGACACGGCGAACCATCTGTCTTGTCTGTGAGAGTAATTAACCACGCTGCATTCCGTCATGAATATACCAAGTCGTCGACACGAGGAGTCGGAGCCAGACTACAATCTTCGCGTCTAGTACCCGAGGGGCGTAATTATGAAGCTAGAAGAGCGACACTATGGACCATCTTTCTTGTTTGGAAGAACAGTAGACAAACGCTGCTGTAAGTCATGATACCACCGAGTCGACGACACGAGGAGTCGGAGATAAACTATGATTTTCACGTTTGGTACCCGAGAGGCGTACTCATATAGCTGGAAGATTGGCACTACGGAGCATCTCTCTTGTTTGGAAGGATAAGTAGCAACGCTGCACTCCGTCACAACACTACCATATCGTCGACGCGACCACTCGGAGATGATCCATAATCTTCACGTTCGGTACCCGAGAGTCGTACTTGTATACCTCGACGAGCGACGCCGTATGATAAGCTCGCGCCGAACCGCCAAATAAGGCGGTCGACTGCTGTTTGTTCAATTCTGGTTCCAGCGGGCTCTGGTGGTGATAGATTTGCTTCGATGCTGAGATTGGTCTTATAGCTCGACGATGGCAGATAGGTTGCACGTGCGGGTGTTGTGATGATTTGGGGAGGTGAAGTCTGTGATTGCACATCATCGATGTGTTCTGTCACTGCCTTTTCTAAGTTGAACTTCGGTTGGAAACGGATACGAAGTGACAAGGAAAGAGCGATGCGGGTGATGTCAGTTACGGAAGGACAGCACATAAAAACGATATTTCAATTCTCTCCATGACTCGAATATTTCTAGCTTCTACGGTGTTTCTTCTTTTCAGACAACGCAACAAACAGATAGCGAACCAAGAAAATGCGACTCGAGATCCTCCGCATGAGCTCAGCAGATCTAGAGATCATCCCGACATGCCAGGACGATGAGCCATGCGATAGGCCTTCTCAAGACGACGGAGTTGCTCCGTTTGGTACGATCACTTGAGCAGCCAAGATCATCCACGGGACGAGCGCCATTGCAGCATAAGAGACGCGAGACTTGGCCACTTTACGTCCCCAGACTGCCCAAGTTTCCTTCGCCTCCTTACGGCGGTTCTTCTCATCATCATCGTTGGAACGGTTGGACGTGTTCAAGATCCACTCCTCAATGGCTTTGGCATCCGGTTCGTCATCTCCGACGTCCTGGCGGGGGGTTTCGGCTTCTTTGCGAGTATCAGCCAGCGTCTTGAACTTCCTGCGAGTTGTCTCAATTTCCTTGCATCGATTGCGCTTTCTGATGGACACGATATTCTTGTCCAGAACCTCCAAAAGCTGAGCTCTACTCGGCTCATCCGGATAGGTGATGTCGTACTGCGAGAGGATGTTTCTGAGCTCCGGGCAAGTGATCTTGTTGCGATATGTCTTTTCATGGCAAAGGTGAAGGTAGTCCTTGACATTGATGTTCAAGTGTTCTCGCTGAAGAGCGTAGTGTCTCTCGAGTTGGGCGATGAGCTTCCACTTCCTCTGAGTCCGGGTGAGTTGTAGACTGGGAATGTAGATCGCGCCTTTGTCATTCAGGTAATGAAGCTTTTCGATGAGTTCGGAAGTGGTGGCCTTGCTGTGGTCATAGTCGTAAGCCAGATGGTCGGACATGGTTGCGGATTTGGGATTAAGATATCCAAAGAAACGTTGGTTTGAAGATGAGATTAGAGAAGCTCGAGGTTTTGGAATGATGATTTGAGAAGAATCTTAAATGGGCGAGTCGTGCCTTCCTTATATGCGCCCGGAGTTCCGTCGGAGTCTGCCTGTCTTGAACGAATTACTGAGACAGTGTCTCATGTCTCATCTTCAGCGCATCGCTACTGCGACTGAATCATCTCTGTTCCACAAAGCTAAAACAGGAACAGCATTAGATGAAACTCTGCTCAAGAGCTCAGCAGTGTCTTGCACCCAAACGAGCCTGTGTTGTCTGCCCAGTGCTCCTGATCAAACGCAGACGTCGCTGGTATCTGCATTATGAGTGCAATCTTAAGCTGCTGATAGCAGTCTATCGAAATACACAAACCGATTCGGAGACTCAGAGTGAAAGCCGGCAGCGCCAATTGGCTTTGTGTCCCACGATCAATAATTAGATGCAAAAAGAATTCGACCATGCAGTGGATTGAACCCTAACTCCCAAATCCTCACAAACGCCAGCCAGCACACCCTCTCCCTTTACCACAACAAAACCATAGCCTGCACCCATCTCTACGCACCACGAGTAAAACAAAAAGAAGGAGTCAGAAGGCTACTTGGCGCGAGTAGTCTTGTTCAGATTCTTCGCCACTCCAAGAGGTGGTTCTTGTGGTGATGGTCGCTGGCGCCAGTAGTCTTGTTCAGATTCTTGGCCGCTCCAGGGCGGATCACAGAGGCGGTTTGCCGCTTGCGCTAAACAACCGAGTTTGTCCTCTGGGAGTGAGTCTGCCGGGAGTCAATATATACCCTATGGTCCCTAAGCCTTGGCAAGAGGTTTGAAGTGGATAACGCTGACTGTCTGTTCTTCTGCACGCTCACAACATGTGCTATTAAATCGTAGAGGATCAATGACCATACAGCTCTATCGACTATGACTCCAACAAGCTCATATCTCTCACAATTTGGAAGTCATTCCCACCAAAGTAAACATGCCTCGTTCTACGCTTGAAATTTGACTCTAAAGACCAGCATCGAACAATCTTCAGATGATAGTCTGGCAGAAACATCGCGGGAGTATTGGTCCAACAGTATAGCTCGAGCTTACCTATCTTGCCCCTTCGAGGTTGAAGTTTCATTCTCGTCGAACCTTTCTTCTCGACAGGGTGTGCGGTTGTACGACCAGTCGACCAGTCGACCAGTCGAAAGCGGGTAGGAGAATGATTCGAAAGCCCTTGAGCTTGCAACATATTTTTCTTGGGCACACAACCAACTATTGCAAGACACATCTACCACACGCACTGTCCTGTTCTTAAGCTTATTGGAACCCTCCTCGAGAGAGTAAACTTTCTCGTTCACCACTTACTACTCAAGTAAAACTTCTCCGGTCAACATTAGCCTGAGAAAACGAAGTCAAGGAACAACGACAAACGGACCTTTCTATCATCGACTACGACTGTCACAAGACTCTGCATTACAGACCTTTGCATATTCAGCGTCACGGATACATCAACCACGTTCATACAAAAGCTCTTCTCGCACACATCCATCGCAACTTCGAAGTTCGGTCTCATCGAATCGACTACACACAATCGACTCACCAAAACCCATCATCGCAAAGGCATCTCACGACCTCACAACCTCTCAAGATCTCTTACCTGATCACAAACATCACACCTTCACACCCTCAACAAACTCAAACCACACCGATCACAGATCCCACGAACAATGTCTCAAACCACAACCATTATCCTCGCCCTCGTCCTCTCCATCCTCTTCGTCTTCCTCTTCTGGTACATCTGGGTCAAACTCCTTGATTGGGAATTGAAGGTCTGGTACGGCAAGATCTTGCGCCGTAGAGAGAGAGAGGTTGAACAGACAGAGATGGATTTGGAAGCTGGTGGTGGTGGTGGTGACGTGGAGGTTGGTGAGAGTGCTGGTGGCAAGGATGGTGCAGTAGGTGGACCTGGTGCAAGTGGAGCTGGTGGAAGCAAGCCTGGCAGTAAGGCAGGAGGAAGCAAGAGTGGAAGCAAGACCGGTGGAAGCAAGGCCGGTGGAAGTAAGCCGGGAAGCAAGTCTTGCAGTAAGGCTGGAAGCAACAAGGCCTGATCGCGACTTTCTTGTTTGCCATGACCGCCCTGGAAGTGGTTGGAAAGCTGAATGAGCAAGTTCTTGCGGTGGTGTGAGATCTTGAAGTCAGGAATGGTCTTTCTGGGGAACTTGAAGACTGTCGCAGGCAAAGGACGCCGAAGAAGACCGAAGAAGGGAACAAAGAGTTCCATGCGTACGGAGAGTTCTTCTGATTGGGAGTGGAACATAGAGAATGAATGATGCAATTACCTGAAAATTTCCTTCTATCTTCCTGTCTAGAGCCAGAAATCCCGACTGCAACCATGTGATCATGCCATTGATCTATCTCGTGCGAGCAATTCCTTCCGTGTCATCTTGACCGTCTTTCGTACTCGAATAGGTCACATGTAGTCGTTCATGCGATGCCCTTTCCGACCTTGATGCTCTTGGGATCCAGACCCTCAATCTGCTCAATACCCTCAAGAACGTGAGCGTGCACACCGGGAGGTCTGCCCTGTCTGATCTTTGCACCGCCAATCTCCTTGAGGTGAACATCTTCCTCACCTTCCTTCTCCCAGATGAATTGTTTGAACTCGCAATTCTCATAGCCGGTTCCTCTGGCGCCGTCGAAGGACGACCAGTCAGCGGTCAGATAGTGCAGAAAGGCGCCATGGGTGACCAGAACGACAGCCTCTGAAGGGTGAGCATAGAGGGTAGCACGAAGAGCAGCAGCACGGGCGTTGACTGCGGTCAGAGAGGCAGTGTAGATGCCAGTCTTCGAGTTCCAACCGTCCTCCACCAGACTCCAATCCATTCTCTCCACACCGAAGCCCAACCTCTCCTGCTGAAGCCAAGCTGCGACCTTCTCCTTGAGTTCAGCAGCGGGGAAACCGATATCACAGGGCTGATTCGCGATCTCCTGAGCCATGGGTACCAGAACAAACTTGACATCAGGATTCTTCAGGACATCCCAGAAACCAAGACAGGCGGTCTGGATTGTGCGGATGAGAGGAGATGCCATGATTGTGAGAGAAGCGGGCAGGGACGATTTGGGGAAAGTCTTGCTGAGGTTGGTGCATTGAGTCCAGCCGAGATCGGTGATGTTAGGGTCACGGAGGTGGTGTTGGCTCTAGATGAAGGTTAGATGGAAGGAAGGGGACCAGATGCTGGAACGTATCGTACGTTGACGTTGTGATAGCCCTGGGCGTGACGAACGACATAGATTGATGGTGCCATGACTGATGTCAATTTGAGGCGGTCTTCTTTGATGATGAGTAGAACGGAGGAAGAGAGATTCGCTCCGATCTATATATCAGCGAAGATAGATTGTCAAACAATCTGCAGGAAGATTGATGAGATCAAGAAAGATTCAGAAACAAAGGAAAGATGGTTGGATTGAAGAGTCATAAATGGAAACGGGGACCAAACGCCGAGACGACATGAGGTTAATTTGAGTCGGCACACCTTCCCCAAAGCTTTGCGAACAGCGGTCGACTTGCCTTGTTGAGATCTTTGCAGAGCTCTTTGTCACAATGCACGAGGGGGAGGGGTTCATTTAAGGGCATGACATCTGGATGCCCATCACGTACAAGATGGAACCAACCGGCTGATAATTATGTTCCACGGTATGGATGGAAGCAAGCATGTGGAAAGAGGAGCAAGAGCGAGACAGGGTCTGGACGCGTCTTTGGAAGCTATTCATAGTGCTTGGCAGTGACGTAGATGATTGCCGAAGATTGACCACAGCAGCGCAGCGCAGCAGTTTGGTGGAGACGCTCCTGCAACACGCAGCTTCCCCAGACGAAGCGACAAGACATAGCGATCCTCAACAGCTACCTACTCCAGAGACATTCTACCCACCTCACAGTCTTGCCAGGAAATCACAGCCAAGATGTGGGACGACGAGGATAACAACCCGTACGGCTCGTTCAATCGACGCGACTCGGAGGGCTCCGACGCTCCCGGTACCGCAACCACCAAGCTCAACCACTCCCCTCTAGACATGTTCTGACTGTCGCATCAGGTTTCCGTCAAGCGCCTTCGACCCCTCCCTCAGGTTCAAGCAGTCCCCAGCAGTCGACTCCCGAGTACCACCGTCCAGAGTCGACCTACCACGATGAGCCCTTTGACCACGATCAACAAGACAGCGACGATCAAGACGAGGAAGAGAAGGATCTCTCAGAGTCACGCAGGATCGAGCCCAAGAAGGGTGGTTACCACAGTCGCATCGAGCAGATCCTCTACGAAAACCCCGACCTGGACATCCAGATCGTCCATGCAGGCAAGAATACCGAAGGCGGAGGCAGCTACATAACCTACACTATTCGCACTGGCGTAAGACGTGGCAACTTTGTACCCCATGCCCAGATACTGACCCTGGTAGGACATCGAAGTACGAAGACGTTATAGCGAGTTCGCTTCTCTGCGAGCAACTCTGGTCGCACTGCACCCAACCTTGATCATCCCGCCAATTCCCGAGAAACACTCCATCACCGACTACGCTTCGAAGCCAACCAAGGCAAAAGAGGATGTGGGCATAATTGAGTTACGACAGCGTATGTTGACCACTTTCCTCAACCGCTGCCGTCGCATGCAAGACGTGCGCGACGATAATGTTTGGTGGCGCTTCCTCGACCCCAACGCCAGCTGGAACGAGGTTCTCCACTCTCACCCCGTTGTCAACATCCCCAAGAACAACCTCAAGGCTCCACCACTAGACCCTGCCAACCCCTCGCCTGGCCACAACTTCCTCCCTGTACCTTCCCAATCTGCCAAACTACGCTCAGCTGGCGGCGCTGCTGCTTCGGGTACTCCCAACTCACCGCCACTCCAGCAACCGTCAACTGCTGCCCACACTTCTCCTGGTCCTCAAGTCTTCGGTCGCTTCCCTCCAGACTCCCAAAACCTGTCAGAAGAAGACCTAGACCCATACTTTGTCCAATTCGAGAACTCGTCTCGCGAGCTGGAGGCACTGCTGCAAGGATCTATGGAGAAGGTCAATCAGCGAACTTTGTCACATCTCTACAAGCTCGGTGATGATCTGATGGAACTGGGTGGCCGTTACAATGCTTTCTCCCTCTCCGAACAATCTGCAGAGGTTGCTGCTGCTATTGAGAAGATTGGCCAGGCCTGCGACTTTACCTACATTCAGACTCGTGACTTGTCTAGCGGCTTGTCTGCTCAGTTTGCTGAGCCCATGCGTGAGAGTGCTCAGTTCGCTGGCATTGTAAAGGGTGTATTGCGATACAGAGTCCTGAAGCGTGTTCAGCAAGAGATGACCCGCGAGGAACTCGACAGGAAGAGGACTTCTCTCGATTCTCTCGAGAAAAGCGAAGCCGAAGCTAAGCGCATTGAGCAATATCTCCACTCTTCAGGAAACACCTCTTCACCGCCTCAACGTAGTATGAGCACCGGCAGCAACGCTGCTAGACGCAATCCGGCTAGAGACCAACTACCACGACGTGCAGAAGACGACACAGCAAGTATCGATTCCGACTTTCCACCTACCATGGGTAGTGCTCCCAGCGCCGCTCAAGGCTCTCCTCACCAGGATCAACCTCACAGCCCTACGCAACATAAGAGAGGCGCTAGTGGCAACTTTGTGACGAACAAGATCTTCGGACGCCTTACACATGCTTACCACAATGTTGTGGATGCTGATCCTGAGCGCATGAGAAGAGACCAGATTGGCAAGACGAGGGAGAGTCTGACTCAGGTAAGAATAGACGACCACTTCCACAGTGAATCATGCTAACCATCTTTACAGCTCGAGCAAGCCTTGGAGGTTTCTGAGAAGGACGTCAAAGATGCCAGTGGTGCAGTACTGAAGGACTTGAAACGCTTCCAGAGCGACAAGGAAGAAGACTTGAGGAAGTACATGGTAAGTCTAGCGCCAGCATACTTGAACGACAAGGCCCGAGAACTAACGAACTTTTCAGCTGGCCTTCGCACGCTGCCACATCGAGTGGGCGCAACGCAGCCTGGAAACATGGGAAGAGGCTCGGGTAGAAGTCAATAAGATTCCCGTGTTAGAGCCGAGGTGATCACGTCAAGCTCGGAAGAGCGCACAATTGATATCTAAACTTTTAAGTATGCAGATTCGTGCATGAATCATTAATGTCTCTCTATTGCCATATGAAGTTCCACGTCTATCGCTGATCGCCCTTTCTCCGACAAGAAACGCTCTTGCCCATCTGGAGTATTGCCGTGTTGTTGGAGCACGCTGTTTTCTTAAGAATCCAGAACAAACGAAATAGTTCATGTCAGGGACCCAGATAAGGAAGCGACGACCAACAAGAGTGAATGCACATGCAGGTTGAAGTTACATAGATGGTGGAGGAACTCCATGCTACGCTACTTGAATACACCAATCTCATTTCTGTTGCTCCAACACCTCCTTGACAGTCTGCAACCACAGAACATTGACACCATTCTCCTGACCTTTGCTCAAAAGAGCTTCCAATCTCTTCACAACAGCTTTACCCTCAACCGGCATCTCAAATCCTCTCTTGCCTAGCTTCAATACGAGCTCAGCAGTGTAGATGATCTGTGTACCCAATACAAAGACTTCGGGTTTCCTACTCCAGCCAAGCGGTGTGTCAGGCTTAGCTTCGATCTCCGCGATCAAGACGTCAAGACCATCTATGACCCAAGTGCACAAATTCATCAGTAGGCGGAATGAAAAGGCCTCGGGGTGTAATTGAGCAGCGACCGAAGACCAAGTCTTGGCTTCTCTGCTTTCGTCGATGAAGAGATTTTGCTTCTCTTGTGCAAAGAGTGAGGAGCCTAACTTGCTCTTATTATCCAGACTCTGCTTGACTGAGTCGGGGAAGAAAGAGTTGACAGCATTGCCGGTAGTTCTGCTGAGTGCTGACTGGGCTGCAACATCGCTTGACCCGAAAGCCGAAGCGATGAAGTTGGCCAGGCCTTGGTTTGCGGCTAATGGTACCATGTCGGAGTGCTTCTCTCCGATACCTGCGTTGAGGATGTTGGTAGCGACTGGAGCAGCTATTGCTCTGATCTCGTCATCGTCGTCATTGTTCAGGTCGTAGACGGCAAGGCAGAAACTGAGAACAGAACCTCCAGCGATGGAGCTGAAATATGCCAGGGCTTTGTTGTCGAGTTGCTGTGTTGCGATTGCGGCGGCCTGTCTTGTATCGAACGGCTGATAAATTGTTAGCTTAACCTCACGAAACCAACTGGAATCAGACTTACGTTTGCGTCATACAAGGCATTTCGTACTTGCAAGACCCATCTGTCAAAGTCCTCGGTTAGTTGGCCGTCCCTTAGTGATTCATCTTCCGCTCTCAGGTTGAGCAGCGATCCCTGCAGGATGATTCGCTTGTCGCTGAAGAGTGGAGTTGCAGCGCTACAAGGCAGATACAATTTTTTCAAGTCGACGAAGATGGCTTTTTTGATAATTTCTGCTGCGCCTTGAGAGAAGAGAACTTTGAGTACTTCCTGGGCAGCATCTTGGACTTCGATATCTACACTGGCATCAAACAGGAGTCTGGATGAGATATTTACCAGCAAGTTCGTGGCTTGTGCGGCGTAAACCGGGTCAGCAGTTCCAATACGAGCAGCTTCGCGGAGTGCAGTGGCGCAAGCATCAGGATCACGAGCTGCTAAGGACACGAAAGTATCAACTCTTGCCGAGCCATCTGCTGCCGAGTTGTCGTTCGTCGGTCCACTGAAGACGGCATACTCGTGAACGAGGGACAGTGCTAAACTCTGCCTGAGGAACGCACATGCTGCGAAGTGTTCTTGAGGCAGATCCAATATGATATTCATGTCCTCGATCGTAGCCCATGTAGTACCCGGAGCTTCGGAACGTTAGCAAACCTGATCGAGAAAGGCCGAAACCAAACGTACCAAATAGGTATCGCTGCTTTTTGATAGCTGCGTAAAAGAAGGAGACTTGTACATCTACAAATGCTGCTTGAGTGAATGGGCAAGCGTTGTCATAGAGCAAATCGCCCATGCGCGATTGGATGGTAGTCATCAGTGTTTCAATGTCTAAAGGTGTCAGCAAGTTTTCCGTGTTCTGAAACAGGCGGAACATACCTTCAGTAGTAGTATCTTTTCCTAGTCGCTCTATGAGATATCGGGCACCAAGTAAACAGCCATGTGACTCATTTTGATAACGAGCTTCTCTTAGAACAAGATATGTCACACGACTTACTCGATCCTTGACGGGCACCAGAGTGGCATATGTCTTCGCTGCTTTATCACGGACATGCCATTGTCGGTTAGAGCCAAGTCGTAAGACCGAATGCTGAACCTTTTCTGCCATGGCTTCAGGTGGTTGAATGCGTTGAAGCAATTGCAGAGCTGGGAAGACAACTTCAGCATTGACTTGATTGACATCACCATCAGTTGGTCCGAGGAGCTCAAGCACAACATGCATCAGACTCGTGATCGCCTCCGCTGATAGTCGACTCTGCGTGTTTTGATCATTGTCAGTATATGCGTCATTGGTGCCAATAAGTCTGTCCATGAGAGCTCTGAAAAGCATCAGGCCTGAATTTCGGACCGCCCACCTAAACAAGTCAGTCAGCAATATAGAATGCTCGAGCCTAGAATCGTATGCAGACTTACGTGTCTGATGACAAGCATTTGGCCGATAGACTAAGGGCTTCTGGGACGTAGGCTTCCGAGCGCTCGCCGAGTCTCGAGTTCTTGAAGATGTCTTTTATGCAATTGAGAGCATGGACTTGAGAGAGGCCACCAGCACTTTCTGCAGCCTGATCCACAGGCCGCGTTGCCTCGATAGTAAGCTCTTTCATCGCTCTGCCGAACAAAGCACCTTTGCTGTCTGCAACGACAATACCAATCATTAGTGATGGCAGTCCTGCTGAACGTCGTGTGTTGATGGCAGTCTGATTTTGGATACATAGAACCGCACGCTACGTTCGATTAGCCGAGCATCGGGTTGAACCTGTTTAGCCCACTTACCTGATACCAATCTTCGAGATTCTCGCCCAAAGTTTCGGCACCGCTGTTAGATCGTATGCAGCAGATAACGAAGGTTTGGGCGACCGTTGAGAAGGCACCACGGTGTCGCAATTCAGCGAGCTCGGTGAAACTGAGATCACCTAACTGGCGAAGTTGTTGCAAGGAAAGCAGTGGTTGATCAGAGATACTGAGAGGGCACTTCTTCACGATTGCTCGCAATAGCAGACTGTAAAGTTAGCTCTAGCCTCACAAGAAACATATTGAACAATACCTGGATTCTTTCAGCGCTCTCCAAGCGTAGCTCAATACGTCCTTCGTTCCAACTTCCTCTTCTCCAGCGTCTTCGGAAGCGACACTATCGAGGACATCGTTGCAAAGTGTGTCATACACACATTTCCAAACATCTCCGAAAATACTGTAGAGTCGAGAATAAAGCAGTTGCAAACGTTCCGACGCAGCAGAATCAGAGGAAAACATCTGGTAGAAGCCAGGCCTCTCAATGATGTACCTGAGAAGTGTTAGCACCTATCGAACTAGACCCGAGAGTTCGTCATACCTTAGACTGATGAACAAGCCGTGAAGAGGGTGTTTGTTTACTGCTTTGCCGATGTCCGCGCATGCCACACGAATGATTTCTTCAATAGTAACAACAAGGTGTTCCAGGATTCCGCATTGGGATTTCCACCATTGTCCAGTGGCGTCGATCAAGACCGAGCAACGAGTGAACAGGATGCCGTAGAGATGTGCAACTCCATCGGCGTGATCAGCTCGTCCACTGAGTTTCATCATGTCCTCGGCTTGTGCAAGGACCTTCACCATGACAGGCACCTCTGTTGCATTGTTCTGCTGTTGTGACGTTGTCTCCACTAAACTCAAGATCTCTGCAGCTGTACTTCTCACATCATCGTAGGGATTAAGAAGCAGATCAACCAAGAGATCAGCCAGGCCTGTGTCAACGACGTTCAGCGTGAAAGGCCACGTTGCTACGGGACCTGCAGATTTTGAGAAGAAAGACCGTTGTACTCCAGTATCAACTCCAGATGTTGCAATGATATAGATACATCTGAGTGCGGACACATGCCTTTGGTAGTTGGCTGTTGGTCGCAGCTCGCCCTTGAGGAAGGATAGGTACCATCCAACGAACGACTTGTGAGCGTCTATCAACTCAGACGATTCGGTACTCGAGGGCAAATCTACAACATCCCTTGTTTGAGTCTTCTTCATTTTGCTTGACGGCTTCGCGAGGGTCGCTGTCGCAGCCTTGATACGATCTACAAGGTTCTTGATCAAGCTGAAGAGCTCGCTCCGGATACCAGCGTCGGCATCGGCATGAAGGAAAGGGAGGCCTTTCCTTAAAGCATCCATCGCGCCTGCAGACAGCGGCTGGGTGGTCGTCGTGGATGTTGTAAGCATGCTAAGACCTGCGATTCTCGTAGCGTCGGAAGTGCGCAATAACAATGCCCCGAGCAAGACATCCGGGATACATAGAACATCTTCCTCGAAGAACAGCTCAGCAGTGGCATGCTGGTCAACGTCTGCCACTTTTACCAAACCAAGCTTGCTTCCCACAGACAACGCGCAGAACAACACTTCTTCGCATTGTGATCTTGGAAGAGGAAGAGCGACCACAGAGGCTTGATCATTTCCGAGTATGCTTTGAATGCCCAGTTGGTCCAGAAAAGCGATGAAGCTTGCCTTGTCCTGCTGGAAGATCTCAGGAAATACATAATGCCGGAAGTTCCCAAGAGAACGCGGGTCTTGCTTGAGAACTTCTAGTACGGTAGAAGTCCACAGCGAATTCTGGAAACTGCCGAATTGGAGTTTCGAAGATGACTGGCTCGTAGATGGATCCTTTTGAATGATCAATGCTGCCAACGAGCCAGCGGAGGAAGCGAAGTCTTCGTATGGCGCCCGACGCAAGATGATCTGAAGCAGATCGTGAACCAAAGAAGTCGAAGTGGTCTTGCTTCCAAGATTGAGGACTTTCGCAAAGACATCACATGTCTCCTCGAGATTGACGATATTCTTGGAGAGCCAATGAGCGAGAGCTTGCATGGCCGGTCTGGTAGGAGCATTCTCGGAAGGCGTAGCAATGTATCGTACAAGTAGCTCCAGCGATCTCGCCTTCTCAGGCTCGCAGATAACTTTATCCTGGCATTTGGCGAGGACGGAAGTGATAGAAGTCAGTAGTAAACGGGAAGGCTTAACGTTCAGAGCGTGGTGTTGATCCAGGTATAGCCAGAATGCTTCAGCCCAGAACTTCTGTGTCTGCCAGAGCAGAAGCTGAATATTCTGCTCGGTGGACTGAGCACATTTCTCAATCAGTGCGGAAAGAAGATTGCAAGCAGCTGTCCTGTGTTGATTGGTGATGTCTGTCCGTAAGGTGGAAAATATACGATGGAATAGGTCGATCACTCTGAATGGTGTCAGCTTCATTCAACACAAGAAAAGTAGAAACATGGCTGTTTGCTTCAGGAAGTAATCAACCTACTTCGTGACTTCCTGCTGTAAATTATTCTTATCCTGGACTTGACGTGGGACGAGATTCGCGCCATTTAGGGTAATCTGACGGATCTCATTCTCGGATAAAGCGGTAGCCATTGACCGCCAGAAAATACCTGAGTTGAACAAGAAACACGTGTGTTATACAAAACAGGTACTCGGTATAACCTATTTAGCTCGGATGCTTGACCATTTTCTTCGCAGCTGATTTTCCCCGGGAGCGATGATGTTTTCCTGAGCGACATCGGCCAAGCAGAGCGAGGACGGCCAATCAGAAGGCAGATAAATTGATTGCGGGGACTGACTCGCGCACTGTGGGAAAGTCGAACTGGAGAGCTCTGAATCATTCGTCCGTCGCCGCCTCTTCTTCTACCCTCTCCAAGCATTGAATCTTGTCGGTGACAGTCATGTTGTCGTCGCGTCTTGGAGCCAAAGCCGTGAGGTCGTCGTTGGCCTCGCGCGCGCAGTTGCGTGTCGCGTAGGTTGCATGCCAAACGAAGCCTCGACCATTAATCCAGCAACTAACTATGTTTCATCAGCCCCTCTGTCGCCCAGTCGCTCTCTTCCAGACAATATGCCACCGGCCCTGGTGAGGACAAGATCTTCAAACACATCAAGCTGGACAAGGATGCCCTCAACAAGACCAGTGCCATCATCACCCAGCCCAAGGCCCACGGTGCCTCGCAGGCCATGCTGTACGCCACTGGCTTTAACGACGAGGACATGAACAAGGCCCAAGTCGGTATCTCGTCCGTCTGGTACTCTGGAAACCCCTGCAACATGCACCTGATGGACCTCAGCCACAAGGTCAACGAGGGTGTTGAAAGAGCTGGTCTCAAGGGTATGCAGTTCAACACCATCGGTGTCAGTGACGGCATGTCCAACGGTACCACTGGTATGCGCTACTCCCTGCAGTCCCGCGACATCATCGCCGACTCGGTTGAGACTGTCATGGGTGGCCAATGGTACGACGCCAACATCTCGCTTCCCGGTTGCGACAAGAACATGCCTGGTGTTATTATGGCCATGGGTAGAGTCAACAGACCCTCCATCATGGTCTACGGAGGAACTATTGCTGCTGGATGCGGCCAAATGTCAAATGAGAGACTTGACATCATCTCGGCCTTCCAGGCTTACGGTCAGTTCATCACTGGCGAGATCAACGAGGACGAGCGCAAGGACATTATCAAGCACGCCTGCCCTGGTGGTGGTGCTTGCGGTGGCATGTACACTGCTAACACCATGGCTTCGGTCATTGAAGCTATGGGTATGTCCCTGCCTGGTTCTTCTTCCAACCCCGCCATGTCTAAGGCCAAGCAGCTCGAATGTTTGGCTGCCGGTGGCGCCATCAAGAACCTCCTCAAGGAAGACATCCGCCCCTCGGACATTATGACCCGCAAGGCCTTCGAGAACGCCATGACTGTTGTCAACATCACTGGTGGTTCTACCAACGCTGTTCTCCACTTGATCGCCATGGCTCACTCCGTCGGCATCACTCTTACCCCTGACGACATGCAAGCCGTCAGCGACCGTACTCCTCTTCTTGCCGACCTCAAGCCTTCCGGCAAGTACGTTATGGCCGACCTTTACGACATTGGTGGTACTCCCGCCATCCTCAAGTTCCTCTTGAAGGAGGGTGCCATCGACGGCAGCGGCATGACCGTCACCGGTAAGACCATGGCAGAGAACCTTGAGAACGTCCGCGACATGCCCGAGAGTCAAAAGATCATCCGTCCCTTCAGCAACCCCATCAAGAAGACTGGTCACATCCAGATCCTTTACGGCAAGATTGCCCCTGGTGGCAGTGTTGCCAAGATCACTGGTAAGGAAGGTACTCAATTCACCGGCAAGGCCAGAGTCTTCGACGGTGAGGATGGTCTCATTGAGGCCATCGAGGGTGGTTCTTTCAAGAAGGGCGAGAAGACTGTCATTGTCATCCGTTACGAGGGTCCCAAGGGTGGTCCTGGTATGGTCGAGATGCTGAGACCTTCTTCCGCAATTATGGGTGCCGGACTTGGTAACGACGTCGCTATGTTGACTGATGGCCGCTTCAGCGGTGGCAGTCATGGTTTCCTCATCGGTCACATCGTCCCTGAGGCACAGGACGGCGGTCCCATTGCTTTGATCAAGGATGGTGACACTATTACCATTGATGCCGAGAAGAGAGTCATTGATACCGACGTCTCCGAGGAGGAGATGCAACAAAGAAAGCTCAGCTGGAAGGCACCTCCTCTCAAGTACCAGAAGGGTACTCTCTTCAAGTACGCCAAGGTCGTTCAAGACGCCAGCCACGGCTGCATCACAGACGGTTGAACGAGTTGTCGACGTATCATGTAACACGTCTGTAATTGCATAGCTGTTGGGTTCTTTTTGGGGGGAATTTGGCGTTGAAGGTGGGGTAGACACAGGTACTGTACAGCTTCATACCATATCAGAAAAGTTCTTTCGTCCTCAACAACCTCTTTCACAATCTTGTCGTGCTACCTTTCTCAATCCGCTGCTTCTCCTGTCTTGTACTTACTCTGAAAAAGGCAAGCATGACTTCATAAAGAGTCTTGCATCGGTCCTTCCTTTCTGATTCCACCCCGCACTTGGCATTTCCTGAAGCCAGCTTTTCTCTTGAGGTTCTTCTTCCGTCTTTTGTATCCTCTTCTTCTTAGTCACGCACATCATTCGAATCCTATCCATCGTCGCAATCGGAAGAACGTCTCTGTAAGAAACTCTGGACAACCAAACCGAGGGCTGCTCGGATCTGCTCTTGTCTCCGCAAGTTTGAACATGAGTTGAAACAACGGTCGAGCTACAATATTTGGTATGGCTTAGACCTTCTGCTAGTTCAGAATTGCTAGGCCTCAGAAGATCGTACCGATCCCCGATGTCCAGGAACTGGTCTGGAAAAGAGATCGAAACCCTAGAGCAAGGCTTTTAAAGTGTCCGCCTCTGTTCAGTGAGCAGCACCAAGCTACCGATTCTGATCGATAGATCTATCATCATCGCTGGATACGATTACTGGTTAAAATGAAACACTAATCTGGACTCTTCGTAACCTCGTGCTTGGTTTCTGGCGTTTATCTGGCCTTTCAGTCCTCACATTGGAGCTTGTCATAGACGGCAAACATATTCAGCATTTGGGTGTGATCACATGCATGTCTGATTGTCAGGTTTCTCGGGTAGCCAGACTTTCTTCGTGCCTTGTCGTCGTTGCTGGATGAGATCTGGACTGAATACTGGCAGAGGTCCACGGAAGTCTGCAGAGTGCTACTGCTGGATCTCTGTCGAAGGCAATGGCCAACGACCCTCACCATCCCGGTGCATCGACCAGGGACTCTTTGTCCCTTGTCGTCAGCTGTCATAGGGTTGCATTTGAATTTCCTGGAACACCGCCAAGGCAACCAAAGCATTGGACCCTTGATAAGTCTTCGATTTGAATTAAATGCTGTAGCGGTCATTTGGCGCATTGGTTAGCCTCCTCATCTGCTCCTTGGTTCGAACCTTGGACTGACCGCTATGGCTGAACATTACGCATTATCAATTGATCCGTGCCCGCTCGAGCGAAATAAAGACGGTTGGTAATACGGCGTGGGAGGTCCCTTTTTGCTATTCGGGTATCTTGCACGATCCTTTTTGTGTCTCTAGCCTACGAACACTTTGTTTGTCTGCTAGTCGGTGGTTGACAACTTCCACGGGTGCTGGACCTCGCTACATCAGATACCTCAGCGGCGAGAAGTGGTGATTGCGATGCACCAATTTCAATGCATTTGCGTGATCCTGTGTCAATCGAAAAGAGAATCTGATTGGTGTCATCTCTCTGGACTTCACTCTCGTCAAGAAAGTCGTTGCACACTTAAGAAGCCTTCTAAGTGACAGAATTCGGCGCACGGGAAGGAAACATACTGTTGACATTGGCCTCAGTGTGACACCAACCAACACTCCAACTCGTACTCTGAATTCCTCGAACCATCATTTGTCCCTTCGACCAGCTTCGATAGACGAGTCCTTGGGAAACTTTCGTGTCAACACCCCGTCGTTCACACGGAGTTCGACGATCTGACTTCACATCATACTCGTCGGTATCGCGTCGTTTATCGACATCAACACAACACCCGCCTGGATACCTCTCCTCCATCTCAACATCTTCATTGCGAGTTGCTCTTCACAATTTTCAAACAACATCGTCTTCGTCGATTCCCGCATCAACATAATTTTTCTCTTCACTTCATATTTCAGCGCCAACGCTTCACACTCCGCCACGAGCTTCACTCTTTTACCTTTTCTCTTATTTCCGTGCGCAAATCATCGTTCGCCGCATCACCGCGCTTCCTTGAATCTGCGCATTGTTATCGTCTTCGTCCAGCGCGCCGCCAAATTCTGTGTATTACGCACCGCCATCCTTGTTGATCATCGCTGCGAGCCTTTTCTCCTTGCGCACCTTTGTCCTGATATTGTGGATCAAATCTCAGCCCATCCATCAAGAATACAAGTCATCCAACCCATTTCCTGACCAAAGCAAAATGGACGGTCGAGACTCCGACACCCCCGAGGGCCAGCGCTTGCGCCGCGAATTGGTCAATCAGCTCAGACTCAATTCTACCGGCGGTGTTCCTCAGCTAGTGAATCACAATCTTCAGCCATACCAGCCTACGCCTTCATCGACCAATGGTTTTGCTCCCAACCAATTCTCCTACACACAACCTCCAAGATCCACTCTCGCTCCGTACAACAGCGCTGCTGGCATCTACCAGCCATCCCACCTGCAGCAGGGTCAGATCTTCCAACCCTCCTCCATACATCCTTCTCATGGTGCTTCTGCCGCTCAATCAGTTTCAGCCACTCCCAATGCCGCTTATGGATCCTTCTCCGGCAGCGCTTCCGTCCTCTCCACTGAGCGCGGCAATCACACAGTCCCAGGCGCTGCACAGCTCTCTCCTTCTGCAAGAAGTCATCAATCTCCTTACCAGCACCAGACCCAAGTGTCACAAAGACCTGGTCTCGCCGTCCAAGGCTTCCATTTCCAACCTCAAGTAGGACCTCGTCCTGCTTTCGCCCCCGACAACCAACCACGCACGACTTATCCACCCAACGCTGTGCCTATTACCGGCCCTCCCGCTCCCATTGCTGGTGCTCCTCCCCAGGCAGGCACATCTTTCAGCTTCAACAACCTGCTACAGACCATGACGACTCCCACCATCCAGCGTCCGCAATTTGCAGCTGCACGCCATGCACCTCTACCTGCCGGATATCCTGCTCCCAACATGCAGCCAACCCCCGTCCTCGTTGATCCTGCTCTGCGCCGCATCAAATACCTGACCGACACCTTCCATGCTGCCGCTACAAACGACCCAGCCTTCTACCTCCTCTACTGTAGAGTACGTGGCGCTGAGTCTCAGAACATCGCCTACCCTGGGCTTGTCTTCTATCTGCGTCTTCAACTTCAGGTTGGCTGGATTGACCTTCTAGAGAGACACCACCGTCAGGATGAGGTCGAGGGCGACCCTGAACAATTATTGCAGGAACGCAAGGAGCTTATAGAATGGCTAGTACAGCACGACAAGACCGTCAAGCCACGTGCTGGACAATACCTCGCTGGACAGTTGGCTAAATTCGCTCCGCTCGACTTCGACCCTAAGCAGGTCACGCCCCTCCCAGGTCTTATCGACCATCTTTACGTCCTGGAGAACGACCTCTTCTATAAGCCGAAAAAGCCTGCTGCTCCCACTAAGCAGCAATACCGCATTAGAGTGGCTACATACCTGGACTACGAGGGTGGCGAGCCTAAGGTCGTCCAGGATGCCAACATCCAGAAGAACAGCACGTGGGAACAAATGCAGGGTACCCTCTCCGCCTTAACCCAGAACATCCAGTCTGCACAGTTGGGCTACAACTATGGCTGGCTAGCTGGTGGCTACTATGGCAACTGGTTGTTCTGGGCGGGCGAGAGTGAGGAGCCGCAGGGCTGGAACCGCCTTCTGATGACCGAGGGTGATTTCCGGGAGATGAAGGGCCTTTTGGCACAGGGCCAAAAGGTCTACATCGAGCACGTAAGTCAATTTTCCTTCACATTTTCACCATTTTCAGCCACTTTCCCTTCACTTCTGCCCCTGATCTTCGTCATCCCCTCCTCCCAGCACCAATTACTGGAAGATATACTGACTTTTTATGGTATACAGTCCCAGCAGGTGGAGGTCAAGGACAACCTGGAGTTGGCAGATGCCCTGGGTCTGGGGCTGTACCGCCCCTTCGACTTCTGCAAGCCCCTGCCTCCTGGCTACCGCTCGGGCATCATGGGGGCATACCCCAACCCCATGGAGTCCTCTCTCCTCAGCGGAGGCAATGCAGGTGGCGGTCCGGCCCCCCAGACCAGACCCAGGAGAGGCAAACCTTCGGTGCTGGCTCACCAGCACCAGATCTGGCTGCGTAAGCAGCGACAGTCACAACAGAAGGCCAGGGCCTTCGAAATCAGGGGCAAGAAGTAGGGGGTGAGATTGTTTGTGCCTTATGGCAGTAAAGATGATGAACGAGAGAGATTAATGAACGAGATTGTATAGAGTAGAAGAAAAGAACAAAAAAAGGAGTATAAAGGTTTCGAGAAAATCATCATCTCATCGCCCAATCGTGACTGATTTGCGTTTGTCAAAATGCACAATGTTTTTGGAACTCCTGAGATGTCCAGTGAGAGCACTATTTGACGTGCATTTTTTGCGCCCCTAGTGGGTTGCTGGGATGCCGTATGTAAGCTTGGAATAGGGTTTCGACATCTCACATGGCCGTCCTCATGACTATTTGTGCCTGCAAAATGCACGAAGTTATTCGAGAATGACAGGATGTCCAGTGAGAGCACTCCTGTGTTGAGCTCTCATTGGACCTATTGATCATATTGAATTACTTCTTGCATTTTGATGGATATTGTAAGTGCCCTGATGGGCTACTGGGATGTCGAAACAAGTGGTTCCGAAAAAAGATGTCAAAAGTGAAGGAAGGGACGACATGTCGTCTGCGATTGACCAGAAAGTCCGGGGTCGGACAGATTCTGCCACGAGTGGTCAAGTCACCGCCTTTGAAAGGCCGCGCTCCGACCAGGAACTTTAGTTTGCGACAACAGCGAAAGCGACCCATCGCAACTTCCGTCTACCTTCACATTTGTCGCGAACCGCTCACTCTCATATCTCCATCGCTCTCGCGCGCATCCACTACAAACTCAACCTCCTCTCAACGCGAAACAACACACACAACACACAGCCAACATGTCCGACTACGGCGACGACGGCGGCGGTGACTTCGGTGCCGGCGAGTGCGTCTTTCTTGCAGCCGCCCATACCCAGGAGCTCTCACTAACGCGCCTTGTCCAGGGAGTACGATGACAACATGCTCGGAGAAGACTATGACGAGGTCGAGGACCTTGTCGACGACAACAACGACCCCACCGGCGGAACCGAGGACCCTGAACACAACGCTACCATCGTCGCATCGGGTGACCCTAACGCTGTCGCTCGCGCAAACGCAAACTTGGGAGTCAAGGGCTTGAAGGAAAAGAGAATCGACAACGACAAGAGAACCACCACACCGTACATGACAAAGTATGAGAGAGCAAGAGTTTTGGGCACAAGGGCGCTGCAGATCAGGTACGTTTGGGACAGGATATGAAATCAAGGATGAGCAAAAGACACGGAAACAACTAGGAAGATGAAGCAAGAGGAGGTCACGGATAGCGGAACGAAAGAAGCTCGCAGAGAAGAGAAGAACTTGGCTGACAACATGTCACAGCATGAACGCTCCCGTTCTCGTCGACGTCGAGGGTGAAACTGATCCCCTTCAAATCGCCATCAAGGAACTCCGCGAAAAGAAGATTCCCCTGGTTGTTCGCAGATATCTTCCCGACGGCTGGTACGAGGACTGGACTTGCGAGGAGTTGCTTTGAGCGACTCATGTACTCTGTCGATATTCTTACGCGGTCCTTGGCTCGAACATTTCGTGGTTGCTGCTGGACGATCAGCGAATCATCACCAGCAACTTGACGAGCAAGGCTCTACTGGGCTACTCCACCCTCAATCAAATCGCTGGCCCCGCATCGTGTCTATCCCAACTTTCAACACTATCTCGATTTGGCGTTCCCGGACCGGCTGACCGCAATTCTGCAAGCCGCTCGTCCTCATCGCGCCCGGCTTTTCACTGGCTCTATTCTCAGCGGCCGTATGCATCTGGGCGCTTTTCAAAGATTCTTCTTCCAGCCGTCACTTTCTCATTGGTTTTGCATTCAAGCGGGTAAGAAGGAGCACAAAAAAGAGGAACATCAAGGACTTGCAAAATATTCTGTTTCAATTGCATCAAAATATTCAAAAAATGAAAATGACCAAAAACAGAACATGAACATTTTCCAGCTCTCTTGCTGTTTTCCTGAAGATGAAATCTACTTTTGACAGTAAAGTGCGGGAGGAAGAATGTCCACCATGACAGAACAAGACCGCCTTACAGTGCTCAAATGATCTGATGAGGACAAGCCGAACTGTGGCAATCGTGCAGTATTCAAATCAAGAACGACAAAAGGCAAGGTGATGTATGTATTGGCACCTACGCAGCTATCGCCAGTCAGCATCTTGCTCTCGACTGAATGATTCCAAGCGTTTGACAGTTGCTTTTACGTTCCTTGCTTGTTTCGCTCTGGTGCTCTCTCGCGGTGCTGTTCTTTCCTTTTCCCAGACAAGTGGACTGTTCGTTCCTTATCTTGCCCAATCGTTCCTTCTCTCTTACTAGACCATTCTTTCCTCACTTGATCGAGTCATGTTCAGTCGACCTTGGTCACTCCCTCCTTAGATCCCAGGCCTGTCCATTAGCGAAAGTGCGCTGGAGTCGAGATGCCGCAAAATGAAGGCTGCATCGGCGGACATCATGTACATCCACCTTCTACTGCTTACCATCTCATCGTCGCCAACTCTCATCGGCCGACCAGCGACCAGTTCGACGACCTCCAGCGAGCCGGTCAATCAGCCGCCAGACAGAAAACAGCAAACGACACCGCAGAAGTCGTCTACTATTAGAAATGAAAAAAGGAGTGAACCTGCTATCACGACAAGAGAAGGCACAATCCATAGATGTAGTAGATGGATCGTGGAAACGGCAAATTCTCACAGATAGAAGGAGCGATCGGCTATACAAAAATGTAAGGAGCAAATGGACGACAGAAAAGGAAGGAAAGAACGATTGACGAAAACGGAAGGAAGGATTGACAGATCGCTACTTCCTCATCTGCTTGTGTTTTTCTTCGCGTTCTTTCCTTTGTAGATCCTGCACAATTGCTCCTTCTCCAGATGTTACGATTTACTGAGATGGGTTCGAGATGGGTTCGAGATGCTAAGATGGGTCCAAGATGCAGTCAAGAGTATGCAAGGAGATTGTCGTAAAAGGTGGAAGACAGGATTACAATTCATATACATATACATACACATACACCTTTTCCTTCTCCGCCAATGCATCCGCTGTTCCTGAACTTCTCTTTCGCTTTCTATACTACAGAGTTTTTCCTATCGTATCCAACACTAGGTGTTTGATCGACATCGGATGCACCGGCGCCACTGATGCCCAAGCCTTCGGTTTTGTCTCCTTCTTCATCATCTTCTGCGATGCCGTTTTCGTCGATGACTTTGCGGCTAAGGACGTCAGAGGCGATGGTTTTGGCGTCTCTGGTGAGCTCGGGGGAGGAGGTGGTGGTTGTGGTTTGAGGGGTGTCATCGGGGACGATAGGGATGATGGTCTCGTCTGCCTCCTCGATAATGAAAGCGGTTCTGTCCTCCTCGACCGGGGAGAAAGACTCTACTTCTTCAAACAGCATTTCCTCTTCTTCCTCGTCTTCTTCAACTAGTCTCATTCCTTGTGCTTGCAAGGTGATTTTGCTCGAAAAGAAGTCTTTGGGCTCTTCTGGTACTTCCTCTTCCTCATCTTCTTCGGCGATTGTAATCTCGTTGCTTCGGCGTCCTTGTGCGCTGGTACCTCGACTGCCTTCTGCAGAGTTGCCCCCTGAGCCACGGCCTCGAGCGCCTGGTGTATTGCCTAGACTTGGTCCTTTGAAGACGCTTCTTTTTTTCTTGGCAAACACTGGATGCATGCCTGGTGATGCAGGACCAAAGGTGTAATTCATCGGTGAGTTCAAGGTTTGGGTAGCTAGCGTGGGGAGCGATCCGAGGTTTCCAGGGGGAGGTCGTCGAGCGACTCTGATGCCAGAGGGGAAAGTTCCTGTGACGGAGGACGTGGGTGTAGATGGCGGCAAGACTATAACGCTGCCACTGGTATGCGGGGATCTAGAGATGGCGCGAGAATGTGTGCTGAGAGAAGGAGAAGCCACAGAATTAGAAGATGTAGTGGAGGCGCGTGAGAGAGAATGGTGGTGAGTGTGGATGCTCCGGACGGAAGACACAGATGATGAAGTCGACTTCCTTCCACGGAGACCGGAGCTGCGGCGATAGATGGAAGAGCGAGGTGTGAGTGGTGCTGGTGAGAGAGATGGTCTGTTACCGCCATGACCCCGAGATCCCGTGGAACCATATGATGATGCAGTGGAGATGCGTGGGCGAACGGGGTACGTCGTCCGTGTAGGCATGTCCGGCCTTGGACTTTTTCGTGGATCGGTCAGAAGATCATTAGCAGAGCCTCTTCGTTGACTTGAAGGCATGGACGCTTTCCGCGCAGTCGCTAACTGCGTATCAACTGTTTCCTGAGAATCCTTCTTGGAAATCTTCCCACTGCTGACTTTGAACCAAGATTTGAGGTGAGCGAGCTGATCCTTGAAAGGACGCTTCTTGAGCTTTTGATGGAACGGAGGCACCGTCAGATGGTCGATCTTGGTGTGCGTGATCTGTAGCATTTGGGAACTGTTTCTACTGACCGCACGAGGTCTTTTGGGTACGTCTTTCGGTGGCAAAGCCGGCCCACAGCTCGACGAGGTGATTGAGAGAGACCGTCGGCGCTGGTCTTTCTCCACAGGCGGTGGTGGTTTTTCATCGGGCTCGGGCGTCTTGCCCTCGGTGACTCTCGGCAGATCAGGTGGTGCAGCGCTAGACCTACTCACACCCCGACCTCTAGTCTTTGGTGAAGTTAACGTGTGCTTTGCTTGCTCTTCCTCTGTGATCTCCCTCAGACTTGGAGCGTTCAACAGACGACTGCTGGAGGCACTCAGTCTTCGTATGCTCCTGGCTTCGGCCTCTCTTTCTCTTCGTTTCCGTTGCCTCCTCCTCTCTTTTCGTTCCTCTTTCTCAATGAGCAGCCCCCACCAGCCAGCCAGTGGGTCGCATCGTTGTCCCAGGACATTCTCGATAACGTGGTCGATGTTAACGCCGGCGCTACGCATGCGTCCCAAGGTTTGCTTTTCGAGGTCGGTGCTGAAAGGCGGAGGTTGTAGGACTTTCAATATTTCCTGCTGTTGAGGAGCGTGTTCTTGAAGCCACGAGTGACGGAGGACATCAGCCAGTGCAGGACGTATAAGCGGTCGTCGCGACAGCAATTTTGACATCAGATCCTTTGCGCCTTCGGGAACGTAATCGGGGTATTTGGGATCCTCCTTGAGAATGCGCTGTTTTGTGTCGTTCTCGTCATCGTCGTCAAACGGCAGCTCTCCACACAGCAGAGCGTACAGTATGATACCCAAACTCCAGACATCCACCTTTTCACCGGCGTATTTTTCTCCCTTGAGCATCTCAGGCGCGCTATAACACACCGTACCACACCATGTCTGCAAGTAGCTGGTCGAGCCTTGGTACTCGCGCGTGAAGCCAAAGTCGACCAACTTGACGTTGCCGTGCTTGTCAAGCAAAATGTTCTCCAATTTCAAGTCGCGGTGGACGCAAGATTTCGAATGGACGTACGAGACGGCGCCGACCAGTTGTGTGAAGATCTTTTGAACCTTTCCTTCTTCCATGCGACCATGTTCGAGCAGGTGGTTATACAACTCGTCGCCAGCACACCATTCCAGGACCAACCATACCAGCGACTCGGTGACTATGACTTCATAAAGGCGTGCGATATGCGGATGGAGGAATTGGCGATGGTGGTGGATCTCGCGAGCGAGGTTGGCGTCGTCCTTCTTGGCCGACTTGAGCACAACCTGGTCAAGTTAGTCGTCTGACGGGTTGACGAAGATTCGGCGACATCACCTTTGAGCCATTGATGAGTTTGTGGGAGGCCAGATAGACCTTGCCAAACGAGCCTTTACCAATCAGGCGGCCGACGGTGTAGTTGCCAACGGTACGAAGGTCTTTGCTGTTGAACTCGCTGTTGGGTCGTGTGAGTGAGGTGATGGATTCCCGGAGGAGTGCTCTGTCTTACTCGAGAAGTTCGCTGTACGAGTTGGCGAGTTTGTTTTTCTGGTGCTGGAGCTCCGCCTGCGCTCGAGAGGCGGGTGGCATACGTTACGACTGCTATGCGCCGACTTGTCGCGCTGCCGGGGGTGATGGGCGTGTGTCCGGTATGCGGTGCCTTGCTCGGAAGCCTATCGTTGACGCTTTTTCTTCGACCCTGTAAACAAGACCCGCGCTCATCGGATGCTCGACTCCCTCTGCCAACTATTAAGTATTATCGATAACTCTCGTCGGTCGTGAAACGGGCGCCTCTCTGCGTTGCGCCGCTGTCGTTGCTGTGCTGCAAGTTGATGATGATGTCGTCGTCGTCGTCGTTGCTATGACGAGATTTGGAAATGTTGGATATTATTAATTCAGACGACAATGCCTCTGTCTTTGTCGAATTTGTCTAGGACTCGTGCCTGTGTCGTCGTCAATGCATGACATTCTTGCGCCGCCTTCATCTCCGCCCGGTCCCCTGCCGCTCATTCGTGATTGGTGTGGGGAATCCACGTCGACGCAATCCCATCAGGAGATCTTCAACAGCTTGCGAAACCTAAACCGATTTTCGAACTTGTCCATGTCACAAGGTCTGAGAGCCTCACACGAGTCAAGATGAACTCACTCCGGCTGGAAGGGGCTTTTGAATTAATGAGGGGTCGAACGACCATGTGTCTCATCCTCCCTCGGCTTCTGCCTTTGCATGATCCTTTGCATCATAGACAAGCTATCTACTGTTCCATCTAGCTCCTTCTGATATCTGCAATTGCCTTGCGTCTGTAATCACTATCCGAGAACAGCGCTTCAATCAGATCCGTCACCTCATCCGCATCAAACTCTAGTCGAAGCTCGCCTTCTGTCCATAGATACTTGATGTCGGCCAGCGAACTTTCCAACAACTCACCCAAATACTGGAACTTGAACCAGTTGGGGCAGTATATACCCGTCATATCGCTTGCCTCTCCACCTTCTGCATGCTCTTGCATGAACAAATCCTTGACTTCTGAAATCTTGTCGCAAAGCTTGCGGAGCTTTACTGATTCTTCTTCGCCAATGTCTTGGATTTCTTCAATCTCCATAACCATTTTCGAAATTGCTGTGCTGAGTAGCGAGCCTGAGGACTGCAACAATGCAGATCTTGACAAAATGGGAGCCCACTGCTTGTGTACGTCGCGCAGCCGTCCTTCGGTAATGCTTACCGCACTATCGCATGCACTCGCGAACGGCTCGGCATTGCAGTTGGAGAAGCCCTGAGCTCCATCGAGCATGTCACGAATAATGGTACGTTGCGACTCCATCTCCGCGCTGTATGCCCTCTTTGCAAATGTCTCCAAAGCTTTGATGTCATTGTCCAGTCTCAGACGAGATGATGGTCGTAGGTGACTGGGTAGTGTCGAAGTGGCATCTTTCTCCGCTTGCCTGGCCACGAATGTGCGTATCTGATCGGCCAGTCGGGAGGCGTCGTTGTAGATGAGCATATTTCCCGTGTCGAGCTTGCTATACGCTGTAGATGCTGTAGCCCTGTAGATGGCAAGTATGAACGTCGGCAGAGTATACAACGCAGAGGCCGCTGGTCCTATGGGTGATCCTGAGTAGCTAGGATCCGTCAAGGTTTCGGCGTCGGATACGACCTTCATGACAATTTCGAGAATACCATCTGGTACTGCTGTCACGGTGTACGTCTCTCTGAGTGTAAGCTCTCTGTCGCCGGACGGAGTCGACTTTTCGGCAGCTGGAGGGCCGTGCGATTTGGTTGTCTTCTTTGGAGATGTCGGCTTCGGTGCTTCTTCAGTCGCTGTTTCGTCGTCTCCCCAACCCCAAGCATCGGCTGCATCGTCTTCTTCGCCGTTTGCTGCGGGCGCAGATGTGCCGGACGCAACATTTGTATCGTTATCATCCATGTCCCATGCACTGGCATCGTCGTCGTCGTCGTGGTCGTCATTAGTTGTGGTTGCCGGCTGTTCTGTAGAGGCAGCTTTCGGCTCTGGTGTGTCTTCCTCCCAGTCAGCGGCCCATGCGTCGTCTGCGTCATCAACATCGTTTCCGCCCATGATAGCATCTCCTTTTGATACCGTTTGCGTCTCGACTCTCTCAACAGTCTTCCTGTCTCTGAGTCCAGAGAACAGCAGACTTCTTGCAGCACCAAGGGCTGTCTCTCTTCGTTTGGAAAGCCACGTCCTTGGTGCGCCTTGGACCCAGTCCTTCAGGAGAGCGGTACTTGCCCAATCAAGGGCGTCGATCTGTTCGGCGAGCCTTGATACACGGTCAAGAATATGCTGAAAGACTGGCATCTGGTCAATTTGGACAGGAACGGTCTGATCGAGCCAGGTGTACGTGAGAGTTTCGAACAAAGACGGAAGCAGCTTCTGCGAGAGCGGCTCGCAGACAGATTTTGGTAGACGTGTCGAGAGGAAGTCGAGAGCGGACCAGATATCGTCCAGTGTCGCAATCGTGTCTGGCTTTGAGGCTGTTTTTGAAGCCCGTATAATGCGGTCCTCGACTTGATAAATGGTGTACTGGCCCGGCTTGGTAGAGAGGCGCGGATCGATCAAGGAGAATTCAATGTCGCGCTTCAGGCGTCTGATGTAGACGTCCAAGCCTCCAAGGTATGTGAGTATCTCCACGACCAGTTCCAAGTCGACGTCGGACATATCCTTGACGTTGTGTTCTATCGCCACGGAGCGAGCATCGATGTCGCACTGTATGAGAGATTGTGCCAGAGCGGTTGTCTTGTCCAGAAGTGTAGCCTTGAACCTCGAACTCCGGGTTTGCAGGAGGCCAACAGCCCTTGTGTCTTGGGCAGCAGAAAGCGAGAGCATTGATCTGTCACACTGCTTGATGCTGTCCAGAGCAGCACGCAGGTCGTTGGCGTTGTAGGCTTGGTCGGCTGAATCGAGTATGCGACAGGACGACCTGATCAGATCGAGCGTTGTAGCCAGGGATTCATTAAAGGCGACCTCCTTCTCCAGCAAGCGGACCTTGTTTCCAGCATCATGCGTCTTCTCTTTGAGGGCCTTTCCAGCTTCGGCTTGACTGACAATATCTCTTGCGGTCGCTTTTGAACGTTCGATGTCGGCTTGAAGCTTCTTGGCTTGGGCAATCCATCCGTCGACGTCGGGCGCAATGTCCTTACTCAGACTACGTATGTCCGTCTATATCACATCGTGTCAGACGACGCTATCATTTTCAGTACACGTTGCGCCATACCTTGACCTCATCGCGGGCTTTCTGTAGATCGGCTAGGAGGGAGGGAAGTAAAGTGGAGGGTAATTCGGCTGACGAGACATCAGGCTCGGGATAAGCGCCATGCTCGACGCTGTCCACTATGGCCTGCTTGAGCTGATCGTTGGTTGACATTGTCGCAACTCTGGCATCTCAATCCCGCTGACGTTGCTGCTCTCACGAAAGCTCCACGGGCAGCCTGTCAATAAGCTCGCGGCCCGGTCCGTTGATTAGCGCGTCGCAGGGTGGATGCCCCTCCACCACTCGTTCTGAAGACATGTCGAGATGTTGGAGGCGAGTCTATCCACCATAACATTCTTCTCACTTCGTTTGCAGTCCTTGCAAACTAATATATCTCGGTACAAAGTCGCTCTTTTGTTTGCGACTCTGCCCACCATCTTTTGTCGTAGACTTTCCACCAAAAGTCACGTCGCTCAAAAGTCTTATCAACCTAACTTTGCGGCTTCTCGCTGCCTCACCCGCTACAAAATGCCGGCAGCAAAGACTCAGACCCATTTCAAGCCCATCCAAAAGTTCAAACTCGACTATGCTCCCATCGACATTGCCCAATATGAATCAGAACGTACTGGAATGCGTGTTGTCATTGTCGATCAAAAGGGTCCAAAGGTTTACGGTTACTTCACCTTAGCCACAGAAATCCACGATGATTCGGGTTCGCCGCATACCCTTGAGCATCTGTGTTTCATGGGTTCGAAGAACTACCGTTACAAGGGTGTCCTGGATAAACTCGCCACTCGCGCTTACTCCAACACTAATGCTTGGACCGCCACTGATCACACCGCCTACACTTTGGAGACTGCTGGTTGGGAAGGCTTCGCTCAGATCCTTCCCGTCTATCTCGAGCACGTACTTGTTCCTACTCTTACCGACGCTGGATGTTACACTGAAGTCTTCCACGTAGACGGTACTGGTCACGACGCCGGTGTTGTGTACTCTGAGATGCAGGGCGTTCAGAACCAACAGGGCGAACTCATGGAGTTGCAGGCCAGACGATTGATGTGAGTAATTTTCGTTTCGACTTCATCACAAAGCTGACATGAACAAGGTATCCCGAAGGCGATGGCTTCAGATACGAGACTGGTGGCATGATGGAACAGCTCCGTGTTCTCACGGCTGACCGCATTCGGGAGTTCCACCGCGAGATGTATCAGCCCAAGAATCTGTGTCTCGTACTCATTGGTGAGATCGACCAACCCGAGCTCCTACAAATCTTGGACGACTTCGAAGGCACAATCATGGAGGACATCCCATCGCCGGAAGCTCCTTTCCAGCGTCCCTGGGTCGAGTCGAAGCGCACACCTCCGCTCAAGAAGACTATTGTAGACACTGTCAATTTCCCTGAGGACGATGAGTCGATGGGTGAGGTCCTTGTGGGCTTCCTCGGCCCCGACTGCAATGATCACTTGCAGGCTTCAGCACTAGGCATCATGCTCATCTACCTTTGTGGTTCCTCGGTCAGTGTTTTGGAGAATACTTTGGTTGAAAAGGAACAACTTTGCAGTATGATCTACTACTCCACCGACGTTCGACCTGACATCGCTTTCTGGTTCAACCTTAGTGCTGTTGAGACCGAGAAACTTGCCGATGCCGAGAAGCGTCTTTTCGAGGTTCTCAAGGAGACTGCTTCCAAGAACCTCGACATGGGCTACATGAAAGACTGCCTCAGCCGTTACCGCAGGCAATTGAAGTTCAAGTGCGAGAGCACAGGAGATTTCTTTGCAACTCCCATCATTGAGGACCACTTGTTTGGCAACAGAGATGGTAAGGATCTCCGTGAGCTTGAGACCCTGAAGGATTTGGATGTTCTCGAAGGATGGTCAGACCAGCAATGGAGAGACTATCTCTCCATGTGGTTCGCCGACGCACATCACGTTTCCATTCTTGGCGTTCCATCCAAGGAATTGTCCAAGAAGCTCAAGGTTGATGAGAAGGCTAGAGTCAAGGCTCAGAAGGAAAGGCTCGGCGAGAAGGGTCTCAAGGAATTGGCCGAGAAGTTGGACCAAGCTAAGGCTGAGAACGACAAGCCCATCCCTGATGAGGTCCTCTCGCAGTTCCCAGTACCCGGCACATCTTCCATTCACTTCATTCCGACAACTACAGCCAGAGCAGGTAGAGCCAGACAGATGGGTAAACTCGACAACGACATTCAGCAGATTGTCGACAAGGACGATTCAGACATTCCGCTGTTTATCCACTTCGAGCATATTCCTTCCAACTTTGTTCGCACCAAGCTGATCATGTGCACTGGCTCGCTGCCTACTGAGCTCAAGCCTCTGCTCGCTGTTTACTTGTCAAACTTCTTCATGACTCCAATCGAACGCGATGGAAAGAGAATCGAATTTGAGGACGTTGTCACTGAGCTGGAGAAGGATACTGTTGACTACGACATCACATCAGGACCTGGCAATGGCGAGCTTCTGCAGATCACATTCCAAGTCGAAGCTGAGAAGTACTCTGCCATGATTGACTGGCTTCGTACTACCCTCTTCAGCTCCATCTTGGACAAGGAGAGACTGCAGACTGCTATCACCAAGATGCTCGCCGACATTCCTGATGAGAAGCGTAGTGGTATGGACATGGCTACTGCAGTGGACTCGATGATCCACCTCACCAGAGACTCAAGCAGCCGCTCGAGAAACACTCTCGTAAAGTCCGTTTACCTCAAGCGTCTGAAGAAGCATTTGGCAAAGGACCCTGAGTCTGTCATTTCTCGCCTGCAGACTTGCATTGACACACTCCACAAGCCTTCAAACTTCAGAGTCTACGTCGCAGCAAACATGCACAACCTTTCCAACCCCGTTTCATCTTGGAAGGCTCTGCTCGCCAACCACGACGACAACACTCCTCTTCAACCTCTTGACTCTCGCCGCTCTAAGCTCAGCGAGATTTCCAAGAAACCTGGTAACACTGCTTACATCATTCCTCTGTCCACCATCGATTCTTCGTATGCTCTCTTGACTTCTCGTGGTCCTGACAGCTGGTCTCATCCTGACCTGCCCGCCTTGATGGTCGCTCAATCATACCTCGATGCCGTCGAGGGACCTCTATGGGCCGCAGTCCGCGGTACCGGTCTCGCCTACGGTACCGGCTTCTCTCGCTCCACCGACGTCGGCCTCATGACCCTCCGTATCTACCGCTCCCCCGATACCTTCAAGGCCTTCCTCGCCGCCAAGACCGAAGTCAGCAACTACGCCACCGGCGCCACTCCCTTTGACAAGTTCGCCCTGGAAGGTGCTGTTTCTTCCATCATCATGGGCTTCGCAGACGAACAACCTACTATGGGCAGTGCTGCTAACCTATCTTTCGTCAACCAAGTCATCAGAGGCATTCCCAAGAACTGGAATGACGGTATGCTCGAGAAGGTCAGAAAGGTCACGGAAGATGAGATCAAGGATGTTCTGAAGAGAATCATCATGCCCATTTTCAACCCCGAGTCTACTAATTTGGTCGTTTCTTGCGCTACTATCATGGAGGAGGTACGTTATTTTCTACTCGATTTGACCGGAATTGATGCTAACATGTCTCACAGAATCTTGTCAAGAACTTCACCGATGCTGGATTCAAGCCTGAAGTCAAGTCATTGTCTGACTTCGAAGACGACTACGGTTTGGAGAACATTGACGGCGAGGATGAAGATGACGAGGACGATGACGAGGAAGACGGCAGCGAAGACGGCAGCGAAGATGGCAGCGAAGGAGGAAGTTCGTCGGGTCGGGGTGAAGAGTAGAGTGCTTCCATTAGAGACCTTAGACGCTTCCTGCATACTATACTTTAGAGGTCGTGTGCTATAGCTGGCCAATTTCGGCTGTTTCTTCGGTATCAAGACTCTTGTGTCCAAGTATCTCCTCCTGTCTTTGTATCTTTGTGGATTGTGTCGAGTTCCTTTTACCATCGTCTCAGGTTCTTCTGTCCTCGTAATCGAGGGATGGTCCGCGCCAAACAAAGAAATAGAATTGATGTATCAAAACCAATGCAAATTTGGGGTATATCCACAACTCTCACGCCGTCGACTTCGCCATCCTCGCCTTCCTCTCCTCCTCCTCTTTCTTCCCATGCACACCCCGCAAGAAATCCATCTTGCCGATATAACCCTGTTTACTCCTGCCGTATTCATCCAATTCATCTTTCAGACCTTCTTCATCCACGTGTGCTGCCCAATCGATGGCGGACTTTTGCACGGTGTTGAGTTTGACCGCTTTACCTCCCTTCTTGGCTTCTTCTTCCAATCTGTTTTGTTGGGCCAACACGTCGGCTCGTGAAGGTGTGCGTAGGCGTTGGCGATCTGCGGGTAGTCCTTTGACTTCACCTGTGGGGTTGGGTTCGAATTTGGAAGCGCGGCGGAGGGGGCGTCGGAGGGTGGGTTGATCGGAGGTTGGAGATGGAGAGGACGGTTTCGCGGTGACTTGTTTTGAAGTGTCGTTGTTTGCGAGGTAGAGTTTTGCTTCTGCGGAATCTTTGTGTACGCGTTTTTCTTCTGTCACTTTTTGGCCGGCGAAATCGTAGGAGCGTTTTATGGTTATCATGCCATTGCTATCTTCGTCTGTTTGGGAGGGCTGAGTGTGTGGTTTCTCTGCTCCGCTGGACTGTTGTGTGTTGTCTTCGGTAGGCTTCAGTTGCTCGTGTAGTGGTCGTCCGATCGGTTTTGCTGTCATGGAGGCCCATAGGGCATCGACGTCGACAGTGACATTCTCGACATTGGCGCGTTGGTACTCCTGACGCTCTTGCTTTCTGTGATACAGATTAGCATAGTGTCGAGGTGATGCGACAGCTGTACGCACTCTGCCTTTCGTTGCGCCCTCGTCTTGATCAGACCTCCTTCACCACCACTATCCTCATCGTCATCTGTTTTGCGCTTCTTCGACTTCCGCAGTTCTGTTATTGTCGCTTCATCGCCAGAGTCCAGCTCTTCTTCTACATCTGCTTGTGCCTTCTTCCGCTTCTTTGGTGCTTTCTTGGTCTTTGGTTGTGGTGCTTCTTCGTCTTCTGAGGACGACAGGTCCTCGTCTTGTGCTGCTTCTAGCCCATCGGGGTTAAAGTCTTCATCTTCGCTCGACTTGTACTCCTCTTCTGGATCGATTGGTATTTGATTCTCGTCTGACATTTTGGAAAGATGTTTCTCAAAGTCAACATTCGAGGGCCGCAACATGAGACCGACATGTTTGCACTGTTTGGTTCATGACGCTCATGCTGTCTCCACATTCTGATTTCACATGCACACGCGAGCTGCTTCTCTGATGGAATTGATGGATGGAAATACGTTTCATGATGCCATTAAAATGATACTATTGTACAATGCCATGTTCGTGTCGGCATGTGATATATGCAACCATTTTACTTCTGGAAAGTGTTGTTCTCGCCCTGGCCAAGGTTCTGCTGGACAGTGCCACCGATGCTTCCCTCGGTGGTGAACTGCTTGCCGATGCTGCCTTGTGATGAGAAAGGTCCGCCGACTTTCTCACCGATCTGGCCAATTGCTCCGTCGGCTGTGGCACCCGTCAGCGCCTGTGTCTGACGATTGCTAGATCGATTGACTTGCCCTTGAATTGCTTGCCGATGCTGCCATCGGCACTGAATGCTGAGGTACCGGTGCCAGTGGTCTTCTCGCCTGCGGGCTCGCCTCTGGGGACTGAGTCCTCGTGGACTGCGTTGATGCCCATGTCGTCGTTTCTCAGGGCACTTGAGGAATTTAGCACACCGTGACTTGGCCGCAAAGGATTCTAGGCTTTACGTACGCAGAGGCTCCCTTGTCCATGGTCTTTGCTGATGCGTCACCGTCCATTTTGTATATTGTTTGAGTGGTAGAGATGTTGGAAAGATTCGAAGTGTGATATGTGCTTTTCAACAGTTCTATTATATACATCGACCATGTTGGAGCTGTCATAGTTGTCTAACTATCGAGTTCGTCATAACTCAGGAACCATTTCGTCATGACAACATGGACGCAGTAAAGCGTCAATTGATCTTCTCAGACGGAAGCTCTTCGAGAACCATGAAGATGTTCTTTGACATGGGATTTCAGCCTCATGCGGCTTTGATTGTGTTGATCCCGTCAAATGCTGTGGAGTTGTCTTCGTATTGGATTGTTGTGGTGATGCGTTTCTCCACGATTCGTGATCTCACATTCCAGATGGACCCTTTGTCGAGATTTGTCTCCCAAGCCGCTTGCAGTCGATGGCTTCAAAACGTCCTTTGTCCTTTGGAGTCGCATTCTATGCGAATCGCTTAGAGGCTTGTCCTGCTGATTCATGGTCTACTGAATCATGCTCTGCCCTATACAACGATTAATGCGACAAGCACAGCGGCCTTGAAACTGCTCGAATCGTTTCGGATTTATCGCGGACATTAGATCCATTGTCGGGACGCCTGGGAGGTTGCGACTGCCGACTGACGCTGCTCTTGTCATCGCATCCCAAGCGCTGCTTACTGTGACATGATCCAGCCACGATTTGAGCACGAGGTTTGGATTCAGCTGGTACAATTGTACACGATGGAGGCTCAACATTTCTCTCAGATCTCGGTTGCGATTACGCATTCAAGATGGGTTCGATTGCAACAGTGTCGAATCTGCCTCGGAAGGAACCCAAAATGGTAGGCCTTGCCGTCCTGTTGCCGGGCTCGATCTAGCGCCTAACCAAATGCGGTCTGTGGATAGGCGGGGCATGGCCGGCCTTGTAGGGATCTCTGACCAACTACCAAGCAGCGTCGACATCTGTATCGTCCACGGCCGCGAATAGGCTTCACTTGGATTATCTTTCAGCTGTCATGTCGCAGTCATGTTCGGACATGGATTCGCCTGATTTGCGCGTTTCAACAACAACAAAAGGCAGTTGGCTTCGAGTGGCGCTTGATAGCACATGGCTAGTTTTCAACGTTTTCTCCTCCCAATCCGTGCTGGTGCCCACACAACGGCGTTTGAGCCCATGAGCTGGCGAGTCCCATGTCTTTCCCGAGTCCTTTTCACTTGCCCTGTCCGACTTGTTCAGATGTTGCCGACTGCGAGAGTCATTCCCTCTTGTTAGCGGTCGATCCGACGTCTTTGTCCTGTCACTTCCACATTCCTTTTTATCTCTGACTGCTCCTTCGAAACGCCATTCTTTGTCACTAATACCTTGTATACACACTCTTTGTCACACACTCTTAGCACGAACTAGGCGGATCTGTAGTACACACGGATTCGGGAGGGTGCATTCAGCACCGCACAAGGTACCAGGATGCATTTGGAAAGACCTCTCTCGTTTAAACGCGCCTCAGCGCGGCAAACATTATATCCTTATCCGGACTCCCCCGCCCTAGGAGAACAAGACCGTCAGTCAATGTCCACAACCGGAGGAGCTTTGCCTCGAAGGGAGACTTATAGAAGCGGCGTCTTCTCTTTGCAACCTCAAAAGACCGGAGAACAACTCGGTAGAACGCGGGATGACGACGGATCCGGCGACGAAAGAGACCCAGCAGAGATCGAAGCCGCATACCTGAATCTCGTCGGTGGAGGAGGCAATCGCTCAAGGAATATCAGCTCTGAACTGTCATTCGGTATGGGTGACAAGGATGGAATAGATGGCCAGATATACTCGGTCGAAGATTCGAAGAGAAGGACGAATTTCTACGAAGAGCAATTTCAATACAAGGGGAACGGTCTCAGCAGTGTACGCGAGAGGATTGAGAAGGACTCGCCTGTCGTGGCCGAATTGCGCACCAATGTCATTGTATGTTGTTGTGTTGGTTGCACGTGGTGGAAGCAAGGGTTGAAGGCTAACGCTCGAGGCACAGGTCAAGGATGAATTCACCCTCGTCACCGACATGTCATACAATCTCAGTCAGCGCTATTCCCGTCCCGAGAGCAGTATCATGGTCAATGTTGAACATTCCGCCTGCCTGCTGCTTGCTGGCTCTTTCGAACCCGCATACATCCTCACCATCACCGCCCTTCCCTCCCAATTACAACCCGTCACCAACAAGCGCAATTCAGCCTTGATACAATCCTTCATGGCAGACATTCTTGCCGTCCCACCAGAAAGAGGCATTCTCCGATTCCAGCCCATCGCAGAAGAAAATCTGGCAACGAACGGCACCACCGTCTTTGGCGAGATCGAACGCATTGAGAAGAGCAGTAGCGACAACGACGTGACGGCCGCCAATGCCATCAAGCGCGCCTGGACCCGTGGCTCGCGACGATCCGTCCATGCGAAGAAACCGACCGTCCGAAACACCGACGACGTTCCCTCCGCACTCCCCCAAGTCGCAAACACACACCTACCCACAACGAGCCACTCCCGCCAACCTAGCCAGAACCTCTCCCAATCCGCCGTATCTCTCACCTCCCACCCAGGCCCAGCTTTCGTCGCTGGTGCAACATCTCCCGTTTTGGAAGAGAAGCCCGTAAAAGAGCAGACACCTACACCTGTTGCGACGCCGAATGGCGATGAGAAGAGAAAGAGCACGTTGAATGGCATACTGAAGAACGTCTCCAACTCTCCCAGGCCGGGCTCGGCTACACCTATAATGAAGCCTCCACCTATACCGCAGACTGCTTCGCCAGTCAGTCCGAAGGTGGCCAAGAGGAAGAGTTTCATTTCAATCTTCAAACGATAAAACTCTTTGGATCATGAAGAAGAGCTTGGAAGTTATTGGGTGAAAATATGGTCAAAGGTTGGTTGGCTATTCACATTTGCATATCACGGCGTTTCTTTCCCTTTCGTTTCTTGTCTATAGATCTTTTTTTTTTTCCTCTGTTGCTGGCATGTCATCTAGACATTGCCATTTTCGTTTGTCTCTTGCTTTATACCCTGTTTGGAAACCCCCCAATCTTTCTGCTTTCCAGTTTAGCATTTTCTGGCGTTCCCCTTTTTTTGTTCTTTCACAATACAAAAATTCAAAGTAATATTCTTCCATTCAATTCCTCTTCTTCTCATTTTCAATCAACGCTCTTGCAGTTGATACCTTGCTGTCGATTCCATCGATGAGTTTTGGTACCACATTGCAGTGATGTATCCCTGCTACGCTTTGGCGAAATTGCAAACGTCAAATGAGAGTTTGGAGATAGTTGGCTGACTCCATGAGATCGACTTGTACCTTCCACAATACCGTCAGAATGGACAAAACGCATCATGCCACAAACGAGCAAGAACCCTTCTCGGGAAAACAAGTAGCGAGTGTGCTTATGGGATCAAAAGAAGAAATCATACCCTCTTACTTCCAACAAGAAGTCGTCACCACGCAAGATAATCTTGACATCGCCAATTCTACCAACGAGAGCATGAACCCCCCACCCATACTAATGCATGCATCTTTACAATGGTGATGCTCGCAGCGTTTCATGTATTCCCAATATCAACTTCTTGACACTTGATATTGCATCTACTTTGTAAAAAGTCATTGATCTCCTACATCGTTTGTCTGTTCCAGAAGCAACTGTCATGATGCACGATAATCTTGAAATCAGCAGTGTTGACCACGGAGAGCGACTTGCCTTTCGAGCTCTCTTCGGACGTATACCCGGTTTCGAAAATGTTTGTGCCTCAAGTCATATATCTACCAGGCAGATGCAGCGGTGGAGAAGGATTCATACTTGAGCTCCCTCATTTGATCAACGCCTTACTTATGTAGCTTCCAACAGGCAAGGTGTTTTTGGAGTTCTTGTGGTTGCTCAGAGGGAGCTTGTCAAAATGCTGCTTTCAACGGACAAGCATCGGACTTTAGGGGACATTCTGCCTTTTGACAATTGGTTTGAGATGTGGCACAGCGGCTGAGAGCTCAAGATTATTACGATTTACAGAAACCTATGTGGCATGGTGGAGAGATTGGGATAATAAAGTAGCTTTTATGAGTTTTTGTGTTTTCAGATTCTTTTAGATTTATATACAATTTGGCAATATATAAGGAATGTAAGGCGTACCTCGCCGGCCTGTCTTGAGCTAAACAAGAAGAAAGGGGTGTAGGTGTAGATAAAAGGTAAATAGCCAGCCTCGAGGTCATTAAGTGGTTGTTTCATCATGATATCATGATCCCCGTCTAAGGGATGATCAAAAAGTGTGTGTTAAAGAAGAAGAAGAAAGGTGTTACAGAAGAAGTGAAGGAGAAAAGAAAACATCTAGAGCTGGGGAAAGCGTCTAGAAGAAGAAGACGGCGGCGACGGCAGCAATGGCAGCCATGAAGCTGGCGTTGGTCTTGCTGGCGGCACCAGTGTACTGGGCAGGGGTCGAGGTGGTGGCAGAGGCGACGGAGCCGCTGGTGCTGCTGGGAACGTTGACCTGGACGGAGCTGCTCAGGACAGAGGCAACCGAGGAGGCAACGGGGCCGCTGGTTGCGGGAACAGCAGGGGCAGATGAGGGGCCGGGGGCCTGGATCTGACCGTCGCTGATCTGGGTGACAACCTGACCCGAAGGCTTGGAAGCGGGAGAGCTGGCGGCAGGGGTGGTTGCAGGTGCGCTCTGGACAGGGGAGACGGGAGATGAGGCGGGGTGGCTCTCAACGGGGGCAGACTCGACGATCTTGGTCGACTGAACAGGAGAGACGGGAGATGAGGCGGGGTGGCTCTCAACGGGGGCAGACTCGACAGGTTTGCTGGATGATGCAGCAGGGTGCGACTCGACGGGAGCGGTAGTAGGAGCAACAGGGTGCGACTCGACGGGAGCGGTGGTAGGAGCAACGGGGTGAGTCTCAACAGCGGTGGTGGGAGCGACGGGGTGCGACTCGACGGGCTTGGAGCTCTGGACAGGTGCAGACTCGACGGGCTTGCTGGAAGGCACGACGGGAACGACAGGGACAGTGGTGCTCTCGATAGGGTGGCTGACAACAGAGGTGGTCATGAAGACGGAGGTCGAGCCGTGCTTATCAGTCGTAGTATAGGGACAGGTGGTCGTGTACTGAGTGACAGGAACAACGACGGTAACCTTGCCGGTGCCGACGGGAGAGACGGGCGAAGAGGCGGGAATCTGGACGGGCTTGCTGGGAGTTTCGACGATGACGACAGGGTAGGAGGTGGTCAGGACCTGGGTGCCGGAAGCGCACTCCTTGCAAGACTTGGTGATCTCAGTAGTGCTGTATCTGGTGAGGGTAGTGGGCTTGGGTGCCTCAGGGGCAGAAGTAGCGGGGATCTCGACTGATCCGGTCTTGGAAATCTTGACGACAGTGGTGGCAGTGGAGACGGTGGTGTAAACGCTGGTCTTGGTGGTACCGCCAGTCTTGATCTCAGTGGTGACAGGGCAAGTGGTCAAGTAGGTGGTGGTGATGTCAGTGACATACTTGGTGGTTCCATTCTGGTAGACAGGGGCGGTGGGAACAGCGTGGCCCTGGGTAGGGGGAGTGATTGTCTTCTGGCTGGTCTGCGTAAGAGTGGTCGTGATGACCGAGGGAGTGGTCAGGGTAGTCTTAACACCGCCAGTGGTAATAACCTCACCAGACGAGCAGGTGGTGATAACGGTGATGACCTCAGAGACAGTCTTAGTCTTGACAGAAGGAACAGGGACGGGAACCCAGCCGGAAGGAACAAGACCAGAGGGAACGTGGTGGCCCTGAGTAGTGGCAGCAGTGGTGTTGTGCTGAGGGTAGGGGGCGACAGGGACGGTGTGGGTCTCAGTAGGCTTAGCGCAGCCACCCTTGCACGAAGTCAGAGTCAAAGTCGAAGTGGTAGTGTAGACAGAGGTGTGTCCATTGACGACCGTAGTAGCAGGGCAGACGGTGGTGGTGGTGTAGACTTCCTCAGTCTTTGTGACATCAGGAACGGACTGAGTAGGCTTGGTGCATCCACCCTTGCAAGAAGTGACAACGAAAGTGCTGGTAGTAGTGTAGGTGAAGGTGTGTCCTTGCTTGACGGTAGTAACGGGGCAGAGCGAGGTAGTGGTGTAGACAACCTCGGTGCTAGTAATGTTGTGCTCAGCAGGCTTGGTAGGAGATGCAACCCAGGTCGAGGGAGCCTGGGTGGGCTTGCAGCCGCCCTTGCAAGAGGTGACAGTCAAGGTCGATGTAGTAGTGTAGATCGAGGTGTGTCCGTTGACAACAGTAGTAGCAGGGCAAACTGTGGTGGTAACGTAGGTGACCAGGGTGGAGGTAGCGTTGTCCTTTGTGACGGTAGAAACCGAGGAACTGTGCTCAGGAACCCATCCGGTAGGTTTCCAGGAAGGAGCAGAAGAGCTCGACTCAGGGACCCAACCGCTAGGCTTGTGGACCGAGGCTGATGAGCTCGATTCAGGAACCCATCCAGTAGGCTTGTGAACGGGAACAGACGAAGAGCTCGACTCAGGAACCCATCCAGTAGGCTTGTGGGCAGGGACGGAAGAAGAGCTAGACTCAGATGACCAGCCAGTTGGCTTGTGCTCGGGGACCCAAGATGAGGATGAGGTCACGTCAGTAGCAGACCAGGAAGTGGAAGAGGAAGAGTGAGTCCAAGTTTCGTTCCAGTTGCTGGCAGACGCAAGACCAACAAGGCCTGCGAGAATCGAGAAAGACTTCATTCTTTTACAGATGATATGGTCGATGTCGATTGATTAATAATGCTTCTGATGGATGGATATATAAACGAAGGTATCCAAGAGACCGTAGCGAGAGAGTCTCTGATGGTGAGTTGATGGAAGCGATTGGGATGAGAGAGAGTAAACAGCAGGAGGGAACAGGATAATTAATATATCGTGCTTTCCCCATCATGTTGACTGGCCAAGCCTTGAGATGCTCTTTCCTCCACCTCTGCACTTCTGGTACTCTACCGATTGACGTGATTTAGAGTGCGCCACTGATGAGGATCAACCGGCTCACGCATTAAGCACCTTCTGGTAGACACATGGTTGGTACGAGGTAAGCGGAGCAGCCGACTACTTTGAGCTTGGCAGAGATGGGTTTTTTCTTCGTATCGAGGCGATAGCCTGAAGGTTCGTCGCCCAAGGACCGACCCACGCGGTGACTAGACGGCACGAGAGCTCCACCTGCATGCAGCAAGCGTGCCCCAGCCAACCGAGCTCCCACTTGCAGACAGCTTGCGCAGGACAGTCGATGCCTGCAGAACATGCAGAGCTGATTTCTGGAAACATCAATTCAAATCCCTGCTCGTCTGGAAGCTTTCTGCCAGTTTCAACGTGATACCGCATGACGTTGTACATCTGGAGAGATCTCAGACAAGGCGTTTTCGTATGCTCGTTGACTGAACGTTTTGGCTTCAGCGAACCTCAACGCTGGTAAGAACGGCGTGGTGGTGGCCTCCATAATCCAAGACAATGAACCTGCAGTAGCGTCCCAATTGGCAGAAGGACCGCCAAAACCATGAGGTAGAAAATAGAAATGCCACTCACGTCGATCTTGTGGGGTGGAGAGGGCCGCCCACAACCGAGAAAGCGATCAACAAACCACACCAACTCTAAACCTGGCTGTTCCTGACCAGTGACAAGAGACGCCATGCGAGGTTTTCGTCTGCAAGAACAAAACCTTGCTCAGACTGAAGGATTCTGGAGTCGCATCATGACACCTCAAAGCCCTCAACAAGAGGTGGAAATATCGTATTCCCTACTGTGGACTCCATGCGTCTATCGAATCACTGCATCTGTTCGTGATATCGAGGGCTCGGTGGCTTCCACATACGAGACGCGCGATCAGACGAGCTCTTGAACATATATCATCACGCGGTCACACTGGCTGTGAGGAGGATACTATTGTTATACAGCTTGGTATTGAATATACGAGGAACAAGCAAGATGTCACTTTCACCATCGCGCATGTTTAGTAGTCGAGGTTGCATCCATAGATGAATACATCGCTCGATGGCTGGATGCATGTGATGTGTCGTGCTTTGCTGCTGCTGCGAAAATGTTCCATCCAGAGGATTCAAGCCACCGACGCCATGATCTCGCCTTGTGAGCTTTGACTTCCGCCATGTCCTGCTCTGAATCGTTGCCGCCATCCGCGCAGAAGGCCGAAGCTCTGATATCGGAGCAGCCTCATAAAACTCAGAAGTCAGTCGCCAGTTGAGTTTCTGGACTCTTGCCCTCTTGGAGCAAGTGGAGCATGTAAAGCACGCTCTTTTCACACTCTGGTTCGCGTGGTAATAGAAATAATGCCGGCCAATCAGAAAATCCCAAGTCCCTCGGCAGCGCCTTTCTGAGTTTGTCCTTGGCTACGCGGGCTTCCGCCCAGCCTTCACTTGCTCTCCGAGTCTCCGACTCGTCTCTCACGCCATAAAGTCGAGAGGCTGACTGGCTTCACAGGTGCGAAAATGGCAACATATGCAGGTACCTGACTAGTTCCCACTTGTCAACCTGCACAAAGAACAAAGCATGAACTTCTTTGGTAGTCTGCAGCCGAGAAAATACGAGAGATGGTGTGGGATTCTGTTGAGGACCTTTTTTTCTTGCTCCGGCGCACGCTCTCGCGATGCTTGCTGCTTTGAAGCTTGCCCACCCTTCGCAATTACTCATGATATGCACTCCAGAAGAGCTAACGCACTCCACGGCTAGATCAACGCCCAAATCAGCATGTTCTTCCGCGCGCCCAATTTTTTCCAGTCGGCCCACCGAGTGGAGGGAACTGAAGAGGAAGGAGGGGTGCCAAAGGGCTCCCGCCAACCAGAAAAGTTGTGACTGCAAGGTTAGGCACAGCCCTGTTGATCACCTATCGCTTGTGCCTCTTGTTTGCTGCAGGGCATGCGAGGAAAAACAACTCAAGAACAGCCTCCAAGATATGTAGTTGTACCATGTAGCTTTGCAGACTTTTTTGGCATGCATTTCAATTCAGCCGAGTTACTAAACTCAAGAATCTCAATCGTCGTCGCTTTCGCTGCCGCTCTCCCATCCATCTTCATATTCCTCGCAGATCCCCACCAGTCCATCGCAGAGTGCCTCGCGTTCATCAATCCCAATGATTGAGCGGGCGATTCTTTCCACAGCACGGACTCTCTGTGCAACTGAAGTCGTTGTCGACAACGAAACATTCACAGCAAGCTTCTGCACAACATTGCCAGATGCAAAGACCTGTGGGAAGCTATCGATGACGGGGAAAAGCAATGAAGATTGGTGACTGTGAACCCTTGTTAGCATTCTTCGTGTTCTGCCGCGAATTCGCAACATCGCAATCTCCAAAGAGTCGTGTGAGACATACCTTTCAATCCTAGGGCCATGACCGAAGCGATCGCGAGATGCGAGGTTCGTGTCTTCGATTTCGAGATTTGATTTCCATTTTCCTCGTAGGCTTTGCAGTTGGCTGAACACGTGAGTTCGGCGATGGTCGTTGCCTCGCTCGCCGGTCAGGTTTGCAGTCTTGGGCTGCATGTCGATGTCGAGATCCTTAGTGTTGGAGTCGTCGTGGCGGTGGTTGCCGTTTGTGAAATTGTTCATTCTGCTATCGTGCTGTCCCGCATTGCCATCTGCTTCTCCTTCAAGCTCAGATGGATCCTTGATGCTCATGTTGAGCTGAGCGATTCTGCGATTGCCGTCATTGCTCAACAGAGTCTCGATGTCAGTGAACGAAGAGCGTCCTTGCTGACCTGCACGCAGTCTAGTAGGCAAAGTCATGCTCTCCAGTGCCAGCAATTGCAGGGCAGATGTGTGCCATTTGGACGACCCGTTCAGATGGACGTACGGTGGCAGCACGTCCGGCAACGTGGTAAGCGGGATATACATACTCGCCTGGCTCGAGATCTGGTGAATCGACTGCGCTACATTGGCAACCTGTAAGATTTGCTTATCCTATCATGCAACACACTGCATTAGTACATGTATCAAGATTCTCGTGCATGTGCATGTTACCCTTGGCTTGCGTCCACCTTCCTCGAGTCCCCATACCCAGGCACTCGTCTTGCCTAGTTCATCTCTCATTCTTTCAAGGTATTTTGCTGTAAAGCCGCCCCAGGCATCGTCGCCGGAGGTGATCATTTGAATCGCTTGTAACTGGTCGCACTCCTCCAGGAAAGGTCGCAGGTCTCTGTCCAGAAGGTCATGCTCTTTGTCAAGACTGTCAAACAAGTCTTCGCCGGTGGCCCATCTCTCGAACGGCATGAGAGCGGAGTTCAGCTCATACTCATGCAGCTGGACGATAGACTTGGGGTGATAGAAAACTCGGTTGAAATCGGACCAGTAGCGCACAGTGTCTGGTGATAGGGTGGGTGGTGCTAGTCCTTGGTCCAGATGTTGCTGGTATGCACTTTGCTGTATCTGTTCTGTCCTAATCACATTTGTGTTTCCCGACCTGAGCAATCTTGTAAGCTGGCTTCCATAGCCATAGTCAAGGAAATATACACGAAACATACCACATCTGCTGTGCGATGGCGGCAGGATCATCAGGCGCACCATAGAGCGCATTATCTCTTCTCAAAGTACCGAAAGCGCCTTTGAGATCATAGATCAGCACACGAGGTGTGAATGTCTTTGTGCCATCTTCTGAGTGTCCGGGTCGAAAGTGAACATCATGATCTACCGGCGATTCTTCTTCGTCACCATACGTGAAGTATGTTTCCTAGATACAATTTGATTAAAGTTGTGAACTCTTGACTGCAAGACTATGCTCTACGATAACCATTGATCACGGCAACGGAGGCTTGCTTTTGCTTCCATTGACGTCGTTATTGGCTCGAAGTTCCAATCTCGCGTTGTGAGAGGCTGGGGACGTTGTGGGAAAAAGAGAGGGCTTACCTGCGCGTTCCAAAAATGTGTGCCGACGTGGTTAGCCTGTTGACCGAACTGCAACGTGATGACTTCATGCATTTCGAAATCGAGAGCAGCGTTGTTGATTGAGAACAGCATAAATCTCAAGATCAAATTACAAAGCAAGATGAAGCTGTGAGGCGAGTCGCGACACCAAACGCGGAGTCGGACGGTGGAACGAAACAAAAAGCAATTAATGGAAGATAAATTCAACGACACCAATTACAAGAACAACATTCTCAGGTTCGCATTATTCATTAAACTTCTAGGGGGATGCTTTGGAGCTCTACAAATTGTAGTGAGAACAGCTAAAGATGACCGACTAGCCCATGAGCTGCAGAGGAGTGGTTGGTGGCCAGCGAGTCTGGCTGAAACTCAAGCATCTCTTGATGCTTTGCAAGAACTTTCTTGTGATCTCGTCGCTCATGATATGTGCAGCGTCCTTGTCGTTTGCGTGCAACTTCTCGCGGGCAGATCTCTCGTGGATGCCGACCATAGTGACACCAATAGGCCATGCACTGAGAAGAGGTTAGCATCGCGTGCGGCAGAAGATTGGTATGAGTTGACTTACGCTTTACCGATACTTAGTCGCAGGTAAGCATCGTTGGCATCGACATAGCGTCTTTCTTGGCAGGCCCGTACAATTTCGACGATCGGACCCAAAATGCCTGCCTCGACATCTCCTTTCTCCAATTTTCGGTATAGTGGTACCATACTGTCGCGAGCTTGTACCATGGCGCTGTAAGCAGCTTTTCCACTACTGCTCGTCTTGACTGCCTCATCTCGCAGAGACAACGAGACTTGCCACTCTGACAAGACGAGCGTGAAGTACGAAGCAAGCTGGCGGTAGAGGAAAGATCGGGCGTCGTTGTCCTTCGGTACAGCGTCAGGCACCTTCATGTCGGCTTCAGGTACAGGCTGGAGGGTTGTAGGAATAGGACCAGGATACATGACTGCTTTCGGCTTGCCTGTCGCATCAAGACCGGCCAGCTTCCTGTAGCGTCGCAATCGGCCATTATGTGTTTCTCCAAACAGGCGCGTCGGCTCATTCATCTCCCTCAACTTTTGCACGAGCTCTTCGTCGGCTATGTCGTTCTCGGGCGCCGGTGTAGCATCACCACTCTCGATAGCCTTCTCTTTCGGCGGCAAGTCTGGCAAGCCCAATCTCTTGCGTCGGATTCTTTCTTCTCTCTCCTCCTCTTCCTCCCTCAATCTCCTGCTCTCCTCTGCCAATCTCTTTCGCTTCTCCTCTCTTGCTCTGTTCTTCTCTGCCTCATCTTCCTCAAATTTGCGCTTCTTGTCGAGTCTTGCGATGCGCGCATCTTCTATTGCCTTTTGCTCGGCGGCGTAGTCTGCTTGCCGTTGTGCTTCGACATCGGCGCGTTTGATGTATTTGGATGGTTTCACATCCTGGGGCGTTTCCGATTTTGCTGTAGGCTTTGCTTTGGCGATTTGCGCCGACATGAGGGATGCGAAATCCATCGCGTTGCTTGTGTATATGGTGAGAGTGATGAATGAATAGTCGTTGTCAGGGCACTAACTGGTTCGTGTGACTTCTTCACCTTGGCTCTGTCTCTCGAGGATTCAATAGCCCTGAGATCTTATCGCGGATCTGCCCGCTGCGATAGAGACGGCCACTCCGCCATCGGCCATCACTGATCATTGGCAGCATCTGCATGTCTAGAGATCAGTCGTACAAGCTTACTAGTTGTGACTCAGAGGCTTCTTATACTCTACTTGGTACAGATCCCTGATGGTTTCGTTCGACTCTCTGGGCAGTTTGACACATTTGGTACCCGACACAATGTGTTTCACCAAGCCTTTTTAATGTCAAGCCTCCAAATTATAGAAAGACTCGTAACACGACGACGACATGAGATATCGGTTGCAAACAGTATCATAATCTAGTGAAGCCATCGCAGATACCAATGTCGTACCTGAATGTGGCTCTGGCGACTGACAGAAGACGACAAGACAATTTCCATATCAGAGCCAGGGTGACACCCTCAACCATAAATGCTTGGTCATCATTGGCCCTGCTGGCTACGCTGGCCATGTCCCGACGTCAAGAAACCAGTGTAGTACTCTAAGGATGTCCTCAATGTACAGGCCATTTCTTTGGCCCTGCTCCAAGCACTGCCGCCGAAGCCCATCCAAGTCCACCAATACCAAATAAGATGACGGCAAGTACCACTTCCCCAACATAACTCCATACCGTTTGTAACCAGCCTGGCAGTCTGCTAGGCTCGTAAGGCATGGGTGGTTCGCGAATCATTGCCACTGCTCGTCCTATCTCAGCTCTAGCGTCCCATCCCGCGATCATTCCCGCATCTGTCATCTGGCTCCTCGGCAACTCCGGGTACAGGTCGTCGTTGCGGAGAAGTGCTCTCATCTCAGCTCTGGTCCGGCCATCATCGACGATATCTTGACTGCCATCCCAAATTGGCATCTGGTGACTCCTGACCAACCAGGAGAAGGAGCTTCTGACCATTCCCCAATAGCTGGAGCGATTGACCAAGGTCCAGATCAAGAGCGATGCAAGAGTCAACAAGACATCCCAGGTTATAGCACCGAATGATGGGTCTTTAGCTGAAAGATTATACCACAACCAGCCAAACTCATTTCCCCGCTGTATAGCATCGGCCTGGTTGAGATAAAGACGATAATCGGGTTTGTTGATGTCAGTCTCAACGGCTTTCCACCAGATGGTGTAGGTTGAGTACAAGTGCAGGAAGGCAGAAATATAACCGCTGGTGAGAAAAACGTAGGTTTGTGCCTCGTGGATGGTGACAAATCTCAATCTGTACGAGGGTTGTTTAGGCAAGAGCTGTGTGTAAGATGAGTACAACGATGAGAGGACACGGAGGCGGAACACTTACCAATGCAATGATAGGGACAGTCAGAGGAACAGCCATCATGTATAGCAAGTACTTTTGGTAGGAGGCGGTGTTGAGAGTGTGCATTAGTGAATATGCCGCAAGGTGCTGGAATATGGTCAAGAACGCCGTCATCTTGTGCAGCCAATCCGACACGTAGCGTTTCCCGTGCAGAAGTGGTGGAGTCACCAGTATGAAGTAGAAGAGCAAGCAGTGGGCACAGCTCAAGCTTGTCATGGATATCCAGATGAAAGTAAGGATCGTGAAGAACTTTAGTGGCCGCACGCGAGCTGTTTGCAGACCTGTCAGTATAAATTATAAGAGGGTGCTCAAATTCTCGACCTACACTGGACTATGAGGAAGAAGGCGAAGGTGACCAGGCCGGCGGCATATTGTTGTGCATTCCAAACAAAGTAGGCCCATTCTGGTCGCGAATCTTTACTAACCTCGCCAGCCCAGGCGCGGAGGTGCATCATTTGGAACATCTGAGGCACCAAATGTCCCCATTTCCTAGCAGTGTTTTAGTGGGTTGCTCATGGAATCAGGGGTTGCAGATTGACCAACTCGAAGAAACGAGGATAGAAAGCTTGAGGGTGACCTCTCTGACTGTGCAAGAGGTCAACGCTCTCAATGTATGTGTTCTGATAGCTTATGACTCTCACAGCACTGAAGGCAGCAAGAGGCAGGTAAACACAGGCATAGACTCGTCGCCATCCCTTCTGCTTTACTTTGGTGAGGCGTCCCGGTGTCGCGAAAACGCCTCTAGCCTTGTTGTCTGGACGGATGAGCCAAAAGACGTCGAAGAAGATCCAGATGATAGCGAGCACAAAAGAAATGGGCTGCAGAAAGGCCAGAAGATCCAGAAGGAGATGAAGGATGGCCATGGTTATTGGGTGCTGTCGCGAAGCAGACAAGAGGAGAGGAATTGGGCAGAGGCATGATGGTCTTATTCGAGCTCTCCATGAGAGGGCGTTTACATTCCATTGTCACGAATGTTGACTTAGCTTTGCACAATGGGCGACAATTCAGCATTCCTTGCATTGAACATGGTGAGGGCAAAGCGAGGTTTGTCGAGCGGAAGCAGTGGGCACTTTCCCCGCCAGAGATGTGACCGTGACCTGTCGCGTCTTTGGCCGAGAGCTTGCGACATGCATGTGATTGATGGCTTGATTGTTGTTTTGCGTCCATGAGGACCTTGCCGCCCAAACTGTCCCGGCGTGTGCCATAGCAATCATGTATCACCTGGTCAAATCGCTCTATCTGCATGCGACAAGCAAAGAAGGTACCATCACCAGACGAGACGACGTCGCGCTTTGGACTTTGGCTGACGCGACACTTAGAATACTCGGTTCTCCTCCTTGGCCTCGACAACGCCGGGAAGACGACCTTGCTTGAACAGATCAAAGCCTTGTTCAGTCCGCATCTCCACCCGAAGCTCAACACGGTCCCCACCGTCGGTCAAAATGTCTCTACTGTCGACTTGCCCGACATGTACCTCAAAATATGGGACGTCGGCGGCCAACACTCGCTGAGAGGGCTATGGCAGTCATACTACAGCAGCTGTCATGCCATTGTGTTTGTCATTGACAGCACTGATGTAGGCGATGGCGACCTCGAACACCTCAGCAAGGGACAAGATGCCGTCGAAGAGCAAGGAAGGCTAGACGAATGTAGGCTGGTGCTAGAGAGCATCCTACAGAATGGAGAGACTGAAGGCGTCCCTCTTCTCGTCCTGGCCAACAAACAAGATCGCGAGGACTGCGTCGAGGTCGTCCGCATCAAGGAGGGCCTGGTGCGTAAAATCGTCGAAGGTGAAAAAGGCGGAAGCGTCAGAGACAGCAGAGTCCTCCCACTGAGCGCCTTGACCGGCACTGGTGTCAAGGAAGCCGTCGACTGGCTCTGCAGCAGGGTCAAATGGAACAAGGAAGCAAGGCCGCCAGCTCTACGCTGACCTCCTTCACTCACACAAACTCGCCCATGACAGTCCTGCCGCATGCTCAGAAAGCCATGTGTCGCCAATTCAAGTCAACACAGCCGTCACTTCATCACTATACGACGACCTCAGCTTGATTTGCGACCGAGGCTACTTCGCTTCGCAGCTGAGGCATCGACGAATCTCGCCCACCTGCTCAAAATTGCATGCCAGGAGAGATCTTCCCAAGAACGACTTCGGAAATGTTGTGAAACATGGACAATCAGTGCAACCTGCAGATCCAACATCACTAAGAAGCGCCCGCACAGTGCTGGTTTTCCCATCTGAGAACTCCGTCACTGAGACGTATTGATAGTTCTTCATAACCACGAGTAGATTCCCCAAGGTACGGACTCGTAGAAAGCATAGCGTTTTGCTTCTTCAAAGCACGAACACAGCGGACTAGATAGCAGGTCTTTGAGATGACGAGAAATGATGCAAGAATGTCAAGAACCCGCTATGATAACCTGTAATTGATTTCCTTCTAGAATAATCATAAATCTCCATACACCAAGTTTCAGGTACACGCGTGGTTTCAAATGCTTCAATCGTGATAGGCGTTGATCTAACCTCGGCTACTGCCGATATCTTTCTGACTCCAATCATCGACAAAGCCAGCCCGGGTCTGGAGACTTGGCATATCGACCGTCTCTCGCGACCTGCAATCGACCTGATCTCCTTCTGCCCAACTACGAAATCCTGCATTTAATTGTCAGCCACTTGAATTGCTACGAACCTGTCTGCAGCCGGAACGGTCGGGAAAGATCAAGCCGCATCTGTCAAGAAGAAACCGGGTCGCCGGTACCCCTTCCGACGCACCCCCTTCGCGACTTATCAGTCTGAAATACAACTTTGACCATCGTGCATACCGATCAAGGCTTCCCCCTTGCAAGCCACTTATTTCGCTCGGTAAAGCAAAGGTGCCTAACGCGATGGATGTAAGTATCAAGTGCTGCCCCGAATTTTGTGGAGGTTGAACGCCGTCGTTGCTCGGCTTGGAAGATGCGCGTCTGTCGGTAGACTTGATGGTTGAAGACTGTCTTTGCAATAAACACGAAGCGTGTAGTTAAGCACCTTTCCAGACACAATTGTGAGTATTGTCAAGTTCCCTTTTTTGCCATCTGCCCTTCAATTGAGATCGAAAACTACAAGCCTGTGGGCGGGCTTTCAGACCTTGATCTTGTGCCCTAGACTGCGCCGAGCGATGTTTTCGCGCCTCGCTTTTGCAGGGAGAAATTTACATCGAAGAGGTTCAGTCAACCGCACGCACTACATCCAGCCAGTCTAGAGGCGCCGTCAGCCAAGGACTCCACCTTCAAAGAACGTTCACTGATCAAGGTCGCGTTTAGAAGGAAAACAAGGCATCGATCATACCCATCGCCAAAAGGAGACAAGACAGACCGCCTCTTCCAGTCCTTCAATCTGCTACAATGCCACGGCCTGGCCTCCATGTTCTCAATGGACCGACCGATGAATTTTTAGGCCGAGAGAGGTTAATGAGTTACATTCAGGATCAAACATCAGCCGACTTCCCAGACATGTCCGCCGAAGTCTCCAATTCGCAGTTTCATACTGGCAGACTACCCAATGGCGCCAAGAATCGCAATAGACCGAAGCTGATGCTCATGGGTCAGAGAAGGTAACAGATTCGGCACAGCAAATGAAGCACAAAATACTGATTGTTGTCGCAGGAGCGGCAAGTCATCAATATCAGGTGTGGTCTTCCAGAAGATGCCACCCTCGGAGACACTGTACTTGGAGACAACAACGAGACCTGAAGAATCATCCGCACAGTGAGTGTTGTGTTTTCGAAAATGATTGAAGCATATCCTGACCTCGTGTTAGCTCCTTCATGGACTTTCAAATAGCAGAACTCCCTGGCCATGTCAACTACTTCACACCAGACTTCAACCAGGCTAACATCTTCGCCGAAATTGGTGCCGTCATCTGGGTCATCGACGCACAAGATCAATACCTCGACGCCCTCAATCAACTCATCGACACAATCACTTACCTAGCGCAAACATGGCCTGCCATCAACGTCGAAGTCTTCGTGCACAAAGTCGATGGCTTATCCGAGGAGTACAAGAACGACACGTTCCGCGACATTCGGCAACGAATCCTGGACGAATTGTCCGACCTTGGCTACGACAACGCACCAGTCAGCTTCTACCAGACTAGCATCTACGACCATTCCGTGTTCGAGTCCATCAGTAAAGTCATCCAGAAGCTTCTGCCGCAGCTGCCGACGCTGGAGAGTCTGCTCAACAGCCTGTGCAGCACGTGTCGTATCCAAAAGGCATATTTGTTTGACATCATCACGAAGATCTACATTGCGTCTGACACGAGCCCGCAAGATACCAACAGCTACGAGATCTGCTCCGACTTCATTGATGTGGTGGTGGACATCGGCGAGTTGTACGGCTGGTCAAGACCCCAGCAAGGCGAGAAGACCGAGTTCAACAACCATGCCTGTGAGAGTATGGTCACTATGGAGAAGAAGGGACAGAACTACCTATATTTGAGGGAAATGAACAGGTTGGTGGCATCCCAAAACTCGATATTGAGGACTTTACTGATTATGATTACATTGCAGATATTTGGCACTGGTATGCATCATGGGCGACGACAACCCAATGGAGAAGAAGGTACTCATAGATTACAACGTTGGAGTATTCCAAGAAGCTCTTGCAAAAGTCTTCGGCTGGTGATAATGGTATGAACGCATAAACTCTGTATTACAGCGCTACAAAACTTCAAGAATATATAACAATCGTTACCCCCAGGTCGCTTCGGCGTCACCAGCAACTGGATAGAGTGAGCTTCGAACTGTGCATTCATTGGGAAAAGAAAAAGCAAACTACACACTCGACCGAACAAAAAAACGACGAGAAACATTCCTCGAGAGCCTTCACCGCACGATCAACCTCAATTTCGAAGATTATACTGATCTCGCGGTCTTGCCTGAGCTCCATCGTCAGAAGATAACTGGTCGTCAGAAAATACCTGGTAGTCAGAATCAGAATCAGAGTCAGGTTCAGGGTAGTGAGGAACAGGGAAATCTGGATCAAAGCTTGAACCGATCGACCACTCATTCCGCAGACGCATGACCAGCCGCGCTGGATGATTCCAGGGCACTGGGGTCGTACGTGTGTCCATATCATTCATTCTCCCGACCATGTTTCGCTGGATTTCAGCCAACAGGTTCGCGGGCGACGGTCTGTTGATCTGATGAAAAGACAAGCACTTTCGCACCAGACTGACGAGCTCGGGGCTGTATCCAGCACCGTCCCGCTCGATTTCGCGGACGTTTCGTTGGTCGGGTTTAGAAAAATCGAGATGTTCAGTGCTATTTGGCTCTATCAAGTCCTCTGGATCTACGCCACGCCAAACTGCTTCCTAAAACTTTGTCAGTACTAGCAACGCCAACTGGAAATTGTGACTTACTGGCAGAGCCCTTGTGAGTCTCATTGCACAACACATGAGCATGCCCAATTGCCACACGTTGGTTTTGGCACTGAAGGTCAGATTCGGTACCTCCCAATTGCTGAATGTGTCATCGCAAGCTTGCTCTGGCGAAGCAAAAGGTAGACAAATCGACTCATCCAAAGCACCGGTACGTGCGCGTGTAGCGGCATCGAGGGTACGGGCAGTGCCCCAATCAGCCAGCTAGTTGCATGTCAGCATTGCACCTATTGAAGCCTGGATCTGCCGGTCCTACCATTGGGGTTGGCCAGATCTTGAATCTATCGGGGTTGGGAGCACTGAAGAGCACTAGACTTGTCAGCAAGGGCCATAAGAGACGTGACAAAGTTGACACCTACCGTTTGCTGCTTGCATGTCCCCATGGAGTGTCTCAGTAGCTCTCATCTGTACAAGAACCTTTGCCAGGCTTTCGAACATATGCCATAGGAACCCTTCGGGAAAGATCACGGGGGATGGAGGCGTCGTGTAGATTATTCTTGGGCGATCGATCCTTGATCTTTGCCTTCGATCTCGGCGGTGTCCTTCGGCTTGCGAGTATATGAGGGATGAAAGGTCGCCATGTTCGCAATAGTTGAAGTAAAGTTTATAGCCCCACAGCCGAGGGCCCCCGTTGCGTAGATGGCCCCAGCCCAGACATTGAGTCGCATGCCTCTCATCGCCAGGAGAGTTGACCCTGAGGCTGTCATAGACTCTGTTCGCCATCACGCACTCTCGTGGCTCGGTCCCGACCCCACCACCGACTCCAGTTTTCCAGAATCTGGCATCGTTGTACGTGGCCTGACCAGGGACACATTCCTTGACGATGACACGGTCAACGATTCTCTGCTGATCATCTGTGCACACCCATAGATGTACTAGACTGTTGCCTCCACGTCCTAATGGCTTGTTCTTGTAAACCGGCCGCCAGGTATGACGTCGGGAAGTTAGGAGTAGGCCTCTTCTTTTTGCAGGCGATCGACTTGGATTGGGACGACGAAAGACCCATCTCAAGAAATTGAGTGCAATTCGGTCTCGTGCACCAGAAGCAAGGTTTCCAAAAGCCTCATCATCGTTGCCTGGATCGAGATTCGTGGGAGCATAGTCTTGCGGCGCTTCTGCTGCCATCTCGGCCATATCGTATACTCTCGAAGACGCTTGGAAAGAGGAAGAAAGTTGTGGGGCCGCCGGCTGTCCTAAAACCAGGCAGGCACGTTGCGTTCCGTCCGACCGAATTCAATCAGCAAACATCGAAACAAAGAATTCTGAAAGCAAAAGTTTGGTGGACTCACGAAACAAAGAAGGAACGCCAGGCTCTTGAGGCCAGCCAGCCAAGGAAACCTGATGTCAAGCGTCTGCAATTTGCTTGTCCAGTGTATGCAGCGCGGCTACTTTGGGCACCAGATGCTTTCAAGAGTGCAATCGTGAAGACGCATAATGTCATTATGAATTCTGATGGTGTCTGGCAGAGAACTAGTAAATCCGAGCTCTCAGTGGGCCCTCTGCTAATCACGCTATGCACTTCAATGGATAGTAATGTTTTACGGACTGGTCTGGGAAAGGGCCAAAGTTGGCATACACTGTATGAGATGCCCTCCCGCGCTTGATGTCACCTTCCCAGCCGCGTGGGCTGTCCTTCTTGACCAACAAGAGTATCGATGAGCGACCTTGCGACGAAACATGGAATAAAAGTCTCCTTCAACCTCGGAAATATCAGTAAAATTTACGCGACAGATCCCCAGTGCAAAGCCTAGTCGAACTGTTTGCCAATCTTGTATCTGTCGTCCTTCTTCTCGAGGAGCTTGTACGGCTGTATATCGTCATCGGCTTCTCCTTCAACCGACTGATAGTTCTCAACACCAGCGACTGCGTCTTTCATGTATTTTTGCACTCCTCTCAGCAAAGAACTCGGTGATGGCCTCTTAACTGGATCAAAATGCAGACAAAGCTTTACGATGTTGATTAGCACCGAGTTGTACTTGGAGTTCTCGTGACAAAGCTGCTTGCGACTCAATTCTGTCCTGCCTCTCTTCTTGCCAAACCGCAATTGCTCTTTCTCGGGCGTCTCCCAATGCATCTGAGGTACATCGCGCCAATCGGTTTCTGGGTGACTTATCAGTGAGGATCAACAAGTAGAAGATCGGGTATTCAGAACCTGGTAGATATGGTCTCAACCTCATGCAGCAAGCAAGAAGCATTCCGACCTGCCAAACGTTGGTTTTGTTACTGAGCGTGGCACTTGATCCATCCTTGATCTCCCACGTCACCCCGTCGTTGATCCTGGCCAGCTCCTGAATCGCGATCAAGCAGTCAGCTTCCAGGATAATTAATGACTATGTGATTCGAACGTACCGGCGGCGCAAACAGCATGCAGCATGCATCTCTCCTAACAACGTCGGATCGATCTCTGACTCCTGAGTCGCCGAGGTTACGCGAGCTCCCGAAATCTGCCACCTTTGTGATGTTAGAACGACCGTCAAGGAGACGATGATTGCTATGCTTACCTTTGGTATTGGGTACAAGCTGAATCTCTTTGAATCTGGTGCACTGAAGAATACTGGACTTATTAGCAATGGTACCACGAGACCTGGCTAATTTGACACCTACTGTTCGCGGCCTGCAAATCTCTGTTGAATTATCAGCAAACTGTCCACATCGGATTCTACAGTCAGACACTCACCCATGGAGGACGCCACCTTTTCCACCAGCTTGGTCCATGGCTACGACAACTTTAGCCAGAGATTCAAGTAGATACCACAGGAAAGCTTCTGGGAATAAAGTGTCACCATCATCGGCTTTTCTCTTTTGTCCAGTACTGCTTTGGCCTTCTCTTTGGACTTCAATCATTCTAGAAAGGTCTTCGTGCTCGCTGAACTCGAAGTAAAGTCTGTATCTCCATCGTGGCTCCCCTTTGCAATCCCCATATCCCAGACACTCGAGTACGTGCTTTCTGTTGTCGGTAGCTAGGGCGGTCCAGACAGAATTGGCCATGGCACACTCTCTGGGCTCTCCACCAACGTTTCCGTCTTTCCAATTTGAAGAGTCTTCGTAGCGTTGACAGCCTGGATGGATTTGCTTGATGATGATCCTGTCTATTATCTTGTCGTCACTGTCGAGAAGACACCAGAGGTTGATTAATCCTTCAGAACCTTTCGCAAAGCCCTTTTTGGTTGATGCGCGTGGTACTGGAACCCATCTTGTGTTGTCTGTTGAGACCGGTATGGGCCTGTCGATCGTTTGATTCGGTGGTCCAGTGAAGACGAAGTTGTGGAATGAGTCTGCAACCAGGGCCTGAATGAACTCTGGGAGCGCTTGCCAGTAACCTTTCGCTGGCGGCTTCGCAGCCATACTCTACCTTGATACGAGATGTGTGGCACGGGTGCAGAGAAAGTCAGAAGATCCTTACTATGATACACTGCCTGATACGATGTGGCCTTTCTTCTTTGTACCCCGTTGACTTGTCCGGAAGCAGGGTTAAGGTCGTACAACATATTCTTTGTTTTCTGGTACAGCATTGTGACAGACAGGCTAAAACAGGACGAATGGTTCAATTTAGTTGTATCTACTGCTACTATATGCCAATCCCGTAACAAATGCGTCTTCTCAAGCCTCTATCATGCTCCTCGGAGAAGCTTACCGACCCTGTATTTGTTATCGTCGTTGTGGCGGCGGAGCTTATATGGCTTCATATGGTTTTGGACTACACCATTTCTTAGTACATAGGTGTCGGTTCCTTGGAGTCTACCCTGCATATCCGTTTGGATATCGTTCAAAAGCTGCGTAGGCATCGGACGCTGAGCTGGGAGAAACCTCATGCAGCTTTCTACGAGGTCGATCAGCTCCGTGCTGTAGCGAGATTTGCCGTGACAGAATTTATTTCTCGGTAGCTCTCTAAGGCCCGCGCCGTGGAATCGTAGCTGCTGAGCTCTCGGCAACTTCTGCTTTGTGACATGTACACCTCGCCAGTTTACTTCTACTTGTCGTCAGTATCTATGAACCACTCGTTTGAGGACTTGACGAACCTTCTAAAAATGGGCGTAACCTCATGCAACAAGCCATCAGCATGCCGATCTGCCAAACATTTGTCTTGCTGCTGATTCGACTTGCAAGTGAAAGATTTTGAATCTCCCAGTTCGTCATGTGAAAATCTCTTGACAACTCCTGAATTGGAGGGTTATCATCAGCACAAAGGACACAGCTGCTAAGACATCTTCACGTACCGGTGGTTGATTGAATCTATGGCATCCATCTTCTAGTATGATATTGGTACGATTCTGCACATCGGCATCACTAACGTCACGCGTGCTTCCAAAGTCGGAGACCTGTACAAAATCGTCAGTCGAGTCTCGGCTAGAATGGGCTGTTCGGCCTTACCTTGGGTACAGGGTACATTGCGAACCTATTCGGATCGTTATCCGAGAAGAGGACTGTGACTTGTCAGCATTGCTCTGTTGCTGCGGTGCCGGTTAAGTTTACTATTCTGAGCTTGCAAATCCCTGTTAACCCGTCAGCGCCAAACTTTTTCTGGAAGCAAAATCTTGAACACACCCATGATATACGCCGCTTCCAACTTGCTCCATGGCCAACGCAACCTTGACCAAGCTTTCGAAAAACTGAACAAGTTAGCTTACTGCTTCACCACAAAGACAAAGATTGGCTTACCATCCACAAGAACGGCTCAGGGAACAGCTGCTGGCCATCTTTATTCAAGCCTTTAGTCCTTGGATTTTGTGCTGCTATCCTTGCAAGCAGATTGGTTTGGCCGGCATACTCGGAGTATGTCCTATATCTCCATTTTCCTTGACCTTGAACATCTCCAAAGCCCAGGCACTGCACTACATGTTGACGGTCCCCAAGGGGTAGAGCGGTCCACACAGCATTGGCCATTGAAACCTCTCTAGGTGTGCCACCAACGGTACCATTCAGCCAGTTTGTTGCGTCGTTGTAGTTCAAAGCGCCAGGATGGACCTGCTTGACAGCTATCTTGTCTAAAATTCGGTTTCTGGCGTCAACAAGACACCAGAGGTTTACTATACCCTCCCCTCCTTCATGAAGCGCATGTCTTCCTGGATGAGGAGCTGGTATCCATCTTTCATTCGCTGCAGCAGGTTGCATAGCTCTGTTGGTTAACGTAGTCGCTGGTGCAGCGAAGGGCATATTTCGGAAAGAATCTGCGATAAGCTGTTTTACATTTCCCGCTATTGCTGACCACCAGAATGGATCAGGTGGTTGTGCTACTGGAGCTGCCATACTGCCGTTGTTACAGAAACTTGGTGACGAGGCGGTGAATCCGTAGCGAGAAGGTAAGCTATGTTTGGTAAGCTGGGTAACTGCTAGGAAAAAAGAGTAAATTCCTTTCGTGATTATGTCCCCCTCGCAAATCCGACACTGCCGGATTCGGTTCTTTTGTCGTCATTATTCTCTTTGTCTGACTGAACCAACCCCTCTAAAGGAATTCTGGGTGAACAGTGGAAACATAATTGGGCAAGCAAAAGTACGGAATGATACTGCTCTTTGTGGGGAGGAGACAAACCCTTTGTTTGATCGTTGCTGTTGGTTGCCTCAATGCGGCTTCTGGTAACGCTTCCGCATCCAAACTCTGGCTTCGACCATCGCGCCTTCTGAAGAGACGTATCAAACAAAGGAAAAGGAAAGATGTCTTGGCTGAGGCGTCTTCATTGAATGTCATGCCACACATCACTCTTCCGCTTAGGGACGTATGTTCATACCTTTCTACCGATTGAACGATCAACATGGCCGCACCTGTGCCCCCAGCGATGAGATTTGGGTTTATGCATTTGACTGCGGTCGCCCAACAGCGCGTCACAAGAGCCTTTCGCAACTGGCGCTTCGTCCGTCCTCCGTGGCAACCTGAGGATCAGAGATCAATTACTGCAGGCGACTGGGTTGCCGTGCCTCCAAGTGACGATGTTTTGGCCACCGGAGGTGAAGGTGTAGTCCATCTCTGGTGCAAGATCGACCCGCAGACTTCAGTAATTATTGACAGAGTTATCGTCAAGCAAGTTGTCCCAGGCGCTGCTAGATTTCTCATGCCGCGCAACTGGAGAAACGGCAATGTTGGAGGAGAGCCGCTGGAATGCTATCAGATGAACCTAGTCCAGGCACAGATGAGTCAGCGTGATCGACAACACATTGTCGATTGCTTGGGTTGGGGAGGAATTGACTCGCGCCTATGGCGCTACAAGCTCTACATGGAATACTGCGTGTACGGCGATTTGACTATGATTATGCGACAACAAAAGAATCAGAGACATACTGGCAGATCCAGAAAATTCAAGAGAGCGTGGCCCGAGCCATTCATTTGGTACATGTTCAGATCTTTAGCGAGGGCTTGCTTAGCCATGGAAAAGACTTACAACGGTACCGGTATGGTGCATGGGTATGTTTTGTTAAAATGAACGAATGAGAGCATTTGGCTGACCTCAAACATAGTGATTTGCAAGCGGGCAACTGTATGTATTCGAATGAGATACCGAAACACGAGACACTGACTGTGTCAACAAGTCTTCTTTGGCGAGGAAAATCCTGACCAATTTGGTATATACCCAGTACCAAAGGCGAGTTGATGTCAACGGTTCAAGGCATGAGAGGAGCTGACTTGTTGACCAGGTAGCCGATTTCGGCAGTGCTCGTGAGATCCTACCTAACGTAAAAGACCGTAGCGACATGGGAGCAGATCCTTGTTGCCCAGAGTATGCACCGCCGGTAAGAGATCATATGAAAGCATGTATAACATGAATTCAAGAGGCTGAAGATGTGCGCGTCATGGTAGGAACTCGCCTGGGATCCGGTGAACGATACTTGGGAGGTCCCGGCCGCCATGCATGTCTCAGGAAAGACCAATATTTATCAGATTGGGATGCTTATGGCCTGCGCAATGAGACTTGAGCCTTCTTTACCGGAAAACAACTGGAGACTGGCCTCGCCTGGTTACAGTGTCCCTCTTGGCGAGCAACTACACCACAACGCGAAACTGACAGGCCAAGGTGTGCAAGAATTGCCGAAGAGGAAGCTCAACTACTACAACGGTGTGCACCCAAAGTATGGAGAGGACCTCGTACATCTCGTGAGACTTTGCCTTAAACACGACCCATCCCATAGACCTACAGCTCGACGCCTCCTTGCTTTGATCAACGCACACGCGATCTTTGACACAACACGCCAGGCATTAGCACGGGGCGCACCGATACCTGCAGCATTGAGAAAACACAAGATAGCACTGCGACGAGAGGATAGGTGGAGGATTGGTAACAGTGGACCATGATGAGAAAGAGCGGAAACGGCAAGACCGGTTTGGTACACAACGTTTCCACATTGGAGCTAAGAAGCTTATCACATGCTGAATTGTGTAGCTGGAAAAAGAACATATGAACAATGGAGACTGAAGAAAGACGAGAGGCGTTGATACATTCTGTCAGTACCGCACAACGGATGCGGCGAACAAAGGAGTAAGCTAGATGTACTAGGTACTTCCTTCTTCATTTCTTCGTCCGGAGCTCATCGACCTCATCTGGTGTACTGCCCACTTCTATCTTTACTGCGTAATCATCTGTCCCGTCGACACACTCAAAACCACCCAACCAGTGCACTCAAGCCGACATGGCGGCGAGGTTCTTGAATCTACCAGCTGCGGTCCAACGTGCTCTCAAGATAGCGTTTCATAATTGGGTTCTAGTACCAGCGGCATTCAATCCAGGGAATCACAGAGCCCTCACGAACACTCACCCGTGGATACCCATACCACCAGCAAATGACGTACTCGCGACTGGTGGTGAGGGCATCGTACACGTTTGGTGTCAAGTCGATCCAGCTACCCAATTGATTACCGATCGAGTGGTTGTTAAGCAAGTCATAGTAAGTAAATCGAAGCATTATACCGCTCTCGGAAGTCGTCAGCATCATGTGGCTGTACATCGTGGCAGGTCACACCAAGACAGCTTCTTACCTCCAGCTACAAATGCTGTTTTCAATACCAGAAATTTGCTAACCGCTTTACTCTAGCCTGGGCAAGCACGATATAACACAACAAGAACCTGGGTGGGAAACAATGTAGGAACTGAACCTTTGGAGTATCGCCAGGCTAATCTAGCTTGGGCGCTTCGACCTCAGCACATCCTTTCATGCCTGGGCTACGGAGATGTGGACAGCATCAATTTTCGGTATAAGCTCTACTTCGAATATTGCGACCATGGCAACATGAAAACAATGATTCAAGTACAGAAGAATGGAAGGAGAAAACCTGGTAAAAAAACAAAGCCCAACCTAAAATGGCCGGAGCCATTCCTGTGGTATTTGTTCCGATCTTTGGCGGATGCGTGTTTGGCTATGGAAGGAGTTTACCCAGCTCCTGGTGGCGTTCTGACGCGTGGAATGTTGCATGGGTACGTATCGTGTTCTACAAACGTCTGCTATGACCCCTGCTGATATCAAGGTAGTGACCTACATCCAGGCAATAGTGAGTATCCAGGATTCTTTATTTGTATTGACCGACTGACACTGGGCTTAGTCGTTTTTACTGAGCCGGCCGCGACCGCTACTAGCTTTGGGCTTTATCCTGTGCCGAAAGTGAGTCAAGTTCAGCGACAGTATTATGTCTGATTGGAACTAAGCTCCCATATAGGTGTCAGATTTTGGCAGTTCCCGAAAACTTACGAACGGAGTGCAAGGGCGCGGCGCCGGCATCCTGAACGATCCTATGTTTTTGGCGTTTGCACCACCGGTAAGACAGCTATCAAGGACATTCTTTGTCATTATCGTACTGATATAGAGCTTGTGATCTAGGAACTGTCGACGCTTGCAGGCGTAGGCTGGGAAGTAACAAACATGAGAGTCTCCAAAAAGTCGAACATCTATCAGATCGGTCTTGTCATGGCCGCTGCAATACGGCGTATGGCAGTCGTACCCGAAAACAACTGGCGAAACCCTCCTGCTGGTTATAATGTTGCACCCGCAGACCAACTACACCATGATCCAGGACCCGGAATTGGCGTTCAGCAGATTCCAGCACACAAAATGAACCCAGGGCCGAAGAAATACAGTAACGCACTCATCAATCTCGTCATGACGTGTTTGAGTCCCGCACCAGCTCAGAGACCTACAGCTGCTGCTCTGTTGGCAGAAATTGATCGTGAAGGCGTAAATAATGGGCGATATAAGAACACAAACACTCTAGCTGTAGGGGCAGCGATACCTGCTGCCATGAAGGAATACAGAATCCAGAAAACAAGGCCTCGATATGCTGTTGGCCGTAGATTTTAGTCGATGTCTTATGTTTTTTCTTTTGTTAGTCATTGATTTTAGACTGCAAGAAGCACTTTGTTGATGAATTTACTTTTGTTCCAAATATGAGAGGGAGAATGGCGATTTTGCATGAGATGACCTCGGAATCACAAAAGGGTCGGTTACTTTGGGACGAAACTAAACATACGCTTGTCAGTCAAATCCAGAGATGTGCTTGCACCCAAATAAATCCATATCACCGTCTACTATGATGAGAAATTGATTGAATCGTGGTACAAAGAACAGTCATGAGATGGACTGGAACAGCTGTGCCTTGTGCCAATCATATAACCTTACGCGGCCGATATGGCTTCTTGCAAGCCTTATACTTGTTACTCTAACTCATCCTCAATGCCAAAGGATGATCATGAGCAAAAATCCCTGGGTTAAGTCGCATTCCTCCGTCTCTAATTATCCTAAGCCTCTAGCAAAACCAAGATTTCCGGCCAAAAGGAAACTCTCATTATTTGAATGTAACGACATAGACAGCTCTCTACAACCAGATTCGAGACCACAGTGTCAACCTATGGAACTTTCTCCGGCTTGAAAGGTTTCTTTCCAATCTTGTACTTATCCGCCACACTTCTCCTGATCCCCTGACTATGGTTATGAGGGAATCTTCCTTTCGCCAGTCGCATGCCTCCATCTCTGCCAGCCATGCGTAGTTGAACTTCTGCAAGCAATGCAGCGGGTGTAGGTCTGTTGACAGGGTGAAGTTCGAGACATAGCCCCACCAATCTGAAAAGATGGGGACTATAATTCGCCATTTCTGGACCTTGGAGTCTCATCCTCAGTGGGTTGGGCGTACGCGGAGCCGCGAATCCGAGCTGTTGGTTGACGGGAAGGGTCGACCCTGCGGCATTGCGCCATTCAGTCTCTTCTAGAGTACACTCGGCGCGGAGTGCACTGAGCATTATCAACCCAAGTTGATAGATGTTCGTCTTGCGAGAAAAACGCGCGGGTGTGTTGGTAGGAGGCACTGGGGCGGCATTGTTAATCGTAAATTGGTTGACGACAAAACCACCGGCACCTCTGTCCATCTCCTGATTTTATCCGAACAGTCAGCACCTCAGAACTATGACATGGTTATTGAACGAGACTCCACTTACAGGTGCGGTAGCGTTGCGCTGCCAACTTCCCTGATGTAATCGATTCCTTACTGCTGCAACGGTAAGGTCGCGAGAACTACCGAAGTCACTGACCTAGGAGTCTTTGATTAGTAGTTGTACGACTTTGACTGCCAGTAAAACTTCGTACCTTCGGAATTGGCCATATGGCGTAGTCAAAATTCGGATTGGGGTGACCAAGGAACACTATCTCATTAATAACGATATGACTCAATGGGGTGATAGACTTACCGTTGTTAGTGTGGAGGTCACTTCGAACATGTCAGTTAGGTATCCTTGAGTGGTGTCTCATAGAATGATCGGTGTGCACTTACCCGTGAAGAATCTGTTCATCGTCCATAGCCACTGCAACTTTTGCGAGTGCTTCAAACAGCTATTTTTCAATATGAGCCATGAGAACCGTAAGTAACCGGTGTACATATACTTACCATCCACAGAAATCCTTCGGGGAAGGGCTTAGCTGGTAGCTCCACACGAGTTCTGTTTACAAGGCTAGGACGCTTAACCAATTTCGTCCCTGCTTCCTGTTCCCGAATCGTATACCATAGATCTCCCAGCATGTACTCGTAGTATAGCTTGAACTGCGGCAAGATGGTGGCAGCGGGAGGATTGCCCAAGATGGGGACAGCGGCAGGATTGCCCAAGATGTCGCCTTGTCTATTGTCAGCATATGGTCCATCTCGCACAGACAGGGATAATATCATACTCCATCCGAGACACTCGGCGACATGTTTTCCATCTCCAGCGTTATTGGCCTCCAACCGTGCGTGAATCCTGTTTGCCACAGAACTTTCTATGGGTTCCCCTCCAACCACTCCATTTGTCCAATTCACCCTGTCCTGGAATTCTGGCAAGCCAGGAAAACTGTTCTTGACGACGACACGATCCCTGATGTTCCCATTGTGGTCCACACACACCCATACGTGTATAATCCCACTACCGCCAGTCGAAAGTGGAATCATGTCATGGCTTTGAGGAACTGGAAGCCACAAGCCTTGTACGTACTGTCTTGTATTGGCGGGAGGTTGTGAGGTGAGTGTAGGTGAAGCAAAATTCCAGACTCGAATGAGGTTGTTGATTAGCCAGTTCTTTGCAGGTCGACTTATACGACTCAGTGCATGTGGTAATTCCGCCGGTGTCGGAGGAAGCGGTGCGACATTGTGAGCTGCCATTCTATATAGTCAGTTAGCCGTCGAAGAGATGAACCTGGCAGGACAGACCAAATCAGCAGATTTGCATCGATGTTGTAGCCACGGGTGTGTCAGACGCCTTTGTTCCACATCAATCACAGTCCCGCATGCGGTCCGTAGCGCAAAGAAAACAGAGAACATGAAGCAAAACGGGACGTTTCCGGAGATGATGGAAAAAACAATGAAGACAGACGCACATGCGCAACCAGAAAGGAGCAGTTCACCGACGACTACGATCAATATTAGACGAAAGGAAGTCAAAATTGGAAGTTACGAAAAACAACCTCAACAGCAGGAGAAGAAAACATAACGCCGAAAAGGAAGTACGCATTGAACAACATGATAAAAAGCGCCAAATTTGACGGTCGCAGGAACACCAACTCTCGAAAGCTCATGGGTGAAACAATAAATTTATGCTATACTCATTGTGATTTCCACTTGCAAGCCTAGAAATTCCTCCACAATTGTTTGAAGCCCTGGACAATCATTCCGAGCATAGCATCCACAGCAGCGAAGTCAGCTTCGGGGCCAGTTTCTTCGTCAGATCCGGATTCTCCAGCACCTGCTTCTGCCGAATACGAGGAAGGGAAACTAATACTCGCCCCATCAGCCATGTCGTAATCACCATCTTGGTTCTTCGACCTGTGGACGGGATATTCGTCAATTAATCGAATGGAGCGATCAAGATCGTATCGACCATTGTAGAGATCAGGTTTTAGACAGTCGGCAGTTGACATGATGGGATGGTGATTGACTGCTGCCTTGACCAGCTCAACAAGTTTTGCTGGAGTAGGCCTGTTCTCGGGAAAATAGTCGAGACAAGCCATGACCAAGTTCTTCAATCGAGCACTATACTGAGGCATAGAGACTTTGTCGTCTTTGCATAGATTGAACTTCTCAATCCATTCATCGCGAGCAGTATAGTACCAGATATCCTCCTTGTGCGGAGGCACAACATGATTTTTCGGGGCTTCGAGCGGTTCTCGAAACATCAACTCGCCAATGATAAGCCCAGCGTTCCATACGTTCGTGGTAGTGGTCACCCTTGGATCTCTTGGGAGTTTCAGGCCTGGTGCTCTGTGTCTTCTTGGAATCTCATGTGGGTCACCGCTGTCGAGCCCAAGCCGGTATACCTCTGGCGCAACACTACCGTTAGTCCTGAAGCCTGTATAAAGTGTCAGCAACTCAACGGTTTCCTAGGTATACTTGCTTAACATACATCTGTTGGTCTTATCCCGGTGTGTCAACCATCTTTCATGCGGATGTGAGAGCATGGCTCCTCCAAAATCGCCCAACTACAGACATTGAACCGTTAGTATAGCTATGATGCTGTCGATAAAACACACACTGACCTTGGCAATTGGGTATTTCGGGAAGTTATCTTTGTCAGGGGGGCACATGAACACTGTGCTAGGTCAGTAAATCATCAAAACGAGCCGTGCCGCATATGGGTCTTACCGTTTTCAGGCTTGAAGTCACTACAGCAGCTGTTAGTACGGTAGAGCAAACGAACAGATTGTATCCTTACACATGAGCAATGAAACTGTCTTTGTGCAGTCCCTCACCGACTGGGTTGTCCATATCTTCGCAAGCCTGAGCAAGGTCGAGGAAGAGTTTCCACAAATATGGCTCTGGGAAGGCAAGGCCGCGGCTTCGGTATGGCTGCTCCAATTTGTCTGTCAAGTCCCCAAGAGCGCAATATTCCATGTACATTCGATAACTGTCTCGCCCTGGATTCAAGCGATAGGCAAAGATGTTGACTGTGTTTGTCTTTTTTGACAGTCTTTTGCTCATATAGAATTCCAGAGGTTCAGCCGAAGAGTATTTATTCGGCAAGCCTACCATATCATAAGTCTCTTTGACCACCACACGGTCAACGATCATTTGTGATTTGGGATCGACCTTGACGAAAAGGACTGCACAGCCCTGTCCGCCAGCTGTATGACAAGGTCAGCAAGCATTTCCCCAGCAAAGGAGCAGAGAAAAACTTACATCCCAGTGCCTTTGCACCATGCCAATTCTCTTCATTTTTTGTCCACCTGGGTTTACCTTTCAGCAATCGCAGAACGTGCCCGCTCATGATGGGCGCAGCGAAATGTGTTCCGAGAATCAAGACTTTCTTAGCAAAGATGCGATTTGGAGCAAGCGTTCTATTTGTGTGTCCAGGTAGACGACTAGTTCTTTGTGCACAAGTCCGCATCCGGGTGTGTTTTTACTTACCTTTCGCTCCTTGTTTTTCTCTTTGATTTCAGACAAAGAAATTATTGGCACAAGGTCGATGATGGCCGAGGTTATGTTTGAACATACCATCCTCCGCGTGTGGTAGACTCCGACACGCGCGTATAGCTGTGGAGTTACGCGATGCTTGCCCTATTGATGGTAGTCTTGACCGAGAGCGAGACAGTCAGCGCTTCTCTATGGACGGCTGTAGCGATCTTACAAACTTTGTGCATTTCTACGGCACGGTTAATACCAGAAGTAGTTGCTAGAGATGGTTGAAAGCGACGGATTTTGGCACATGGCAAGGACGTTTATGTGCATTTCGAGTGGCTGGAGCCGCCTCGACTAATACGAAATATGTAACCAAGCCCAATTACCACCCCCTCCTTCAGAACGAACGCTTGTTTTCTTTCAATGTGGCATCCGAGCACTGTTTGAAATTTCGAGATGTGACTATTTTCTCGCATCAGACTCCATGCATGGAAACAGGCAGCGGTGGTTTCGAGCCTAGTCGGCGTTTTCGCATCCGTGATGAAGATGCCTGGCTGTATCTTCGCAATCTGGGGAGAACCACACTTTGCTTCGATGAAGATTTGTGCACATCCGACGAGGCACTGCCGTAGCAAAGCGATATTGTTGTGATCGAGCGATTAACTCTGTTGCTTGAGATTGCCTTCAACTCGATTTCAATCGGCGCGACGTCGCTTAGTCTGGCCATTGGCCGGCACGGTATCCTCATCGTCTTCGAGCCATTCCGAATCGCCTTGGCTTTTGCGACGATACTGGCCTGCTCCAATAGCAATCATTTCATCTTCGCTGTCACTTGCGTGAATGTCTAATAGAACAGGCATGCGGAATTCATGCTTGGCCTGACCCGGCTTGGCAGGATCGATGGTCAAGACGTCCACATGCTCGTCTTCAAGGTCAAGACGTCTCTTGTGCAACTCTTCAATAGGATGTATGTCGAATTCGTCCTCGGCTTCGATGTACTCGATGTTTTCCTCGACCTCTACGAAATCAGGAGCAAGGGCGGACCAGCGCTGAGGAGTGTTGACAGACCACAGGTAGATGCGACCAGATTCTATGCCGGTGGCAGCGACAAAGGGACGCAAAGGGTGCCATTCAACAGCTCCTAGCTCTTCTTTGGGACCTTCAAGAATCTTGACCAAACTACCATGACCACGCTCCCAGATATAGATGACATGATTCATGAGCGTAGACGCCATAACGTAGTCGCCTGAAGGGCTGAATGCAACATGGTTCCAAGACAGGCGGTTGACGACGTCCTGGAACTTGTGCTCAACATCAAGGCGCATGTTGTCGGGGTCGAAGGAAGGATCGTCGAGGTCGGGAAGGCGGATGGTGCGGATGATGCTGTCGGCAGCGTTGACTAGTAGGTCACGACCAGAAGTAGTGAGGCGTAGTAGAAGCAGAGCTTTGTTGCTGAGACGAGTCGAGTACACGACGGAGCAGTCGCTCACTTGAATGACATTGAGCCAACCCTTTGTGGTGCCTGTGATGATGTGGTTGCCAGAAGGGGTGAAGACGGTGACTGTTGTGATATTTTTGGCATCATGAACAGCTTGTTTGTCCTCGTGGTCGTAGGCAGAACGCTTAGGGGCGGTAGGTAGGGCTTTTCGGACAGCAGAGGGTTGATTGAGATCGGCCAGGACAGGCTGGGCTTCGAAGAGAGCGGCGGTGCAGACAAGGTGATTGTGAGGATGCAGTTCGGCGATATAGATAGGAGCACCGAGATTGACGGTGCGGATGCGCGAACCGTCGTTCAAGTCCCAGAGAATGGCCTTCCAGTCGACCGAGGAGCTGAGCAGGTAGCGACCGCAAGCCGACCAGCTGAGCGACTGGATCTGGCGGCCTGGAGTGTG
>JGI24891J29808_1000114_pt1 | contig 105100 bp, 111 predicted proteins | sample FreactcultuFSWF8_FD_29808 | JGI IMG/M metagenome (IMG submission 29808)
AAGCCCATCGGACAGCCGCCAAGCCGACCGCAGCAAAACGTGCCATACCCCGCCATGCATCTCCGACACTTCGCACTGCACGTAGGGCTTGGTATAACACTTCCAAGCAGTTCGAGAGCCACGTTGCATGTCTTGGCTGACTTGAGCACTGTTTGAATTGTTGGTCAACAGTGACATTGTGACTTTGAGGCTTGGTTTGTCCAAGACCAGACGCGTAGGGTGAAGTCGGGACACAGTGTTGGTGACCATGTTGCAAGTATCTTATAAAGTCTGATGAGACTCCAGCATTTCATACAGCATCATCCTCAAGTCAGTCATACAACATTCAAGCACCAGTCATTATCATTATGCTGTTCAAATCACTAGCTGCTCTCGCAGCCATCCTGCCATCCGCCTTCGGTTGTCCCCACGAGTCACATATGCGCAAGAGACAAGCCGCAAATGAGACTATCGAGAATCCGGAGTGGGCGTATGAGGCCAGTTACAACTGGGGACGCCTTGATCCGATGTACGCTCTTTGTCAGACCGGCACACAACAATCACCTATTGCTCTTTCACTCAGCAACGGCCTGTCTCTCAACCACATCCCTACCTTCCACAACTATACCGGCAATGTCACTGGCAGATATCGCAACTGGGGCTACGGACCTGCCTTTTCCCTTAGTCATGATGACTTGACATCGAACCCTTCGTTCACATACGACAACGAAACTCTCTACCTTCTCGGCTGGCACATCCACGCGCCCGCCGACCACTCCGTTGGTGGCGACCGTAGCAAGGCAGAGATGCACTTTGTCCATGCCGATGCCTCCGGCCACGAAAAAGCCGTCCTGGCCTTCCGGCTCGATCCCGGTAACAGTGATGCAGCTTTCTTCAGCCAGCTACCTCCCATGATCGGCTTCAACGAGACTGACACCGAGTACGAGCAAGAAATCAGCATGGATGTTGATCTCGCTTTGGCTTCTGTTTTGCACTTCAACGAATTCTGGACCTACCAGGGCAGTCTGACTAGCCCTCCTTGCCGTGAGGGTATCCGTTGGTTCGTGGCTAGACAAATTCTGTTCACTGGTGTCAAGCAGATGCAGGCGATCTTGGGTGCTAGCACTTACTCTGCTAGAGCTGAGCAGGAGGTTTGGCAGCACAGAATTAACGAGTAGGCGAGTGTGGAACATACATCTTGGGAGGCTGTTGTACATAAACACCGTTCGTAACATATCTTGGTATTAGACTCATGTTGGAAATGCATTCGCTTTATTCACCCGATGAATCTTCTGTACATTAAGATGTTGATATGAAGCGCATACTCTTTTTTCTTTGCCTCAACAATATTAACAATACTAGCTATACAAATGCACAAGGTTTCTCCGAGGTTTCAAGCTTGTGACTGGAAGCTCGTCTCCTCGTACGCTCTGTCCCTGGAGAGCTCGACAATCCGAAAACCTTCGTGCTTTCTGATAGTCAGGAACAACCCGCAACCAGTTACTTCGTGGTGGTGATATCGAGTCAAAAATCGAGGTTCCCCTTGTGTGAAAGGATACCCGTACTGTTCCATCGAAACAAAGCTTCACAATTGCCAACAACAAATAATGGCACTAACAGCCTCGTAAAGATGAGAGAACACCTTGAAAAATACACATAACACTGTAAGCTCCTTTTATATGACTAGTTTGGCTAGAGGTTTCGAGCCTAGCAATTGATGTCGATGATGAAGAAGTAATTCATGTTTAAGCCAGGGTTGCACGTTTAACATCGGCTTTTGAAACCACTGCATTTGCCGTGACGACTTCCGGACCTTCCAAGCATGAAGTGGAGTATCGTAGTTGAACGACAAAATCAGTAGAGGAGCTCGATCGTGTTTCTGTAGTATTACATCCATCAATTACGTTCACCAACATGGCAAGCTCATCTCCAGTCACCTTTGCCATCATAGGTACAGGACTCATAGGTCCTCGCCATGCATCGGCAATTGTCAATACCTCATCAGCAGAACTCCTTTGTCTCGTCGACCCAAATCCTGCAGCCGTAGCAGTCGCGAACCAATTTGGAGTTCCAATCTACACCTCGATTACAGACATGCTGGCATCAGCTCACAAGCCGCAAGCAGCGATCATCTGTACACCGAACCATACTCACGTCCCCATATCGAAGCAGTTGTTGACTGCTGGTGTATCGGTACTCTGCGAGAAACCTATTGCTACGGATATGGACAGTGCGATGGACGTCCTGGACCACGTGAAACAGAGCAAGGCAGCATTCGCAGTTGGTCATCATCGAAGGTTCAACCGCTATGTGAGAGCTACCAAAGCAGCTCTACCATCGTTGGGACGCATCATTGCCATTTCTGGGCTCTGGACGATCTGCAAGCCGCCGGAGTACTTCGAAGGAGTGGGACAGTGGAGGAAAGACGGTACCAACGGTGGACCTATCCTCATCAATTTGGTACATGATATCGACATCCTGCAATACTTATTGGGACCGATTGTCAGGGTGTCGGCGGAAGAGACGATCAAGCAGAGAGGGTTTGATGCCGAGGAAGGTGCCGCCGTCTTGCTGAGATTCCAGAGTGGATGCGTGGGGACTTTTATAGTCTCAGACGCTGTGCCATCACCTCACAATTTTGAATCAGGCACAGGAGAAAATCCAACCATTCCAGCTACAGGCATGGACTTCTACAGAATATTTGGCACAGATGCCTCACTGAGTGTGCCAGATATGAAGAGGTGGAGTTATGATGGTAGAGAGAAGACCTGGACAGGAAAGTTAAAGGAGGAAGATCTAGTCGTGGAGTCGACCAAGATACCATTCGAACTGCAGGTTGAACAGTTTGTGAAGGTCGTCAAAGGTCAGGAGGAGCCAACTTGCTCGGGAGAGGATGCCGTGAGGGCTCTGATTGTTGTTGATGCAGTGAAGAGAGCCATGAGAGAAGGAGTTGCGATTGATATCCCTTCTAACTAGAGTCGACGAAATTATGACTGTAGTGATATGTATCGATAGGTATCGTGAGTGTAAGAAAGAAGTCGCACCAGAGCCGAGAGCTCATCTCAGCCTCCCATGGACAGGCTGGCCAGCTATCGAAATGCAAGGTGTTTTGTTCCTTTGGACGCACGCCCACAGAGAGCGACGTGCTCTCTGTTTAAGATTGTGTCGAGACCAAAAAAACATTGTGGTTTTTGTGTTTCGACGGTTGGCAGTTGACGTGTTTTAGGGGTTTGTGACCCTCCACCCCTGGAGGCGCCATCTCGCCGTACATTATTTGCGCATCTCATCAGCTGTATAGTTGATCCGGGAGATGGGAGAGTAGGTACGTGTAGGAATATCTGCGAGTCTTCGAGATTGATTCTTCCCGTGTGCTAAATTCCGTCACTTCCAGCCATTTTCCATAGCCATGCCTAGGGTTGTTTAGTCTGTAGAAATGTACAATGTTCTCAAAATCGCTTTAGTCGTCCATAGAGAGGCGCTAACCATCACACTCTTAGTGGATGGCTGTACTGATCTTAAAAACATTCTGCATTTCTACAGCTATACGCGTGACAAAGTTCCGCACACGGGGAGGATTTTGCTTATACCCGTACCCCGCAGATTGTCCTTTCTCCGCGTCGATCTCCCCAAAACCCCCTTGACCGTTCGCTCGGTTAGTAGCGCTCGCCAGATACACGGGCCAGCATAGTGGGCGCACGCGTCACAACAATATCGGAATTCTCGCAACAGTTGGGCTCCTCGAGTAGAGCTTCTTCCAACGATTGAGCATAGTATCATACTCTTCCGGACTCACCGACTGTTATCATAAAGTCATGGCTGGGAGATACACACACTCATATGAAAGGGATTGTGCGCGCCATCATAGCGACGTGGGATGGCAATACGAATGGCGATAACTCACAGGCGCCACCTCGCGTATTCCCACCCCTCATCATTCTTCCAGAAAACCGGTACGTAATTACCACTGCAAAGGATCTCAATTGATCCTCAAGCTTATCTTGACGTTCGCCACATGCGAAAGAGATGACAGCATGCTTGCACTCACAGAAGAGCACTTTCGTTCTGTGGTGAGGAAAAATCGAGCTGTGAGATGGTATAGCATTTACTCGCCGTCACATCTCAAGCACCGCGACAAGCCTCACCAAGATCCTTGCCAACGAGCGACAAGTAACTTAAGCTCACGGACAAGGTCTCAAACCCTGGAGCTTGATCTGCCAAGTGCCCACGGCGTAGTGCTTGTGACCATGATAAGACAAAGGCTGCGCCGCATTAGGAAGGTGTCAAGGTGTATCAGTAACGTCTAGACGTTACAACCTCTGTTCACTCCTTTCGCTGAAGCTAGTGGCACTGTTTTCCTCCGTTAGCTCAATCTTCAACCATGTCTTTCACGGGTCGCGTGCGAACATGCCCATACAACGGAAGTGAACCTATCTTGAAGCCACGCAATTGAATGCTCATCTCTAGTCGGCGGCCCGCTCGAAACAAGGTTCCTGGCTAGATGATTGACCTCGGCCATGTCCTTCCACTATGATAACCTCAGGTGCTCTGACGAATGTAGAAGGAGTAGGTTACGGTTACCACACTCAATTGGCCGACCTTATCTCGTGAGTAGCTGGAGGTAAAGTTATAACAGGGGCCCTCCCCTACTTTCCGACCGCGTTTCGACTCCCTCAAGCCGATCGATCTTCCCGTCGTTACTACTCAGTACCGTAACGATGTCGTCCAAAGGGTTTGGCAAGAGGCTAGGCTTCAAGAGATCAAACACCAACCAGGAGCCCATTACTGTCACCGAGATTGGTGCAGATGATGGAAACAATGCTGCCAGCAGCAGCAAGATTGTTGCCGGTCATGGAGACGCAGAAGAGATCATTCATGGCGTTGTCCGCGACATCACTGAGGTTGAAGCCAATCATAGGCTCAATGTCTTCCGTCAGGACCACAAGTATGTTCTCTCATGATTCTGATGCTGATTGTCGCAAAACTGACTCTCGTAGGTGGGACCCCAACATGCCTGACGAAGCCATCGAGATGGTTGACGCAGTAACTGGTACTCACGATGCAAAGGGAGAAGCACAGCTTGTTGGTGAAATCATTGAAAACTCTCCATACCCGGAAGTGCGCGCCGTCGTGCGCAACTACGATGAAGACGTACCTGCAAGCACTATTAGAGCATGGACTATCGGTCTCATCCTAACCACGATATGCTCAGCAGTAAACGCCCTGTTCCTGCTGCGTTACCCTCCTATCACTATTGGTCCTTACGTTGTGCAACTGATCGCCTATCCTATTGGTCTTGCTTTTGCCAAAGTCCTCCCCAACAAGGAGTTTAAGATCTTTGGAAAGACCGCAAATCTGAACCCTGGTACGTACAACAGGGCGCCGAGACCAACCGAAATCTGTGCTGACAGTACGCTTCATAGGACCATTCAACGTCAAGGAGCACGTTATCATTGTCGCCATGGCTAACGCTGCTTTCGGTGGTGGTGCCGGCTACTTCGTCGAGACTGTCGTTTCGTTGAAAAAGTTCTATCACTTCGACACCAGTCAGTTCGGCTGGGGCTTCAACACTCTGTTCGCCCTTTCAACTCAGTGCCTTGGATTCGGTCTTGCTGGCTCCGTCAGAAAATTCCTTGTCGAGCCTGCTGCTATGATCTGGCCTGGTGCTCTGGTCAACGTCGGTTTCATGTATGCTTTGCACGACCACAGCAGAGCTGACCCTGCTACAACTAACGGCTGGTCCATGTCCCGCTACAAGTGGTTCATGATCATCATGGCCGCGATGTTCCTGTGGTCTTGGTTCCCCATTTTTATCATTCCCGCTTTCAGTTACTTTGCTTGGGTCACTTGGGCCAAACCGAACAACGTTGTTGTTAATCAGTACGTATCAATTCCTTGTCCTGTGAGGCATCAGTGTTAGCTATCGGAAGGCACAATATTTTTCGGTCTGGTCGAGCTGTCAATGGAGTGTTCAACGTTTCCTATGGGCAAATCTCGACCTAGAATGTTTTGTGTCTTTTACGTCTCAGTTTTCAGTCATTGCTTCAACGTTAGAATTTTGCTAATCCATCGTGATAGGCTGTTCGGTCAGCAAACAGGTAATATGATGTCCTTTCAAGCTCGTAATCTGACCTTAATTCAGAACTGAGCCCCTAAGCCTGACACTCCACCTCATACTAACCTCATGGACCACAGGTATCTCCCTAGGCTTCCCTTTCACAGGGTTCACACTTGATTGGAGTCAGATAAATTCGTTCTACAACAGCCCTTTGATCAGTCCCTGGCACGCTCTCGCCAACACCGGTGTCGGAATAATATTCTTTGGCTGGATCATCGTCCCTGCTCTCCACTATGGTGGTGTCTGGTACGGCGAGTATGTGCCAATCTCGCAGAACGGAATCCTGGACAATACGGGCGCAGTATATAATACTAGCAGGATCCTTACACCCGAGCACACCGTCGACCCAGCTGCCTACGAGGCATACTCGCCCCTGTTTCTTTCGACTGCCTTTGCTCTGACTTACGGAATGAACTTTGCGAGCATCTCTGCGCTTGTCAGCCACACTTACCTGTTCCATGGTCCTGAAATCTGGCGAAGATTGAGATCTTCGAAGGGTGAGCTTGATGACGTGCACATGAAGATCATGCGCAAGTACAAGCTGGTCCCTACTTGGTGGTATCTTGCTTTGCTAGCCATCACTATTGCCTTCGCCTTCGTGTCAGCACTGGCCTATCCCACTGGTATGGCATGGTACTCGGTTGTCCTTTCTCTGGTCATCGCCACTCTTTTCACTATTCCAATTGGTATCATCCAGGCATTCACCAACATGTACGTACCCGAGAGTGCAGATTCTGGTTTTCACAGAGGAGATATGCTAACTTCCATACAGTCAATTGGGACTTAACGTCTTCACAGAATTCATCATTGGTAAGCCATGGGATGGTAGGAGGTGGAGGTCGAAGTTCTCCACAGACTAACGATTTTTAGGTTACCTACAACCCGGCCACCCTATTGCCATGATGATGTTCAAGACCTTTGGTTATATTGTCATGACACAGGCTCTCTACTTCTGTCAGGATCTCAAGCTCGGACACTACATGCACGTACCTCAACGCTCGTTGTTTACTGCCCAGTTGGTTGCCACCGTTTGGTCTTGCCTTTGCCAGCTCGCCACTGTAGAATGGGCAATGGGAGCAATCAAGAACGTCTGCACTAAAGCTGCGAGCGGGAGCTTCACTTGTGCCTCGATCAAGGTAATCATTTCCTCTTCTTCCTCCTTACTTTTTTCTTTTTCAACCTTTTCAACCTTTTTTTCTACTCCCACGCTAACTCTTGTTTGCCAGACATTTTATAACGCAAGTGTGATCTGGGGGGCTATTGGGCCGTAAGTAGCTCATGGGAGAGGTCCAGGGAGTCATACTTGGGTGTGGTGGGCAATTTGGTGAAAATTTGGGACTTTCGAGCACCAACCAGCCATCTCAGCCCACCACCACGTGCTAGCAACAACAAGAGGCGTCCAGGATGTTCTCTAGCTGATGTTAAGTTCAATTCCCGAGTAGGCTCGTTGGATTTGTACCATATTCCATTCCTCCACAGGACCTCGCTAACTGTCTTTTAGTAAGCATCTGTTTTCGTCTGGCGCTGTCTATCAGAGCCTGCAGTACTTCTGGCTCGCCGGCTCCATCGCCCCCTTCCTGGTCTACGGCATGGCTCGCATATTCCCTAGAGTTTCTCTGATTCGCAAGATCAGCATGCCCCTGATCTTCGCCTGTTTCAGTTACGTTCCTCCCTACTCAGCTATGAACATTGTAAGTTGAACTGTCCCCTGCACTTGGTAATAATTAGCCGAGCCTGAAGTTCCCGTTGCGAATCACAATGTTCTCTTGCATAAGACTCTGTCCACCGAGAGTGTGAATCAGTGGAGGCTCTCACTGGACAAAATCTGGTCTAGCATTACATTGTGCATTGCAACGGCTCCAGAGCAAGCTTTCTCGTTTCCCGGAGATACTGTACAATCACATTGTGCTAACGTACTTCGCAGCTGTCTTGGTGCGCTGTTGGTTGGGTCTTCAACAAGTACATCCGTAACAAGTACCGTGGGTGGTGGATGGAGTACAACTACATCACCTCCGCTGCTATGGATGTCGGCCTTGCCATCTGTGCCATCATTCTCTTCTTCTGTGTTCAGCTTCCTGGCAAGGCTATGCCTGATTATTGGGGCACCACTATTGTTAGCACCACCCTTGACGGAGCTGGTTCTGCTGTTAGAAAGACCGTCAGCGGAGACGATTACTACGGTCCTCGCACATGGAAGTGGTAGACTGCTCGCTACGAACGAAGGATCAAATTTGGCTGTCCACGCATGATGGCTATGTAGAGGCGCGATGGTTGGCAACAACTGCGAAGGCGAGAGGCTATCTTATGTACGTATCATACAACGTAATCTTTGGCTTGTGTTCCTGGAAGTCTCAATTCCTCTTATCGTGTCCGTTGATTAAGCCGTTTGTTGAACTTTGCGGATTTTGCTTTCTTTCGACAAAACTCCGTCGATGATCGTTCATCGCTACCAAGCTCGATCCATCGCACACCCTCAATCATTTACTCACTTCCGCTCGTGAACATCAATACAACTGTCAAGGCCGCGCAGGTCTGCAGGAGTATCTTCCGACACGCTCACAATATCCAATTCGACAGAAGAGCGCCTTCTCGTGTACGCGCACCTTCCGCCTCATTCGAAACAGTTGCTTCTCTCCATTGCAGTCATCTGCGCATTCATTTCCGGTATGTTCTTCTTTCCTTTATCAACCCGTCACTTCAGTCGCATCTTCACGCTTGTTTCACGTTTGGCTCAGATCACACGTCGAGCTGCTCGTTACTTAGATAAACGCTGAGCTTTTCTGACATTCTCCAAGCCAGGGGCACACAGAGACGTTGACATCACACCAAAGGAAATATGAGCGATTGGCCCTGCGATTCCTGCGATCGCGAGTTTGGCTCATGGGACGGTTGCGTACAACATATGGATGCCCTGGGTCACTGGAAATGTGATACTTGCGGCAAGATGTTTGGAAGCGAGCACGCAGTCGAAGAGCACGAGAGAGCCTTGAATCACTGGGACCCCAAAAGATACGTCGAGAAACCCAGCTCGGAAATCAACAGCTCCGAATACAAGTGTGACAGATGCAAGAAACCCTTCTCTGCATGGGACGCTTGCAGGCAACACATGAACGCACTGGGCCACAGTCGTTTCCCTCACGATTGTGATACATGCGAGAAGCGCTTCAGAACCGACGAAGGAGCAACTCAGCACATGAACAATCTTGGCCACTGGGAGCGTCTCTACTGTCGCCCCTGCAAGCGCTATTTCAAGCATGACGGCGACCTAGGTCAACATATGGACTCACCCATCCATACGCGCGCCGACCCCATTCAACGACCTGCTGCTCCCTCCAGTCCACCAATCGCCAGACCTGTACCCACTCCGTCTGTTGCCAGTCGAGTTCTCCGTCCGTCTGTTGCCAGTCCAGTTCCTGCTCCGCGACCTCTCCCTGTTGTGGCTTCTACTCCCGTCCCTCGACCCCCACCTGTCGTCAGCCGCACGCCGACTACATCCATCGCCAAACCCCCCCTCGCAGTCAACACCCAATCAAAGCAGACCAAGGGCGACAATCCACTCTCAATGTCCAGAGTCATGTGTCAGCAGATAGAGCCTACACGGGAAATCCAAAAAGAGACGCCTCAGCGCACTACTTGTCCATTCTGCAGAGCTGGCTTCGGGGCAGTGTTTGAAGTGGCTCAGCACCTCGAAACTTCTTTCTGTCATGTGCGGCCAGACCTGAACCTTAGCAACATCTACCAAGGTCTGCGTAAACAAGACCCGGACAGCATGTTCACAGTGCAAGCCACTGGACCAGACGCTCCTCTGTATCGTTGCCCTTACACAACCGGAAGCTGTGGAGGAAAACTTGTCCCATCTCTCACTGCACTGCTGGCCCATCTAGAGGGTGGAAGTTGCGGTTTCATTAGCGTCGCCGACCTGAAAAAAGACATCGGCGATTGGTCAGACATTATTCCTTGATCGAGGAGACGATAGGATGGACCGATTGTGAGGTGGAGGAATGTGAAGGTCTATGATCAATTCATGACACAATACAGCTCATTCAGAGTTACATGTAGTCTCTCCATACAAGAAACTAGATGCGTACCTACTATATCAGTGCGAAGAACCCGTGGTCTCAATGTTGTTGTGTCTTCTGTAGCTCAGATAAGAATGCTCCGAAAGAAGTCTGCTGCATCTGCCAAGCCTTTCGTGCCGTCGGCAGTGGTCGGCCAAAGGCCGGGAGTGAGTATCGAACGTGAACAATTTCTTATCCGACACATTCGCATTGCTCCGAGGCATGATACAGATCTTACAGCAGCGTCGTAACGCACTGCGATCGTGGAATTTTCAGGTATCATTCAACGAGAGACCACCAGTCTAAACAGACTCCCGTCGAGCTAGAAACCGATGATGCATCAAGACAGATACTCGATTGACCATATGAATCGCTTGAGACGACCTCGCCAGTGCCAGAGGATTGACCATGCGTTCGGTATGATGGTATCATATAGCCGAAACGACGGTTCGATCCTTCCTCGTTTGTTGATAAGCACTTTGCTTCCTTGCGACAACTCTAGCTTTCTTCCCCTCACTCCACGCTGCTTTCCTTCTCGACATCTGACTGTCGACATCCTCAATTTCATCATCAGCTTCTGAGCTTCCTCTCATCTGTTGAAACGGCTATCTCGCATTTCTGGATTCGGGACGACATGGGCAGCTACGAGTGCGACTCATGCACCCGCTGCTTCGAGTCTTAGAAGGCTTGTCAACAGCACATGAATGCATTGGGTCACTGGAGATGGCCTCACGAATGCGACACCTGTTACAGCCGCTTCAGTACCCTAAGAGGATCGGTAGACCACATGAACAAGAAGGATCACTGGTCCTATCCTTACGATTGTGAGACTTGCGACTTGGCATTCCGCTCCGAAGACGCTCGCGACAGACACCAGAATGATGAAGGCCACTACAAGGATCTCCACTGCTCTGACTGCGACCGCTACTTCCGTCACGCCAACAACCTCGCTCAGCACATGAACTCTCGCGTCCATCGAGGCAGCACCATCGCCTGCCCCTTCTGTCAAACCACCCTCACCACGGCTTCCGGCGTTATTCACCATGTGGAGACTTCAGCTTGCCCTAAAGCTAGAAACCTGGACCGCAATGTCATTCATCGTGGTCTACGCCAACTCGACCACGATGGCAATTTCACAGAGCGCCTCCTCGAATAGCACGACGGCAACTCCGTCAACGCAACCTGGAATCCGAATTGCGCTTACAATGGTTCTGGCTATGAGTGCTACATCTGCCACCGCGAATTCTGCAGCACCAGAGCTTTGGAGCAGCATATTCGCAGCCCCGTTCATCAAGCTCCTCTGTATCACTGCCCCAACAAGAATGGAAAGTGCAGTCGCCGCTTCCCAACTCTGGCCGCACTCTTCAATCATTTCGAGAGCGAGAGCTGTGGCTACACCAAGTTTGAAACCGTTCAGAAGAACGTCGGTGGTTTCCTGACCGGAGGTGGCCAGAGGTTGATTCATTTCTGAAGAACCTAATTTTGTGCTATTTTGCAGGAGTTTATTGCTATTGGATTTGAAGGGACTGAAACTTTACGAAAAAATGACTCATGATTACGATACACGATGGTCTTTTGGGATTGCATGATGAGGCGTTATGATTAGATTGAGATCTTGAATCATTGGAAGCGCACAGTGCTGGCACAGGTTTCGCTATGGACGACATTGAGAGGATCTCAACGTCTGATAGGAAACAGCAGCAAAATTTCATGATCCTTCCCTTCGCGATTGAGTCGCGAAGTATGCTAGAAAAGAAGCATAATGTCATGAGGATGGAGGCACTGTCATTGAGAATGACGGTAGAAATGGGACTCTCATTGGACATTGGAACTGGACGGTAGATAGACCGTGCCTTATGACCTGTATCTAAGCATTGAGATAGAAGCGAAAGATACTTCGTTTTTGGATATACATATGTGCTAGGATGGTGCCGCTCTTACTCTCTTGCCTTGACCTGCCGTATTCCTCGTGCTCGCACCTCTCTTTTGTCCTGTCCTTTTTCCATACATGTCGTTCCACCTCCTCTGGATAGCCAATAACGTACATCTTGTCTCCTTCGCTGAATCATATCTACCACCCAACTCCTCCAAAGCTCTGAAACAAGTATTCAGATACCCGGTCATCTCGCTATTGACCTCTCTATGCGGTAAAGGCACCGTCGCAAAGATCAATATCAGAGCTGCCGAAGACAGAATTCGTATGATCTCGACATTGATGAACTTGAACGAGTACTGGATCTCGTAGATGCGGAGGAGACGAGCAATCTCAGTTGCCGAGGTGGCACAGATATGGCGGGCGTGGTGCACACCTGGACCTTGCGAAGGTTGTGGTTGTAGTTGCGAACTCGTCCATGGTCGATGCAAGAATATTTGAAGATGATGATATTCCATGTGCAACATCAGCAATTGTGGTAGCTTTACTGTCTCCGTATCCGCAGTGTTGATCTGAAGATGAGAAGGTAGCGTATCCTTCCAGTGGAAAAGTTCGGTGGTGGTTTCCTCGCATAACTCTTGAAGAGCGGGTTTTGAGATCGAAGTATACGAATAAAGAGCGTGACCGACGGCCGCGATATTCTGGCACAGGTAAAGAGACATCCTGAAAATCTCGGGCGTGATGTCAGGGAGCTGAGAGGTATTCTGTGGCGTGGCGCCAGACACAAATTCGAGGGAAGGCATCGTGTATGGTTGCCAAGTGGTCGATGGTAGATTTTGGGGGTCAGGTTTGGCCACAGTCACTTCGCTATCGTCGAGCGAGAATGGTCGTCCGAGGTGGAAGCTCCAGCCACTGGTTGTTTGTTAGGAGTGCGTAATATATGGGATGTTGGAGATATTCTTACAGGTTCGAAACGTAGCAGCCCCAGAAGGCAACCTGCCTTGCCCGTGCCTCGGCCGGTGTTAAGATACCTTGAGTGACGTATCCAGTACTGTCAACGTGGAGACCAAGATCAAAAGCTATTCTCATTGCCATCCCTGTTGCATGACGTTAGTCCGAGGAAGGCATGCTGTGGTATTAAAACTCACCTCCGAACAACCAGCCTCGTGCGATGTTCTGACACGTCTCTTCGTAGCTCGCCAATATCACAAGAGCCTGTACAGTTGCTACACAAGGACTGTCAAGGTGAGAGTCAAGCAAGATTTTCGCTCGGTCTGAAAAGAACTGAGGCATCGACCTCGGATATGTGATGAGGCTGAACTGTGAGTGGCTGCCGAAGGAAGCACCTATCGCACACCTGACAAACCAAATCAGTGTCTACCTCTGGCCAGGTTCTAGGGGTATTGCGCTTACATTGCATCTTTCAATACATCGTTGTAATAGCTGTTCTGGACACCGGTGTTGAACCAACTCTGTCTGGCCATGTAGAAGACCTCTTCATCCACGATATAACTGCTGGGGTTTTGCCATGTGAAAAACAGTCGCAGTAAATGGTCTTCAAGCTGCATGTCAACAGCTTGACTCAGATCAGCGACCTCGAGCAGACGTTGTATATTGACCCGTGACGGTGTATGCAACATGAAGTTCTCGCCAGATTTGTTTTGGTTGTCTATAAGATGCAGATTCGACGCCGTGCCGAAGTATCTTAACTTCCCATCTGGTGCCAAACGTAGAGAGCCTAAACGAGCAGACAATTGGTTGACTAGTTCTGTGTTTTCTTCATCTCCTGAATTTGATGTATTGTCTTCTGGTTGATGTGCTGTCTGTTCGATCTGGCGGACTGGAGAAAATGCCCGTTGCGGAATAGATGGGAGTGGAGCATCTGCTGGCGGTACTGTCAAGAACTGCAAGGATAGGTCACTAGGGTCGAAGAGGTCGAAGTTGAGCATGTTGTCCAATGACGGAAAGGGCCAGTCTGGCGAGATATGATCTTCGCCTAGCATCATACTACTTCCTGGAGATTGAGTCGTTGCTTGTGGATTCATACTGGCCCAGACTCCTGCAGCATTATCGAAGTCTGACTGAGAATAGGGTTGGGCGATGGCGTTGCTTGGTATCACCTGCTGAAGTGCCGAGTCTCTTTCCACTGACATCGAAGGACCTGCTGGTGGTAGTTGTGACGTCGCAGAAGTAGGAGTGTTCTGCTCAGTGGGTGGTCGAGTTGGTGTTCTGCTCTTTTTGGCAGTGGAAGACTCGTACGGTGGAGCATCAGAGAGACCGAGAGTGCCCAATACACGGTCCAGAAACTCTGCATCTTCGCTGCTCAATTGAGGCACTTCCTTTTCTGCCTCGACAATGACTTGGCTGAGTTGCTGTACTCTCCGGACGAGAATGTGTACCGCAGTGCGGAGTTGGACACTAGCGGATGTCAGCCTTAGGATCAGCTATACTAAGCCTCAACCATATGAAGACACGAGAGAAGCCTGCATTCTATTCTGTGGCTATTTCTGCCTTACCGTCTTTTGTCATCTCGAGAGTCATAGACACATTCTCTCTCTTTCTTGGTGCAACCACTGCAAGGCTGTTGATTATCACACTACCAGTCGTCAGTCACATATCCAAAATCGGACAGTAGTAAACACGTAACGCTCAGATCACACCTTAATTTTGCTCTCTCGACAACCCTTGCATGCGTTGGAGGCGTTCTTCCGAACTGCCTTGCTGCTGCTCTTGTCAAGGTCACCCATAATGATGAGGATGATGCTGTCTGCTCGGATTCCTGTCGCCGTGTTCACAACAGCATGTTTCGAATGAGACTCGGATGGTTCGGAAATGAGAAGGATAAGCAACGAGAGTCGTTCTTTCCTCAATGATCTCGTCGGCTTTTGGTGAAGCTTGGCGAGGTGGTCGTCGACGGGGAGTGTTGCTATTGCGACCTCAACGCTGTTGACAATGATTCAATCTGTTGATATCACAGTAGTAATCTACTTCTCGTCTGCATTAACGCTTCGAGCAGCCTTCGAGTCCGGATGTCAAGTTCCTGCAAGAAGGGGAAGAGAGCGAAAAGAGAGATTGACGTGTTGCCGGAGAATGGTCTCCGAAATTGACCCCGCCATAAGTGCCCCGCTTTCTAGGGCATCACCAACGACTTTCATCAGCAAGTCAAAATGGTCCTTAAGCCAGTCGATATTTTCAAGAGACAGCGTCCTGAGCGAGCACTTAGAGCTTGGTGCCGTACGACCCGCAGAACTGCCACAATCATGAGCCCTCACGCCAACTCGGAAGCTATCGATAGCTACAGCCCTCCGCCAGCCAAGGCTGCGATCCCATCAAGACTATATGCCATTGCAGACACACCTAAAGTGTCCAGCCTGGCAAACATCTGCGACCGATCTGTTACGACCAAGAACTACCCGCTGGCGTCTGAAGTGCAGAAGAACATTCCGATTTACAACCTAGCCAAGTACAATTCCGACAAGACAGCCGCGAACAGCCTTCAAGACGAATGGTACGAAGTTTTAGCCAATGGACCCGGTGTTTTCGTAGTCCAGAACATGTACAGCGACCAACCCTTACTCGACGAGACCAACGAAGCCTTCCACCAGATTATCGAAAGAGAGAAGTCGCATACCAAAGGTGATCACTTCGCGGCTGGTGGAAAGAACGACCGGATCTGGAACTCATTCAGCAAACACGGCTTACAAGACCCTTCTTCTTTCGTCAAATACTATTCAAACCCTTGGCTAGCCCGAGTCTGCGAGGCATGGCTGGGACAGCAGTATCGTGTCACAGCTCAGACCAACATTGTCAAGCCAGGAGGAGCAGCGCAAGTGAGCCATCGCGATTATCATCTAGGCTTCCAGACTGCAGAAGGCTGCTCTAGATTCCCCAGAGGCATGCAACACGCCAGTCAATTCTTAACACTACAGGGTGCTGTAGCGCAAAGCGACATGCCACTAGAGAGTGGTCCGACTCGCTTCCTTCCATTCAGCCAGAAGCTTGATTCAGGATTCATGGCCTACCGACTGCCTGAATTTGATCAATATTTCAATGAGAACTGGGTGTCGCTACCATTGAGAAAAGGTGATGGTGTCTTCTTCAACCCAGCGCTTCATCATGCCGCCGGCAACAACACATCTCAGGTCGATCGAAGTGCAAACCTGCTCCAAATTAGCAGCGCTTTTGGAAAACCAATGGAACAGATTGACGCAATCCCACTTGTCAAGGTGTGCTGGCCAGAGATTCAACAGCTGTATAAGGCCGAAGGACTTTCCGATCGTGTCGAAACTGTCATTGCGGCGATTGGTGAAGGCTATCCTTTCCCGACAAATCTTGATAACAGGCCTCCTGCTCCTAATGGCATGGCACCAGCCAACGAGCAGGATGTGCTACGCGAGGCGATCACGTCCAACTGGGACACAGAGAAGATAGTGTCAGCGCTGACGCAGATGAGAGTCGACGGTCGGCCGTAGATTGTAAGACGCTTTGGCTGAAGCATCAATAGCATAGTTGCATGGTGATATGAGGCAGATAGCTCGAAGCAAACACCCTGATGATCTTCTCGAAACCCACCCGTACTTGACCGAGCCGCCCACGTGTTCTGCAGAGCATATGATCCATGTAATTCACTCCCATCATTGTGTATGGCGCAAGCTTGGGAGCCTTCAGGCGCCAGTACAATGCTATTGCGCGAAATTCGGGATTCAGCACTGACAGGCTTGTAGTTGTGACAATGCATGCACAAAGCTATGGCGGGTGACGTGCAACACCCGGCGATTTGAAGATGTGATGTCGAGATTAGAAGGAGGCCAGTGATATCCCTTGGCCTGGTTCGCTTCCTCGGAAGGCACAGGCCTTGAGCACCGTGAAGCCTTGATGTAGTAGTGCGCATACGTGGGGCGTGTGACGACCGTATGAGTGTCAATGGGAGTCTATAACCACGTCTTGTTCAATTCCCTAGAAGATGGTTACGTCCAAAGTACTGACTTCCAAGACAGCGACCAGGAGGATTGTGCTAGCAGTCATTGCGGTCGAGTGATGGGAATCTTGCATGACACCATCACAAAAATAGATCTCTCATGCAACCAGTCCGGCACCAGGTTCAGCAAGATGTATTCCTGCACATAACTTACGAGATTGGAAGCTGTTTGTGGCAAAGGTGCGCCGCAGTCACGATAGAAGTGCAGGTTCCGACATCACTAGTGGCTGGAAGTGAAGGAATTCCATCTGCTTTCAGGTGGGCGGAAATCGTGACTCGTACATCTCCGTGATGTCGAAGCAACGTGTGTCCAATAATCTGGAATATTCTGGTCCATTGACCTGGTCATCTTCACCAGCCTCCCGGCATTCTAGCGGGTTGCACATTGATGACCCGGTTGAAAGTGCCGAGTCAGGCAAGCAGTGTCGAAGATAGAGATTGGCGGCAAATGTTGAGATATCAAAGGGTGATTGCCCGTCGAAGAAACGTTGTACGGCTTGAGACAATTTGGTGATACGGTTTGAAGAATTTGAGATTGATAAGGGAAAGAAGTGTGGTCGCAAGACGTTGGCGTGTAAGCGAGTAGAAAGAGTCGGTGTCGCTGGGTTACGCGTGCTGATCTGGAGAAGTATTAGTGGGTCGGCAATCTACTTTGATGCATCAACCACGCGGTCTATCTCTTGTGCTGCTTCGATGTTGGACAAAATGCTGTCAGTGATGCGAGGCCGTGAGACTGCCGTAGTCACCAAGGGGACAAGAGCGTAACAGGCGCAGCATGCAGAAGCCGACGCCTGCAGTGATCAAATTTATGAGTCGCTGCAGTCGAGATTGTTGATGTCGGTATCACGAGACGTTGACAGGCCGTCGGTACTGGCTGGTGGACTGTCGGTCGACTCTTTCCATCGTTTACCTACTCCGTATAGATGCTTAGATCTTCCTAGAGCCTCAGGCTTCCTCCACCACTACACAAAGCTTAAAAGTGGAATACTCCCCTGCATCTTCTACAATCGATCAGATGCCAGTATAAGAGAAACTCAACTCAACTTGTGGTGGATTGATTGGTACCGGATAGCTGTTAGACGAGATGGACATCTACCCCAGGAAATGGCGCGTTTCATCGACGGTGCGTTGGAAATTTCAGGGCTCGATTTTTCTTCTGCTCTTCTTCTTGCCTTTTATCAGCACCAGCCTATTTGACGTTGCCCTGTATGTACAAGCCCTCTCGAGTCAACCGGGTACGATCAATATCAGACTTGGCTGTTTGGGACATATTCGCAGATGGGTCGTGAGGCCTGGCGTGTAAGCGAGCTGAGTTAAAGAGCGTTCTTCTCTTGCTGCATGATGGTACTCCTGATTGAGGACGATATCAATGGCATTACCGGCCGTTACAATGATCGCGTGGCCGCCGTCTGTCGTCTTATGCACCCCATCGCCGCCAGTTGATGCAGGCATGCACGTCAAGAGAAAAGGTCGACGATAGCGCAAGCACGCAGTCGCTCTAGCCATGTGACAAGGCGTCATGGCGCGGGATTGTCCGAGTGCTCACCGATGCACGGGGTCAAGGGGGAAACGCGATTCAAGCATCCAGCCAGCTTCTATATCCTTGAGGCAGATCAAGGTGCTCGAAAAGTGCTCTGACATAAAATAGTCGTGTTTAATCTATCAAAATGGGTTCGCCAGGTCTCTTCATCAAGATTCGGGCAGGTTGGTCGTGGTATTTTCTCCTTCGCTGTCGCTCGAGTCCCTGACTTCCTCGTCCTCACTGCACGCTGAGCGTCCCTCTACATTCCTTCCATTTTCTTTTTGACGTCGCTTCCGCACTGCAACATTGTGCTGTACCCTTCTTTTCACCCCTTTTTCTTTGCCTAGACGCAGGGTTATCGACTCGTTCCTTTCCACTAAATCCACCTCCATCCCACCGTGCAACGTTCTCGCATGAACCGCTAAAAACTTCCGGACCGGTGTTGCTCTTTAACCTTGAGGTCCCCGCCTGTCCTCTACGACCAAATCACAATGTCGATGTCGAGTGAGGCTATCGCAGCCAAAATGGCAGCCTCGCTTGGTGTAACGGACATGGACGTCGCAGAGATCTCGAGAATGCTGGAGCTCAAGCACACTCTGTTGCCTATGTTCCAGGTCTCGGTCGCTTTCCTCGTACTGGCCTGGTTCGCTGTAAGCTTACGCGTGTACGTCAGAGCTTCAATCTTGAGGTCGTTTCACTGGGACGACTGGTTGATCCTCCTCACACTGTGCGTCTTCACAGCGTGCTGCGCGTGTCTGATCGCCATCGAAGACATTGAGAGGAGCAGTGCTGCAAGTAAGGCGTTGACGAAAGGATTTTTGGCTCAGTATGATTTGATCGACAAGATCTTTGGAGTAAGCCACATAGTCATCCCGATTGACAAATATGTGCTGACATTATCTTCAGCTTGTGATGGCATTCATGGCCCTATACATCGTCACCACAGTTGTTCTGAAGCTCGCATTGGCCATCTTTTTCCTTCGCATCATTCCCGAGAACTTCTCGTGGCAGAGGAAGACCATCTACATCTCTACAGGAATCTATACGACTTACGGCCTGATATTCACATTCATCGTCATCTTCCAGTGTGGCAACCCAACCAGCTTCTTCCTCCAGGAGGCGCGGAAAGCTTGTGTGTCCGACACGATACTTCAACCGCTTTACTACACTGCTGGTGGCATGAATGCTCTGACTGATTGGCTCTTTTCCCTTTTACCAGTCACGGTTATCTGGAGTGCGGCAATTCCCCGGTCGACAAAGATCTCGGCTGGATGCCTCCTAGGCCTCGGCTCTCTCGCGAGTATTGCATCACTTATTCGACTGGCGTATATCCCCGGTATTGAAGCATCGCCAACATTCTTGGAACATGCCGTCAACATAGCAAGTTGGTCGATCGTAGAGCCAGGACTCGGGATTGTGGCAGCATCACTTGCAACCCTTCGACCACTATTCCGACACTGCTTCCCCAGCAAGCAACACACAGTGCTACCTACCACACACAGAGGCAAGCCAATCACATACACACCTGGCACATACGTCTCACGTATGAGCTTCGAAGACAAAATCAACCCATACGGAGACCTACAGATGGGATCTGTGACAACGATCGTAGGCAATTCTAAGGATGACGGCGCAGAGCTACAAACGATAGACCGCAAAGCCAAGAAGACCTTGTCGAGCATTCAGGAGATGTCTGTGCATTCTAGAACACCGTCGGGCATGTCTGATGTATGTCGGGTGGACAGCGGAACCAAGCTGGAAAGACAGTCAAGTCTGAGGTCACTGATGCGACACGAACGCTATCAATTCCCTCGACCACCGAGTGCTACCAAGAAGGCGTACATCAAGAACGGACGGGTCGTCATGAGCAGAGACATCAAGATCGAGCAAGAGCTTTCAGTGTCGCATTCACAGCCATCATCGCCGGTGTAAAGGGTGGTGGCTGTATTCTCATTTGTAACGAAGGCTATGAAGTCGGATTATTCTCTTCTTGTGTAAACTTTTCTCTTAGCACCATTATACATAGCCATGTGGCCTGACAGACGTCTCGTATGAGCCCTCTTGTCAAATTTGCACTCTAGTGGAACTCTTTCAGCCCTAATATATCGTGGATTGATATGTCTGTGTTGAGGTCCACGTAGCATGGCGGGAGTATCAGCATGGCAGAGTTTCGCATAAAGACTATAACAAGGCAGATATAGAATCTGGAATCGATTGTGACGGCTGGCAAATGTCGTGTTCATGGGGGTGACTCTGTGTCTCGAACGATCCGTTTTCTCTTGCAAGTCAGCAAGATGGGAGGATGGCTTCATGAAGGTAATGACGGGTGGTATAGAGATGCCAAGGCCGGAACCGAACGGCGGCGTCTCGAACAAGCAGGTGCAATCTACAGGAAGCCTCCGCGAGTCAAAGCAGAGTGACTTCTTCCACCTTCAACACGATGCAGGAAACAACTTTCGAGCCTTCTCAAGCTCAACAGCAGCAGAGGCCACCATGACGACCAATGCGCCTTCTGGTCCAGCGACCATCCCCCACCGCCAATTGCCTTCATCCGCAAGCCTCATCCCCATCGACCTGAAGATAGCCGAAGAACGTCAAATCCTCTATGATCAACGCATCGTCTGCGGCTGGAACAAAGACAAGATCCCCAAGTGGGCGGCTGCCATTGAAGACGGTACAAGGAGCTTCTTCTGGATCTGCCTCGCACCCGACGCTGAAAAAGACATTCCCACCTTCAAACGCGACGGCACGACGTATATGCCAGTAGGCCATGTGTCGCTGGACAAGGTCGATATCAATGAGCCGGATGCTGTACCAGACACAACTCTCGCAGACCCGGAGAAGGGCGTTCTCACCATAACGAGTCTTTTCGTACTGCCGGCTTTCCATCGATCTGGCCTAGGTGCTTTTGCCATGGATGAATGCGAACGCCTTGCCCGTGTGCCGCCATTCGGCTCAGAATCCATCGTCGCTGTTACGGTCAACACATTGAGCCCGAGATATTGTGTCGGTGGCGTAGAAGGACCGGATGGCTTGGGTCAATGGGAGAGAGAAGGAGCAGATAGGCCTGTGCCCCAGAACAATATGCTCTGGTATGAGAAAAAGGGCTACAAAAGATACAAGGAGGCTCCGAGATACACTAGCGTTGGCAAGCAGGGAGAGACACTCTGGTGGTATGCTTGTTTCATGAGGAAAGAGCTGCATTAAAATCTATCATTGAAGAAAAGGCCGACGAGTACACACCATGTTGTTCCAATTCTCAGCAGACCGTTGTGCCAGATCCCTCTTCTTTCCGCTTTTGGTTTCATTTGCTCGTTTCTTCTCATACGTGGCGACTCGTGCGATACTGGCGACGAAGGTGACCTGAGACTGAGAAGGCAAGGACAGAATCGCAGACACTAACAAGGGGAGCAGGAAATTACAGCAAGTCACTCGCGAAGACAGAAACTCAACCCCAGTCTCAAAAATCTGTCTCGGACACACCCCTTCCTTGGAACGCGCAAGGGACAACAGCGCTGCTATAAAGCCGTTGAAGCCAACTGAATAAACCATCATCGCAAAAACCATCTCTCTTCTTTCTGTACTTCGCACCTGATTTTACAACAATGCCGACGACACTCATCGACTCCGAGAACGGCGTGCGTGACCTGATCGAAGAGATCGAATCATCGAGTCTCCAACCTCCCCTCCTGTTCATGGACCTTGAGGGCATCTATCTGGGCCGTCTGGGCAGCCTCTCCATTCTCCAGGTCTTGGTACCCCCGAGCCCAATTGTCCGTCTGTTGGATGTACACGTCCTTCAAAAGTCGGCCTTCGAAACCAAGAGCAGCACCGCTACCACCTTCAAGGACATTCTCGAATCCGAGAAATACCCCAAGGTCTTCTTCGACTTGCGCAATGATTCAGATGCCTTGTACAGTCATTTCGACGTTCATCTGAAATCTGTCATCGACATCCAGCTGCTCGAATTCGGAACCCGCTCCGTGCCCGGTCGCTTCCTCAAGGGCCTGGCCAAGAGCATCTCAGAAGATGGTGGACTCGGATACCACAAAGCAAGAGAGTGGCAGGCAGGCAAGGATGCCGGATACAAACTCTTCGACCCGGCAAAGGGCGGTAGCTATGAGGTCTTCAATCAGAGACCTCTGGACCAAGCTATCGTGGACTATTGCGCTAGCGATGTGCTGCTATTGCCTGCTCTCCTTCAAGCCTACACTCGTCGCTTGAGAGGACGCGAGAGCCTTGCCATCAACTTGCAGTTGGAAGCCGAAAAGCGTGTCAGTCTTTCGCAGAGTGCTACCTACAATGGCAAAGGTCAACACATGGCTCATGGTCCACAAGGCATCCAGTAAGTTTTGATGACCTCTATGATCTGCAAACACGATTGCTAATCTGGAATTTTCCAGGAACCGCGCTTCCTACAACAAAAAGCTTACTTTCCCCATGAGCCTTGTCATGTCCTCAGAATTGTCTGAACACTGCACTTTGAAGGCGGAGATGCCTAAGGAAAAGGTTGTTGAGTCAGCCCCTGCCAACACTTGTCTGCCTGCTGCCAGCACAGAGTCGGCACTCGACAAGTTGGCCACCTTGAAGATCTGATGTGATAGCCTTTCAGAAGAAAATGGCGAAGATGATGAACATGGATGATTCGAGGAGAGTTGAGATGGGTCTTTGGATACTATTTACATCAATGAAGTTTGAAATTGCTTTGATCATCGGAGGCCAGCTCTGATCTCTTCCAATATTTTGTTTGCACCCTGTGATATCATGCGTTCTGCCAAATCTTTTCCCAGAGCTTCTGCTTCCGGGATAGTAGTGACTTCATGCTTCATACTCATCTCGACCATCTGCTTTCCATCCAGACTGGTAACGGTGGAGTGCAGAACCAAGACATCGCCTTCCCAGTCAGTGTGCACACCAACAGGTGCACTACATCCACCTTCCAGAGTCTTCAGCAGACTCTTCTCAGCAGAACACGCCAGTGTCGTCGTCTGATGCGACAGCGAACTCAATAGCCTCAAAGTCTTCTCGTCACCCTCTCTAACCTCCAACGCCAAAGCACCCTGCCCAGGCGCATACAACATGCCATCCTCAGGACCAAGATACTGCGTAATCCGATACCCCAGATCAATACGCTTCAACCCCGCAGCAGCGAGGATCAAACAATCGTATGAACTATCCTCAGCATCCAGTTTTCGCAATCTGGTGTTGAGGTTGCCACGGACGTCTTCGCAGATAAGATGAGGATAGTGACGCATGATTTGAGCCTTTCTGCGTACGGAAGAGGTGCCGACGATGGCGCCCGCGGGGAGAGATTGGAGTTTTTTGTGAGGGGAGTTGGTTTTCATGACGACGACGTCGCGAGGGTCTTCGCGTTCGCAGATGATGCCTAGGATGCAGGATTCTGGTAGTGTAGTTGGTACATCTGTGATTTGATATTAGTAATGACTCGATTATGATTTTCGAAAAGCATCATACCTTTGAGACAATGCACGATGACATCCAACTTCTTTTCAATCAAGAGTTTTTCCAGTTCCTCAGTCCAGATACTTTTGGCATTGAAGTCTTGGAATGACTTTACTTGATTCTCATCTGCCATTGTGCTGACCACTTGCGATCTGTACTCGGGCCCAGGAGCGAAAGTCTGCAGGTGCTTCACAATCGAGTCGACCTGGGCGATCGCGAGTTGCGATCGCCGCGTTCCAATGTTGACGACTTCCATGTTTCCAAGAGTAAATGTCAGAAATCCGTTTGAATCCTGTGAGCTGGGCAAAAACTTGTGTGGTTTCCTGAGGACACTTTGGTTTCATGGCGTGGAAGTGCTGAACTCTTGGCGGTTTGCGGATACGAACAGATACGGGCAGGTGGTTGAGCTGAGTGACCCTGGCTCCTGCCCGCTTCTAATCTCTCCGACGTCGAGCTCTGCTTCAGAGTTGCCAGTCACACATCATCATGTTCTTCTCTCCACCATCGCGGCCTACTCGATCCATTGACTGCGACATGTTGTGAAGGCCTCGACCAATATATCGGTTATGCACCATGAGAACCATGTTTCTGACGACCGCAGTCCTCCATGACGACGCCAATACCATCTTGCAGCGGCTCAGTTCATGAACACGACTTCAGCCGAACATGGTTACACAAGAACTTGATTGTGAGCATTTGCGGATGATATAGATGCAAGGATGGCTTCTCCAGCCTCTACCCCACCGCTGATCCCCGAAGAGGATCTCCAGCACTCCATGTCTGCATGCGGGGGGTGCATGAAGCTATCTCACCATTAACCGGAGTGAAGCAAACCTCGATCGACCTTGAGATATAAAGCTTCACGCAGTGACCAGTATATTGAGCTCAACTTCATCGAATCAAGACATTCAAGGATGTTTTCATCAATGGCCCTCCTCGCAGGCCTCGCGGCTTTGCCTACTTTGACATTCGCTTCTCCAACTCTACACAAGAGACTGGCCAATGGATTGGCATTGACACCTCCTATGGGCTGGAACAGTTACAACCACTACAATTGTGCCCCGAACCAAAGCATCATCCACTCCAATGCCGAAGCACTGGTATCGCTTGGTCTTGCAGACCTGGGCTACACATATGTAACTACCGACTGCGGATGGACACTGCCTCACCGTACAGCAGACAACAAGTTGACATGGAATGAAACGCTCTTCCCTGCTGGCTTTCCCGCGCTAGGTCAATACATTCACGATCTTGGTCTCGGCTTCGGCGTTTACAGTGATGGTGGCATCTTGATGTGCATGAATACCGAGTTGGGCACGAACCAGACTGGTAGCTTGGGCTATGAGACTACCGATGCAGAGACCTTTGCTTCTTGGGGTGCTGATCTACTCAAGTACGACAATTGCTGGTCGTCTCAGGAGAGAGGCTTCCCGAACGTGGATTACGAGCCCCTGACTTCTCCTCATCAGAATTACGTGAATATGCGGAATGCTCTCGATGCTACGGGCAAGAATATGCTCTTCCAGATCTGTGACTGGGGTGTTGATTTCCCTTCTGCCTGGGCACCGGATCTAGGGAATACTTGGCGCGTCACCAACGACATCATTCCAAATTGGAGAACTATCTTCCGCATTGTCAACCAAGTTGTGCCTCAAACAGACTATGCCGCACCTGGCAGGTGGCTAGACTTGGACATGATGGAAATTGGCAACGATATTTTCACCCACGCGGAAGAGCAGACTCACTTTGCACTCTGGAGCATTTTGAAGAGTCCATTGACCATCGGGTGTGCCTTGAATGATTCCATTACATCGGTGTCTGCGGAGTCTTTGGCCATCATGAAGAATGAGAACATCATTGGCTTCAATCAGGACGCGCTTGGGGTGTCTGCCAACTTGACCCGCAGATACAGTGATGAGGGGTATGACATTTGGTCAGGACCCTTGAGCGGTAATCGTACCGTCGCCGCATTGGTCAATTGGAACAACTTCTCCATTGACGCAACGTTTGACTTGCCGGATGCAGGGTTGCAGAGTGCTAAGTGGGTCAGAGATGCTTGGACCAACGAGACAAGGAAGAATGTCATGACCAGCTACAAGGCAAGTGTGGAAGCTCATGGTACCTTGTTGCTCGAATTGGGCGAGACTGCGCCAGCCGGTGTCTATCAGATTTATGGGTATGTTTTCTTCTCGTACTTTCTCGTCCGAAGTTCCGAAGGATAACCTTGCTGATATGCTACAGACAAAACGGAAGCATCAATCTCGAGAACGTGTATGCTCTGACCACAAGTGATGCATACACAATGACCATCCAATTTAGCAGCCCCATTCCGTCGTCCTGTGACTTTAGTGTACACAACCAACACCAGAGATCCTCTCACCAAGTGCAGCAAGGTCAATCCAGCATCACCCTACCCGTCTCCCTCACCGCAGGAAACAACAACACCATTTCTATCTCAACCACCAATTCCATAAGCTCAATCACTGTGACTCCACCGACCGGAACGTTCTATCCCAATACCGCTTTTGCCATCTCTGGTAGCGGTAACGCTAGCCATATCACTTGTGTACCCGGTCTCTGCTCTCCGCTCGGAACCAAGATTGGCGACCTGTCTCCGAACAACTCTGCCTCTCTCAACATTCCTGCCTCAGCAACCACCACTGGATCAAGGTACGTCGAGCTCACCTACATCAACAACGATGTTGCTATTGGCACAAGCTGGGGAGAAGGCCGTAATGCACGAAACATTACAATTACTGTCAACAATCAGACCACTAGATTGGAGGTTCCATTGAGTGGAAGGAGTAGCGAGTTGTACTCATCTATGAAGGGCTGGGGAGACAGTGCTGTATTGGGCGTCTTGGTCGATGGTTGGAAGGAAGGTGATAATGAAGTCGCGATTGGTAATATTGGTGGTGAGAAGGGTGTGCAGCCTCTAGGTGCCGACTTTGTTGGTCTGAAGGTCTTCTAGAGGAGATGAAGTAATGTCTGCGGCGTGTAGGAGATTCATAGAAAGCAGTCCTCTCAAAGGACAATGAACCTGATGAAAAAACCGAAAGTGCAAAAGGTTTCGAAAGACCTCTTCCCCTGATTCAAACACCCGACCTCTCACTCCTGTGCCAACCTGTCGAACTCAAAAGCATCATGCGTACAGGTTGGGAGAATTCATGAGATGGCCGCGGGGAGAGAGTGTCGAACACAACAGAAGTATTACTGATTGCGAGCACACAATGGAAACCTGATTCATCAAAAGTGTTTTATACTCGTGCATTACTTCCATGTGAAAAGGACGGTTATAGGTCTATCAGAGTGTAATTCAACCAGCCTCCTTCTCTCCAACTCGAGAAAATCTGTTCAAGCTGATGTACTTGGTCTCTCGAAAAGAGAGGCAGGACGTTTGGTAGACGGAAGTGCAGAGTTTAGTATCACTTCTTCTTGTCAGCGTCATCACTCTTGTCCTCGTCACTGTCTTCGAACTCGCGTGACCAATCAGAGCTTTCGTCCGAAACATACTCCTGTTCCTGCTCTTCCTCTTCTTCTTCGTCTTCTTCCTCTCCTTCGTCGGCAATACTGTTGAACGTGGCTGCATTGAGCATGTTGCGGGCATCTTCTTCGGGCTCTTCATCTCTGGCGTGGTTCAGCCAAGTGTTCGTCATGTACTCTGACAGCACATCCTTCTCTTCCTTGCCAGCCTCACGAATCTCCATCTTGTGCTTCTCAACAATGTGTAGAATGACCTTGCTCTTTTCATTTTCCTCAAGGGTCTGCTTGATGTCCTTCAGGAGAGTGGAAAACTTCGTGAGAGTATCCTGGTTGTTGCTTTCCCAATCGCGGACTTGGGGGCGGGTATCGGTGTAGGTGATTGAGGAGACTGTGGCCTTGGTGTCATAGTATGCGGTAATGACGCTAGGAATACGAGTGATCCAAAGGCGGATGAACTCGTCGTCGCAAAGCTTGACGGGGGTCGAGGAGGACTTCTCAGGGGCGCAGTGGAGGATGCACAGAGCTGAATGAGGAACCATCTTGTCCTTTTCCTTCTGCCTGGCTACTTGCGAGCGACGAACCTCAGCCTCGCGTTCCTTCTCTTTCTGCTTGAACACACGAAGATATCTGGCTTCGTCTCCAGGAACTTTCTTGGGGTCTCTGCGCAAGCGCTTCTCTCTGAAGTATTCCTTCTTTGCGGCATGTAGACGGAGGGCCTTGTCGTAGTCATTGCTGCAGAGGACAAGGTATCGCTTGGCTTGCCTGTGTTTGGTCTTCGTAGCCGCCATGAGGCGATGGAGTAGAGAGGCTGAATTCTCTGACCTAGGTTCGGTAGCAGGACCCTGAGGATTGTAGTAGAGCCACAGAGCTCTCTGAAACTCGCCTTCAGCCATGTTGAGATGTTCGCGGATGACGCTGAGTTCCGCCTCGGTAATGCTGTGGAAGCGCACCAGAGGATACTGTCTGAGGTAGAGATTGTGCTGAACGACCGGGGAGGTTGCCGACTGCTTTGTGCTGGCAGGAATAGGTGGTTTGGGTGGTGGCTGTTGATAGAGCCGTCTGTTCTGGCGCTGAGGGTTGCGCAGATTGCTAACGGATTGTGCCTTTATGGCTCTTCTCTCTTCCATGGCTCTTTCCTCGTCGGCTATTCTTTGCTTTCTACCAGCCTCTTCGGCCAAGGCTTCGGCTTGAGACCAGTGGTATTCAGGGGTAGGAGCTTCGCCGGCGACCCCGCGTCCCGAGACAGCTGCTGGTGGCTCTGAGAGCTCACTGCAGAAGGCATTGGCCAGATCCAATGTGGACGCGTGGAGGTTCATCTGCAAGGCTGGCGGGGGTAGTTGCAACGATGAATCGGCGTGCACCAGATCGCTGATGAGAGCGGCTGCCATGAGGCGATCAGTCTCTGCCAGGCAACCGTCTGCCTCGAAGCGGATCAAGCATTGAAGGCCATCGAAGTCGTACCGCACGAACCGCTGATGAGATATGGATTCTGTCAGACCGTTCGGCCACTTCATGTAGGCGCTTTGGAACGAGCGGCCAAGGTCCAGATCTGTCTGTGCCTCCTTGTCTTTCTCGGCCAGAAACAGAGTGCCGTTGACTTTCTGTACCAGCAATCGAAAGGTGGTTGTATCACCCTGTACAAACTTGATGAGTCTCTTCAGGGTATGCTCGCTCGTAAGGATGTCAACCTCCGAGGATATGAAACCTCTGTCGGCGGTCGTAATGCAGCGCACGCTGTCTTCCATTGCGTATTTAGGACCACGACTGTGTTCAAAGTCGCGATAGCTTGTCTTGGGTCCTAAGCTGAGTTTGATCTGGCCTGAGATTGGGGGAGACCACTGAAGAGGTTTTCCTGCCGGAATCAGTATCTACCGATGTGATGGTATAGACGGCTCTATAGAGCTTACCGGGTTGCTTTTCGGGAAGTGCGACAAGGCTTGTAGAGCCGGACATAGAGAGCGGTGTGCCGTACGGGCTCAATTTGTGTCCCAAGGATGCTGTAGGCACACTTGTCTTGATCCAGTTGTAGGAGGCCATGTCTTCGAACTTAGAGATCTCAACTTTGCCCTTGACGCCGTCGCCAGAGATACTGCCATCGTGTACAATGATAGCCTTGACCAAACCTTCCTGGGAGCGCATGTTGTCAGACTGTATGTCCATCTTGTCACTGAATGTCGGTAATTCGTTCAGGTGACAGGATCAACAGTGTGATCAGTAGGATGAAATTTGCAAAGCGCGTTTGTTGTTTTGTCGGTGTTTGCTTCTGTGTCCGGGATTGCAACTCGAGTTCTGATTCTTTTCTTGTCCGTCCATCACACCCGGAAACGATCCCTCTTGTCAAGACATCGAAAGTACAACAACCTGCGTGGTTTCTTTTTCCATCAGTGATCACTTACGTTAACATTACAAGGGATGACATGACAAGGCCGGCAGCGTGCACCATAACACGCTGCCTTCTAAAGTGATATCTGCCAACAATACAAGAACATCGCATGGCTCAGCAACGTTGTTGCTGTTGATGTGAAGACAAAGGAAGTGTTTCCAGAACTCACGTTCGTCTCAGTAATGAGGGACGTGCACGACCAAGCGACTTCTGTCTCGTTGAGACCCGCAGCAAACTACGTCGTTGGAACTCCCGCGATGGCCTTCAAGAAAGTAACAAGCTGGCGACAGCCGAGCTTAAGGCTCTCTACTGCTTCAAGCATAAAACAAACCTCACCTATCAGTGACAGGTTCAGGCATCCAGACGCGAGCAAAAAGTATCCCAAAGACAAAACATTGTCGCAGCCGTGAATCGAACACGGGGCTCGTGCATGGCAAGCACGAATTTTACCACTAAACCACTGCGACTTATGATTGGATGGTGGGAAAGTGCTATCTAATATAACATTTCGTTCATTTGGTGTGGTCAGCACTTCAGCTCCTGCCTTACCCTAAAAGCCCACCCAACCTCATAGCAATTTCGACTCCGCAGTCTTTCAACCCCTAAGTCGCATGGCAATACTCGAGCTGTTTCACGTTCAGACCGCAGATGAGACGACTAGGTAAGTACGGACATGGTCGGAGAACAAATTGCGGCATGCTATTCTTTCTTCTCGAGGCCAAGCGTTTCCATCAAACCTTATTGCGCCCGTTGAAACTTGAACGAAGCTGGAGTGGCAGACGCGTCTTGGTGTCGTCTGCAGCGCTCCTAACGTGCATCTCTCCAGTCTCCCGTGCATGGTTTCCTTCGTTCACGCGTTCCTCAATCTTTCCATGGCATGAATCGATTCGAGTGTCCTTCGAGGTCTGCGGTATGCAAGAGTGGTCGATCAGACGGCCGCCCAGAACGCCACGGCGGGACTGGCGCCAAACGGCAGGTTGCATTTCGGAAGGCTGCGCCTGCAATGTCTGCAGAATGAGGGTTGCGTAGTTCCGAAGCTAACTAGGTACTGCACCTTTGCACATGCGATGGACTAACAAGGGTGTATGAATCAATGTACACGTAGGTATGTCTGTGGGACATGTTCAGTATCCACAGGGATGAGTCCAAGCCTAGTGAGGAGCGTCCCAGCAGCTCTTGCAGCTCTCTTTCTTTCCTTCCCTTCTTGATCCCCTTTGCTCACGCAGTTCCCACCATGATGGAGGGGTCTACATTCCGCGAAAAGGACGTACCAGAGTCGTCCCATCTCCTTGAAGACTTTGAAGATGAAGCAAAGACTCGACCTGTCGAAGCTGAATCCATCAAGTCATCGTCGACCTTCCACATTAACCTCTCAGGTTTCCAACGACCACAATGGGCCAGCCTTCTGCCTTTATCCAAGCGCTTTCTATTCTTCCTCGTACCGACTTTCATCCAGCATAGACTCTACCCAGAGCTAGTCAAGCCTGAACGACTCCATCCTTCGGCATACCTCGATGGCATGCGTGGTCTCGCCGCTCTCTTCGTCTTCTTCTACCACCTTTCATACTCGAGCCACGATGTGCTTACTGCTTACGGCGGTACTGGCAAGCCCGACGAACACCGCGAGTTCCTTAAGCTGCCCTTCGTTCGCTTCGTCTACACAGGACCTGCCATGGTCTCCATCTTCTACGTCGTCTCTGGTTACGCCCTTTCGTACAAGCCCGTCAAGCTTATGAGGAACAAGAGTTGGAAAGATCTGCTGCATACACTCTCTTCGGCCACCTTCCGCAGAGCCATCCGCCTTTACCTGCCTTGTTTTGTCTCGACATTGCTCATTGTGCTTCTGGTGCGCTTGGGTGCCTACGATGCAACGCGCGATATTGCCTACGATCAGCACAGGCTGAACCAGGTCCGCGAATCACACCTGGTCCGATTCAAGAGCTTGTGGCACCAATTGACAGATTGGGCCAAGATGATGTGGATTTTCGTGCACCCTTGGAGTTTCGGAACAAAGGATACGGATATTGATATTGACAAGCACCTATGGACTATCCCGTATGTTCTTCTAGTCTTGCTCTGTCGGGACATTGCTGACTGTACTTCCTAGAATGGAATTCCGTTCCTCGCTTGTTCTGTATCTGACCCAACTTGGCCTCGCTCGTCTGAAGCCTACTGTCAGAATATTGTCCTTGGTAGCACTCGTGGCGTGGTGTCACGAGAAAGATCGCTGGGAAATGATCCTCTTCTACTCCGGCTTCCTTCTCGCAGAGCTTGACTTCCGCAGACAAGCGCTGGCCGCCGCAAAGTCCATCCTCCCTACAACCTCCTCTATTTCCACATCTGCACAACGTCAACGCTTGTGGACGTCTTTGTATATATTCGTCTTCCTGGTTGGCATCTATCTTGGAGGCCAACCACAAGAACATGTTGAACACGCACCTGGTTGGGCCACACTTCATTCCTGGATTCCAACCTACGCTTCGCACAAGCAACGCTACTGGGTTGGCTGGGCCGCTCTGTTGCTTGTCTGGTCAACATCCAATTCTCCTCTCCTCCAACGCTTGTTCACTAACAGCCCTGTACAATATCTTGGAAAGATTTCCTTCTCGCTTTATCTCATGCACGGTCCAGTAACACACACCATCGGTTATGCCTCGATGGACTTCTTCTGGCGAACGATTGGGGAGGACACATATATGACAAAAGAGATTGGCTTTGTCATTGCTGCAATCATCGACATTGCAAGCACCATCTGGGCGGCAGATATATTCATGCGTGTAGTCGACACGCCAACTGTGCATTTTGCTAAATGGGTCGAGGAGAAATGCATTGTTTCTTTAGAATAAACAGGCTTCAGTAAGCCAATTAATTGTACATATATGTAGAGCTTTTGTAGTGATATTCCCAAATTTTTCCATGTTTATTTGCTTTTTCTTCCCCTCTTTAACAACTTCCTCTGATATGCAGAGATCATGCCTTGGAACATATGAAACTGACTGGGCTCCGGCCGTGGTTGCGGAGAATGTGACTGTGCAGACCAGTCACAGGGTGATAAAAGCTCTATATCTGCTCACCGACATGTGCAAAAAGAGTTGGCGGCCAATGGAGTGAAAGCGCGTCAGCGGGACCCATCAAGGTGTCTTGGCATCATCGAGTGAGAAAACGGTTGCGCTCGGCCCGCGTCTTCGAGTCGCGATCTCAACAGAGCCTTCTGGACGACGACTGCTCCTTCGTTCCCTAAGACTTTTAATTCATTGTTCGCAAGCAGTCGGTGTTGATTCTGTAAGCTTGCATTGAGATCGCCATCGTTCGCTTTGGGTAGTTGAACAGGGACAAAGCAGCTTCTTTGAGACGCGACAATCTTCTAAATCTAGAAGCGGCCGAGTCACCTTCATCTGTTATTAATCGATCTACGGCTTGCTATCCCCGCATCGCCATCTTTGGAGTAAGGAAGCATCATGGTCCTCTCAAACGATGAACGCGGATGGGTCATGGCAAGTGTCAGTGGTGCTGGTGAGGTTTTCGAGATATTCAGCCGCCACCATACGTCAGCTAACGTTGACGGCAGCATGCATCATTGGGGCTTCCATAATCTGCGTCGATATAATCGTCAGAAAATTTCCAAGCAAACGCAACTTCAGGATACAGGATAGCGATACGTTCTTGTCGTCGTCGCTCAGCTTGAGTTTTGGTGTCATGGTAATTCGGCTTGTTACCGCTTTTCTCTGATCTCAAGGCTAATACAAGCAGCTGTTCTCTGCTCTTTTCAGCATGATGCCTTCGGCCAAGAGTTCTCTCCAAAAGGGTGGAATGTCACCGAAAGCTGCCGCTTGGACGTTGATAGGCTGTTTCCTAGCAGGTGCTTTGGGTATTCAGGTCATCAGCCGACTTGCTCACTTGTTCATGCCGTCGCATGTGGTAGATTGCGAACACTCCCACGACGAAGAATCTGCTGTCAAAGAACCCACCGAAGAGGATGGACAAGTGCGCCATGAGCAAGCCCATCCTCCATCTCACGATCGCTCACACGGAGGGTCTAATGCTGCCTACAAGCAGCATGGTGAACACGTTCACGTACAAAGACCGAAGATTTCGGCCCGCAAATCAACTTCTGCTGCAGCTGATGAAAATGGTTCTGCAACACTTCCACCAGGCAAGAGTTTGTCAAGGCGGCCTTCGCTGCAGGCTCGTTTGAGTCAGACGCTCTCCTCGATCGCTTCTAGATCAAAGTCATCTTGCGATTGCGATGGTCCATGTTACGGGTTCAGCGAGCCATGTGGTGCGGACTGTTTCAAGAACATGCAAACGAGGCAAGCAAGTACTCGCTCTATCATTCGCCAGCAACTCCTCCGTGGCGAATCAACCGCTTCGGAACAGACTCCGCTGCTTCAGAGTATCAGGGATGAGAATTCCCCTCGTCCTGGACATCAGGGTCGTATGGCATCTGACACGGTTTTGCAGACTAAGAAGCTTAACAGCACTCCCAGCCTAACCAACGCTGATACTGTGATTGAAGAGGAGGAGGAGGACACACATTCGCTTCACCATGCCAAGTCACACGCCTCTCTTTCCAGCAACCAGCAACGGAATGGAGAGCAGCAGCCTCACCATCATCACGTTCCTACAAACGTTTTCGCCAGCATTGGTCTCCAGACGTCCATAGCAATTGCCCTTCACAAGCTACCAGAAGGCTTCATCACCTTTGCCACTAACCATGCCAACCCAAAACTCGGTTTCTCCGTCTTCCTGGCTCTGTTCATCCACAACATCACCGATGGCTTTGTGCTCGCTTTGCCCCTCTACCTCGCCATCAACAACCGCGCTAAAGCAATGTTTTGGGCCTCTCTACTTGGTGGAGCTTCTCAACCTCTCGGCGCCGGTGTTGCCGCTATCATCTTCAAGATTGCTGGCTCTAAGAATGTAGCAATCAGTGAGAACTTCTATGGAGCCATGTTTGCGGTCACGGCGGGCATCATGACATCTGTTGCATTGCAGCTCTTTGGAGAGAGTCTCGAGCTCACTCATAACAAAGGCCTTTGCATGATCTTTGCCTTTGTCGGTATGGGCATCTTGGGTTGTAGTTCGGCCTTGACTGCATGATCATTGGCATAACTTTGGATATCAGGATCTTGGAATTAAGGAAGCGGCGTCGGATTATGAGCACGAAGCTCTTGGTCTTGTTTGAGAACCATCAAATACACTCGTACAGGGGATTGAGCTACGCCAGTTATGCTGCTGCTCTGAGCATTTTCGTAATCACATCTCGCGCTTGACGGTCATAAATGCTACTGTCTTTCACCTGTGCCATAGCTCCACTGCCTCTGGTCTGATAACCTAAAGGATTTAACCACCTTCTGCCGCTCCTTTTAATCCGGGTCTTCTCTTCCATTGTCTACCTTGTATTCTACAATGGTCTATCAATGTTTGTTTTGAGGAGAGTGCTGCATAATCAAAGACTTGTACGTACACCTCTCCATCCAGTGTCAGTGATATTTCTATGGCTCTCGACGCGTCCATCTTCTGACAAACCGCCACTCACAAATGTCTGTTCTTTTCTTTCTTGATGATTTTCTTAGTTTACGCTTTATGTTTGTTCCATCCATTGCCTCATCCTCTCCTGCATCAGCTCTTTCTTCTTTTTGTCGATTTAATTACCTAATCGATCGCTCTTTCCCTTTTGTAGCAAGATCGTTCCTTCCTCTTGCGGTGGACGGTTTCTTCCTCTTTCGTCAGATGGTTCCTTCCTCTTTCGTTAGATCGTTCCTTCTTCTTTCGCCAAATTCTCGGTCGCTCCTTCCTTCCCAATCTCCCTCGTTCCTTCCTCTTTCGTCATTGTTCAGTATCCGCGCCTTCTTAATTGATCTTCTAGTTAGCAAAAGTGGAAGGAATGGATTGAACAAAACAGGAAGGGTCGATCGATGTTGAATCCGGAAGATAGTGAAAGACATCATACAGCTACAACTCTCTCATGATCCTGCTTACGAGCATCTTTTTGTGTCCTACACCATAAGCTCCCCCTTCCGACTCATCTTTCCTACTTCTCTACATACGTCTGATACATATTGGTATACTCGAAGAAGCTAGCCTTGTAGTGTCTCTCGAGAGTCGAATCTGTAAAGTTGACATATTGCAATCCAAACCTCACACTAAAGCCAGAATTCCACTCTAGATTGTCCACAAAACTCCACGCCAGAGCTGCAGTAATCTTGATGCCTTCACTCAACGATATCAGAATCGCCTCCATGTAGTCATGATAGTATGATGTTCGGATGGGGTCCCAGAGTATATCTTGTAGCAGCGTCTTTGAAGACTCGAAGGGCTCGGCAAAACCGAATTCTGTGATTTGAATGTGTGGAGATGGCCAAGTGGTGTTGATGTAGGACATGAATGCTGGGAACCAGTCGGTTGCTCGATGTAGCCAAGGGGAGTGAGAATCGGCAGCAGGACCTATGGCCCAATTACCTTGAGCAGGTCCATAGGTGTAGCTGCTATTCGCACATGACGGGTACAGAGGGTTGCTAGCATTTGCTACGCAAGATTCAATGCCTGCATCAGGAGCCATGTAGAATTGAGCTGTGTAGGCATCATGGGCGAAGAAGTCGGCGGAACCAAGAATCAACTGTTTCTGTTGAGATGTAAAGGGAGGCAGGAAGGAAGACACATGGTCGTTGACAGTCGATGGCCAATCTCCAGTGAGGTAGACCGGGTCCGCAAACCACCCTTCGTTGAAGTCCCATGCTCGCTGCACAGCTTCGGCATCGGCAGAGCTGTTGGTCAGGGGGACTTTGTAACCACCGTTGTTCTTGAATGTGATGGAGCTGTCCGGAATGATGGACTTTCCTAGTCGGTAGGCTTCTGCATGTGCCAGCAAGATGTTTCGACCACAGACAAATGGCTGCTCAATATTCGGAATGGAAAAATTGCGCCAATAGCCTGCTGGCATTGGATACTGTGATGTACAAATCACGATTGCTGTTCAAGGCGTCAGCGTCGTCGTGCTGATAGTGTTTCCGATTCTCTTACGCTCGTTGATAGTGAACCAATGCTTGACTCTGTCGCCGAAACGACTGTATGCTATACGCGCGTACTCGGTGAAGTCTCCAATGATCTGCTCGCTCAACCAACCACCATATTGGTTTTGTAGTAATGCCGGCATGTCCCAATGATATAAAGTAGCCATCGGGGTGATGTTGTATTGGATGCACGTATCAATAATGTCGTTGTAGTGAGCGATGCCTAGTTCGTTGACTGGTCCGGTACCGAATGGGAAGAGACGTGTCCATGCAATGGAGAACGAGTAGGCATTAATACCCATAGCTGATAAGCGTGCAATGTCTACAGTTGATGATTGTGTCAACCTCATTACAGTTCTAGGTATGGGCAAGATATTGGGACTTACCCTGCTTGTACATGTAGTAGTTGTTGTCCGTGATGTCTCCGGTGCTGTTATCGGTGGCAAATCCAGGCACACGGTGCATGTTCACATCCCACGTCGACGGCCCTTTTCCATCGGCTCTGGCGGCACCTTCAATCTGGAAAGAAGCACCAGCAACACCAAGGTAGAAGTCTTTGGGAAAGCTCCAGGACTCGTTCTTTGTGACGAGAGGTACTTGACGTCCAGGTGGGAATCCATAGCTTCCTATAAACGGAGGGGGTATCAAAGAGCTAGATGGCACTGGAGTCGCCTCGATAGTCGTAGTCGTATTCGCTGTGTCGACTGGCCCAACAAAGAAGTCCCAAAGATCTAGACAGGCGTTAGCCTCACAAACTTATATTCTGCAGGTTGTGCCGGCAAAGAAGCACTTGGCCTACCTTCAACAGACAACTGCAATTTTGTTACAAAAGCACTCGGGTTAGCCACAGCAGTGCCATTGACAGTGGTAGAGCTTGGTACAGCACTATTCGTGGCGTTGGTATAGTTTTGGGCCAAAATCTCTCTAGCAAGAATAAGAGGTGTCAGAGCCGTATAGATCTGAGCAACCCTCATGTTGAAAATCGATAAGCAGAAGCAGTTTTCGGCATGAGACAGGTGTTGGTTGACATGTTTATATGCTTCGTCTTTCGGCGGGACAGAATAGCTCCGCTATCTCCCATGATCAGGTCCCTGCCAGCATACCATTGAGGGGTTGAAGCGGGGTTGTACGCAATACGGGCATGGTTTCTACAGTCAACCCTGCAGTGCCGACGAGTCCAAGCATGAATCAAGAATCTTGTCGTTTGTGCATGAAGGTGGCCCCTCGGTGTTCATCGGCATGTTGCGGGGTAGCCCGATGCCAGGGCATGGTCGCATCGCGGGATCATGGGATAAGATTGACAACGAATGCAACGTGAAGAAGGTAACAAGTTCAGTCCTTCGGCCATCTGCAGAGTATAGACGGCATCTGATGTCTCACTTGACATTTAGGCTAGTGCAGCATTGGGTACAGGATATGGCTTGTAGATGAATACTAGTATGATCTCTCAGGAAGAGTTGAGCAAGCGAAATGCACTGTGCATCCCTACGACTTCAGTCTCTAGACATGACCGCAGGATTCTGGCAAAACAAACAGTCAAGACTTGTTTGCACAGCAAAAGTCGAAATCGACAAGAGTCACACCGACCGCGCTTTGTCGAGGTGCCACACATCGGCAAAAAGGATGATCACGCCAGGGGTCGAACCTGGAATCTCTTGATTCGTAGTCAAGCGCCTTGCCATTGGGCCACGCAACCAGTTGTATGATGAATTTGGTCACCGCAGCTTATATATACCAAAACTCATCCAGAGGATGTCTGCAGCGATTGCTTGATGTAAATAGCTAGGTGATCATTGCTCTGATTCCCACCTCTACTCTTTGTACATCTTTCTTCCCACCAGTCGTGAGGAGGGGAGTACCTCGTACAAAGCTGAGCTAGGAAGAATAATACCGGAATTACATACGGGCTTATGAGGCCGTCCAGAACCACCGGAATACCCGATAGCAGATCAGTTGTCGAAGCTCAAAGGCTCGAGCAGCATAAACTACAAGCATCCCTGCTGTCATTGTCTTCACGCTCAATGCACGAAAGCAATATACACAAGCAGTTTTCAAGCATGTTTGATTTCATCTCTTCATGATATTCTTTTGGTCCAATGATGAGTAACTAGGATAGCACAGAGGCCACCAAGATATGTCGGCAGAGCTGGCTGAGTTTACCATCTACGGCCCTCATAACCACCGTCGTTACCGCCGCTTCCACGACGACCGCCATGATGTCTACGCTCCTGACCATCGTCATCAGGGAAGCCACCTGGCATCTCGTCCTCGTCGCGACGGCCATGGCCCTGACGACCGTAGTTGTTGTTATCCTCACGTCCGTACTCTTGTCTTCCGCCGCCAAACTCTTGTCTGCCACCATCAAACTCTTGTCTGCCACCACCGAACTCTTGTCTGCCGTAGCCTTCGTCGCGGCCCTGGCGCTGAGGTCTCTCGTAATCGTTACGGCCTCCGAAGTTATCGTTACCATAGCTGGGACGTTCGTCTTGACGTTCTTGGTGCTGAGCGTGGTACGATGCGCCGGGGAACCCACCGCTGTTATCAGGTCGGGAGTAAGACTGCTGCTCGTTTTCGTCATCATTGCGGTGGCTGGAGCCATGCTTTCTGTGCGAGCGACGGTCGTTGTCATCATCGTCATCGTTTCTTCTGCCGTGGTGCTTCTCTTCAGTCTGATAGTACTCTCCAGCAGCGCCGACGCCTTGCTCCTGTACCTCGCTTTCCCAACGGCCACCAGGCTTCTCGTGACGACGCTCACTGCGCTGCTCGTAGCCACCGCCCTGGGTGGGACGGACCTCGGTACTCTGCTGGTAGCCATATCCTGACTGACCCTGCTGCTCGTAGCTGTTGTATTCGGTTCTGTGGCCGCCACTGGGGTACTGAGTAGTCTTATATTCGGCTTGGGCGGTATGCTCCTGACCATAAGGTCTAGAAGAGGGACGTTCGCCAGTCTGCATGTAACTCTGGGTGTAAGATCCATCCTGGTTGTGGCTTGACTGCTGGTAAGTCTGAGTCTCGCCCTGAGACTCGAAGGCGCCACTCAAGAGACTACCTCCAACGCTACCAACGAGGCCGCCAAGAACAGAACCAAAGGCGCCACCGCCGACAGCTTCTCCAACAAAATTTCCGGCTTGCTGCTCGAAGCCACTGGTAGGACGACTGCTGGGACGACCTTGGTTGCCGTAGCTGTTATGCTGCGAAGACTGGCCACCACTGACAAAGTCACTGATACCTTCCATGACGGCAGCGTGGGCTGCAGCGGCAGGAGCATTGTTGTGCTGCTTCTGCTGGAACAGGGGCTTGCAGCAACCATGGCCGGAGTCTTGGACACCCTCCTTGTGGTTTTGACCAGTCTCAACACCACGTCTGCTGAGCTTACTGCGTAGATCATCACGCTCACGCTCAGACTTGTCCTGCCACCATTGCTCAACAACGCCGAACATTATATGTCTACCATCAGCTGCGCCGTCGCTTCCGACTGCTCTCAGTGCGGGGTGATGGAAAATGCCGTTGATGATGCGGTCGAGAGTTCTGGCAATGTCGACGTTCTCGTTGTCCCAGCACTGGACGATCTGGGGAACGACCCACTTGAGGACAGCACATCCGATCTTGCCGGCGGGCTCGTTGAGGATGTTGGAGAAGTGGTCCTTGGAGAGCATAGAGTGAGTGGGGTCGGATGAGTCGTCATCATGGAAAACAATCAATTGTTTCGCCCTGCTGGATTCGATGACCTCACTTGAACCAGTCGCTAGTTCTTCCTTGACTTGGCTGATGATGGGTAGGACGAAAGGAGCAAGCAGAGAGAAGACGAAAATGTTCAGCTGCTCAGTGATCTGCTCGAGCAAGTCGGGTAGGATGGGGATCTTCTCGATGGTCTCGTTGATGCCCATCATGAGCTCGTCGTGGAACTGAAGAATGGGGTAAATTTGGTTCTGGACCTCCTGAAGCTGCTGAGCCCACTCTTCGGGCTGACGTGGAGACAGCTTCATGTTGCCCATCTGAGCAGCAGCAGCGTTGCTCTGGAGCTCATCAACCTTGCCGGCCTGATCCTTGCCTCCAAGAAGGCCGGATGGAAGCGACTTGAGAAGCTTCTTGAGCAGACTAGTGTTCTGGTTCTGCGAGTTGTCGATGACACCCTCCAACTCTTGAATCTCGGACTGGGTGGCCTTGTCGTCCAGCTCTCCCATAACGGAATGAAGGAAGTCGACACCACCAAAAGTACCTGTGACGATAGGGTAGACCTGGTGGCGGGCACCTTGAACGCGGACCTGGGTGTTACGGCCGACATGAGGGAAGACGTCGCGCTCGCCCAGCTCGATCAGGGCAAGCTCGGTGTAGTTGGAGTGCGCCGAGTAGTCTTCAAGACAATGGCAGGCGGTCCCTAGAAGGCGCAGAGCCTCGTAGAATTCCCTCTTGTCTCTGCTTCTGTTGAAGGATCTACCAAGATCGATGCAGCGGCCGAACAGGTTGCGCACCAGCTGGGCAGATGTAGTGATGCCCAAGTCTTCCGAGGCAATGTAGTTCTTCAGTCCGGTTCTCTCATCAATGCTCAGTTCCCTCTCTTCATCGACGGGGGCGCGTAGTCTGCGGTCGTACTGGCGGGCGTCTTCGTTGTCGGCGTAGTCCTTGGGGTTGTCGATGTGCTCCTCGGGGCGGTAGCATCCCAAACGTTCAGTCGTCACCTCGAACTCGCCAGTGCCGTAGCCAAAGGTCAGGAAGCCCAAGACCCATAGCAGAATGCGGATTGCCTCTGCGGATACGTGCTTCGTAGTACCGACATCGACGGCCTGCGAGTAGTCACGGAGCCAGTTGCCAAAGTAGACTCGCTTGACGTCGATCTTGCTGAACTTGGCACCCTTGGCGTAGGCGTAAGAGCTGACGAGAGTGAGGAGTGTGTCTTCGATGTCTCCATGGCGGAAGTTGACGCCCTCAACATTGGAAACTGAGGCGATGTTGCCGGCGCCAAAAGCATGAGCTGGTCGTGCCAGCAGCACCACGGTCAGCAGAGCTGCGATAGCAAAGCTGTTGGACGTGAAGATAGCCATGACTGGTGAGGCTGAAGGGCTTCAATTGATAGTCTTGACTGTTAAACAAACATCAAGAGGGATGGCTGAGGGGCTGAGGGCTGAGGGAGCTGTTCTGCCAAGGGCCAAGACGTTTCAAGCAGGCCAAGCACACAGCCACCGTGTTTGTGTCAATGTGTTGCATAAAAACATGTCGGTGAGGCTAGCGACTGTCGAGCCAGCGCTCTCAGTGAGCTCAGCTCTCGCCGCCGTGATTTTGTGCATCTCGTTGACTGAATTTTGACCAACCTGCGTTCGATGAGAAGGCGGTTGCCCCTCTTGACAAAATCAAGACGAGCTTTCCATCGACCCCGCCAAATCAGGGTCCAAGCTTCACGCATCAAATGCTTTCCTCTTGGTGTTTTCTCAAGCAAAAGACACAAAGTTCAACACTCTACGACCAAGCCCATTTGAAGGTCATCTAGTCATCTCTGATGAACTGCCGTGTCTCATCGATGAGCTTCGACTTCAGCCTAACACTTGCCTCGCTTGGGACTACGGTTCTCGCACGCGGACTGGATATTCGACAGTGTGTGTGATCCTCAAAGCCTTGGGTTTGATATCCTTTCGCTTGCAAGTCGCTTCCAGGATATCTCTTGCTGCGAACGGCGACTGCCGATAGCAAAGGCGTTAGATGCAGGCACCTTCTTTGACTTTACTTGACACCGTCGATCCTTCCAGACCAGGAAGCCACTCTGCTTCAAGACGTCGCGTGTCCTTCTTGAGACTCTTCGCTTGACAACTCCACCAAACCCGACTGCTTTCTACCCTGCATATGTCGATATCGCAAAGAACCGGGTCCATGCGTTTCTGTTGATCCCAATCATCCACAGGCTATCCAGTTTGCCGTCTCCCATCAGGCCCTTGGTCTGTACTCGAGTAGGCTAGCTGCGCTCGACCAGCGTGCAAGGACCGCCTCTCAAATTGACAGCCACAGCTACGGGCTAAACATGAACGTCTCTGCAAACTTGGTCTTGCTCGTGCTCGGTACTGGTGCCGGCATGAAAGTATTAATCTTTGATCACCTGCCTCACTTGATTGTACGAGTGCGGTAATCAGACTATTTTGACTCGTGATTCATCAAGGTTCAACCTCCTGCCTATCTTGTGGATTATCACGCCTGATATGACTCTAAACAGGAAGTAGGAGCCGTCTATCTTTCTAAGCTACCAACCTTACTCCGTACACACCGAAGACGAGTCCCTGCTTACAGGCCGCTGCCTCTACTCACTACCGTACAGTATCTGGCGGAGTTTTGGTTCCTTTCTCACCCGCCCTCGACCTGCGTCTATCCTTTCATCCAGCTGTTGGCGAATACCAACGCCGACTGAGGAGCCTCTGCTCGGCTCGCCGGATGCCTGGTATTGTATATGGGTTCACCAATTTCGTACTTCGTACAAACTTGAAGATCAGGTACCCCCACTTGGCCATATCTAAAGATCATCACTTATAAGTGCGCCGCTATTCGCCTAGCTAATAGTGTCACTATTGGGGAACACTCATTTTACCAAGTGTCTTTTGGCGACCGACTAGCGTTCGCGATATGGAACTATCCTTAGGCAGGATCAGGTCGCGGGTCAGATAATGTTACACCTCCGAAAAGTTGCATGTGGCAGCTTCACTGGTGGCCGCCGACTAAACAATGGCACTGAGCTCGGCGGCCGCTCCGTCTATAACCTTTGCACTGTCGTTTCAACCTCCATTGGCGCCACACGTGAATAACGACCTGTTTGAGAAAGCCACAATTTGAGTGACGGGCGAGAACGGCGAATGGTCGATTCTGAAATCCATCAGTGGAGAATCAGAGTCAGGGTCATGATGAGGCTTGAGTTCTAGGCGCTGTATTTTCCTCTTCTCGAGTCTCTCACTCGTTCGGATGACTACGTACATCACGCACAATGTGGTGAATGTAATTTGAGTGTTAGATTCCACGGTCTTGTTGGTTCAAAGGTCAAGATCGATAACGATTAGTACAAACATGTCAGAACGCCTACCGTGTCGACGGTGGATCACTGGAGAGTAAGAAGCTACAAGCCATTGACGGAGTGAGCATCCGTTGAATGGAGCAATGCACGGAATGGCTGTCTCTTGAGATTTGTTGAAGATTGATGGGAAAGGACAAACCAAAGTCGAGAAGAAAGAACAAAAAAGGTACAAAATGCTCGAAGAAGCTTCACGAGTCAGTGCTCGGAACAACCAATCACACTCCAGCCGGGACACTTGGTAGCTTCCGATGAGCAGCGGACCCAGTCGTTTGGACGGGATGTGACCCACAAGCCGGCGAGTCGGGGTCTCTGTGCCGCACGTCACGGCACGCTAACTTTTGGAACTGCGGATGGCTCGTTCTCTTGCACACCACGATTCTGGACGTCTTCTCCTGACTCGACACGCGTATCTCTGTATCGAAGCCGATCTAGAGGCAAAGACCGTCTTCGCTGCGAAGGAAAACAGCAGAGCGAAACACGCAACCAGCATCGCGGAGTCATCTAAGACACAGGTCAGTACTCGGCTGTTGCGACATTGATCCTCGTCAAGGCAAGCAAAGCTCAATTTATTATATCAACTACCTTCATATAGCGGTCCCTGCTCGTGCGAGAAAGCCGGAATGCAGGGGGTCAAGGGTCACTCTGTGCATCGCGCTCTGATCCGCAGCCCACACCACACTGAAACAGGAACATCCTCCCCGAAAAGAATTGGGATTGTCGTTCACCACTGTTGATGGGATCCGTTCGGCACTCGGCTCTTGAATCCGCGGGTTGGGTCTATGGACCTCACGAATTGACAAATTCAGGCGTGACTCCACCTCTTCATCCAGTGTTGCAACCACGGTCTTTTGTTCTCTTGCACGTCGAAGATCTGGGTCAACTCATCATCTCATCCATAATCGTCTCCGCGGTGTACGATTCGTTCTTAACCAAGACGACAGCTAAGCAGCTTGGTATCTAGTCCTTTTTCATCCACGCCTGCAACGCCATCAGCTGGAGTGACACGACCGTTTTGATCCTTCGCAAAAACAAAGTCACAGACCACTCGAGTCTAGGCAACCCCGGCGGCCGGCAAGGCGCAACGGTTTCTGAACCGCAGATGTGCCTCAAGTCTAACCTTCTTTAAGTTTTCGAGGTCCCCTGATCTCCACACACTTGCTGCGTACCTGCGAGTCACTTTTGCATACATATTGTTCACCTCCAACACATCACTGTTTCAACTCGCCCGATCCATCTACAGGCGTCCCACGTCGCATTCTGGAAGAAGGTCTATCCTGTACCCTACGACTTTGCTGTTGTCATCGCCACGTACAACCCTCGTGTGGACCTGAGGTCTAAACATCATCTTGAATCATCGCGATGGCACAAGATACTGGACCCCGTTTGGCTGCAACAGTGATCGTTTTGTCCGTTCTGGCATATCCACTACTAGCATTGCGTATCTACATCAGAGTAAAGACCAGAGCATGGGGTGCTGACGATTGGTCGATGCTGTTCGCGGCCGTTCCATTCACCGCACTCACTATCGCATGTCTCGGTGGTGCCTTCAATGGTGTTGGTGGTCATGAAGCTGAGCTAGGTCCTGAAAAGACTTCTGTTGGCCTTCACGTAAGTCCCTGCTTATCAAAGTCGTTATGCCTGACATACGCTGATCGCTGGTAGTGGTTCTTCTTCTTCGAGGTCTTTTATTGCATCGCAATTGTACCCATTAAGCTTAGTATCTCGCTGATGGAGATGCGTATCGCGACCAGCAAAAGGAACTATGTCATCTCACTTTGGATCACCTCGGCCATGTTCATCATCATGAACATTATATCCTTGTTCGTCATCATCTTCCACTGCAACCCCATCTCCTGGGCATGGGACACGACGACTCCTGGTGGACACTGCAACTCTGCGACAACCCTTACAAATATCTATTATGCCGACACAGCTGTCAACATCTTTACTGACTGGTTCTGCGCCCTGTTGTATGTTGCCACACATTTGATACATCTCCTCTTCGGCGGCTAATTTGCATCTACAGGCCCGTACCGCTACTTTGGTCCATTCAGCTCAACCGCAACGCAAAGGTGTCCGTCGTGTTCTTGTTGAGTCTGGGCGTTCTGGCCAGTCTTTCGGCCTGCATTCGTCTCAAGTATACCGTCAGACTCAACAGTGCCAATGACTACATCCACGGAATTGGTGACATCGTCATCTGGGGTTATGCTGAAAATGGCATTGGTATGATTGTCGGCTGTTTGAGTACCTTGCGTCCTCTGTTCCGCCGCGTCTTCCAGCTCGGAAGCTCAGCACCCGATGCTTCTTCCAAGATGAACGGCACTCGTTCAAAGAGTCGCCGCAACTACCTCAACTGTGAGGCAGGATACGAGCTTCCCGAGGGTGTGCGCCCTATGGACAGAGATGTCGTTGTAAAGGGAGGCACCGTCAAGGAGACCAGCATCCGCGACTCTGACTCGGAGGAGCACATTCTGTCAGACTATCCCGGCATCAAAATGACGAGAAGTGTCTTGCAAGAGACGAGTTTCGCAACCACCTCTACTTCTGGACAGAGCCCATAAAAAGATATGAACGAAGCATCTACAAAAAGGATTGGAAACATGGCGGCATAACGACAGGATTTTTGGGAGATTCATGAGCACATACATTTCCTTTGTTTTCACATTCTACATCATACTAACCCTTATACCCAATTTTTCTTTCTCGTCATTATATGTAATTACTGGCAACGTCGAAGCCCAAATAGACAGGAGCATATCCTACTGATTCACCTGGACCAAATGTATACCTGTCTTCAAACCCCTTCCGCAGTTGTGCCTTCCAAGTCTCTGCTCCTGGTCAACTCGACTGCTTATCGTCACTATCGTCACTCTGTGCAGATTAGCAACTACCGAAACGTTCTCGCCGCCCCAGATCCAAGACTCGCTCGCACCACCAACAACCACGACCTCGAATCTCAAAACCATGAATTTACATCATTCCGTCTCCCTCTCTCCCGTCGAACAGACTTTTGTGGTCTTTCAATTTATCTCCCTTCGATCATGGGAAAAGGCTAGAAAGTCATGTTTCTTTCCCGAACCGTGCGACTTCAAAGTTTCGAATGATCGTTTTTACGCATAAAAATAAAGATTTTTAAATTCAAATTCAAAAATTCACTTCCCGTTTTGCGACCCTGTTTCCCGCAAAAGTCTAAAAATCACATGGACGTTGTTTTGGTCTTGACCATTTGACTTTGCAACCACTGTTTCAAAAAAATTCACATGTCTGACTGTCGGCAGATGGTTTTGTGTAGTAATCAAGATATAATGACGGGATATATGGATTTTTTCTGCTTGGTCGATTTGTTGTGATGGTGATGACGAGGGTGGGTATATACGTGATCGGTGGTATATCTACACGACGAGGTGGTTGTGGCTTGGTTACAATACGACGACATGTTACATGTGGAGCTTCAAGATGAGTGTTAGAGCTCCGAAGACTTGATGATTGGTTTAGCAGTTTCTAGATGTGGAAAGTTGCTAGATTTGCGACTTCCGTTTCTGTGTGTGATGGACATGTCGAGGAGCAAGGTTGAGACACTTGACTCGACTTGCTCGATGGCAGTCGCGGCTCACATGGCACTACACACCTTCGAGTCCTTTGCAGTCTCGTCAATGTTGGGCTCTTTATCTCCCTTGCCACTGGTCCATCCCTTGACATCATGAAAATCCATGATCTTACCTTCACCACCATGTCTATCTTGGACTGTTGAAGCATTGTCAGCATTCATCGTCGTCAATCAACACTTCTTCGGAAGAGACACTTACTAGCTTGCCAATCTCTTCCAACAGCCTGCTCAGGACGCCATCGCAATCCCTTCTGCAACTTCTCCTCCATCACACCTTCCATTCGGTCGACGATCAATTGTCCAACCACAGGCATCATCATGAATCCCATTCCCGATCCTCCAGCCGCAACCACCAACCCATTCCTGCCTTCCGGTCTGTCGATCAAGAATTGTCTGTCCACAGTGTCCGCATCCCAGCAGATTCGTGCGAAACTGAAGTCGCGATCTGCGATCTGAGGCATTGCCTCTTGCAAAAACTTTCGCATGCGTGTCTCGCTTTCAACTGGGATCTGATGGCGAGCGAACGGTTGCGAGTGTGTGGTTCCTTCGCTGTATCCGGGAGTCGCGTTCGTCACCATATTGATGTAACCAGGATGCTCATCGCAGAATTTGAGCTCCCGCTTTTCAGCGTCTGGTTCAACGAAAAATCCACGCTCGGGGTTGTACAACACTGGCAAGTCCTTGAAGATCCCTGCCTCCTCGACAGAGAGGGGAATGTGAGCCAACGTCCATGCGGTAGGTCGGAGTTGCTGCTCGAAGTCGAAAAGGAGATCACCGTTTGCTCCTGCACAAAGAATCGTTTGGTCGGCATGGTGAGACACGCCATCTGCTGTTTTTGCGCCCAATACTGTGTCCTTTGACTCTGAAAAGAGGAGCAATGTCACCTTTCCTGCTGAGTCGCCGGTCACAAAGTTGACGCCCAGCTTCGAGGCCTCCTCATACGCAGACATCATTGCCCCGCGAGCAAACACCCAACCGGCACCATGATCTTTCCAGAACCCTCTCCAGCCTGGGAATTCACCCTGCAATACACCTTCGGGCATGGTCTTCTTGAAGTCCTCAGGTGAGTCTAGAGAGACCCACTCGCTCTCTGTCCCCTTGGTATACCCTTTCACATGCTCATAGACATCATCTGATATGGCACTGAAGATGATGCCTGTTGGGTGGTAGAACGACTTGAAGACATGATCCTCCTTCCAGTATTCTGTCGTGATTTGATGCATACGGTTCCAAATATATTGTTCCTCGGTGTCATTCTCTGAAGGCTCGCCCTCTTCCATGATTTTGTTGACATCGTTGCCTGCTGAAATGGGCGAAGGAATGGGATGGGCCTCCAGTACGGTCACATTCTTGTATCCGCGACGAGCAAGGTGAAGGGCACTAGAGCATCCCCAAGTGCCACCACCTATGATGAGAATACTGCTGTCTTTGGAAAGGGATGCCATAGTGAGATATGTCGGTCACTTGCAAAGTTCTGCAAGACTGTTGAGGTCACAGACGCGGAAGACGAGATGGGTTTTATCCAGACGCCTCCCAGCTTCGTCTCAAGGTCTCGGATGTCCATGTACCCACCCCAACCGCGTGACTATGCGCGATATGAGTGTCGCTTGACGGCTTTACTCATGGTTACTGATGAGAGGCGCCCTCATCGAGACTGGTCTTGACATCGAGTTGCTTGTTCAGGACAAGCCTCTCAGGCGTAGGATCCGCGTCTTGCGAGACTGGAAGGTCCAAGCGTGATGTGTTTGCAACGTCCTCAAGCTCCAAGCGTTGTCAGCAACACATGTCATCAACGGGCTCAGCAACAGACCACACATTCCTTCCACACTTTGTGCCATCTCAAGGCTTCTTGCGGGCAGACTACTAGCGATGCGAAATATAGATCTACCTTCCACCTTCGTTGAATCTTTCTCTAGTAGTAAAAGTGTTCAGGCTAGAAATGTTGGACAACGAACGAAGGTCACAGTGAAGTATTTTGAAAGTCAAGATTTAGAAATCGGTTTATCGCTATATCTCGCCCAGCGTGTCCGTAGAAGTATGAACGAAACCACAGACGCTGCAACAAGTATCAAAGACTCTCCTGTACTATTGATTGAGGATCGAGTTCCACGCGTGGGCGCTCGGAAGCCTAAAGATGTCGGAAAGTAATGGTCGAGGGTAACACCCTGACCTTGCGACATGGGCAAAACGGACAAGCAAGAACAGCTATCTCTACCTTATCTCATTAATTAGACGCTCGAACATGAGTCGTACGATGGGAGCACGGACCACAAGTGGACGAAATCGCGAGAACTCGTTCGAGCGTCTAAGAGTTTAATGACACTCTTTTAGTAGTAAACCTCTTCAAAAACCTAACAACAACGACGAAAATCGCTAGATAACTCTACAATAATTACTAGAGCTACCTTATATGCTAGTAAGTCCAAATATCTAATTTTTAGCAGTATCTAGCGACTGGTCGTCGCGTAATAATTGTTATAAAATTTAACAACGTTAGATTACGCCCGAAGCTTCCCGGGCGCACAACGTCGAATTCTAACAAAACATCTGATTAATTAATAACAATTCAACAACAGCAGCTATTTAGCTAAGATCTATAAGTTTAGGTAAGTGCTCTATTCTCTTTCTATCTATCGAAAAAAAAGTCGAAAAAGTTATACGGTTAGGCCAAAATCTTCTACTCTTTTTTTTGTTATTTTGAATCTACTTTGCTTTTTACTTATTTCTTACTACCCTTATACTATATACTTATAATAATAGCTATATGGCCTTAAGATCTACTTTATCTAGGCCCTTAGCTATTTTATATAGCATATATAGACGTTGTGGTTAAGATATAGCTAGATTTCAAATGGATTTCAAAATTCTTCGATATATTTTTAACATGTGAACTATTGTTTTTCGATTTATAGTCGGACGCGCACATAGGGGTACTCTACCATATAGAAAATATAGTAAATCAGCCTTAGAAGAATCTATAGGTCAAAAAAGCTAGGGAGGAAACGTACTGTAGCACTTAGTATACGCCGTAGAGTGGTCCAAAACGCGTCGAGTTAAGGGCGTTATAGGTAAGGGAAATTCATTAAGCTCTTAGACGCTCCGCCAACAAGCAAGCTTGTCACCCACCAAAATCTGAAATCACGTGACGCTTGACTCGAGTATGGCGGAGCGTCTGATTAATGAGATAATCTCTACCATGATCATGAGAAATTGGTCCTGCACTGTCTACCAGTATTGGCGTCCGTTGACATTGTTCGAGTGCATCTCCTAAGGGGGTATCCTCAAATCTCACACACAAATGGCAAATGGCCTTTCTCGGGCAGCAATCGAATCTATCCGTGTTCAGGAGACGGCACGTATTGTTTCTCAAGCTTCAAAGTGTCAAGTATATGCTGCACTAGCATCCTGCGCCTTATGATGACTCTTGTGAATCTTACTACCATGGATGGTTGCAAAGGAGAGGTGTGACTGTTCTCTTGATCGTGCTCGGCGCGAAGCACGGATAGAGGGGCAACGAGGCAGCATGGAGGTATGGCTCCGCTAATGAACCGTGTAGCGTAGGGTGAGGTCCAGTCGTGTTTATCGAGGCTCGAGATGTGATGATCGAAGAGCTGGTCGTCATTGAATTGGCGCTATCGCCAGTAGAGCGAGGTCAGTCGAGGAGGGCGATACTGCTTTCGAGGTCAGTTTGGTACCATCGCAGACAGACCAATACATCCGTCGAGTGATAGACTCGGCAATCAGCGCCTCGACATTTGGTGGAAGCTAATCGACGTCGCTGCCAAAATGCAGGATTGCAGGCTCCGTCGATCCGTCGAGCAGGTGGAACGAACTGTCTCTGCAACTCAGTCGAGCAGATAGAGCAACATGTGAGTATTGCAGAGGGTCTGTAATGCAGAGACAGCTACTCGTGCGTAATGGTCAGCTCTCGAGGAAGCTGCGACGGCAAGCTTGGCCTCCATCATTCCTGTCAGTGCACCTGCCTCCTCCAGGCACCAGCGGTCCTCCCTGCTGAGTAATCCACTCCCAGAGAGAGAGAGTATATAATCCACCTCCATCTCGGTCTCTGGCTTAACTTCCTTCATACTTACCTTGCTTGGACATTGGCGATCATGAAGGCCGGGTGTCTAGAGGAACTTCGTGCATTGCACAGCGCGCAGAAGCTCTTCTATTGATCTCCTACGGGGGCTCAACAAGTGCAATTATTTGATGGACTTCTCATCGATACTTCGGTGTCGATATCAAATATCTCTTTTCATTGATTCATCAGCTTGATGCTGGTGGTTGAAGAAGAGACTTTCCGCTTGAGCTTCGATTTTGCGAGAGTTGTGTGCACAGTGTTGCACAAAGGATGCATAAATGTCACAATTCTGCAGATGTGTGTCAGCCGTGAGCAAATCTAAGGTCGTTGGTTTAAAGGTATGGGACGAGTCCTTACGATGCTCGTGCAGTCATCCGTTGTGCAGTTCATCCCATTGCTCTGGAAGTAACAGGAGTACTGCTGTCGCATTGTAAAGATCCGATGAAAATATCCCCAGCAGCGCAGGGCATGCGAAAATCTGCTCGCATGTTGAGTGCAAACAGCGAACCGACGCAACCTCAAGAAATCTTGAAGCAATGCTTCTTCCTCAGCCTAGCGTGTGCCATGTTCACAGAACCTACATCTGTATCAGTCAACAACATACGAACTTTATTCGAGAGCGGCGATTGTTCGCTTTTGTCTGGTCTTGAGTACTATAATTTCGAGTCAACCAGTATGATACGCGAAGCGGCGCAAGGCGTGGAAGTCATAGGGCATGGTATGCGGGCCAGTGTGCGTTTCAATCATCATAGCATAGGCGTAAACGCCTAAGTAAGAAAGAATCGATTCGTCTCGTAAATCGATTCACTGTAGGACTACATGTCATGCTCACAATCACGTTCTGGTTAATTCAAAGGTACTGTTATTGTAAACGTATTCGTATTCGTACAAAAGCATCAATCATGCTATCCTAATAGTGGTATCAAGTGGGAAAGAAACAAAACGCCAGCCATGCCATATCTCGTGAGGAACATGTATCCATGCTTACATGGCGTAGACAAAGGCGCCGACACCAGCGGCAATCAACCACATACCAGCCGACTCGGGTACTCTCATGGCAGCTGCGGCACTTGTGGAGCCGGTACCTTCAGGAAGAGTACCGTTGATGATGAGAGTGTCGGTGCCGTTGACATTGGCGATGCGAGCAACAGTCGAGTTGATGTCGGAGTTTGAGCCGTTGCCAATGATAGAGGCGAGGTATGAATCGTCTTGCTGGTCCTCGCAACTGCACTCCGAGTTTTGAGCGCAGACACACTGGACGGGAAGGGTTGTGTTGGTAGAGTTGGTGTATGACTGGTTCTGGGCAGCCTCGGTGCGGTTGTGGAAGTAGTAAGGGTGGGCGTAAGGGTATGCGTAGGCGCCGGCACCGTACAAAGCGTAGGCGCCGATACCAAGGGCGGCACCTCCAAGGACGTAAGGAGCGACACCGCCTGGCGAACGGCCTCCAGCTCTGTAGGGAGTGGAAGCACCACCAGCATAGTAGTTGCCGCCGCTGCCGTATGATGGTCTCACACCTGAGCTGCCTGACGAACTTCCAGAGCCTCGACTGCCTGAAGAACCTGACGAGCCGGAAGAGCCTGATGAGCCGGAGCTGCCTGATGAAGAACCTGAGCTGCCGGAACTTGAGCCGCGACCACCAGAGGACGAACCTGAAGAGCTGCCGCCACCGCCTCTTCCACCACCACCACCTCCTTTGCGCTTCTCGAGCGTGTTGCTGGATTCGGGCGATGTAGCGATGTCATAGCTTGAGCGGACGGAGAGCGAGTTTGCTGCTTCTTCGGGAATGGCAGCTGCGTTGACTGCGCTGCCGACGCTGAAGGCCGAGATGATAATATGGGAGAATTTCATGTCGACGGTGTGTTTGTGTTGAGGTGAAAAGTAGAAAGTTTCGAGTTCAGTGAAATTGAGTCGAAAATAGGTCGTGCTTATATAGTGTGTAGGTATGCAAGTTGTATGAATGCCCGATGGCTGAACAGGATTGCGACAATTGGTACAGATGTAACAGTAAGCAAAACAGGAAGCGGTCATAGACGGCACAACGACGCCATTATATCCAATCCAGAACCAACGCTTCCAAGCCTTCGACCCCGAAATATCCGTTGCCGCTTAAATTCAAATTAGGTCATTGAGGCGCAAACGAAAGGAATTGTGCTTGTTTCTTCCTGTCCAAGCCTTCGATCCTTCTGATTCCTTCGCACAAGCTGCGCCTTGTCTTGTCTTGACATCACTAGTGAAGCAGCAAGGGGCGATGCGATCGAGTTGGCAGGGTCCTACCGTCCTTCCAACAAATGCTTGGCGGCATCCTTCCGCGGCTTTACAACCCAATCTGCACCCCTCCTTTATCCCCGCCACTCACGCCTCTAGATCTCGACAAGCTCGAACAAAGCGACATCATTACTCACGTGGAGCGCACACATGCGGTCATTCATCGCAAGGCGCATTCAACGTCGAAGCCGCAATCCTTCTCAAACTGTTGCTATCCCCGCAAACTTTGTCTTTCGCTTCCCTCAGCCTCTCTGCCTGAGCTAGGCACTTCAGGCCATCGCCCTAGTGTCTCTTGGAGCTCTGTATCCGTATACGGTATGCGATTCCGGACTCTCAATGCATGGCGGCACGCACGACTTTGCTGGACAAAGAATTCTGGTCGGTCCAGCTTGAACCTCTACCATATAATAGGTTGCGTGGCCCAATGGCAAGGCGCTTGACTACGAATCAAGAGATTCCAGGTTCGACCCCTGGCGTGATCATTATTTTTGCTGACATCTGGCATGTTGACAACCCGTGGTCGATGTGACGCTTGTCGAATTCGACATTTGATGTTCCTTGACTTTTTGTTTTGCCATCCTGCACTCCAACACTCAACAACTGAAAGTCTTCTTCTGCTCTACACCCCTTCGTGTCATGGACGAGTACGCGACTCAAGGGCTCTCGTAAAAGCAACACCCCGTCCAAACTCATGTCCCTCGTGGGTCAATATGGTGCCCAAGAGTGTGAAAGCTGACTGTTCGATTCATACGGCGAGACTCAATCTGGCATACTCATCGAGTAAAAACACTCTTTCTCCTGACTTGCCATCTACTTAGGTATCGGCGTAAGCTCGACATTTGTAAGTTGACTCATGCTCTTTCTCTGGAAAATCGACCGCAAGGATTCATCGTCCATTCTTCCATGTGCTATGCGTGTATTCGAGCACTTTTCGGTTCGCTGCCAGCCGGTTACTGATATCGCAGTTTTGTGACAGTCTCTACAATAGAGCTGAAAGGATCTGGATGACTATAATTGTCGCTACTACAAAAGTACACATCTTACCAGAATAACCTTCACATCAACATTATCTGCGACATATTCAAGAGTCGACAGTCACCCCCGTACCAGCCGTTATGCCATCGGACAACCAGCAACCTATCGATGGCCAGCAACTTGCAGGCAGTGGGGGCTCAAATTCAAGTGTCACACAAGGAACCGTTCCTCCTGAAGATATTCCGGCCGTTCAACAATACGTGAGCGAGATTCTGGTCGGCGTGAACGTGGAACAGGACGATCACCCCCACAATCATGAGGAAGTTGTGGAGTCGAACAACCAGTCTGATCATCCGATTCACAGAAGAGCTCCCTCAGAGTCCGCATGGTTCGGACGTGGGGTCACAGGGCGAGATGAACTACTAGTGTTGCTCAGACGGCACGCTTTCCATCACATTCCATTGTTAGGACCATCAGAAGACAATGGCGTCTCTCTGCCAACCCTTGAACTCCTCCAACGGGCCTGCGCCGATTATGGACACCTTGACGCGTTCTTCCGCGAGGCAGATGAGGCCTTTGTGAACGCTCTGACCGAGTCTTCCGGCCGTTTCAGAATCCCAATACCTCTGTTGGTACCCACCGGTAGACATGCATTCTTAAGCTTCTACGCTTTTCTCATCAGAGATAATCAAGTGGTGAGCAGTTGTTGGGAGGACTACCATGGAAGAGTTAGTACCGTCATGAGAAGAGTTGCAAGAGATCTGGATGTGTCTAGAACGCCGAATCTTCTGTACGTCAGGTTGGCACGTCGAGACCGTGGTGTGTTTGAAAGCATAGGAAAATACATGAGGCGGAGGGGGAGGGGCCTAGTCTTGCGAGGTGGATGTCCACAAGCGTTCTCTTCAGAATTTCGGAACCGCTGCTGGATCGAAGAATTTGAGCAGGTTGATACATAAATGACAAGGCCTCAATGACCAAACAGAGACACATCTGCGGACCTGCCAGAGAAATCAGGTCAGGGGATGAGACGATTTCTCTGCAAGTGCAGAAGATACATTGATCGAACGGAGCATATGCCTAACGAGCATTAAGGTTTGTACTAGAGTTAAGGATATAGACAGTCTGTAAGCAGAAAAAAACACACATTAAGATCGTCACAGAAAAGGAACATAAGTGTTGTTAATGGTTGTTACAAGGGGACGGGCCGAATTGACAGTCCCGCACGGCCCGAAAAGCCATCACGAAATCTTGGTTAACCTTGCAAACTGACAAACCTATCATCTGCTCTCTAACATGTCGTACAGAGATCAAGGTAGGGCAAGGAAGGTTCTATTCAATCGTGCGATATGTTCTGGTAATCACTGTAAATGCTATTTCCTGCCTGAAAGCTCAAAAGCATAAGTAGACTCTTCCCTGCTGGCTGGCAGGCAATCACTCCTTCCAAACCACTTCTTTCTGTTTGTTCTTCTTCAGTTTTTCCCAGAGCTTATCAAACCATGTTGGGTCAACTCGCTACTCTCGCGCTCGTTTCGACTGCTTTTGCTATCCCCAATACTCTGCCCAAATCCACGCCTCGTTATGATTACATTATTGTGGGTGGCGGCACTTCCGGTTTGGTCATTGCCAACCGATTGAGCGAAGACCCGACTGTCTCTGTTGCTGTTATTGAGGCTGGCGATCAAGTCTTCAACAACACGAACGTTACCAGCGCATCCGGCTATGGCAAGGCTTTTGGTACAGAAATTGATTGGGCATACGAGAGCGAAGCTCAGGTGTATGCCGGCAACAAGACTCAGATCTTGAGAGCTGGTAAGGCGCTGGGAGGTACCAGCACCATCAATGGCAAGTCTCTCTATTGTTTTCATCAAATCAGGCTAACATGATTTGATACATAGGCATGACTTACATGCGTGCCGAGAGCAGCCAGATCGACAGCTGGAAGAAGGTCGGAAACAACATCACGTGGAACTCCCTGCTGCCATACTACAAGAAGAGTGAATACTTCGAATACCCTACTGAGGCCCAAGTCTCGATGGGCGCATCCTACTTGCCCGAATACCACGGTACCGAAGGCCCGTTGGCTGTCAGCTGGCCCACTGAGATGGTCGGCAACAACTTCTCAAGCATGCTCAATGCCACATTCAAGGCCATGAAGCTGCCTTGGAACGGAGAAGCGAACAGCGGATCCATGCGCGGATACAACGTCTTCCCCAAGACATTCGACAGATCATTGGATCTTCGTGAGGACGCCGCTCGTGCTTATTACTACCCTTTCACCACAAGACCCAACCTTGACGTTTACCTCAACTCTTTCGCACAACGTCTGACTTGGTCTAATGACAACTCTTCGGTCGCTTTTGCCAATGGTGTTGTCTTCACCGACAAGTCTGGTGCCGAGCAGAGCCTACTTGCTACCAAGGAAGTCGTTTTGTCTGCCGGATCTTTGAGATCTCCTCTTCTGCTTGAACTCTCTGGTGTCGGTAACCCTGCGTAAGTTGATACAATCCATCAATTTCGGTCCGTCACAACTAACAATACCTCAGCGTACTTGAAAGCCTCGGCATCGAAGTCAAGGTCAACTCTCCTTTCGTCGGCGAAAACCTCCAGGACCAGACTACCGTTGACACCAACTACGATGCAACTCAGAACTTCACCGGCGCTGGTGGCTTTATCGGATACTTCAATGCTACCGACGTTTGGGGCAACAGCACTGCATCTTTCAGCAAGACCATCAAGGCATCGCTCGAACAATACGCCAACAAGACTGTACAAGCAACCGGCGGTATCACAGACGTCGACACTCTGCTGAAGCTCTTCAACATCCAGCACGAGCTCATCTTCGAGGATGAAGTTGTCATCTCTGAGATCATTGTTAACGCACCCTCAGCCAGCGCTGGCTTGATCGAGTACTGGGGCCTGATGCCTTTCTCTCGTGGAAACATTCACATCAAGTCTGCCAACGCCTCTGCCCCTGCCTCCATCAACCCCAACTACTTCCTGCTCGACTATGACATCAAGCAACAGATTGGCACTGCCAGAACTGCCAGAAAGGTCGCCACTACCGCTCCTTTGAGCAACATCCTTACCTCCGAGACCCTTCCTGGCCTCGACTCCGTCCCTACCAACGCTTCCGACGCCGTCTGGGGTGACTGGTTGAAGTCAGTCTATCGTTCCAACTACCACTACATATCTACTGCCGCTATGATGTCCAAGGAGCTCGGTGGTGTTGTCGACGACAACCACTTGGTCTACGGAACTGCCAACGTTCGCGTGGTTGATGCTTCTGTGCTCCCCTTCCAGGTGTCTGGCCACTTGACCAGCACTTTGTATGCTCTTGCCGAGAGAGCTGCTGATGTTATCAAGGCTAGCCACCAGTAGATCTTACAGGCATGCTAGATTGACTGCTCGAGGTCACTGATGCAATGTCACATTCTTGTACAAAAAATTATCACATTTGGAGTTATAGCGGAACAAACTAAGGAACATCATAGACTATAGAGATACAATTAGACTTTGCATACTTTCAGACCGCTCATTTCGAAGTTTCTTAATATATCCTCTTTGGGTAGATAGATCAAATCGAATGCATTCACGCGAAGAGTTGGTCTGTCGTTGGAAGGCAAATCGAGCAGCTCACGAGTGGAAGCGGTAGCAATGACCAGGAATCTACGATAAAAACCCGTTCTTCTTATTCACCTGCGATCAAAACCCTGCTGCGCGATATATCTGGGCTCTGATCTTACCACGACGTCCCGCATGACAGGTCTCAGAGTCCGATTCGATCCGTTCATCCTCGATATTTTCGTTCCAAACCATGTACCTCATTGGCTTCTCCCCCACCTCCCATACCGCTGCTACTTTTCGCACAATCTCATGCAGCATGATATTCAGTTGCTTTGAATACGGCACATCTTGCGAGAGGATACCGTAGAAATCAAGCAACTCGTAAGGCCTGGTATCGTCTTTGAGACTGAACTCCTTGAGTCTAAGTTTCGAAGTAAGTGGTTCGGAAGCCAACGCAGCCGCAAAGTCGTTCTCGGCCAACACGAAGAAGGGATATACGTCGCTCATATAAGCTTCTCTGAGATCGTCTTGATATTTCATGTCGTACAGCCAGGTTTCGGTGAAATGGGGTGGAAGTAACAGGTTGATTGGCTCCTCGTAGATCGGAGGCTCTTGGACCTCGGAAGGTATGAGCACGGTTGTGTTGGTTGAATCTGGTCTGTTCCTCTTGGGTTTGACGTGATAACTACAAACGGAAGAATGTCTAAATTTGTCGAGTGAGTTGAGATTGGAGCCGAGTTCTTCAACTCTGGCATTACGCTCCCTGAGCTGTAGGGCAAGGTCGTGAATTCGTTCCAGTAAGTCAGAGTTGGACAGCTGGTGTGTGTTATGAAGCGGAGTAACAGGCCGTGCTTGAGTCTCGACCATTTTGAAGATGGGCCTACTTTAATCGCCGTAATGGAGTTGATTTGCTTTTGGTTGTCGTAACGTTAGCAATATAGGCAGATCCCTATGGCGGAACCGTCTGAGTCATCCGAATACTTCATAATAATCTCAAAATGATTGGAGAGGGTCTTAACCACGTGTGCAACTAACGACTTGGCTTCCATTTGCGGCATTCGGTCTCCAGTGAGCAAGAGTTTTGTTTTCAGCGTATGAGCTTCCGTTATTTGGTTTCAGCGTCTTTGGGAATAATATTAGCCCAGTATACTGACACGGAGTCTTGAATAGCATAATTCTCAGCCGTGAGGTTGTATCTCTGTGCGATGGCATACAGTGCGTTTGAGGCCAGAGATATAGAAGTGACGCAGCTGCGATTGGTGCGTGGCATCAACGTGGCGAAAACATGTTGGTTGCCGACCGGGCTTTCCTCCATGAACCAATACCAGCACAGCTGGCTAATCTTCATTGGTCTAGTGGTCATGATTTCCGCTTGTCAAGAGTAATCTCGTCAAGCGCGGGAGACCGGGGTTCGATTCCCCGATGGAGAGCTTCCTTTTTGTCCATCGTGAGCGTGGCCAGGCGGTAGACAAGCGTCGATATTTTGCTGCGTCAGTGAGAGCTGATTGAGGACAGATTCGCCATGTTTTTGAGCCGTGTCCGGACTTCGGTGCAGCCAATGACAGGGGCGAGTTCGAGCACCCTCCTACTAGAGGCGCAGTCCTATTCGTGCCATTGCTATGCGTGAAGACCCCCAGACTTATGGCGTGGAATCGAGAGGGACCTGCTGTAGAGCGACAAGACAACTTGCAAGCAAAAGACAACAGAGGCACATGTCTTTTGTGTTGTAGAAGAGAATGAGCGATGCAAGTCGAAGATGACAAGTGCAAGGGCAAATACGACAGCAAGATGTACGACAGCAAGATGCATGGTGACGTGTGTGGGGAAGGAGTCGACTCTGTCGAAGAAGGACAAGCACTTGGCAAAGTCGAAACGAGATTATTGTTGGCAGGTTCGATACTGTAGACTCGACAACCACAGACAATCTCAAAGCAAACAATGGCTGCACCAGTCAAGAAGCGAGGCCCGACCGTGCTGGTTTGTCCATATCCAACACGCGCAATCGCAGAGACCAACACCAACTAACCATGTCTTGCCAGGTCACGGACGCGCGCGAACAGCAGCCTCAGCGGCCGAACACTCTCCCTCGCACCGGCACTACCAAACTCATCTCAGTCGACAATGTCTTGCAATTCTCTTCCGACATCCCCTCGGCCCAGAGACGTGGTCCTCCAGGAGGTCTTAGACCCGCACAACATACGCGCACCCCTAGCGGCCGACACCCTCTGGACCCGAAACTAGCAGGCCGCTCTCTCAGCATCCCCGTCGGCGGCCCTCACATCCCAGCGCGAAGCAGTAAAGTCAGCGAAAAACTTGTCTTGCTCCCCGAGACCAGCGAGAAAACCCCCTCCGAGGAAGATGAGGATGAGGACGAGGCTCCGCCATCCGACGAGCAGATCCGCCGCCGTAAAGCTCCCAGGATAGGCGACAAGAGTTATGCCGAGCGCCTACCGAAAGCAAGTCGTGCCGACAAACTGGCCAGAGTCACAGCATACTGTACCGCTCAGAGCTACCGTCTTCGCGCCACAGCCGACTTCGTACGTGAACAACATGGTGCTCGCACCAAGCTGTATGACGACTGTTTGTATGCCGTTTATCAACTACCTCTTCTTGGCGGTAGCGATGGCTATCGCATTCGCAGTAGTCCTGTCTTGAAGAACCCTGGTGGTCGAAGTATCCTGGACGAACAGATCGAGGCCAACGAGCGCCGCGACCACCGCGAAGGCTGGATGGAGGAGAGTGACGAATACACAGTCCATGGTAATGCCAGGGATCACGAGGAACCAAACTTCCGCCGCCACAGCCACTCGAGCGACTTGTCAAGTTCAGGCCACAGCACCATCGCCGATGCCTTGTCTGTCGCAGAACTTTACGTCTTCAGCTATGGTGTCGCCGTCTTCTGGAATTTCACAGCACATCAAGAGAAGGACATCCTGGCCGACTTGACTTTCAGCAGCTCCTCAAATATCCCGACCAAACTCAGCAGCACTTCTTCACCAGCCTTGACCAACACTTTGGGTCTCGTATCACGACCGCTCAGCGAAGCCGACTTCGAGACCGAAGACTTCCACTTCGAGTACAATGTTGATATTGACAAGCCTCGCATATTCAACGACATGATTACGTTACGTACCAACGACCATATGATCAAATTGGCTATGAGTCATGCCATCTCACAGTCGACCAAACTTAGCTATTTCGAAGAGCGCATGCAGCGCACCATGTCCGAAGCACAGTATGTGCCTCGTAAGCTCGCTCTGGAGGGCCAACTTGGAATGAGCCGTAGTCAAGTCGTCAGTCTTGTCGGAAAGCTCTTCCAAGGCCGTGTCGATGTCAACCTCAGCTCCAACATGCTAGACACACCAAACTTCTTCTGGGACAGCGAACCGACATTATTACCGCTTTATGCCGCCGTCAGAGAGTATCTCGAGATCAAGCCTCGCATTCAAGTGCTCAACGAACGCTGCAAGGTGTTCTTGGACCTCGCTGAAATTCTCTCAGACGCTATTGCAGATACAAAGATGACAAAAATTACATGGATCGTCATCGTGCTCATCGTCATATCGATCTTGGTCACTTGCTCAGAGGTGATTCTAAGATTTGCTATTTTGAGCAGCGGCAAGGGTGAAGGAGAGGGAGTCGCGATTCCAAGTCCGAAAGAGCTTTGAGCATTGGTGTCTGTGCATTACGACAAGGAGTTTATGGAATAAGCGATGAGTAAGGAGGATCGGCGTTGGCAATGTACATGATTGGTTGCTTCACGAGGGTATCAAGGGGAAGGGTTTTCGAAAGGAAGGTTTAATATCACTTTTGTCTCCTCTGCAGACCTCTGTGTCATCCTTGCATCTTCGTACTGGCCGGTTCAACCAGTGTTGCTGGTGAGTTTTCATCTTCTTTCCTGACATGTTCTCGAATCTGTTGCTTCGACTCCTGCGTTCCAGTGATACGCAAGTATAGGACTCGTTGAAATGCACAACTTCTGAGCACCACTAAGCCTTCCTTCTTGATCCTGGCTCCACCTTCGAGTCCTATTGTGCGTTTTGATAACTGCAGAAGTGCCGAGCTGTAGCACATAAGATGATCTACCTACGAGAGGGAAATACCTTGCTCGAACCTCGGAGTGAAATGACAAGTTGAGCCCGCGGCAGAAGTAGGTAAAGCAACAACATGCTAATACGGTTTGACATGTATGTCACGACTAACTTTCGCTCTGCCCAAAGAACTACTGCGGTCATGATCAACTCTCCTCCGTGCTGCCATAAGCATTGCAGATGAAGAAAGAGAGGGCATGATGAGATGTCGGAATGGGAAACCAAGTGCATACAACCGATCAGCTTTCAGCAGGACCTTAAGAAAGACAGCAGTACTCGGACATATTAGTGCCTCTGGATAATGGAGGGCGAGGTGATTCGGATCCGAGTCGCAAGATTGCTCAAGGTCCGGACCAAGGTGAAGTCAATAAACATCTGCTTCACGGTCAACTAGCAAGAGCTCCCTGACTCTGTGTGCCGACAAGAGAATCAGGCGTTTCGGTCTTTGAAGATGCCGAAGAAGTCAAGACGAAGTAAGGGCTGTTCACGGCCCGAAGAGGGAGCAATGGCCAGGAAAGAAGTAGTGTGCGTGTTGGCGCTTGATTAGTGAAGTGACAGAAACACAGACGCAGACGCGACTTCCTCAACGGATTAAACTTGGAAGTTTTCGACCGCGCAACCCGTTCGTCATCTTCCATTCGAGTGAGCGCAAACCGACGGCCACCGAGACCACATCATGTCAGCGCCAAACGACGATCCGATCGTATTGGAGTATCGACCAGTTTTCAACCTTCCCTGTATGGCACGCTCTGACGACCTCGAGAGATTGAACGGCGAATCTATTCCCGTCCAGCCTTTTCAATCGTTCTCAGCCATTCCCGCATATCAAAACATCTCTTTCGAAGAGCAACGCCTGAAAGATACCACTCTCACAGCCATGGCCGATCGCAAATTCGGTATCTTGTCTGCAAGTTCGCTCAAATCTCTACAAGCAGCTTTTCCGGATTCGAAGGAAGGTCGCTCAAACAGAACAGCAGAGGTCTTGAGGTATGGAACGGACCGTCATTATTGTGGTTTAGCCGCTGATCAAGAATAGCCCAAAACTTCCGATAGTCACAATCACCGTTGGCAGAGGTGAAGACACCACGGCGTTCGGAATTCACCGAAACATCATCGAGCATTGCAGCCCTTTCTTCAAACTCTTACTCAACGGAGGCACGCCTACTGGTATCAGGCCCGAGATAGAAATATACCCCGTTTCCGAGATCCATCTTGAAGGAGATGCAGCGACATTCGCCCTATACACAGAATGGGTCTACTCTGGTCGTTTGTGGAAGAAGACGCTGAGGGATGACATGGGGGACACGAAGTTTCTGGCTCTTGGCCAGGCTTACGTTCTCGGCGAGAAGCTTCTCGACCAAACCTTCAAGAACATGGTTCTTGACACCATTCTTTCAGAGTTCATCTCAGGTGCGAAGATTGACCTCACCCTAGTCGCATTTGTCTATGGAAGAACGAACAGGACTGCACCTCTTCGACAACTGCTTGTTGATATCTACACATGGTACGGACACAAGGACTGGCTGGAAATTGAGACTACCAAAGGCCACATCCCTCCAAAGTTTCTGGCAGATCTCTCCAACGCTTTCCTCGAGCGCTACAATGACGACGTATCTGTCAAAGCCAGATACCCTGTCATGCAAGCATGCAAGTACCACGAACATCCTGACGGAAACACCTGCTCGAATGCCCAAACCATGAGGCATCCCAGAAAGCTAGCTGCCGGATCTGAGCCAGGGACCGACAAGGTCACGAGCTAGAAACGAGGAATGTGAGCAAGATTCGTCTGTAACGATGGGTCCGTTTCAAATCCTTTGCTCCGATATCTTTGCTGGTTTTTTACCAGAAACAGTTTTCTTAAGTATCATCGCATGCTTTAATCACGAATGAATACGCTTTCGCTCAGAGTGTTCTGCGCCTCAAGGATCTGCATGTTGTGATCACTAATCAATTGAGAAAGGAATGTGAATTTGATTAAGCGAGCTTGTCATGTAGCAACCTATCAGTCGCCGACTTGTGCTCAGCTCAATCTTGCGTCTACAACTCTTCGCCTCTAGATGTACACTCTGGATCTCCCATCTTCGTCTGTTTGTTCGTGGCGTCATAGAATCTCACCACTGCTGCCATCTGTTGCAGTATCACTTCTGCTCAAAACGTTCCTGCCAGTATTGACCATTCTTAGTTGCCATCTCAAGCAAGCTCTTTGCGTCTTCGGTTCTCTTCTTGTCAATCAGCAGTATTTGATTGAGACGCTTGATTTTGGAGCCGAGAGATCTGCATTTATTCTCCATCTGCTCTTCATGATCAATCTCGTATTGATCAACAGCCTCACCATCCGTACTACTGTCTTCTTCAAGCGCCCAACGGCCTTCTTCATAAGCTATTTCTGCCATGTGATGCGCGGTATAGCTGTGGGGTCCGGGCTCTTGAGAAGGAGCTGGGGTGCTATGCAATTTAGGTTGTTCAGAAGGAGATGAGGCATTCATGTCTTTTACTGATGACTGTGAAACTTGGGACGTCTGCAGTTCGGATAGTTGTTTCCTCAGTCTTGTCAATTCGTGTTCACTGTGATACATGTGAGATTCGGCAGTTCGGGTGAGCGACTTGAATCTTTCCTTGACGTGCTGAGCTCGACGTTCGGCCTTGACCCTTTCCCATTGAACACGTCCATATTGCTGAAGTAATGCACGGTTTTCCTCTTTTACCTCCTGGAGCTGGTCTTGGAGTTCCGCGGTCTCGCTTTTCTCTGTGGCCAGGGCTTGGGCGAGTTGGAAAAGTTGTAATTGTTGAGTGTCACATTGAGATTGCAGCTTGAGCTCCCGCTGGGTGAGATTACCGTCGCTTTCGGGAGGTCCGGTGTGAGACTTGACGCCTTGGGAAGGAGGCCCGTTAGCGCTGGGGTTTTGCTTTGGTGATGTGTCTTTGACTATGGCAGCATCATGAGGTGCTTCTGTGGCATCAGGGGGTTGGCGAGAGAGCTCGATCTCTGTATGCAGTTTCAAAATCAAGTTTCTCAGACCACTCATACACTCTTGTAATTCTCGCACTTCGTCCTCCCAGGTCCATTCCGATGTCAATAGGGAAGGGTCTGCAGGCTCTTTTGCACGGTAGAGCAGCGCTCTCATCCGACTTCTGGATTCGACCAGCTCTTTAATCAGATCCTCAAGTTTACGTTCTCTGGCATCTCGCAGGTGTCCGATGTAGGCCGGGTTGAGCCAAGAGGGGAATAGGGACTCAGGTGGTGCGGGAGAATGGGACGGTGTATATGCCACTCGTTCTGCGCTTGTGTCGTCGGATATTGACGATGTATTGTCAGGCGAAGTCTGCGAACCATCGTCTCGGTGTAATGCCCCAACCGTCTCCGACATGACTACGCACTTTTCGTGTGAAGGGTAGAAAGGTGGATATGGAGAGACTTTGACCAGTAAAGTTGTTGATTGAATAGGTCGAGAGATTGATGACAGGAGAAGGAAGTGACGATGCTGAATGTGGGCGGTAGAAAGTCCAGACCAGAACCTCGGAGATCATTCCCGGCTTTTGGTAGAAGTCTTAGAGTAGTTCTTTCTTCGCCGCGATACATGTCATTCGGTTCAAAGAGTAAGGAAGCGGATTTAAGGTATTCTCTGTGCGAACCTAATAAAGAACACAGTGACGCAAATATCAATTTTAGTAACTCAAGTAAGCAAAGCGAACAATACTTATCCATGAGCTTTTTATGTAGGAACTTGTAAGCAGCCACTCATGCTAAGCTCGATTGAGCGCGTCCGGTACCCGATTTGGCTCGCGCTGTTCTGTTCCATTGCGTTACTACATGAACGATACTCCATCGATTGGAGAGATACTAGCATTCCCGTATTGTCTACACCGGGTACAATGCCGACTACCCCGTCCCCTACCATCTTCATCTTCAATCAAGTACACTCGTGCATTATTTCCGTTACTCTTATTTCAGACTTACCGAATACACGAAGCGAGAAGCTACGCTAGAGCGCGTCCGGTACCCGGTTCGGCTCGAGTTGTTCTGTTCCGGGAGAAGCAGCACACGCAGGTCGTGATAGTTGTGCGCACGTTAGTGTCGACACCGAAGGCCTTAGTGTTTGAGATGTTGATGGAAGAGAAAGAGACGGTGCTAGGATGGGAAGAGGTGGTTTTGTAGATAGAGGAGTGAATTTTTGGCATGTGAGGAAGCGAGGTCAGAGTGAATGACTGACTGTGAGGAGATAGCTTATGATTGTGAATGTACAGTAACATAGACGTGGATCATATGGCCAATCTCATCTGCGGGCTCATGCACACGTGCAGGAGATTCGAATCAGTGGATTGTGTCGCCCAGCAAACGTGGTTGTCGGGAAGAGGGCGAAGCGCAGATACCAGTGTGAAAGGCGAAGATCCAGAAAGCAACTGCAACGCGCAAGGTCGCTTGTTGGATGGAACAGAAGCTTCTAGCACCGTAAGAATCTGTCTTGCTCAATCGGTGAAACAAGAACGACAGATTTGAAGAACGTCTTGGATCAACCGAACGAGTCTGACTGGAAGCGACGGACGGAAAGGTAAGAATAATTCATTAGTAAGACAAGTATATGATAAAGCAACGGTGTAAAACACCCAACCCGACTCCCATACAAATTAGAAAGCTCAATCAGAAGCCGTGCTTTGCAAACTCTTTCTCGGTCCAGTCCCACAGCTCGTGTGCAAGTTTGTCGTTCTTGAGTATCGCTTGAGGATACTCAGTACCTTTCGGTGTATAGAAGGCACCAGTCTTGACATCTTGTTTTTTGGCAGTGGCCGCCCACAACTGTCTCTTTGCGCCTTCATGAACGTCGGTAAGGAAAAGACCAGAGAGAGCACCAAACACCATGCCCAGATATGGTCTTCTCTTCTTGAATTCATCCCAGATGCCAGTGTTGACGACACCAGGATGGAGAGCTACGGACTTGATGGTGGGATACTTTTCAGCGGCAACCTTGCTGAAATAGTAGTTTGCAAGCTTGGACTGTCCATACCGGGGAATGGAACCCATATCAGCCATGGGACTCTTCAGCTTGGCAAACAAGATTCCATCCTTAGGGCCTTGTTTGAAGAGTTCGGAGCTGAGGTTGATGATGCGAACATCGCTGTTGGGTTCTTCTGCCGTCTTGCGCAATAGAGGAGAAAGGAGCTTGGTGAAGAGAGTAGGACCCATGTAATTGCTGCCGAATTGATCTTCATAGCCTTCGGTAGTCAGGCCCGGGGCACCGCCGGTAGCGCCGGCGTTGTTCATGAGGATGTCCAGACGGTTGTTCTCTGCCAGGATACGGTCGGCAGCCTTCTTGACCGATGCGAAGGAAGCCATGTCGATCTCGAGGTAATGAATCTTTCCTTTGGCGGACGGGGTGGCTTTCTCGATATCGTTGATGGCGGCATTACCTCGCTGGCTTGTTCTGGCAGCGAGGTAGATCTTCTCAGGATTGTGCTTGACGAGTTGGTGTACACTCTCCTTACCGAGACCACTGCTGCCACCAGTCACAATGATGACCTTGCCAGACAAGTCCGGGATGTCCTTTGTCGGGTTGAAAGGCATATCGGAAAGTATGCGATGTGATTCCTTGATCGAGATAAAGGTTGACTGAGCCGAAGCCGTTCGCTATAGTGTCTAGTCGGGAGTCGATTTTATGCTAGGCAATTGCTGAGGATGCGTGTAGAAAAGGCTTGTCGCGAGCGATTGTCAGGTTTGTCGGAGAGTTTATGTTTTAATTGGAGTGTTAGACTATCAGTTGGTACCGGAAGTTGATGTTTGCGATTTAGGATGTCAGTAAGAGGGTTGAGCTTTATATCACAGTCAAAAAGAGAGAGAGCCAACCGTCAAAGCGGCGGAAGCGCGAAAAGCCGTATTAGCATGGCAGTGTCTTGCAAAGCTTGCACCGTCTCGTTTATCGGTGCAATTGGTAATTGCAATCTGGGCTGATCTGCTGTCCGATGTTTGGGCAAAGGAAGCAGCGAAGGAGGTTTCGTTAGCGTTTTTGCCTGGCCGCTGGCGCTGACGGGAGGACTCGTGACCGATCGGCCAAACGTGCCCCCGCTTCTCTCTTTTCCTTTCATGCTTCAACTTCGACTGTTTACAAACCTCAGCGCGTGTTTGTACTTCGCGACACCTGCTACGTATAGGCAATACATCCGCGAGTCTTAACGCAAGCTGTCAACTACGGCGCGATGGCATGACGGCTGTGAAATTTCACGGTTAGGAGCGCGACTTTCACCTTGAAAATGCTCCCCTGTGCAGACCATTCCATGCTCGAGGAAAGATGCTCCGTGTGAACATTGGAGGATGAACTCTCTTTTCGTTGTTGACTCATCATGCTTTGCAGACCGAACCATCCCGTTTTTTGAACGTCGCAGACCTTCCTCAATTGTCGCACGGACCACCACAAGCCAAATGTTGACTTATCATCGCCTACTGGGTAATCCTTGCGACTTCTTGATGATTCAACTACAGAACTGCCAACGATAAGATCCTTTCTCCATACACCTGGAGCGAAATGTTCTCAACTCGGACGAACGATTGCCCCGGGGAAACTCTATCACGTCCACAGCAGCAAACATGAGGCCGACTATGCTATCTTGCACCATTATACCCCTTGGATCCAACATCCATCGGATGAATCAAACACTGTGATTATCAATCCTCTATTGCTGGTGACCAGGAGGGAACTGGTACATAACTTATGATGATTCTTGACACCTAGAAAATACAAACCAATTCAGCGCAGTTCGATAGTACAACTTGTTATCAACCATCCAAGATGTCTCTGATATCCGACAGCAAACCCGAGTCTTACGACAATGATCTCGAGGATCAACGTGCCAGCACCCCAGATCAGGAGGAAGCTGGCTTTGACAGGGGAATGCCAAACTGGAAGTGGTATCTAGTCTGTGTTGGCATTTACACAGCTGCTCTTCTCTATGGTATGAGCACATAATATCTGTCGATACCTTTCGTACGCTTGCTGATTTCATTCCCAAAGGCCTTGATACCACCATCGCAGCAGACGTCCAAGGCCCTATCCTTGAAGCATTTGGCGACATTGAAAAGCTCTCATGGGTGGGCATCGGCTTCCCCATGGGCTCGGTGTCGATCGTTCTTCTTGTTGGAGCTTTGTATGCTCTTTTTGACGTCAAGTGGATGTTCATCGGTAGTCTCGTGTTGTTCGAAGCCGGAAGTGCACTCTGCGGCGCTGCCCCTGACATGAATGCTTTGATCGTTGGACGTGTCATTGCTGGCATGGGTGGAGCTGGAATGTACCTGGGGTAAGTAACACCTTCCGTTGTCTGTATGTGTATCTGGAGATTGATCTGGTGTTAACAAACTTGTTTCTACAGTGCTTTGACCTACATCACGACCTTCACCAGCAAGAAAGAACAACCCATCTACAACGCCTTGATTGGCCTGTGTTGGGGCGCAGGCAGTATCCTTGGCCCTGTCGTCGGTGGAGGCTTTGCAGTCAGTTCTGCGACCTGGAGATGGGCTTTCTACATCAATCTGCCTCTGGCCGCAGTCAGTTCGCCGGTCTACCTCTTTCTCTTCCCCTCTCACAACCCGAAGCCCGAGATGAGTGCCATGGAGAAGCTTGCTACGATCGACTGGCTGGGTGCTTTCCTCTTCGCTGGCATATTTGCCATTCTGCAAGTTGCTCTGACATTCAGCGGTTCTCTGTGGAAGTGGAGTGAGGCCGGTCCAATCGCACTTTGGGTTGTCTTCGCCGTCTTTCTGCTCGCCTTCGTCGTCCAACAGGGCTTGAGCATCGCTACTACGCCATCGCGTCGTCTGTTCCCCGTTCACTTCCTCAAAAGCCGAACAATGATTCTGCTCTATACCGGAACTGCAGCATCGTCGACCGGACTCGCTCTTGGTGTCTACTACATACCCATCTTCTTCCAGTTCACCAAGGGCGATTCACCCATCAAGGCTGCCGTCAGACTACTTCCCTACATCTGCGTCTTTGTCGCCTCGGTCATGTTGAGCGGTGGCTTGCTTCCAGCCTTTGGTCGCTACCAACCTTTCTACATCGTGACCGGCGTTTTGCTAGTAGCTGGTGGTGCTTTGATGCACACCGTCCACGTAGATACATCTACAACAATGATCTACGGCTATGAGGTCTTGATGGCCTTCGGAGCAGGCATGAGTATGCAAGTAGCATATTCTGTTGCCGTTGCTGTGGTCGACCAGATTGACACACTCAATGCTGTTGGATTCATCAACGTGGCTCAGATCGGATCTCTCTCTATCGGTCTGTCCATCGCAGGGTGTTTGTACCAGAACATTGGTTTCGACAACATCAAGAATGCCGTATCGGCATACAACTTCTCCGACACCGAGATCAGAGCTGCTCTGGGGGGTGCTCACTCTGCCATCCTTGCAAGTGGTGACAGAGCTCTCCAAGGCTTGGTGTTGGAAGCCATCGCTGCTACTCTCAGAGACATCTGGGTCCTCACTATTGCCGCCGGTGCAGTTGCTCTGGTGAGTGGTGTGCTCATGAAGAGGGAGAAGCTCAACTTGGAGATGACTGCTGGTGGATGAGTTGAATCTGAAGGACGGAGGTAATGGTTCGAAGATATTCAATGATGTTACGAGATTGATATAGAAGGGAGTCTTGGTTGTTTTGGTTGCTTTTAAGGCACGTAATAGAGATTAACTGTTTACGATACTCGTTTTTCCTGGCTCAATGTATAACATGTCGCACAGACTGAACAAGATGATGGAGGTGATCAAGTTGGTTTGTAGCGCCTGTGGAGTAAGGCAAGAACGAGCCAATGAAAATTGGCGCCCAGAACCGAGATGATTGAGAACTCAGAGCTCTGTACATAACCCTATGACTGCCTCAATACCCTCTGTACGACCAGTGACGATATAATCTGTTCCGTACTCCGATTGACGCAGCGGCCCAGAACAGCTGAAATCATGCATTGCGACCATAGTTGAGAGACGGTGGCCGCTTGGAGGAAGCTGCGTACATTCATGGCTTTTCGAGGAGGTGGTACTTGACGCTCGACACCAATCACAGCACAGGCACCCAAAGAAATTCGTCGTTCCGGAGCTTTCTTCCTCACCACAGGGGTTCTGTCTCAGGAATCGTGCACCGAGTCATATGGAACCTTTACCAATGGTCTAAGGAAGAGATGCAACACTCGATGATGCAAGGAACGCGGGGTGTATAGGGTATCAGAGACACAAGATGACGATTCATTGCATTTGAACTTTCTGCATGACAACATTGAAGAGCAACAAACCAGACTGTCCGACTCATGCTTATTCAGCATGGCTGTATTTTTCCATCCATTCCCTTGACAGTCTTCCTGTGATACAGATGTCTTGACCCATGCTCATTGACCGAAACGCTTTGCGACAGTAGCCATGACAGCCTCCATCTCGACTTCAGTGGCAACTTCTTTCTCCTCGCCCTTGTCGTTGCCATCTTCGTGCTTCTCGTGACCATTGCTGTTGCTCTTGTCTCCATTCTTGTCCTGGTCCTGCTTGGAACCTTCGGAGCTTGCGTCAGCAGCCTTGTTGGTGCTCTCGCGAGGGTCGGATGTAGCATCGCCATTGATGGAAGTGGAAGCAGATTCCGAGGTGGGAGGTGTGGATTGAGCTTGCTTGGCCTTCTTGAGCAGAGTCTTCTTCTGACGTTTCGAGAGCTTGGGTTGAGGCTCAGTGGAAGTTTTGTTGCCGTTCGCATGGGTAGAATTGGTAGTGAGGGAATCTTGGATAGACATGTGGTCGAGACTTTCGGCGACAGAATCGCTACGTTCAGGCTGCTGAGGCTGAAGTTCGGTCTTCTCGGCCTGAGCCTTCTCCTTCTGACGCAAGTATTTCTTCTTGTTCTTGGCCTTCTTCTTTTCTCTTTCTTTCTCACTGTCGTAGTCGTCGTCAAGTTCCACGATGCGCGCTTCTTGCTGTTCGGGCTCGGAATCTTCGCGTTCGTAGAGAGGGATGACATAACCGGCTTGGAGCATGTCAAAAAGTTGGTTGGCGTTCATTCCCTGCATCTGAAACTGTCAGCATCCATGAGTGAGTTGAGGTTGCACTCGAAGAGTGATGACGAACTCCGGGAAAGCTTCTGCCTGGACGAGGCACCATGTTGGACAGATTTTGATGAGAGTAATGAGTCCTATGATAGTTTTGGAAGGCGCGATGGAGTTTCGTGGTAGAAAGATGGAAATGTGAGTGACGGCGGGGTATGCAAACGACAACACAACGAGCAAACGCCGGGGAAAACACCCGAATTTCACAAAGGATATTACGAGAAACAGCTACAACACTCCAGCATCTCCAAAAGTTGAGAAGGACCGGACTAGCACATAGCAGCCTCTGCAACACTCGAGGAAACCAGCTTTGTATTTGGAAAATCAGCTAAAGAAAGCAATATCAGCTAATCAGCTAGTAGTTCATTCGCAGAATAGGGAAATCTTTTAGGAAGGTATCGGTCGCTCGAGATTGTCGTGTCCCGAAAAGCCTTCCTCACCGTCGCTGCAGAACTGAAAACCCATCATGTGAAGCGACTGCAGGAATCGTCGTTGTTTCCTACCATGCTCTTCGTCCGTTTGCCCGAGCTCTCTCAATCTCCCATGCGCCATCCATGGAGAATTCAAAGTCGATAGAAGAGAGGACTTAATCCATCTTCTGAAGCACATTGTCGACGCACCATGGTTGCACGAAAGCTTCGCCCTTCTCCTCCGCCTTGACAACAGTGTCTGCAACCACAATCAACTCGGCCTCTCCACCCATGATCTCGGCATGATCGTCTTGTTGGTTGTCTTGTTGGTCTTCTTGCTGACCGTCTTGCTGGCCGCCTTGCTGTAGCTTCTTCTTCAGAGATCTGTTCTTGTTTTTGTTGTGATTGCTTTTTTTCTTGATGTCTAGCATGCATTGCAACCGTCCTGTCGTGATGAGCATCGTCTGTCTCGTGTCATCAAGGCCACGCCATGCAGCCACATCGGCCTCTTCTCCGGCTTCTGCAGCTTCGAGGACTTTCAATGCCATCAACAAGTCATCATGCTTGTAGCTCGCTCCCTCGACGACGACACGGATCTGCTCGTGGTACCGTTCGATGTCTTGTCTTCTTCTCTTGATTCTCTCACCGAGGACGCCCAGGACAGTTTCCAGTGTTGCACAGTCTTGGTTCAGCTTTTGAAAGTAGCGCACTGTCTCGAGCTCGATGACAGACTTTTCTCCGGGCTAGAAGGATGGTCAACACAATGTTAGATCTTCGGTGGTATCTTCTTACCTTTAGAGATGGACCGATCTCAGTTGGGGGTTGAGACTTAAAACGTAGCAGATTGCTCGGCTTCTTCCCAGTAACCATGAAGCTCATGAAAGCATTGTGTTCCAATAGCACCATTGGATCCATGATGATCTGCTCGAATCTGTTCTCTCGGAAATACTCTCCGAATGGCTCGTCCACAAGACGTAGCTGGTCAAGCAAGTGCGAGAGTCCATCGACAGGAGTGTTCAGTGCTGTCTTCATACCTAGACAATCGATCCAACATTCAACGTCGATGAGGGGTTGGACATAGATAAATCATGTAATCTTGACATGCTGTGTATTTAAGCGTCTGGAAACGTATTAGCGATAATACGACCATGTGGATTTCACAAATACCTCAGCTTCTTGCCAAACCGGCGTCAAGTAAGCCAACCAGATAGTCAGGAATATTCTCTCCTTGGCCGGTAGCTTTCTGCTACCCGGTTCAAGAAGAGTGTATGCTTTGGACATGGCTATGTTGACGTGAATCTCGTCAAAGACGGAGTGAGCGACCGCACCCACGTATTGAAACCAATAGTACTCGGGGTCTTGGTCGTGTAGCTTGATGAAGGCCATGATTGATTGATCAGAGTAGGTTCAGGCAGATGTAGAGGTGACACCCACGTTAAACGCGGACGTGAGTAGCGAAGTGTTTTGTGTGCACGATCGGAAGACTGGAGAATTGGGATGAGTGAACAAAACTCCGCGAAATCTTAGAGCAAACGTCAACGAGGAGACACAAACGTTTGCATCTGTGATCTGTAGTAATGTGATCTATACTGTTGACGAGAAAGGCGAAGAAAGCTTTCATGGCAAACCTTGGGCCAAGTGGACCATGAATTATCTCTCTCGGTTACACGATAGTCACCATGGTGCGTTGGGAACCATTGGAAGGAGCTTTTTTTTTTTTACGAGGAACGACATAGACAGAAAGCTACCTACTTGGCGACATCATGTCGAAGAATGAAGTGCTAGTGTCGACAGCGGACTTGCGGACTTGGGGGATTCGTTACCAGCGACATTCGTAATCGAGGACACTCTACATGGAACGGACTCATGCAGTCGATGTTTGCGATGCGACTTCTATCTTGGACTATGAGAAGGTCGAAGAGAAATGGAAGGAGGTGATGTCGTCGGAAAGCGTTGACCAATCAGACGATTGCCGATGATTAGCCACACCAAGAGGCTTCGACTTGTCGATGATCAATCCTCAAGGTGACCTGACAAGCACGGCAACGTGATATGGCCTGACAAGTTGCACATCATGTGCGGATGCGTGATATATATCCCAGCAGAGGCCATAGAGCTCTGCCTCTCTCCAGCTAGGTCGGCTTGATGCCTCGTTTGTTCGCCCTCACCATCGTAGCTGTCGCAATCGGTTTACTGTTCGCCAACAAGTCTTCCAACATGACGAGTGCTGTGCGCGAGAGACAGAGTTGGGCTGATGGCCCTTGTGAACTTGTACACACACCGCAGTTCTTGACCAAGAAAGAGGACATCTGGACCAAAGGCGCGACGCATATGGCTCTACTACACAATGCCATCCTCCGAGGCTTCAACACCATCTACCTTCAAGCACCCCACGTCAAGCCTGAGGAATGTTCTGACTTTGTCGGATACAGCCTTGCTTGGTATCGATTTGTCAAAAGTCATCACGATGATGAGGAAGCAGAGCTGTTCCCGAAGGTCGATCAAGTCCTGAAAGAGAAAGGCATCTGGGACGAAACACATCAAGAGCATGGTACACAGGCTACATCTTGACCTTGGACACACATGTTCAATACTAACAGTTGGCCGACAGAGTCATTCCTAGTAGGTCTCGGCGATTTCCACTCGTATCTGTCGACCTTGCCGACCGCCTCGACCTTTGACGGAACCAAGCTTGTCACCATCATGGACTCTTTCCGCAAACCTTTTGCCCACCACTTCCATCACGAAATCTCCACCATCGCTTCCTTCGCTACCCTCCCAAGCGCTCCACTCGTAGACTCGCCCGAGGCCTCGGCCGCTGCTGTCATTTTCAAAGCATGGGGCAAGAAGACTCTCACCAAAGCCGGCATGACCGACGTCGTTCCATTCGCCCTGCTCAACCTGGACAGAACTTTCGAAGAAGGCATGTGGGCCGCTTGGCCACCCATGCCCGGCCCTATTCGCTGGATGATGATCAACATGTTCGGCAGTTGGAATTGGGCCTGGTGGAAGTTTGCGAGCTGTGATGCTCAAGGCAACCCTAGGCCATTGTATGCCCTACAAGCTCAGGGAACATAGTAGATGTCATGCACATTCTCCTCGGTTTTTTTTCTAGGTATTCTCATATTCTCACAAACTTCTACAGATGCTTTTGATCGTGGCCACTTTTGCGTTAATCTGCTTTTCAAAAGCATAACTCTCACAGCCATCATATGAGCTCAGGCCTATCCGTGCTATGCACCAGCAACTCGCTTTCTGAACACTCCATCTTCACAATTGACGGTGTAGATCGACCTGAGCGGTTCTACGTGTTCTCGGACTGCCGATCTAGGGTCCCCATACTGCTCTCCTTTTCCGTATCACGACACCCGTATGCCTTCCCTCGTGCCTAAGGGCATACAACGGCCAATATGCTCGCTAGGATTGACGAGCAGTCACACTCTACAGACCGTTCGTCGACCCGAGCGAATAGTGTTTTTAAACTGGCGATAGTCTCGGGTCTTCGAATCGTTCTCCTCTCTCTTTATCACGGCACTTGCATTCCTACCCTCGTGCTTACGAGCATAGAATGCCTAGTCGACTCGACGGGATGGACGAGCGGTCAAATCTCTAAAGATCGTTCATTGACCGGATGCTCGAGCGTATCGGGAGACTGGACGTCTTCAAGGATCGATGTGCGTTCTCTTATCTCCTTACGACGATGGCCTCGGGTCTTCGGATTGGTCTCTCATCTCCGTATCACGGCACTCGCATCCCGACCCTCGTGCTTACGAGCATTGAAGGCTCAGTCTGCTCGACCGGATCGACGAGAAGTAACATCTCTAAGGACCATTCATCAACCGGATGCTCGAGTCTATCGTGCGGTCAAGTGCTCTTGAGTTCTTTGCCAAACACAGGCGGGAGAGGCTCTTCTGATGGGCCAGCCTTGCTCGCCATGAGGACGTCGCCGAGGACCGTTGGATGAGATTGTGCGGACTGGTGCAAGGTCTGATATAGTAGGCTTCAAAGGTATCCTTACGTGCTTTCACGTGCCACATTCACAAATCGGGGAAGCGCTCTGTCCGACAAACACTGCTTTGCCGTGCTCGTGACATGCCGCCTTTCAGATACTACAAAGTCGTGCACGGGTTTCTTGCATTGGAAGGAGGAAAGATTTCTGATGAGCCTTCGCCGTCAATTCCGTGCAAACAAATGGTCAGTCTTGTGGAGCTGATAAGGGAGAAGCTTCGGAAGTCACGAGTAAGGCTAATCGGGATCAGTGGAGACATCTTGTCAGAGATATTGTGATCTTGACACGGAAAGAATGACTCCGAGTCGACTGAAAGACATGAATTCGATATGGGTCACGACAACCCTCCATGATATCCGCATCTTTGAAGCATAGAATGGACAATAACAAAAATGCTCAGATAATTTGGAATTTGCATTCATACAAAGCTGTTTGCAGCCAGTAGACCACTGCTGACTGGTAGGGGTAGCTACTTCCATTCTTGTGACTGCTTGCTAGCGTTACTCGGCCACGAATCTATGCCGTGAATTGCTTGGCTCTTGCCATGAACCAGGAATGATGTTCATCCTCCGTCTTCAAAGCATCATTACACATCAATAATCCCGTTCTATCTATACTTGTTATCTCATTCATCGCCAACATGGATTCCACCAGCGTTCGTGAGGAAGAGGAGAGACGGGAGGTAGAATTGGTTGCAGCTCAAGTAGGCAAGTTGTACGCTTTCTCGATGCGCTTCGCTGACACTTGAATCTAGTCAATGGTCGCCGTCGGACATGGTCATTCTATCGCCACTGCGGGTCATCCGATCTACGATGAGTCACCCATGGACCTTTCTCTTGGCCTACACTTCAGCTCCGAGACTCAAGTCGTCGAGTACGATGATGGTCCCGACAGTGACATTATCAGAGCCTTCCGTGATATGGAACTCTCCTTCCATCGCACGAGCCCCTACGGTGTCGATGTCTGGATACAACTGAGCTTCGCGACTACTCTCACCGAGCGGACGCTTGGTCTGACCCCTGTCCCACGTATGGTTATAGCAGTGTTCCTGCGTGATCCTGCTCAATGGGAGCTGGTGCACGCGGGACCTCGTCATACGACAAATGAGCACTTTCCTAGACAGCTTTTGCCCATTCGCTACTATCTCGATGACAACCCGTACCACCGATAACGTTTCTACCCAAGGCATTAAAGGCATGTCGATGTTTGACAGAAATAATGCTGGACTTTCGAATCAGCAGTGAATGCGAACTTTGACTACGCCAACAAGCTCGAAGGTGCAGCAGCCTGTACCGGCCGCTTTCGAACCGACTGCTGTCAATCTGGCTGACTGTCTTTGCCTCACACAAGAGTATGTTCATACTCCTCTCACAATCGAACATTGTTACAAGTCCAAAAGCACAGTAGCTAATTTTAAAGCAGTGACTATCTTTCTCTTTCTCTGATCCGGCTTTACTATACTCGGAGAAGAATCCTTTCGTTAGTGAGTCTATCTCGGCTCTGTGTGGTGGTGTGGCCAGTATTTTTGGTGCCGTCATGCGTTACTTTGACATCGATACCGGCGACTACATCACAGATGATAATGGGGAGTCAAATGCGTTTTTATTCATCAATCATTATGTGGCTGAGGGGAGAACCAGCGTCGAGGCTACTAGTCACAATAAAGGGAGGGCCCTGGAACAATATCAAAGATCTTTCACATACTTGAGTCACCGTGAGCGTAAGCAATCATGTAATTCAATGGCCGGCGGCAAGCCTCAGATAGCAAAGTGTCTGTCTGAGATAATTTCAAAGATAACTCGACAACTCCCCACCCTCTGCCTGAGATTTGCCACATCCACTCGTCCGATACAGCACTACGCAGTGATATACCCATCAAGATGCACATCCCTTTCGAATCAGAAGCACATTGTCCAAGGGAGAAGTCTATGAACGTCGTTTCTTTGAACCAAGCTCAATGATCTAGAAGTTTATTAATCGTACCTAGCACACCCAGAAAGGCAGTGATAATGATGTATAATGATTTCTTAGGTTCATATCATATTAATACCACCATATGGAATATAGCTATTTCTTTTGTATCATTACCACAAGCCTCTCTTTGGCAGTTCGTGCCCTATCTCCAACTGTAGAGACACAAAGTCATTTGCCAGATTCAAACTCCGCCAGTGAAAGCGCTCATTGCCTTGCTCATGAGCAGCTCAGAGTCCTCGCTCTGACCCTCAAGCCAATCCGAAGCCTTCTCGGCAACCATTTCCCAAAGATCGTGGTACTCGGATGCTGAAGTCTTCAGCCAGGCCAGAACCATTACCGTGGCCAGCAACTGGTCTTCTGCCGATCTGACACTCTTGGCCTCTGAGATGACGTGACTGTCAAAGAAGGTGGAGAGCGTGTTGGTCCATTTCCAATGGCCGTCGAAGGACTGGAGATCCACGAGAGCGCGGACAGTGGCGAGGACATTGTTGGTCGGAATGGTAGGACCTTCTGGGGCAGAAAACTCTGCCGGCTCGTCACTGCCCCACTCACCGTCATCCTCGCCCAGGTCCCTGAAGGTTTCGCAATCCTCATCCATCAACTGCGGTACGGCTTGGCGGCACCTCCTAGCCGAGTATCCAAGGCCTCCACCACGGCCTCCACCACGGCCTCCACCACGGCCTCCACCACGGCCCCCACCAGTCACTCCAAAAGTGGCTCTACCACGGCCTCCACCACCTCCAGTTTGATAGTTGTCAGGAATGAGTACACCAGAAAACTGACCTGGTGAAGCTTGTAGTCTTGGCATAGCTGATTGGCGGAAACTGGCAGGGGCCTTGAATTTCTGTCGTTTCTTCGCCTTTCTGCTTGGACCAGAGGCAGACATGTTGGCGCCTATGTCCTCGTCAGACTGCTCCGCTTCACACGAACCAGAATCAGATCTCTCATCCCTCAAGGTAACCGAGGAAGAGTCAACGGACGAGTTGTCGCCGATCTTGCCTTTCTCACGCTGCTCGACTGCGACAAAGGAACACCACCTGTTGGCGACTTGATAGTCGGTGCCAAGACGAACGACTTCTCTCTCGACCAACTCGTCAAAGCGAGACGAGTACTTGTCTTTGATCGGCTCTGTTCCTTCTCTTGCGTCGAGCAGCCAGCCTCTACCCTCCTCAAGCTCCTGCGCGGCTCGCTTGGCCGAGAGTGTGTTGATGGTATGATTGGGATCATCGATCCGCTTGACATGGATATCCAATCTCAAAGGGCCTTCGGGGCATGAACCGTGCAAGGTGACAGACTTTGGAGTATGGCTTGAGTCTCCAAGGAGCAGATACACGGTAGTACGGTTGAATGGTAGCAGAGGAGGAATGACATGAGGTGCTTGGATAAGCTTGGGTACTGCAACAACGGGCAGATGAGCATAGCGATCGGTACCCTCATTGGGTGTACCACTGAGATCAGCAGCTTTGTCGAACAACGAGATTGGTACACCTTGCGGGTCTGTGGGACTGGCGGCTGTCTGTGTGGACGTCTCGCTCTCGACCATCTCAAAGTCGTCGACCTCATCATAAGCGACTTCTAAACGGTAATCCTTGACGTGCGGATAGAGGGCAGCCTTGAGCATGCGGACGACCTTGGAGTCCATGACTTCGTTGTCAGTGATGAACTGGGCGACTCCGTTTCCAGCACGAGCAAATCCTTCGACAAGAGTGTGAGAAACATCACGACCGACGCCAAGCACAAAACAACGAGCGTCGACTTTCTCGTTGTTGATCTGGCTGTTGACATAGTCGAAAAGTTGCGACTCGGCAATTATCTCTCCGTCAGTAAGAACGACAAGCTCAAGAGGCATATCCACAAGATGCGACTCAAAGGCAGCCATAACTGGACGCAACAGCTCCGTACCGCCATAGTTAGCGGTGAAGCCTTGGACGAAGTTGAGAGCTTGGGTAAAGTTTTCCTGGTTGTAAGGCACACTCTTCTCCCAAAGGAACTTGTGGCGGGATCCGAAGGCACATATGTTGAAGCGAACTCCAGAGGGCAAGGACTTGAGGAATGTCTTGAGAGCAGCGACAAGTGCAGTGTTCTTGGTGCCTTGCATACTTCCACTCTGATCGGCGATAAAGATGATCTCCGGTCTGATGGGCTTGAGGTTGAAGCGTGGCACAAACGTAACCATCAGGGCTTGACGATTGGGAAGAGCGTGCTTTTCGATAATGGCCTTTGGGGAGCCGATATCATCGATCAAGACCTGCAGAACAAAGTCTGAACCGAGCTCTGTGGTGTTGTGAGTCAGAGACACTGAGGCCTTTGACATGTCGGAAGTAGGCTCGGGAGCTGTAGACAGAGTTCCGATTGACAGGGCGATGGGATGGTCAGAAGGACATTGGACTTTGCGGATAGTGGAGCCTTGCATGTCGATGTCAACAGTGATGTTCATGCTCTTGAGAACAGCAGTGTCCATTTCAAGAAGTTGTCCAGGGTAGCTGCCGTAGCGAGGAGCGATGGATGTAGGCAGGTTGTAACGCAAGCCATCAATCTGAGCATCGTGCTTGAGCTCGCCTCCATAGACAATGTCGATGCGGATGGACGCATTGATAGGGATGTTACCAAGAGTGACTCCAAAGACTCCAAGCGGAAGCGACTCTAGGAGACCGGCACTCTTACCCTTCTTGACGGCGGCGTCAAATGTCTTCCTGGCTTGCTCCTTTTGCTCCACGTGGCCTTTGATGACTTTGTCGCCGATGGTGCAGGTGAAAGCGGTCACAACAACACCGTCATAGAGAGGAAAGGAGTAGCGAGTCTCGGGCAGAATCTCGGCAGATGGATTCTGGAAGGTCTGCGAGAGCTTTGTGGTGAAGTAGAGGGGTGTGATGGTGGTATGCGACTCCAGTTGGACCTGTGGAAGGTAGACACGAAGAGCATAAGGAGATGTGGTGTAGTAGCATCCGCAGATGTGGTTGCCAAAGGCCGACATGTTGATTTTGATCTCTCAGTGGAGAAGTGATATGAGGAATTGTGACTTCTGATGAGTCTTATATATGTGGAAATTGGGAGTTGGGAGTGTTGTAAGGGTAGTTTGCTGCCTGATGATGCCAAGTGTGGAGAGAAAGATGTGTGAAAGGGAAGAGAGACACAAGGAAAGAGAGACCAAGCATACGGATAGCTGCACTTTATAGCTAGGCATGCCGTCACACCGGTTGCTGCCTACAGAAAGATGAGATTTCATGAATGAGTTTGTTTCGGACCTGTTTATCATGTAGTCCAGGACATGACCATCTTTGTACATCTGAACATTACCTTGGTCCTGCAGCCTGCCGTGTAGGATCAGTAGTTGCCAAAGCAGTCATGACATCGGCTTCACTAGGATAGAGATTTCGACTAGAATTCATCGGTTGTTGTCAGTATCTAGTCTGGCCTTTGTAGCTCAGGCAAAGATGTGGGGAGCAAACATAGCAGGCGATGTAAGGAATTGCGGCGTCCCAAAGCGAGTTGAGAGTTGCGTCGAGACATGTGGTCGGGCGGAGGTCAATGCTCATGATGGATGCCAAGACGTGTCTCCGCAAAAGGCGGGCCCGAGCTCCAGACATTCACATGCTCGTGACGAACGCTCGGAAGCGACAGCGAGAGTCAGTCGACAAAGCATCCCAGAGACAAGCCATCATGGCGCCATCAGCACTTGTGAAAGAGGAAGGCGCATCCACAGCCAAGCGCAAAGCCGAGTCTCCGTCGGAATCCGTCTCGGACAGCAAGCGCTTCAAGGCGTCGACGTCGCCCACCCCCACCCTCGAACACGATACAGGAGACGCCGTACAGTCGAGTGCTCCACGCGTCGTGCCCTTCCCCGAGAAACCTGCCGTCATCGAGGAGCGCAATGGCGAGATTGAGTTCCGCGCCGTCAACAACGATGGCGACCGCGAGAGCTACATCATCCTGACGGGCCTGAAATGTATCTTCCAGAAACAACTGCCTAAGATGCCCAAGGACTACATCGCCAGGCTCGTCTACGACCGCACCCATCTCTCCATGGCCATCGTCAAGAAGCCTCTCGAGGTTGTGGGAGGCATCACATACCGCCCCTTCAAGGGCCGTCAGTTCGCCGAAATCGTCTTCTGCGCTATAAGCAGCGATCAGCAAGTCAAAGGTTACGGCGCACATCTCATGTCGCATCTGAAAGACTACGTCAAGGCCACCTCGGACGTCATGCACTTCCTGACCTACGCCGACAACTACGCCATCGGCTACTTCAAAAAGCAGGGCTTCACAAAGGAAATCACCCTCGAACGTCCGCGCTGGATGGGCTACATCAAGGATTACGAAGGCGGTACAATAATGCAGTGCAGCATGCTCCCCAAGATCCGCTATCTTGAGTCGGGCCGCCTTCTTCTTAAGCAAAAGGCTGCTGTCCACGCAAAGATCAAGGCCGTCTCAAAGTCCTTCGAAGTCCACCCCCCACCCACGCAATGGAAAGGCTTGAAGAAGGGTGACTCACTGCCATCCATTGATCCTCTCACCATTGCCGCAATCAAGGAGACAGGCTGGAGTTTGGACATGGACGCTCTGGCCCGCCAACCCCGCCACAACCCCAACCACTCTCAGCTCATGCATCTGCTTTCCGCCCTTCAAAACAGCACCCACGCGTGGCCTTTCCTCCAGCCCGTCAACAAAGACGAGGTTTTGGATTACTACGAAGTCATCAAACAACCAATGGACCTCAGCACGATGGAACAGAAACTCGAAAACGATGCATACGAGACTCCCGAAGACTTTATCAGAGACGCCACCCTCATCTGTGTCAACTGCCGACGCTACAATGCCGAACAAACTCCATACCACAAAGCTGCCATCAAGTTGGAAAAGGAGCTGTGGAAGAAGGTCAAGGATGTGCCCGAATGGAGTTATATCGAGCAGGAGCATTTTGCAGAGGTTGGCAAATAGAATGATGGTGATGTAGTCTCGTGTGTTTTGCTGGCGTTTCTGTATACTGGCGTTCTGGCTTCTTCCTTTCCTACTGCGATACCCCTTGTTTTGTTTTCTTCTTTCTCCTTCGTCATGAACACAACAAAGATATGAAAAATTTATTGCTCACCCTTTGACTTCTTCATGCCGTTCGTTCATTTGTTCTTCCATCCTAATAGTCCTGCCCTTTCACGATCTGGAAGGTGTTGCGTTCTGACGGGCACTATTGTATCGATACACCGCTGTCGAGATACTCTTAGAGGTTATGGAGCCTAATGATCATGTGTGCGAGTTCAAGCTGGCCCCCGATAAAAGACGCCAGCGCTCTTCTAGACATGTATGAGCTCGATACTGCACTCAATAGCACCTCCTCCACCACTCCTACCACTCCTACCACTCCTATAAGCGACGCCAGCGCGATTCTGGACATGTATGAGCTTGTTGCCAGCTATTCGGCCACTACCGGCACAGCTTGTGGGTGTAGATCCACGGAACGGGGCTCGTGACCTTTCACCCCTATCCCACGTTGACTGGAGGTAGACTATACCACTTGTCGAAATAGGTACACAGTGTGATTCAGATTGAGCATGCTGCCCATCGAAGGCAGCTCGAAACTCATAGTTTGATCATATTTCGCCGGCTAAGCAGGGTTATCCCGCATTCATTCCTGCATACCTACAAGTATGCTTGTGCTGGACACACGACCAAAGAAACGACACAAAAGAAAACAAACCACTTTCATCCCCTTATTCCTATTCTTTTTTCTCTTTCATCCACGGACGCCATCGCAAGGCTTGCACTGGCAGGATCCCTTCTTGCCGCGATTGATCAACCAAGCCAAGTGAAACGAGAACCTGGCGGCCGACGAGAACCACAGTCCCGACGGGTGGCCCCAGAGGTACAAATCACCCGCGCGATTGTTCTTCGTGCCACGAGGTCTGTACATGAGCTTATAGCTAGGAGGCAAGCTATCCAGCGTATCCTTGGGGTTTGACCAGAAGAACTCGCCATCTATGAGCACACCGGTTAGCATATTTGTTTGTTATCGACTCTGAGGGTTTGCTCATCTGCGTGCTTACCCCATTCTTTTTCGAGGAGGTTGAGGTAGTTTTCCACCTGCTCGACGGTTGCGGGTATGTCTTGCTGGCCGGTGGGGTGTTTGCTGACATCGCCGTCGCTGTTCTTGAGGAGATCGAGTCGATAGATGATCAGGTCTAAGGGGTGGTCGGGGTCGTTCATGGAAGAGAGGAAGTGAGTGTAGTCTGACCCTTTGTCGTGCCAGGAGAATCTGCACGATGTGTGGCAGTTATGGTACCATAGACCGAGTGTCGTCTGGTTTTCAATGTGTTAGTCGCATTTTTCTTGATCGTTGAGTTGTGCCATGGTTAATGCGTTTTGTCGGATGTTGTTAATGGGTGAGGAGGTCAAGTCACGTAGGATAGTGGTTATATAGGGAGGAGCTCCGTACGTGTCGTGTCGTGTCCTGTCGGAAGTCGACGGACTACCTATTCGACGGACTACCTATTCGACAGACTGCTTATTCGACGGACTGCTCATTCGACGGACTGCCTATTCGATGCGATGTGAAGGCTAGTAATTCATTGTCGAGAGTACATGGGCGAACTACAATAAATTGTGCTCTACCCGCAACGAGGTCATGGTGTACTATTGCCACTCCTCGACATGCTATATCCCAGAGCATCGCTTCTTTAAGATGTTTGTCGAAGTGCAGGAAGTCTTGTTACAATCGCCAATCGTTGAGAGTCATCTACCGGAAGGTCACAGTCCTTTCTAGTATCTCAGCCTGCCATTGCTTTGTAAAGAAGTGCCTGTCAAAATGCAACAAGTGTTTCCAGAAGAATGGATTGCCATTGAGATAGCATCCCGCAGAACCATTAGAGCGTCACTTCCGTGCCATTCCAACACAGATTCGGCATGTATAAATACAGACCATCCCACGTGACTTTCTCTCTCCCCTTCTCATCCACATCATCGGCAGTCATGGCCGAACAACAAACCACCTTCGCCGTCTGGAATCACGAGTGCACCCTTGGCCAACCATGTAGCTCGCGCACCCACGTCTCAAACAACCCAACCCCCATCCCCTACTCCGACATGCTCCAAGACGACGACGATGATGATCAAGAGCTGCAAGCCGATGAGTCCGAAGCCGAGGAAGATGACGACGGCGATTACTGCACCCTACGCATCGACCTCCTGGAAAACAGCGATGGCGACGAAGCTTGGCGTCCTGCCCCCAAGGAGGGTGAAGATGAGGCACAGCTTGCTGGTCTGCAGCACACCATCAAGTTCTTGAAGAACCTTGAGAGCACTTTTGGTAAGTCGCCTTGTCAGGCAGCCTGGGTCCTCTGAGTCTCCTATTCAAACCCCTGGCTAACAATCATATCACCAGCCGCCAATTACAAGATCCTGGTCAACCCTACCGACCACACCGCCAGCTTCCCCAAAGACTATGTCTTGACGCACAAAAAGCGCCCAAGCAACCCTAACCACCCAGGAGACTCTCAACTATGGGGCCATCCTTCCGGCGAGGTCTTCAGATCTGCATCGTCGTTCGCCGTGCACTTGCACTGGTTGATCAGAGACGACGACGATGGCTGCGAGTGCGTTTGCTGCAAGAAGGTTGACCCTGCCGGTAAGGGCCAGAAGGTCAAGGATAAGAGCAAGTCTGACAAGAAGAGTAAGAAGGGCAAGAAGAACAAGAATTGAGCATGGTAAGTCTCATGCGCACGGAGAAAGAAGACAAAGACATTAACCAAGTTTTTCATTTTCTTTAGAACAGCAAAAGGCGTCTAAGAAGGAAATCAACACTTTGCATAACCCTTGCTCGCTCCTCCAGCCCGGTCGAAAAGAACGCCATGCCTGCAGAAAGATTGAAGAACAGAAAAAAAAAGGAGTATCGAGTCAAAAAGGGGTATGGAAGAAGAATAGAAAGGGAATAATGACATGAAGAAGAGGTGTCGGAAGGCGTGATAATGGTGGGGCGGTAGAATGAGAATAAAGAATCAATGAAATCATCCCATCACGTCAAGCGATGAGCTCCTCGTGCCAATCCGTCCTGATCAGAGTCTCTTTCCAGGAACGAAGATGAAGAGACAACACACGGCGGCATCGATGACAGCAATCCACATAAGACACATCATCGAGCGACGTGTGAGCAGGCGATGGACAAAGTTCTCCTTGACGGCAAAGTAATTCGTAAAGGTATATTCCGAGTAGCCGAGAAGCGCTTGGATGGGATCAAGCATGTACTGGTGAGAGACGAGGAAATAAATGGCGATAGTGAATGGTAAGATGACCTGGGCCTGTCAGTAAGGAGGGACCAACCAGATGAGATGGATTCAACATACCCAGCATCTTGTGCTTCTGCTCATGTCCAGGAAGATGAGGACAAAGGCGGTCCAGATGGCAGCGAACAAGGCAACGAGACCGACGACCAGCCTCAACATCATGCTGGGCTGGACGATGTTGCCCAGGGCTTTTGCTCTCAGGAAACCAGGGAAGGCATCACGCTCCATGGCCTGGAAGACGTAGTCCTTAGCTGCGTCAAAGACCTCTGGATCATCACGTTGCTGGGTCTCAATGGCGTCTGTGACTTGCTCGAGGATGCCGACGGGAATGATAATTTCACGTTCGGAACCTTGTAGCAGGTAGGTGTACAAGATTTTCTCAGCGCTGGCACGAATGTCCTGTCTGGAAACGGTAGTACCGGTAGGAGACTGGTCTTGGGTGTAGGGGCTGGTGTCTTGAGTGCTGTCGACCATTGAGCGGCGATTGTTTTGGGGATCAAAGTTGTTGCTGCCGAGAGATTGCGAGGGCGAGTGCATACTGTTGTTGTCGCCGCGCAGGAAGGCAGACACGCGTGTATCCTTGTCGTTGGAGCTGGGGCCTACCATGCCGCTGTCATCGTATTGTTCCAGTACTTGCGAACTACGCTTGCTGCCGCTCTTCTCCAGCTCAGGTGTTTCGGCTAGCACACTGCGATGGAGTCCACGGACATAGTGTCGGCATAGCGACATGTGTTGTGACACATCCAGCCTATGAGGGTGTGTTAGTCTTGGCGAGTTGTTTGAGGCGGGCAGGAGAGAGTTGTATACCAGAAATCGAGGTAGTCAACGCTGCGTTGAGCATCGCGCATGTAGATGTAGAAACTAAACAGATCGACGGGCGGTTTTGTCTGGCGGCTGAGGACTTCGTATAGATTGGGCAGGCGATTGCGCTGGATAGTAATGTCGGGCGTGGGTGTGCGGTGCGCCATTGTTGCTATGATGATTTGACGTGTCGCACGCTTGGATGTCGTTTGCGACTTCTTCCGCGCGCTGCTGAGTGGCTTTCGATTACGGTGTCTTGTGAATTGAACTGAGGCGATACTATGAGTGAGGGTGGGCGGTCGGAAGAAAATAAGCTGGTCGAAAATGGAGTCGAATTGCGAAGAGGAGGAAGTGAAATGAATAGTCGTTTGATGTCGTTACTTCTCCCTTCCCTGAACTCTCCCCAAGAGAGCGATCCTGCTTCAACGGGGAGACCGTACGCTCGGACCACTAGCCAAACACGCGAACCAATTACGCGCAGTAGTTCCCCGCTAGCCGCTTCGACATGGCGTCTCACTCTTTTACCATCTTCATTATTCACTCCTTCGCAACATGACGAGGCTGTGTATGCTGATACCCATAGCATCCGAGTGCAGAAGCAGGTATCGTATCCATCCTGAAATCTCTCAGCCGGCAATATATGAACGGCCGCTACAAAATCCATGCTTTATAACAATCGCCGACGTGCGCGATACGATCTGCAAAAACAGTACTCCACATCAACAAACACAACAACATCATGCTGAGGCCTCCACGCGTGACAAATTTGGAATTTCAGAGGATAGCCAACCATGCTCGTGGACGTCATGTGGATTTGAAGATGGATCAAGACATTATATTGTTCTACTATTAATACTCGTCGCATTACTAAATCGCCTTATATGTACAATTCAAGAACTCTTTCCTCGGGTTGCTTACGGGCTGCCAGCCAACTTGGCAGTCAGCGGCGGCAAGGGGCAAGTCTGACCATCCACTTCCGTGCCATGCACAACATAGTTCTGCTGCATGCCGAAAAGGTTGTGAGACGACACATGGCACAACAGCTGCCAAACACCAGGCAATTGCGCGTTCATGTTGAAGGTGAACATTTCGCCGGCGTTGATACTCTGAGAGGCTTGCCAGATGTCGTTGTATTGGAAGTTGTTGCCGTGCAGATGGAAGACGTGAGACGCACCACCAAATGCCATCACGTACCAGATGACTGGATCGTCCCGGCACATTTCGTAAGGTGCGCCATTGCCAAAGACATAACCATTCATGGTGTAGAAATTGGGTCCTTGAGCATCGCTAAGCTGAATCGCTGGGAAGTTGGCCAACTGTGGCACCCAGAAGGATTCATTGCCGATAAAAGGGCGAACAAGCTGGTTGGTGGCGCGCATAGTGCTGGTATCAACCCCGGCATTCTTTGCGTTTTCACCAGCCATAAAAGAGCGAGCCTCGTAGTGGGTGTTCGTGGTAACAACGAATTCACGGTGAGCAGACATTGTGCTGTTCATCTCGCCGCTGTTGTAGACAATGATGGGACCAGAGAGACCAGCAGAGGTGTCGGCAGGCATGTTGACAAAACTGTGGTATGACCATAGGCGGCTGCTCTGGCCAGGGGCCGGGGCTTGCGAGTCGGAGATGAGCCACTTGTAGACTGCACAACCGCCAGGAGGGACGGCGTCCTGCTCTTGCACATTCGGTGTTTCGCCGCTGGTGGTGTTGGGGTATAGAGAGCCTTCGTATTGTTTTCCATAGTAGAGTCCCATTGAATGCATCGAACTGTAATGATCCTTGAGGTTGTTGACAAACATGATCTGAATCATGTCACCAACCTCGCCTCTGAGGATAGGGCCGTTGATGCCATTGGTGGCAGGTTGTTCGCTCTGGGTCGTGAAGCTGTCGTCTGCGTAGCCCTTGTACACAGCTTTTTGCCATCCACCCAGTCCCCAATTGGAGGTACCAAGAGATCCGGTGATGTTGAGATATCCAGCCGCTATCGCGTGTGGAGAGTTTTGGACAGGCACACCAAGCCAATTGTCCCAACCACTAGGTGCATAATCCCAAGCCACCTCTTCGGCGGCGACGTAGTAGGTTCTCACATTGCCAGAAAAGTTGAAGTTGGAGGGGATACTGTTCTTGCTGGGAAGCTGGTAATCAATGAGAGCTTTGCACTCGTTCTGGGTAGCCAGCTTGGATGCATCGGGGGTAGTGCTGTTGGGTGCAATCGAGAGAATGCCTCCGTTGGGGCTGATGGAAGCGGCAGCAGCATCGACTGTAGTAGTGGCATTGGAAGGGACGACTCCAGGTGTAGCACTCAAAGTGCCGTTTGGCGAAGGGGTCGAGTAGGCTGGTGATTGGATTTGACCATCCGAAATTTGTGTGACTGGGCTGCTAGCACTCGATGTAGCACTTCCTGAAGAAACAGGACTGGCACTGAGGATCAGCGAAGTGGCTGCGGACGAAACTGTCACTTCAGCATTGACACTATCGGACAGTGATTGAGCGAGAGAATGAGTGACAAGACCGCCAAAGGCTGCCAGGAAGATTGTGGAAGAGACCATCTCTGAAACGAGTGTAGAGATAGTGTGAGGAAGCTTGTTGAAACAACCGCAAATCTACGCAGAGACGGGCTCTAGTGATATAGCTACTGCATGTCCTAGCCTTACAACATTTCAAGGCATACCCACACCTTCGAGTTGCCTGGGAAGGCAGGGATCGGGACGAATCTGCATGGTTGGGAAAAGAACAATACCCACCTTACCATAGAGAATCCACACAGGGTTTGATCCAGGAGCAGGGCAGCGAGGGGCGGGATGATGCATACTCGACCACGCAGACAGGCTTCTGACACACATGAAAGGGCTGGTAATGAGGTTTTCGCGCGCTCACCAAGCACATTTGATGGTGTAGTAAAACGGCGACTGGATCCGCGGCTCTGCAAACAGAGCACCCGTGAGGAGAGCCGAGAAGTTTAATCCAGCCTTTGATCTCTTGTCTTCAATAGAGTTGTAGATCGAGCGAAAGGAACAGGAAGGTGGAGGAGGTGGAGATGTGTTTTCGCGTGGCTGAAGCGTGATATCCAGGAAACTGGGCGGTTGCTCGGGCGGGAATAATAGAGTTTCATGCATGCATATGCAGTGTGGCTGGTGGCAGTGGCAGGCGTCAGAGGCACAACAAATGTGCCGTACAACCTTGTTGAAACCAAGTGTTGCCATGACAGGATTCCTACAAAGAGTAGCGCGGTAAGGTTGAAGGGATTGTCTGGTGTTGCAAACCTCCAATGGTAACTCATCACCGGTTGATAGGTTTCCTTCTTTTCGTAGGAGACGCTGACCAATACCTGCCAAGGCAGGACGCGATAACTCGACCAGACTATGGGACGCTATTCAAGTCGATGATGCTCTGTTTGTCCGGCGGAGCACGGTCAAGTCGTGATTCAGGATGCCCATCCGATCATGATGAAAGTGGAAACAGCGAGGGCAGGTTGAGTGGGGAGGTAGAAGAAGCATGGACGCATTTTGTAGAGCAATGGTTAGCCTTGGCGTCGCTTCGACCTCATGGCCTGCATCGAACATGATATTAATTCCGTCAACTTGCTTTCTCGTGCGTTTTTCTCACCCAACGCAAAGTAACACTCGAGGCTAGCAATACTTGGCTGTGCTTTTCTAGTGTGGACTCAACCAGGTCTGCGTCTTCACCATTCTTTTTCCTTTAGCTTCAACACCAGGAGAGAGACCAAGCTAACAGCAAATTGAGAGATTTGACATCCATATCATCTCTTGTGCTGTCAACCATGATATTCACATCAATAGCCTCGAGGTGGCCAGTCTATGTTAATGGCTAAAGAGCAATCAAGTTATATGCTTGCCCACTCCTGTGAGACAATCACAAAACTTCACGTGGGTTCCGGGTTATCACTTGATCTGCCGTAGAATTTCACAGTGGTTTCTAGAGATATGGCAATTTACAGAGAGAGAGTTTCAAATAGCTGCTCCTCGTTCACGACGCACACATCGCTTACAGTTTGCATAGTACACCGTCACCCTTCAGTACTGCAAGATGCCCACGATTGATCTCTTTGACCGTTCGACATCTATTGGCAGATTAGTCAGATCCTAATCAAGCTTCTTGGATATTCAACTTACCCAGCCAACGCCATAGTCATACGCAACTCGGCCATCAGAATCTTCACTGCGAGTTCGACACCTTGTTGCCCTTTATACTGCTTCTCCGTCAGCCTCGCTCTTTCCTAGTTTTAGCCAGGTCGTAACTCACAGCAAGGCCCCATATCGGTACCCGACCCATGAAAACGAAATCAGCACCCAATGCCAATGCTTTGAAGATGTCGCTGCCCCTTCTAACACCTCCATCGAAAGCGATCGGGATCTTGCCTTTTGCTACAGAAGCGCAGTCACGGAGACTGTCAAGTGTTGCAGGTACACCCTAGAATTGAAGCACGATTAGCAGATTCAGCTGGAAAATCAATGCTGTTTTGCTTACGTCTAGCTGACGACCACCTGGAAAGAAGGCTTATTAGCGACTAGAAAGTACAAGATTATCGGCACACTTACCGTGATTCGATATCATGATACCGTCAACCTTGTGTTGAATCGCCAGGGCAACATCTTCAGGCGAAGCAACGCCTTTGAGCCATATCTCAAGTTTAGTTTGCGATCGCATCCACGGTATCGCGGTATGCCATTCGATCGTAGCATCTTCTCACGGTCAGTAGTCATCGGGTAAAAACGGGTTATGGTCCTTACCGTATTCTAGTCCCTCTCCCACAGCGGTCAAGTTGGGCCACTCGAGTCCTTCGGGAAGCTCAAATTTGTTTTTATGCTCATTCAATCTTTGTCCCAGTACTGGCACATCAACAGAGAGAAAGATCGCCTTATAACCAGCAGCTGTAACCTTGTCAGTCGTGATCAAGATGAGAGTCCACCACTGACTTGCCTTCAGCACGTTTGATGGTATTCGCACATGCCACTTTGTCCTTGATCATCGAAATGTGCATGAAATATGGGTTGCCCGTACCCTGAGCGATCACATCTTCCAGAGCTTTTGTCGCAAAAGCTGATAATCCCATACACACGTTCGCTTTTGCTGCTGCGCGCGATGTTGCCAATTCGCCATCTGGATGTGCGAGTCCATGCATAGCTGCTGGGCTAAAGCCGAAAGGTGCAGACGTCTACCTTGAAAGATCAGTCTCGTCTGATCGATTCCGTTGGAGCAGTTCGTGTTCACCTTGATGCCAAATATATCCGTCTCTAAGTCAATCTTTGCCACATTGATCATCACTCTCGGTCTGATTTTGTAGCGATTGAAAGCTGCCTCGTTGTCTTTGAGTCTGTTATTACGCATATTAGCTTAGAAATACGAGGTCCTTGAGACAACAAACATACGTGATAAGATCCATCGCACCTTCGTTATAGTAGTCTAGGCCATCAGTACGTTGGTCATCTCCACCCAAGGCGATTGATCTTACCCCTATACATTTTTGGCATATCATGACATGCTGCTTCCTTCAGATCTGCGATCGTGAGGACATGGGGATCAAGAGTTGGTAAGCGGTTCATGATGACTGTTGGAATGCAAAGTCGCTGAGAGAATGTAAAGATGATCGAGTTGTACAGCAATAGCTGGTTCGAACAAAAGTTGTCGTTGTTCACCTTATCGTCGCTCGATAGATACATGTAAATACTTCTCGGCGTTGGCTTTCCCTTTCCAAAGTCATGATAACAAGGCAACTCGATGCCGATAACGTCGGCCTATCTTGATGCATCTGCGAGATACCACCTGGAATATGCGCTTCGGCTTATGATTGATCTTGTCGATGGATAATCGGATTGCTCTGCCGTCCAGACTCCAAAGCGTCGACGCGTGCGTTTCCCGCTCCCCGTCAACATACCAACCGCCAACTTCCTCGGTATTCGCCTTCATCATTTCTATCTCCCTTTTGGGCACACCGAGCAACATTTGGACCCGCGGACTATACATCACTACGGCCATACAGGCGACATGATGCACATACCGTGTTGACACGTTGAACATCCACGTGCCAGATTGCGCATACGCTTCAACTTCCAATTATCGACGCCGCTTTGTTTGATCAGCTTGTCGACTGCCGCCATAGATCTCTGCTTCATGGCTCGACGAGCTTCAGTCTCCTACCACCATCCAGCATCGCTCGTCCCACGAGGTCTTCACTCTCCAACCTCCTGCCTTCCGGTGTTACCCTAGCTGCCAAGCAATCAGATTCCGGGCGTCGGCATTCACCCCGCATCAACCACGTTCGCCAAATCCTGGGTATCAGGCCCGTGCTCAGAAATCGAAAAAAATGAAAACTTCTTCATCCCGATCAGATCCTTTTGGCTATTTCGGCATTGCCATTGGCCTCTGAATAGCAAAAAGAACAGCCCAACGTGGGGCTCGAACCCACAGCCTCAAGATTAGAAGTCTTGCGCGCTACCATTGCGCCAGCCGGGCTGGTTATTGATGCACTGAGTGCTTGTACGCTTCAAGTCCTTGTTTTGCAACGCGGAGGAGAGTGCTAGTGGGCAGTGGTTGACCTTCTGCACCTCACTGACCTGCTCGGACACTACCATGAACATCTCTCGGTGGTTGGATCCCAACTTTGCATCTTCTGGTAAAATCTGGGCTGGCTTTAGCTCCCGGGCATCATTAAGGCTCGCCTGGATATCCACTGCCCGATGCTATGACCCAGGATGAGACAGAGCTATCTTGGAGACATGGTCATGTTGCTTCACCTGATCGGTCACTTTGGCATCTGACGTTTTATGACATCTGCATAACCAGCCATCCCATGCCGGGCCCTCACAAGACCTCACCAACTAACCATTCTCCCCTCTGAAGAACAGGTAGGGGGAAGACGAAAACAAACAGAGAAGTACAGCTTGTTCCCGTAGGATAGACTCATCATCTTCCAGGGAAAGGAAATTTTCAAACACAAACGGAAGACGAACAGTAGCACGAAGGAAATGTTGACTGACAATGAGAAAGCAGCAAAGGTAAGTGTGGAGAGAGAATGGCCAGCAGATGGAGTCTACCAAAAGCAAAACAATGACCATCCATATGGCAAAGAAAAGGATGACGCGTTACATGAGTTTATACAAGAGAAGGGTGATCGGCTCGATGGTAAGGTATGTCACCTGCTAAACTATTGCCTCAACGCACTTGACGCTTGATGAGAAGATCCGAACAACCGCTTTCTCCTACCCATGTGCGGAAGTTAGTCATTGGAGCCGTTCTCTTGCAATCATGCCTCTTGCGACTTTACAGCTGTAGGAAAGATCTACGCTTTCACTGTACTGTGCTTAGTCGACCGTGGATATGAGTCTTGTGACAAGCTCTCTCTAGACACTACTGTGATTGGAAAGTCATCGTGCATTGATAGCTACACGCGTAAGTCTTCAGCAAACGTGGTTCTTATCCTACTTCGATAAGAATATGTGGTCTCGCTAATCACAACAGCACAAAGATGTTTAGGCACAAGCATTTCCACAAGGAAACCACACATTTCTCAATAACGTTGCTATAATTCCACCTCCGAATCTTGAAAATCCAAAAGAATCCGAAAACACATCAATCTCAAAGCACATCAATCACCTCAGAATCGAAGAAAACGCTAACATCAGATACCAATCAACACCGCTTACTTGAGAGCGTTGACAATGGCAGTGTAAGCAGCCTTCTTCTGGAAGTTGCTGTCGAAGAGAAGGGGGCTGTCGCTCTTTCTCCAGGACTGGCTGTCGGAAATACCCCACTCGGTGATACCGACGCAGTTCTTGGTCTGGACACAGGCGTTGACGACCTTGACGTAGGAAGTGGCGTCGGCACCGGCGAGATCGAGCTCGGTCATGGCGCACTCGGGGGCGGCGGCGCAGACGGCCTTGAAGGCGGCGGGGACGTTGTCAGGGTTGTTGAAGGAGCCGGACTTGCCGAGATGGGTCTGGGAACCGACACCGTCGATGGGGATGCCGGCGGCGATCCACTTCTTGACGTGGGAAATGAAGCCGGTGGTCTTGGAGTAGGAGGCAGAGTCCAGGTTGTAGTCGTTGATGTAGAGCTTGGCGTTGGGGTCGGCAGCGCGGGCGGTCTCGAAGGCGATACGGATGTAGTCCTCGCCGAGAACCTTCATGAAGACGTTCTGGCGGAGAGTACCATCCTCGTTGAAGGCCTCGTTGACAACGTCCCAGGCGTAGATCTTGCCCTTGAAGTGGGTCATGACCTTGGTGATGTGGTTCTTCATCACGTTGGTGAGCTGGGTCTTGTCGGTGATCTGCTGTACCCAGTTGGGGAGTTGAGAGTACCAGACAAGAGTGTGACCACGGACGAGCTGGCCATTCTGGGAGGCGAAGTTGACGAGGTAGTCACCACCGTTGAAGTTGAAGTTGCCGTTGGAGGACTCGGTGGCATCCCACTTCATGCTGTTCTCAGGGGTTACCTGACCGAAGTCGGCCTTGACAATGGCAGAAGTTTGAGAGTTGCTGAGAGTGCCCTGGTCAGCGGCAGTACCGAAGTACTTCTTGCCCTTGGCCTGGAAGAGTCTGTTAAGGCTGTCGGCGGGCTGAGTAGAGGCCTTGTTGCTGGTAGCGACAGGGGCCTTGGCAGCAACCGAGGTGGTCTTGACAGCGGCAGCGGCGGAGGTCACGGCAGGGGCAGAGCCAGAGCCGGATCCGGGAACGCACTGAGAGTACCAGTCATTCGAGGCAGCGCAGTGGTAGCCAGAAACACAGGTAGAGGCACCGGTGAAGCCTTGGCCACCGCACTGAGCGTATGCATCAGCTCTCTTGATGTGAGCAGGGGCAGCGGAGGCCAGAGATACCGCGAGGACAATGGAGGAAAGAGTGGCGGTAGAGATATACATCTTGAGAAAAGTTGTAGATTGACGAAGGATAAAGGTCTTAACGAATGACTTTGTTGCGCGTAGCAATCAGGGAAGAAGAACTTGATGAAAAGAGCGACTACCAGAGCCTGCTGTAGAGTAGAGAAAGTTGTGGATGAAGGTGATGAGACAAGAATCGATTCTGTATAGGATGAAGCTCACCTCTTATATATCACATTCTTGCAGTTAAGCTTACCTTCTAGAGCCATCGTCTCGCCTGCTATATCCATTATCATTAGAGTGCACATACAGTGGAAAGTGCCCTTGATGAGGCCCATTATTGGACAAGCGACGTTTCGTTGCAAGAAGCGATGCCTTGGCTGTGATTGAGGTGTTTGAGGTTGACAGAAAAGAGGGTTACCGCAAGCGAATGGTCCGTGCCTCGGACGCCATTTGCGAGATGAGACGTCGAAGGTGAGCCTCGATGGGGATCACCCTGGCACTTCTGTGGGTTTTCACTCTGGGCGCTGCGACTTAAGCATATTGACATCTCGGCCGCTCTCGACCGAGATGTCGTTATTGCGGCGGGAACTGCACATCTCCCGTAATAGCAGACGATGCTACGAACGTCTGGAGCACCTAAAGAGAACTACTGTACATGCCTGAAACGAGCATCACGAAGCATAAATCAAGCGGCACCAAGCATCGTGCAACAAGCTTGTAAAAGTCACTTAGGCAAAAGTCGGATGATGAAGTGTGGAGTAGAGAAGCGAAGGTTCGTTATGCGATTATTTGTGGCTAAAACACCCAGCCTATTCTTCCAAAGTAGATGGAGAACCCAAGATCCAGAGTTAAACGTAATGGGGTATCGAAGAAGACATGAAAAAGCATCCACCTAGATGAGGCCTGCTGTACAAAAGAGAGATAAATGATTAGAAGTAAGATGAGGGGACAGGCATGTGGGTAAAGTCGTCCAGGAAGGAAGAAAGCATATCAAGGAGATGGGAAAAGACTGAAACGTGGTGGTGGAGATCATTCGTTCAAGCATTGCCACAACTCCTCTTCATTAAGAGTCTTGAGGACAGGCTCACGAGGTAGTTGTGGCTCCGGACCGAATCCAAAGATGGGTCCGGCTTGGTTGATGCCTGCAGGTCGTAGCTTGCTGGCTGTAGTCGACATGCGTTTCTTGTCGACTTTGATGTGGTCCATCGGAGCAGAGACGGTTACGGTAGGTGTGGGGGTGGATCCCCATTTTCCAAACACCCATCCGCCTACTCTTTGGCCGAGGCCCTTTGGCGGCGTACTAGAAGCCTTGTGTTCAGCCGCCACTCCTTCTAGTATACTACGACTACTACTCGAAGTCCTTGTCATTAATGCAGGTCTAGCAGCATGTGCCAGGGAAAGCGTGGCTGTGACAGAGGCTTGTGATGAGAAGGATCGCGAACTTTGGGCTGTTAATAGCTGTGACGGACGGGATTGGAGGGTGTGAATATCCATGCCAGAAACGGATATCAAGGATTCATGCGAAGCAGCCCGGCGATGCCGAGGGCGCGTGTAAATGTTTTCATCCATGATCGTTGGCCGAGTATAAGTCGAGATCTCAGTGTCGTCAATGAAAGAAGGCACATGAGCACGACCCTGATCAGGTGATGACACAGCAGGATCCATATGATTCCCTTCGTCTTCTTCAAGAATTGCACCATGACCTCCTGCAGCTGCTTGATCCTCGAATCGTCCTTGGCCATCAGCAGGAAATTCGTAGGGAGACTGGTCATAATCTTCAAAGCGATCTGAAGCGCCATCACGAAAAGCCGGTTGTGGCAAGGCACGAAAATAGGATCCTGATGAAGACCTTTTGGACTGATGCGGGATGAAGTAGGGCGAGCTCGGTGCCTCACTATCAGGAGTAGTTGGGCGAGATGAATCTATCAAGGAGTCGTCGCGGTCCCAGATAGATGATGGCGGATAAATTGATTGAGGTGAACTAAGCATGGAGCTTGTCGTCATGTGAGACTGCATTGACCAGCGATTCACGTTACGGTGTGGGATGCTGGCAGCAGTTTGCGAAAGGATGGCGGCTGTTGATGAGGGGGTATACGGGCTGACTGCAGAAATAGAAGAGCGTGGTGTACGCGACCCTGTGGAAGGCGTGAAGACACCAGAAGCGAGGACGTTGCGCTTCTTCTTTGGTCGGCGTAGCGTCAGACTAGCTTTCCTTGAATGCTCTGCGGGGGCGTGGTAGTGGTGATGAACATGTAGCTCCTGCGTGCTGGCTCGGTTGATTTCCTTTTCCAGGTTTGAAGGACGTGTTGACGGTGTAGGTAGTTCGACGTCGGAAGGGATGTCTGTCGGCGTGTACTGAGCGAGTTGATCCCGGAGGGCTTCAACTTGTTCATTCGAGTTGTCGAGCATCTCACGCAGTTCGGCGATGCCAGCTTGTAGGTTCACGTTGTCCTGAAGAATGTCCTTGACGAAGTGCGAGACAACAGTGCTACCATGCTTTGCTGTCTTCGCGGCGGCAGCACCCTTCAGTCGGCCAGCAGACGTCTCCAGCTCCTTCTCGACCACGCGTTGCCTCTCCATACGTCCAACAATCTCAACATGTCGTTCCTTGTCGTCTCTTGCCTCACGTTCAATCCTTTCCAGCTGGTTCTCCATGGCAGCCAACTTCCTCTCGGCCTCCTGCCATCGTAATGTCGCCGACCTTTCGGACTCAGTCTTGTATGAGAGTGATGCATGTAGTATAGATTGTTCTTGTTCGTATTCTTCGATTTCGCGTTCCAGTCTTTCCGTCCGGGCGGCGAGCGAGTTTAGTCGTTGTAGCTCGGCTTGAGTAGATTGTAGTGTAGCGGTAAGCGATTGGGTTTGGGCATCCGATTCGACGGCAGCATTGTTAAGACCCTCGAGTTGGTCAAGCAGATTACGGTTCTCTTCAATCAGGGTCGAGTTGTTGGCTTCAAGTTCCTTCTTTTCCTCAGTCATGCGCGATATCTCGGCGTCCATGAGAGCCTTTTGCTCTTCGGCCTCGGCCACATAGGCTTCATGGCGTACTAAAAGGGCCTGCAATGACCAGGTCAGCGACATGGTGGCCGTGTTGGTATGAAACAAGAAGTGGTGGTGTGTATCAAAACATAACAAGACAACAGGGCTGCAGGTGGGGCCCGGCGCTGGCTTGGTTATATCTCAGGACATGTGTGTATTTTGCTTTGTTCGACGGTGTATAATGGCTTGAACTGCCATAGCAAAAGAGATTGAGTGGGGAAACGGTTTGCCGTGGTAGGATGATGGGATCAGAAGACGACAGGGCAAACAAAAAACATGCGAGATTGCGACGACCAGCAGGCGCGACTCACGAAACACTGACCTTGCCCAGCCTTCCGGCTTTGCGCAGATTCTCGTCCAATGAAGCAAAGGCCTCATTGTTCTGTTGCTGGAATGCGCACTCGTCGTTCCCACAGCAGCACGGTGTCGCCATGGTTGGAATGCAAGGGAGAGAGTTGGCTGAGCCCTCGTCGTCGGAAGATGTATGCCCAAACCGCTGATGACCGTTGTCGTCCATGATGCGCAATCAAACAGAGTCCAAGCCTAGTATGCCCTCGAGGCCCAGGAGTGAGATTGTTCAGAAACCGTCATGCATGCCCTGTCGATGTAAAAGTGTGAAAAGTCGTGGATTTATAATGGAGCGCCTTCTCATTGTTTTGTTGTCTTGGTTCGTTCGAGTCCCGGATGATGATGTGGAGAAGGTCGGTGGCATCGTGCATTCGCGCCCTAATGTACGATCTGTCACGGTCCTCCCAGCCACCCAATCACATCGCTCAAACCTGCTTGGACCTGCTTTAGCTTCAGGTACGAAACCATGTACCGTAATTCGGGTCCTTCCGTTTTCGACACATCCGAGGCAGGTCTCCCACCAGTAAACCACAACGTCTGCTCACTTTCCGATGCCGTTGTGAGATGCTTTTGTTCATCTTTCGTCTTGTCCAAGCGTGCAAACTATTGAAATCCTACTCGATCCTCTTTCGATCGCAGCTTTGTCAAATACGAGAATAGAACTTCTGGTTTCATTAACAGTGTAGAGTGACTATTTAATTCATCTTGGCGTTACATGTCGCGTTCTGGACGCGAGAGGGTCGTGTCTGTCTTGTCATACGATGCTTCAAATCTTAATCTCTGATGGAATTGAGATCTCGAGAATGTCCACACCCTTCTGGATCTCGCTCTTGCTGGGCATCTTCTTGCGTCTCATCAGCTCGGCGCTCTGCGTCATGTAAGGGTCCTTCATCATCGAAGCGACAGCGACGATTTCCTCGCCCTTGTAGTAGTATGCGACAAAGCTGGGACCCTTCTGTGCGTCCGTCTCGCCTTGAATGATGACATCGTCGTAGCCATTGGGGGTGTTACCGCAGTATCTCAACTGAGCACCAAGAGCAGACCAGAAGACGGGGATGAATGACTTCGGCGGTGCTGAGGGGTCGTTGATCTTGCCAGCGACTGAGCGACCAGCGTTCTGAGCGACGTCCCAATGCTCGATGCGAACAGGCTTGCCGTTACCTCCGGGTCCGTGGTATGGGTATGTGGCAATGTCACCAATAGCGTAGACGTCCTTGAGACCTTCAACCTCGAATGACTCGTTGACGTTGATCGAGCCGTCCTTGTTGAGCTGGATCTCCTTGACGTCTTGAAGGTAGTCTGTGGAGGGTCTCACACCAACACCTTCGATGACAAGGTCTGCAGGAAGGTTGGTACCATCCTTGAGTTGAACCGAGCCAACCATCTTGGAGTTTGATTCGGAAGGCTTAGCACCCTCAACCTCAGCACCAAGCTTGAACTTGACACCGTTCTTCTCGAGCAGACCTCTGAAGGTCTTTCCAAGCTCCTTGCCCATGACAGCAGACATGGGCTCGTCCTCCATACCGATGATGGTGACGTCGTGCTTCATTCCGGCGAGGCAGTTGCCAACCTCCATACCGATGAAAGAGCTGCCAACAACGACAACCTTCTTGCCGCCGTTCTCGCCAGCAGCCTTCATGATGCCCTGAGCGTGGGGAAGAGCACGAAGAACAAAGACGTTCTCGAGATCACCCTTCAAGCCATCCATGGGAAGCCACTTGGGGGTACCGCCAGAAGCCATGATCAGCTTGGTGTAGTTGACCTTCTTGCCATCATCAGTCTCAACGGAGCGGTTCTTGAAGTCGACCTTGGTGACGTTGCCCCAGGTGAACTCGACTGAGCTCTCCTTGTAGAACTCCATGGAGCGCCATGCGAGCTTGGATTGGTCGGTCATGAGAGCCTTGGAAAGCTTGGTGCGGTCGAGGGGTTGTGAGTTCTCGCGAGAGACGACGGTGATCTTGCCCTTGTAGCCTCCACCACGAAGGCCTTCAATGGCACCGAGGGCACCACTTCCGCTGTAAAAATATCAGTAAATGCCACATCAATCAAGCTGACTTGTTGGTAAGACATACCTTCCGATGACGACGACATGGTCATTGCCCTTCACACTGCTGCACTTGATGTTGAGTTGACGTCTGTTGGCCTTGATTGTCTTCTCCTCGCCCTTGATGTAGACAGCACCGTCACGCTCGTAGACCTCGAACTTGGCCAGGGGGTCAAGAGCTGGGGCATCCTCGACGTCACCAGATGACACCTTGAAGCAGGCTGCAAAGTTTCGTTAGCATAGGTTCAAGGAGGCGAGATGAGGATTGAGCTTACCTCCGTGCCACGGGCAGGTGATTCTGCCTTCGCCGGTCAGAACACCCTTCACCAGAGGAGCACCGTAATGGGTGCAGTTGGCACTCATAGCATGTACCTCATCCCTGACCTTGGCCAGCAGAATCTTTCCTCCCTCGATGCCATCAACCTCAACCTCTTGCTTCTGACCATTCTTCAGGTCGATGCTGGTCAAGCCCTTGAGCTTGTATTCAGTAGCCATGGCGCGTAATGTGGTTGAAAACGGAGCTTTGTTGTTTGTGATTGATAGTTTTAGAGACGAAGGTCGTGAAATTTGACGAAACTGGGCAGATGCGGTCGTCAAAAAGGGTCGTAATGAAAGCATAGGCTTGAGATGAGAGGAGAGGGAAGGAAAACAGAGAGAAACACGAGCTTCTCCAGATATCGTGACGGCAGTTTATTAAGTGGAAGCGGTCATCCTGCTTCTGCTCATTGGTGATTCGCTACATTTCATCATCGTTGACTTCGATCCGCTCCTTTCCTTGCGATCTGCTCGTCATCGTGCTGCTGCCCCGCTGTTCAAGCCGCCGAACGGGAAGCTATGGCCATGCTGTGATCAAAGACCTCGATGGAATACATCAAGGTCCCAAAACACAACATCAACTCGGTGCAGTGCCAGTGTTGCCAGTAACAAGAAGAATAGCCTGCTGAATATCATGTCTCGTAGGTGGCCGCTTGACCCGCATCACAGATCAATCGAGTTGACCGAATCTCGAAGATACCACATTTCCCTCCGACATTCCAGTCCCCACCGACGATGGAGCTTGCGACCATCTCAAAGGCATGAAGATGCCACCATTATCCCTTCCAGCTACGAACGACTCGCTGGTCAAGATATCCTCACTCCAGGGACTTGTAGTCATCTTTTGCTATCCTCGGACCGGCGCCCCAAACGAAACAATTCCAGATTCTTGGAACTCAATCCCCGGAGCTAGAGGATGCACTCCACAAGCATGTTCATTCCGAGACTTGTCCAGACAGTTCCTGACCGCAGGAGTCAATAAAATCTTTGGTCTCAGCACTCAAGATACTTCTTATCAGCAAGAAGTCAAGACGAGACTGAATCTACCGTTTGAGCTGCTCAGCGATGAGAAGCTGGACTTCGTAGAAGCCTTGAAATTGCCGACCATCGATTGGGAAGGCAAGAAACTTACCAAGAGGATCACGCTTGCAATTGCTGATGGCAAGATTGTGAAGATTTGGTACCCAGTCTTCCCGCCAGACCAATCTGCCCAGCAAGTGTTGGACTGGTTGGCGGAAGAACAAACCAATGAACAGAAATTTGTTGGAAACAGACGTATGTCGGTCACATGAGATATCTGTATGATTCAAAATCTCATAACTTTACTCACCACGTCTTCCTGTGCGTTCTCAATCATTTAGAGATTGTTGGTGCCATCAATGGGATGATTCTGAAGACCTTCGCTAGTCAGCAGGGTGATACCGTCAACATCCTGATGGTCATGCACGGACCATGTGTCAAACAATCACATCTTCCACTTATCTCATTAATCAGACTCTCGAACGAGACTTGGCGCGAGCGACGCAGAAGCTAACAAATTAGCGCTATAAACTAAACCTATAATTTCTATAGGCCAATCAGAGCGAAGCATTATAAGAACTTGTTCGAGCGTCTAAGGGTTCGATATCGTATTTTTAGTAGTAGGACTTTTAGACGCGTCGCTACCATTAGCTATACTAATATACGCCACTTTACTTTCTTAAATTTGTCGCTTACTACCTAATATTTTACTCGACATTAAACCTATAGTTTCTATAGGCTACACTTTTACTCTAAAGTTATAACCTATAGTTTGTATAGGCTATATAAACACCTAGAACTATAGCCTACTAATACGACAGCGCGCATACGCGACACCTAAATCTAATTCTTAACATTACCGACGACATAACGAACTAGACCGATTATAAATCTAATAGTAATTTATCTAGTGTTCTATAAGACCTTTCTAATACCGAACTACCGAATCGAGCTCTACGCGCTCGCCGTACGTACCTAATACGCCGTAGTACTACTAAAACCGACCTATAGAAACTATAGGCTACGCTTCGTAGGTAGCATAAGAGATATTCTATTAAGCGCTTCCTTATAGACTTCGTTACGCTCGAAGGCTTTAGACTACGCCCCCTATAAAAGAGAAAGGATGCCCTTACGGCTATATACTTTAAGCTCGCTAGCTATAGAGACATCCTAACTACGTAGCATAAGACCGGTCGCTTGCCTATAGAATCTATAGGTCGCGTCGATCTCGTTTTAAATACGCTATACTACGAGTTTAAGGAGCTATTATAAATAAAGGCCTTTAGAAAGTTCGAGCCGAGCCTCGAGAAGCTTAAGGACCTTAATTTTGATGCTATTAGCTAATCCTTATAACAGACCGTACTAGCTTAGACGAGGTTAATAGTTTAGCTTATAGCTAACCTAAGAGGCACTAGAAAGGAAGGTAATAGATAGGAGGCTCTTACTTAGAAGAAGCTCGTTTCTATTATAGCTACGATTAGCTATTGCC